>WNFR01001771.1_pt1 | contig 35049 bp, 28 predicted proteins | sample 5400221 | NCBI WGS metagenome assembly WNFR01 (sample SAMN13153357, study PRJNA577476) | soil metagenome | isolation source: 40 cm soil under Madrone tree | place: USA:California | collected 2016-06-14 | reverse complement strand
GCGCACGCGGCCAGCACAGCCAGAAGAATCGTGCGGAGGCGGTCTGCATTTGGTTGTCGGCGCGTGGCAAATGCTGCGGCCACCGAGAAAATAATGGCGATCACAAGCGTCCCGAGCATGGAGTGCGTGACGGTGCGGTGCCATGCCAGGTATGCAGACGGGCCGACGGTGGCGCTAAATTGATCGATGTTAGCGACGGAGCCGGCGAGGATTGCTGCCAGCATAGTGGCGCGCGCGGCCCTGGGGAACGCGGCGCGGGTCACGCAGTAAGACGCTAGCCCGTGCGTGAACGCGTCCATTTTAGTTTTTTGATAGAGCCGAAATTCTCGTGGAGGTGGAGTCTCTTGGGACTAAAAGTTTCAATGCGCGCGGCACGATTTTGAATTCGACGGGAAGGCGCGCGAGCGGCTCGCCGTCAATCTGCGCGTAAACCGGATTGGAGTCGAGCGGCTCGCAGACGATGCTAGGCGCCTTCCAGAAATGAACGCCCTCCGTACCGCGCAGTTTGCCCAGCCACAAGGTGGGGAGATAGCTCAAATAGCGCCAGCCGCTCTTGGTGGTCAAACCCATCAACTCAAACTCGTCGGAGTACAGGTCGGCTTCGGTCGTGATGCGAAAAGGCCCGCCATAGTGCTTGGTTCTGCCGACCACCACGAGCGAGACGTTGCGCTTCTCGTCGCCGGTCACTACGCGAAAGTGCGGATATTTGTACCGGAAAACTTCGCGAGCGCCTTGCCACCAGTAGGCCACAATGCCGACGCGCGCTTTCAAGTCGAGGTCGATGGCGTAAACGATCGTGCCGTCTGGGCCAGCGCCCGCGACGCTCAGAAAGTAGCGCTTTTTGTTCGGCTCGTTCAGCGGAGTGGCCAGTCCGAGCGCAATCTCTTTTACTTCTCCATGCACCAGTTTTTCCGCGGCGCTGGGAATGTCCCAGGGGAGGCCCAATTCTTTTGCCAGCACGTTTGCCGTTCCGCCCGGGAGCAACGCCATCGGAACGCGATGGCCATTTTGTCCACCGGCAAGTCCGTTGACGACTTCGTTGAGCGTGCCGTCGCCCCCGCAGGCGATGACGAGTTGGCGTCCTTCCGCGGTGGCCTGCTGAGCCATCGCCGTGGCATCGCCGGGCGCCCGCGTTTCCTGCAGTTCGGCCTCAATGCCGCCCATCGAGAGGATGCGGCGCGCTTCGTCCAGCATGCGGCGCCTGCCCGTGCCGCCGTTGCCGGCGTTCGGATTATGAATCAGCAAAGCGTTGCGAAGTGGTGGCAGCATCGACCGTTCTGGGGCGCTCGCTAGCAGCGCCGCGAAACCTCCATTCTATATAATATGATGCGAATTTCACCGAAGGTTCTTCCGAGGGTTCCATGGCCAAGGCGGTAGCCGCCAAACACGAGATCGAAGAGCTGCGCGACAAGCTGCGCCATCACGAATATCTCTACTACGTTCTGGACCAGCCGGAGATTTCGGATGCCGCGTATGACCGCTTGATGAAGCGGCTGGAAGAATTGGAGGCCGCGCACCCGAAGCTGGTTACACCGGATTCTCCTACCGTGCGCGTTGGCGGCACGCCGCGCGCGGGCTTCCAAACCGTGCAGCACGCGCGGCCCATGCTGAGCCTGGACAACGCGTTTTCTTACGAGGCGTTGGCGGATTTTGACCGGCGGGTGCGGCAGGGAAGCGGCCGCGAGAAGATCGAGTACATCGCGGAGCACAAATTCGACGGGCTGAGCATTTCGTTGCAGTACGTGAATGGCGGGCTGGCGCGCGGCGTTACCCGGGGCGACGGGCGAACCGGCGAGGACGTCACGCCGAATGTGAAGACGATTCGCTCGATTCCGCTGCGTGTGGACCTGGCTGCGCTGAAGAAGCTGAAGCTCCCGCCCACGTTCGAGGTGCGCGGGGAAGTCCTGATGACGCGCAAAGCGTTTGACGCCATGAACCGGCAGCAGGAGGAGAGCGGCGGCAAAATCTTTGTCAATCCACGAAACGCGGCGGCCGGTTCGGTGCGCGTGCTCGATCCCTCTATCACCGCGCGGCGGCGGCTCGAGTTTTTTGCGTACTACCTGCTCGTGGATGGCGAGGTTCCTTTCGCGAAGCATTCCGACTCCCTGGAAGCACTGAAGCAATTGCGCTTCCGCGCTTCCGAGGATTGGAAGCTTTGCGATGGCATCGAGGAGGTTTTCAAATATTGCGACGCCTGGGAGCCGAAGCGCGAGCAACTCCCCTACGAGATCGATGGTGTGGTGATCAAGGTCAATTCGTTGGGGATTCAGCGCGAATTGGGCTATACCGCGAAGGCGCCGCGCTGGGCGATTGCGTACAAATATCCCGCGCGGCAAGAGACGACCGTGGTGAACGATATCCGCGTGCAGGTCGGGCGCACCGGCACTCTGACCCCAGTGGCCGTACTCGAACCCGTGCAGGTTGGAGGCGTCACTGTCAGCCGTTCCACACTGCACAACATGGACGAAATCGACCGGCTGGGATTGCAGATCGGCGACACAGTGTTGATCGAGCGCGCCGGCGAAGTGATTCCGCACGTCTTGAAGGTGACCAAGGAGGCAGCGAATCGGCGGCCGTTTCGCATGCCGAAAAATTGTCCCGAGTGCGACAGCGCCATTCACCGCGCCGAAGGCGAAGTCGCGTATCGCTGCGTCAACGCGGCCTGCCCGGCAAAGCGCAGGGAATCGCTATTGCATTTCGCCAGCCGCCACGCCATGGACATCAACGGCCTCGGCGACAAAATTGTCGACCAGCTCGTCGACAAAGGCATGGTCAAAGACATCGCCGATCTCTACACGCTGAAGCTGGATGATGTCGCGAATCTCGAGCGCATGGGCGAAAAATCCGCGCAAAATCTGCTGGACCAAATCGCCGCCAGCAAAAAGCACACGCTATCGCGGCTCATCTACGCGCTCGGCATTCGCATGGTAGGGGAGCGCACCGGCCAGCTCCTCGCCGAACATTTTTCTTCTCTGGACGAGCTAGCCGAAGCAAAAGAAGAACAGCTTTTCGAAGTAACCGAAGTAGGCCCGAAAGTAGCCGCCGCCATCGCCGAATTTTTCTCCGAGCCGGCCAACCAGAAAATCATCAAGAAGCTCGATAAAGCCGGCGTCCGCCCCACCGCAGAAAAGCGCATCCTCAAGAGCCAGAAATTCGCCGGCAAATCCTTCGTCTTCACCGGCGCCCTGGCCAACCGCTCCCGCGAAGAAGCCGGTCAATTGGTGATGCAGCACGGCGCCAAAGTCTCCAGCTCCGTAAGCAAGAAAACCGACTACGTAGTAGTAGGCGCCGACCCCGGCTCCAAATACGACAAAGCCAAAGAACTCGGCGTCCCAGTCCTAACCGAACCCGAATTCGAAAAGCTCCTGGCCATCTGAACGAAGCGCCGCACATGCCCCAACTGTAGCGGCGTCCCTTCAGGGCGCCATCTTTCTTTTCGATGTAGCGGCCGCGGACCGTCGCGGGCGCCTTTGCTCACCCTTAGGACGTGGGCGGGTTCTACCCACCACGCTCAAGCGCAAAGCCAATTGGGCAGACACATAATCACGCGCTCGATTTGGTGCGGTAGGCTCCTATCAATCCGGTGATCAGCACCGCAAGGTAGAGCACGCCAAGGATGGCTTCGAGGATAGAAAAGGCACGCGCTTGAGACGAGACAGCGGTAATCCCTGCAGCGCCGAGCGAAGTCATCGTGCAGAAACTGTAATAAATCAAATCGAAGCGGTCAGGAACTCTATGAAGGTTCGTCTGCGGATCCAGATAAAAGGCATGTGGCTGGAAGGCGGCTATCAGTCCGTAGACGCTGGCAAAACTGAAACCCACGAGTAAATAAAGGCAGAGGGCTCCAAAGATGGTTTCGGACGTTGGTTGTTCCTCCGCGAGCACGTGGCGGAAAATGACCACGACAATCACGACGTCAAAAACCAGGGTCAGCACAATGTTGAATACGGAAAATGAGTGCGCGTTGACTTCGGGAAGTACGATGCGTTCGAACAAGGCCGGAATTGCAAGCACAATGGCAAAGATGAGCAGGCTCCGGTGAACGTTGGCTGCATACACGCTGACGATAATGGCGAAGCTTCCGATAACGCGAAATGCGTAGGAACCGAAGTGGCTGGCTTCGGCATACGGAAATAGAATCAGTGTCGCCAACAGAAAAACGAAGAGCAAAAAGAATCTGTGGCGCGTAAGAGCCGATTCTTGCTCAGACGGAATTGCATGCATCATGGAAGCGTTCAAAACTCCGTCGCCGATGGTACACCCTTCCGCAAGGGCGGACGCCCCTGTGATTTAACGCCATCCTACATGCAGTCCGCAGTGGGTCGTACGTGGAAAAGGACGGGGTGCGAGAGTTGGCGAAGTGCAACCACACTCTCACACCTGTCCATCACCGAAATGGCTTATGAGTTCCTACGGATTCGGCTTCTTTTCCTGTGCATACGCCTTCGCAGAAGTAGCCACCGGTGTGGGCTTCCAGAATGAGGGATCGGCCTTGATCCATTCCTCTTGCACGTAGCTCTGGTGCGAAGGTTCGCAGCACTCCGCGTAGAGGTCTCCGAATTTCTTCATGCCCTCTTGACCCATGGCAGCCTCGAATTGTTTATCGTCCGCGAACCCTTTGTCTATTTCCGCCAAACTCTTGTGACTGATCATGAGGAGGTAGGTGCCGCTCTCCCCTCCAAAGATTTGCTCGAACATTCCCCAGTGCGCGCCGGGCACGCCCTTCTCATAACCGGCCTTGGCCATACTCACGACCTCGGTCCATTGCCTTTCTTTTCCTGGGCGCACATGGAAGAGCAACAGTTCCATGTAGCGCATCTGCGAGAGGTCCGCGCGCGGGTGCAGGCTCATCTCGTCGCGGAAATAAAATACGGCTTGGTCCATCGAGTCGAGCAGTTCACCATCCGCCACCGCAGCGTGTTCCAGCGCTACAGGAAGCGTGGCGTGCTTCGTCACGGCATCCGTGTCTTTTTGCCACGCGTCGAATGATTCATACGCCGTGAGATACAACGCGCGCGACTTGCCCGAAAGCGAAGTCATTCCGATGTAGTGCGTAGGCCACTTGGCGCGCGCCATGGCCTCCACGAACGCGCTTTCCGACTTGTCGTGAGCCATCCCTGCTTTACCGGGTTTGACGTATTCCCGAGTAATCTGCAACACCTTGGGTATGGAGCCGCTGCTCGAAGACGTCTCCTGCGCTGCCGTCACACACGTGTACGCGGCCGCGAGGGACAATACAGCAACGAACCTGCCGAATTTTCTCATGATTTTCTCTCCTCGTTTACAACCAGAACCTGATTTGGGTGGGGGGCCTGTACGGCTGGAAGGGAACTACAACTTCATGCGGGTCGAGCCTATAGGAAGCCAGCCTTTTGGTCAAGAATTCCGGGATGGATCATCCAACTTCCTTTCGAATCCTGATAACCCGGCTTCACGCGTGTCATCTTGAAATTCCCGTCGAAAAAGGTATCGGACTCAGGAGCGCGGGCATCAAAATGTTGAGGAGAGAACAGAGCATATTTGGAGAAGAAAATGGCGCTTACCAAGCGAAAACTAGGAAATTCGGGGCTAGAAATTGCCCCAATCGTCTTTGGCGGAAACGTATTTGGATGGACGGCGGACGAAGCAACATCGTTCCAATTACTGGATGCGTTCGTTGCGGCAGGATTCAACGCGGTGGATACCGCTGACGTTTATTCCAGATGGGTTCCGGGAAATAAAGGCGGCGAGTCCGAGACGATCATCGGCAAATGGCTGAAGCGCGGTGCGAAGCGGCAGCAAGTGATTATCGCAACGAAAGTCGCATCGGAAATGGGCCCAGGAAAGAAAGGACTTTCCAAAAGCTACATTTTCGCCGCGGTGGAAGATTCGCTGCAACGCTTGCAGACCGACTACATCGATTTGTATCAATCACATGTGGATGACGCCGATACTCCGCTGGAAGAAACGCTCGAGGCGTACGCGCAGCTGATCCAGCAGGGCAAGGTGCGCGCGATTGGCGCATCAAATTACAACGCCAAGAGACTTGGCGAAGCCCTGCAGATCAGCAGGAAAAAGGTTTTGCCGCGCTACGAGAGCCTGCAGCCGCACTACAACCTTTACGAGCGTGCGGAGTTCGAAACGGACTTGGCGCCTCTTTGCCTGCGCGAAAACATCGGCGTGATTCCTTACTTCTCGCTGGCCAGCGGATTTCTTGCCGGCAAGTACCGCTCCGAAGCTGACTTGGCCAAGAGCGCGCGGGGGAGCTTGGTAAAAAAATACTTGAACGAGCGCGGTTTCGAAATCCTGAGCGCGCTGGACCAGGTGGCGAAAGCTCACAGCGCAACGCCAACCCGCGTAGCCCTCGCCTGGCTGCTCGCGCAACCGAGCGTTACCGCTCCGATCGCCAGCGCCACAAATCTCGATCAGCTGCGCGAGTTGCTCAGTGCCGCCGATCTGAAGCTCGATCGCGAATCTCTGGAGAAACTCAACCAGGCCAGCGCCTCTGCCGCAACCGTCGGCAGCACCAAGTGAGCGAACACCCGCTGTAGCGGCGCCCCTTCAGCGCGCCATCATTTTTTCCGGTCGCGGGGTTGAATCCATGTAGCGGCCGCGGACCGTCGCGGGCGGCCTTTGCTCTTCTCCTTAGCTTTTGCCTCCCCCCTCAGGACGTGGCGGCTTTTAGCCGCCACGTCAACCCCAAACCCAAATGGGCTTCAGCTTGTCCTAAGGCAACGAAGGGCCCCTGAAGAAAACATTTCCGTCCGACGTCAGCGCTCAGGAATCGCGTGTTGTTCCTCGAAGCACGATTCCAGATTCTTGAGGTCCACCGGAACGCGCGCTTGCGACCCGTCCGGCGCAGCTCTGAGATATTGCACAGGCCACGAAATGTGCTGGCCCAGCTCACTCGCTGCCCGCAATGGCCAATACGGATCGCGCAAAAATTCGCGCGCGATGATGACCGTATCCGCCTGTCCCGTAGCGAGGATGTGCTCGGCCTGAACGGGCGACGTGATCATCCCCACCGCACCGGTCAGGATGTCGGCTTCCCGGCGGATTCGCTCCGCAAACTGCGTCTGATAACCCGGCCCGACCGGAATCTTTGCGTGCGCTACATTGCCTCCCGAAGAGCAATCGATCAGGTCCGCTCCCAGTTCCTTCAGTTGGCGCGCCAGTTCCACCGACTGCTCAATATCCCAGCCGCCATCGATCCAATCGGTCGCCGAAATGCGCACCAACAGCGGCGCTCCCTCCGGCCACGAATCTCGAACCGCGGCGACAACCTCGCGCAATATTCGCGTGCGATTCTCAAACGAGCCTCCGTACGCATCTGTTCTTTGATTGCTGAGTGGCGACAGAAACTCGTGGATCAGATATCCATGAGCGGCGTGAACCTCAATCACACGGAAGCCCGCTTCACAGGCACGGCGCGCCGCCGCGGCAAAAGCAGAAACGACGTTCTGAATGCCATCGATCGAGAGCGCTTGCGGCATCGGATAGTCATCGGAGAAGGGCAACGCGCTCGGCGCAACGACATTGTTCCAACCGCCTTTACTTTCGGGCACCGTTCCGTGGCCCGCCCCTGGCGCGTACGTGCTGCCTTTACGGCCGGCATGCGCCAACTGCATTCCAGCCACGCTGCCTTGCTCATGAATGAACCGCACGATGCGAGCCAGCGGCTCAATGTGCTCGTCCGTCCAGATGCCCAAGTCCTGCGGGCTTATTCGCCCTTCGGGCAGAACGGCGGTTGCTTCGGTAAGCACCAGTCCCGCGCCGCCAACCGCCCGGCTGCCCAGATGCACGAAATGCCAGTCGTTCGCAAACCCGTCCGTGCTGGAGTACTCGCACATCGGCGAAACAAATACGCGATTCGCAAATGTAATATCCCGAATCGCCAAAGGATCAAACAGGTGAGTCATTCGATGTAAGCCGCCTTTGTCAGTCATCGCGCCCTTTCAACCATCGTTTTGATGCCTTCCTTCGATGCGGCGACCCAGATTGTTGATGCACTCTTGCGCCGACCGATTTAAAAAATTGTCATTCCGAGGGCGGTCTTTGCCCGAGGAACCTGCTTTTCTTTCCACGTCAGGGCACGACATGCCGCACCCGCGCGAGTCCTCGAGCAAGTCAAAACGTAGCGGTCGGCTTCAGCCGGGCGCCTTTGCTTCTCAAGGGTTGGCCTGTGTAGCGGCCGCGGACCGTCGCGGGCGCCTTTGCCTTTCTCTTTAGGAGGTGGCGGCTTCAGCCGCCACGTCAGACGCAAATAGAATTGGGCTTCAGCCCCTGAAGAAAGCCCGGAATTCTGCGCTACACTCTTCGCGTGTCTCTCCGCGAATTCTTTCTCGAAAATTTTGCCGGCGACCTCGAATACCATCCCCGCCGCGCCACCCTCTACCTCGTGCTCGCCATCGTCACTGCTGCCTTCTGGTTCTTCTCTCCCGAGGAAATCAAGTTCACTGCCGCCCCACTCGTCTTCGCCCTGGGAGCCCTCGCACTCCTCACCAAAGGCATCTTTCTCTTGCGCCGTTCCTCCGAAGGCCTCGGCCTCTACCAAAGCGATCTCGCGGCTCTGTCCGATCCCGCGAACCGCAAACAATTACCATCCATCCCCGCACAAGCCGCGCAAATTCTCCAGGACTTTGGCACAGGCCCCCTGCTGCTTTGGCCCCTCTTGAATGTAGCCAAAGACATAAACCAATCTTGGTCCGACCCGCCCCGCCTTCACGTCTTCGTCATCGGCGCCGTCCTCTTCCTCCTGGGCTTGACCATCCGCCGCCTAACAACCACACCTTGACCGCCGATGATGTCGAAAATCCAACCCGACTTACCTCGCCATCCCGGCCGCCACACGCGTAGGGGCACGGCAAGCCGTGCCCGCCGCGACCGCTTCGAGCAAGTCAAAACGTAGCGGGCTTCAGCCGGGCGCCTTTGCCTCTTTCCGGGGTTGGCCTATGAAGCGGCCGCAGACCGTCGCGGGCGCCTTTGCCTTTCTCTTTAGGAGGTGGCGGCTTCAGCCGCCACGTCAGACGCAAATTGAATTGGGCTTCAGCCCCTGAAGAAAGCTTCGACTTCTGCGCCACACCCCACTACTCAGCCCAAGCATTCGCAACTCTAAAGTAGCTGTATCGAACAGCCGACAAACAATCATCCAATGGATGAAGGAACGATATGGAAAGCTTGAATGAAGGTTTCAGTGCCGCTCCCGCAACGCATGACGCCACCCGCGAGACGCAGGTGAGGCGATTCGTTGGTCTTGAGAAGCAATCCGTCGTCGATGTGCTTGCCGTAGAGGAGCCGCTGGAGATTCAACTCGGCTATGGTCCGAGGGACATGCGGCGGGTTAAGTCGATCTCTGTAACGATGCGCACACCCGGCCAGGATTTTGCGCTCGCCGCCGGCTTCCTTCTGACGGAAGGCGTGGTACGCGATGCGAACGACATAGAGCGGATTGAATACATACTCGGACCGAGCGCCGACGCCGCAAAGCCGGCGCTGCCCATAGAAGCGAAGAGCGGCACCGTGCGTGTGGAACTGATACCCGGGGTTGAAGTCAACGCGGTCAGCCTGGAGCGAAATTTCTATGCCACATCGAGTTGCGGCGTCTGCGGAAAAGCCTCTCTGTTAGCACTGCGCGCCGTGTGTCCGCCGCGCCGGCCAAACACATTGCGCGTAGAAGCGGGCCTTCTTTACTCGTTGCCGGCGTCGTTGCGCAAAGCGCAAGGAACGTTTGACCGCACAGGCGGCCTGCACGCCGCAGGGCTATTCGATGAGCGCGGGGTGCTGCGCGCAGTTTGTGAGGATGTGGGGCGCCATAATGCGGTGGACAAGCTGCTGGGCGGCGAATTCCTCGCGGACCGCGTTCCATTACGCAACTGCATTCTCCTGCTTTCCGGACGCGCCAGTTTCGAGTTAATCCAGAAGGCGTTGATGGGAGGAATTTCCATGGTGGTGTCGGTAGGAGCGCCATCGAGCCTCGCGGTCGAAATGGCGAGAGAATTTGACATTACGCTGGTGGGCTTCCTCCGCGAGGGTCACTTCAACGTCTATCACGGCGCCGAACGAGTAATTGGATCCACACAAACCGCAGCGGGAGTTTGAAATTTCCCTCCAACGTCATTTTGCGTTTTGGCTCGCCACTCGTTTACCCAGAGCGCCGTTCGCGAAGGGCCACTCGCCACTCGCCACTCGTTTATCCCGATCTGCGAGGGGCCACTCTCTTCTATCTACCTTTAGAATCGACACTTGCAAAAGTGTAACAAAACAAACAACTTCAACTCCCTTTAGAATCAACACTTGTGAAAAACATAGGGGGGAGGGTTAACTAGCCCCTCGAGGAAGTCACGGTCAGACAGTGCAGGTGCCGAAATTCTTGGTGAGCGCCTCGACTTGAAGGGAAGGCTTGCCGCTGGAGTCTTTGGTCTTTTTGCCTTTTACTGTTACTCGGTCGCCCGCTTTCAGGCCGGCGGGATTCCCGGACAGGACGTAGACTTTTTTGTCTTTTTCGTTTTGCAGGACCAGGCCGTCTGCGACGGACGCAAGGCATCCCGTAACCGACGAATGCTTGTGGGTTTCATGATAGATAAGAAAGCCTACTGCCGTAATGACGGCCGCAGCGCCGGCGATGGCGGCAATGACCTGGCCTTTGCTGGGGCCGATGTTCCCCAAGCCGGTTTGAGGAAAAGCAGGCCGCGCCAGAAGCAGGCAGAGAGACAGCGCCATGAATATGCGGAACTGAGGGGCCTTACTCATTCTGTCCTCCAATGAACTTGGATTATCAGCGTTTCCCAGGAAGGTGTTACGTAAAGTGTAGTCCCGATCTCTTGCAAGGGTTCAAGCGTGCAACCGATCGTAGCCTCAGAGTAACTGCGGCAGTGGCTTGGGAAACTCTAGCCCCAGCGAAGTCGGGCTATAATAGAGGTGGCGGGCGGGCCGGGTGATCGCTGGCTCCGAGCAATCGGGGCGGGAGGAAAGTCCGGACACCGTCGTCGTAGGCTCGCAAGAGCCGGTGACGAAGTAAGGGCAACGCGCCTGGTAACGCCAGGGGACGGCCACGCAGGCTCCGCTGCAAAGCGGGGTTACCCACGTAAGTGGGTGGCGTCGAGCTTAGCTCGGCGCGGTGCGGCTCAGTTACGGAAAGTGCCACAGAGAATATACCGCCGGCGGAGCAGCGCGGTGGCATCGCGCAGGAAAACCTGCGAGACCCGGGCAAAGCTGGTTCGTTAGGCAAGGGTGAAAAGGTGGGGTAAGAGCCCACCGTCCCGGTAGCAATATCGGGAGCATGGAAAACCCCGCGTGGTGCAAGGCCAAATAGGAGGGGAGAGCCGGCCCGGCTCGATGAGCGCGCATTTGCGAAAGCGAATGCAGCTCCCTCGGCGAGGACGCAAGTCTTTGCAGAGGAGAACCCTCGGGTAGGCTGCTGGAGTCACGGCGCGAGTCGTGACCTAGAGGAATGATCGCCGCAGCGTGCAAGCGTTTACGTCTGCACGCCGCACAGAATCCGGCTTACAGGCCCGTCCGCCAAAATTTTAATGTTTTGATGGTCACGCGCGTTCTGCATCGCGCATAGATAGAACGGCACAATCGATTCCCGCTAGCGCAATCCCTTCCAGCGCTGAAAAACTTCTAAATCGCCAGGTATATCAATTTCGTTTGAACACTCCCTTATAAGCAGGGAGGATATCGTTCCCATGTCCCGACCCGAACGACGCCTCGCCGAACGATTCGGCCTCAAAGTTCCGCTGCGCGTCCGCATTGCAAACCATGCCGCGCTGGACCACAGAGCGGAATCGGTGGATATTTCCGCACGCGGCATATGCTTTGCCACGGATTTGCCCCTTTCCAAGGGCACGCCAGTGCATCTCGTTTTCGAGATGCCCGAAGAAGTCACACACAAGCCCGCGTCCGAATGGCGCTGTACGGGTCATGTAGTTCATGTCCAACCCAACAGTTCTCCGCTGGGCGCGATTTGTGCGGGCGTGAGGTTTGATTGCTACGAGGTCTTGCCACCGGTTCGGCGCGCAGAGAAACCGAGTCTCCCGATTGGATGAATCGATTGATTGGATGATTCGCTGGAGTTCGACCCTCGCCTTTCCGTGCGATTAATGCGTGCGGCTAAGTTGCCACCACGCCGCGGCTAGCCACTGGCTGCTCTGCGGCCATTACCGCGTTGTGAGGTTTGGCAAAGAGAGTTGCCACTAGCCCGCAGGCCGCCGCGAAGGACAGCAACAACCCTGGAATTGCGCGATTGCCGGAAATATGAATCAAGTACGTGCTCAGCGCCGGAGTGAAGCCGCCGAAGATGGCGGTCGCCAAGCTGTAGGCCAGCGCAAATCCCGAGGTCCTTACGTCGACCGGCATAATTTCCGTCAGGAAAACGACCATGGCTCCGTTGTAGCTGCCGAAGATAAAGGATAGCCAAAGCTCGACGCTCAGCAGCCTGGCAAAGGAAGGGTCCTTCACCAGCCAGAGCATCGCCGGGTATGCGGTGACCAGCATTAGTATGGTGCATCCCAGCGCCGACGCAAAGAGTCACCACGAGGCTATCAAGGCTCGAAAGACGCAGCACAGAGCTGCCGAACGTGGGCGTATACGCGGTGATCATGTAGAACGACACGGTGGTCATCGTCACCATGAACGTGCCCACCAGGACGACCGCCCAGTTGCTTTCCAGCGAGCGCAAAATTTCCGAAATGCTTGGTCTGTGTTTGCGCGCCAGGAACTCGTCCGTTTCCGCCAGGGACTTTCTCAGCCGGAAGAGAAAAGGAATGATGAAGCAACCCAGCAGCAGGGGAATCCGCCATCCCCACGCCTGCATCTTCTCCGCTGGGAGAAGGGAATTCAGCACGACTCCCACCGAGGCCGCAAACATCACGGCAACTTGCTGGCTGCCCGATTGCCAGCTCACATAGAAGCCTTTGTGACCGGGCGTGGCGATCTCGGATAGATAGACCGAGACGCCGCCCAACTCCATCCCGGCGGAAAATCCTTGCAGCAGCCGGCCGGTCAGTACGATGAGCGGGGCCACGAAGCCGATCGTTGCGTAACCGGGCACGCACGCGATCGAGAAGATCCCGAAGGACATCAGGCCCAGCGTAAGAAGCAGGCCGGCGCGACGCCCGTGACGGTCGGTGTAGGCTCCCAGAACCAGCGCGCCGAGTGGACGCATCAGGAAGCCCGCGCCAAACGTCATCAGCGAAAGCATCAGTGAGACGAAGGCGCTGCCGCTCGGGAAGAATGCTCTGCCAATTGCCGACGCGTAGTAACCGAACACCATGAAGTCGTACATCTCCAGGAAATTTCCGCTGGAGACGCGGACCACGGACCAGATCTTGGATTGGCGTTCTTCGGGAGTGATCATGGGATTCATTCCGGCCCGCGCGAACAGAGTCTAGATGTTGCCGATTGCAAAGGGAAGCGATGCGTACGGTCGGGGGCCCCCCTCCCCCTGTTTTTGCATAAGTGTTGATTGTGCACGTACTTAAAGTCTTTTGTTTTGATACACTTTTGCAAGTGTTGATTCTAAAGGGAGTTAGCGAGGGTCGGGACCGCGGTTCACAGTCGTAAAGGGGCAGTGGCGAGTGACCCCTCGAAGATCGGGGTAAACGAGTGGCGAGATAAGGCGCAGAGACACCCCCACCCCGGGTGTTTCCGAAAAAGAGGCTGGATTTGCTTGATTCCGAAGGAGTTGACTTTTTTCACGATGGGAAAGAGGCCGCAAGCTGTTGAAGGGCCGAGAGTTAAGGTCGGGCTTGGGCAGGGGACCGATCAAGTTTGTTCGAGATGGCAGGCGCTCAGACGCGGAATCGGAGGAAGCGCACGGATACACCTGGGGTTGCGGGGGAAAGGAGCAGCGGGACGGGGACACTGTCAGCAAAACCTTGGTCTAGAGATTACCGCATCCGTTACTATTTGTCAAGTGAGAAATTAAAGGCTGTGGATTGAATGGGTTGCGAGCGGGTGTTGGCCTTGACAACTGATTGGATGAACTATCGAGGTGTCAGTGGCTGCTGCGTCACGCAAAACGACCTACTAATTCGGCGAACTTGTTTTCCACTAGGTCCGGACGTTGTATTTTGATGCTTTGCTCGTCTCTGAACTTTCGGTTCGGATCGCCTCGAAACGAGAGCCAATTGAAACTTCCCACCACGGCATATTCGGAATCCTTGATCAGTACTTTCGCGTGGGTGTTTCCTAGCCGGGCCAGGCGGAAGTGAGGAAAGCGGTGGCTAAGTTTCAACAAGTTGTCTTTTGCCGCCTGATCGTTAGCATTCGATTTTGTTGTGGGAGTGTCATTAATGCCGTATCCGATGTAAACGTTCACCCCGTTTGTTAAGAGCGTCTCAAGCTTCTGCAGGAAGGCGGCGTCAACAATCTCTCCGCGGATCCACGGAGAAAGGATCAACAGCCTATCCGTACTTGTTGTAAGGGCGTCTTCTAACAACGGCCGATGGTCAAGGCTGTACAAGTATATTACGACTGACTGCGCCAACTTCTCCTTCAACTGCTCGTGTTCTTCCAGAAGTGCCTTTAACTGCTTTACGAGTTCTTCCTGCTTAGAAGAATCTTCTGTCGCAACCAATTGGTCCTTGGTCTCTCGAAGCTTTGCCTCGGTTTCCAAGGCTTTCGTCTCGAGATTCTCGCTAGCGGGGTCGGCGAGCTGCCCTTTGAGATCCCTCAGGAAATCGGACTCGTTTGACTTGTGGCGAATCGACGCTACAATTCCTTGCTTTCTCGGGCCCTCCATGCCAGCAAACGCATTTTCGTGTTCACCGCTAAGATTCCCGTCCACCGCAAATCCAACTTGCACTTCGTTGTTGTCGAGCGACACATATACAAGAGCTAATGCTGGCAAAAACAATTTTTGGAGTTTCTCGATGCTCTTCACTGCGACTAGCTCCCTGCGGTATTCGTCAGGATTACCTAAGCTACGAGTCACCCTCGCTAATTGTGCAACGTCGAGATCGGATACGCGCGGGCGCTTAGGCGGAAATGCTTGTATCTCTATAAATTGCCGACCTTTGAGCTCCTCGAACTTTAGAGTTTCCAAACGTCCGTACCATATTGGTCGCTTTAATAACGCGTCGTAATGGAGCGAAAAAATTCTTTCTTCGGGGACTTCGATTTCCGCTTTCTCGAGCGTGAAACGTCCTTTTTGCGTTAAACGAAGTGATTGGTCCCTCGATCCTGCTTCCGCGATCAGCGCGATCGACTCGGACTGGGCGAGGCTAATAAGAATCCCTTTTGTAACCGTGTCTGGGAGCCCCAAGAAAGAAGCGATTTCAGGCGACGAGGAAAGTCCCCGATCAAGACACTTCAGAACGAACTCGTCCGTAGGTGAAATCTTTTTGCGCGCAATGGTTAAGGCACGGATATTCACGGAATAAATGGGGAGCCCGACTTCTGCGTAGTCGGCCAGGCGGTAGCCCGGCCTTATTCTGTATTTGTTAGCGGTTTCTTCGACAGGAATCAACGGAGGTCCCTCACGCAACAGTCCTTCGGATTTTGGTCAATATACTCGATGACTCTCGAAAACGGATTTTCACCTGTTGCTTCGCGCATGAATTGTAGGTCGCCTACTAAAACCAAATAGAGGCGCGCTCGCGAAAGTCCCACGTTAAGTCGACGTCGGTCTCTCAGGAATCCTACCGAGTCGCCGCGATTCGACCGCGTGACCGAGTAGAGAGTGACGTCCACCTCTCGGCCTTGGAAGGCATCCACAGTATTGCATTCGACCGTTAGCAGAGGAAACTGAGATGCATATTGTGCGATCGTGCGTTCCAGGACAGTTTTCTGCTGCGAGTAACCAGTCAAAATTGCAATTCTGCATTTGAAGTCTTTGCGAGCAGACACAAGGCCTATTCTTTTCAGCAGCTCGCCAATTAGATTAGCTTCGCAAGGATTAGAGAAGGTCGTATTTGAAGCGACTTCAAATCGGTCAACCCTGTGGGACGTGGTTATCCAGGTTATCGGCTTAGGAAAAATCGTTTCGAAGATGCTCTCATTGCGAGAGGTGGCATTCTTTAACTCACCATCGTAAAAGCAGCGGCTTACAAGATTCCCGATTGCTGGGACCATCCGATGTTGCAGATAGAGAATGGATTTACATTGTTCAGGAAGGGTGCCCAGTAAATGGTCAAACAGCGTTTTCTCCAGGTCGCTTTTATGAAGTCCAAGCGAATCGAGCGACTGCTTGTCAGAGATTCCCTCTTCGACAAACGGAGGCAGTTGGTTCCGGTCGCCTACCAATACCCATCTGCGAGAACGAGACAGTGGAACAAGGGTCTCGGTTGGTGTAGCCTTCGACGCCTCGTCCACGATACAGAGGTCAAATTCCAACTCTTGGATACCGCGAATACCGGCGATGCCGACACAGGTTCCGGCGATAAGCTGATAAGAAGAGAGCAGTGCGGAATGGAAGTCGCTCCCACGGCCGAACCGGCTGGCCCAATCGAAATGCACGTCAAGTAGTTCTCTCAGCTTTCTGGCCGTGGGCGTTTTGGGAAAGTAGTCCTCGGCCCAGGACTGAATCTCAGTCGGTGACAGAGACTCTAGCTCGCCGGTCATTTCATCTAACTGCTTAGCATCCTCCAATAAGGATTTCCGATCTGCACGTTTTGACCTAAGCTCTGCTCGCAACCTGGCGAGTGTTTCGTCAAATTGAAGAAGCAGTTCGCTCTCTGGATATTCCCGCTTTTTGGCGAGGCCCGGGGTGAAAGCGATTTCGTTCCGCATGTGGTCGGTCTTTTCGATTTCTTCCTCGAGTCTGATTATTTGGCGGGAAACGACGCTCAGTTTCTCGAGGAGCCGCCCGACCTTCAATTGGGTTAAGGACACCCCAGCCGTGACGGCCAGATGGTCTAGGAACGTTCTGCCACTCCTTAGGGCTTCTTCTCGCCACTCGTCAAGTTGGTTTTCAATGAGAAATGATTGTACCTGCTTGGAAATCCTCGGATTTTCAGAGCGGCCGATGCGAACAATCCTCGCCTTATGGGCCTGATTTCCAAGTTTCTCTAACGCGTTATCCAATGCCACATGCGTTTGAGAGCTGAGGAGAATTCGGGCACGCGGGTTGGCCCTCAGCGTCTGGAGGATGAGTTCCGTGATGAAAGTCGTTTTGCCTGTTCCGGGTGGGCCTTGCACAAGGTGAAACGCCTCTGAGCCGACGGCACGCGCGACAGCGTTTTTTTTTGGCCTCGTCTAGATCCGGCTGGAAGAATTCAATCGTACCAGCTTCTTTAGGAAGCGGGTTTTCCCGCGGATTTATTATGAGTTGTCGCAACTCGGCGCGCAGGGCGCGGTCGAAGCGAACGGCATCTAAAGCTGCCCTTTGACGCTGTATGGCGGTCGTTGACGCATATACGTCAATATAGAGTGTGCCGACTTCCGGAATATCGTCTCGAAATCTCTCCCTGACGTAGAGGGTTAACTTCGCTCCCGATATCTGCTCCACTTCTCCAGTGATGAAGACCGTCGTTTCGGCTCTCACCTGACGTAACTGACCTGCGCTTTCCTCTCCTGTGTCACTGGTTAAATCGAACACGATTCTGTTTCCTTTTTCCGAGAATCCGTTGTACTGAATAGGCCGTTCCTTCCGGCGCTCAAATTCGGTCTTCGCGCCGAGAATGGAAGACCAAGTCCGAAATAGCTCTTCCTCCTTTTGCCTTTCAGCTTTTTGCGCTAGCTCGCGCTCGAACGCCTCCACGTCTTCCTGGAGGCTCAGAAGGCGATTGTTGGCTTCAAGTAGGTCTGTTGGGCGGCCGAACGCAAACCTATTACTGCACGCATAGGCGAACTCCCGTCTCTTCTCCATGATGGTGGGAGAAGATCTTCTTACGCTTATGATGGTAAAAATTGGCTGTCCCGTTTGGTTTAGGCCGACGTGGAGCGAGAATGTAGCACCATACAAGATGTATTGGCCCGCTACCGGTTTGTCGTCGATCGAGTACGGTCCAACACCGCAGATCGTGTTGAGGTCTTCGGCCAGGATCGACTCAATCTCATCTTTCGATTCGGACTCAAACTCCGCTCTTAGTTGGTTTATCGCCTTGCCAGAAAGTTCTAAGTATATAGTCTGCGGTTTGCGCGTACGCACGCGGCGTTCTTCTTGAAGCGTGTCCAGTCGCGCAAGGAGAACCGCCGCGTTGGGCGGACGTGCGTGCGGGTCCCTTGACAGGCAGAGCTCGAAGATATCCAAGACGCCATCGGGTAGTCCGATTTCGGCGACAGCAGATTCGAGTTGATCGTAGGTGAGAATCTTGAACTTTGAGAGCGAGTCGACTACCACAGCCGCGAAACCATATACGTCTCGAGTATACGAAAAGGATCCGTCGTCTATTTCCGGTGGGCAGAATGGCTTTGACATGAATTCCGCCAGTGTCTTTCCAGGTTCTAACCATGTGCGGAGCTTTGATATCCCGAAGTCGCTAAGCTTGACGTTACCTACCGAGTCTACAAGCACGTTGGCTGGTTTGACGTCCCTATGGATAACCTGTCGGGAATGAGCGAACGCTAGGGCATCCAGAATAGGCCGCCCGTGAGATGTGTAGAAAGCGTCCCAACCCTCCGATTCGAGCACGCATTGCGAGAGATCAAGATCGCACCATTCGAGTACCACGTATGGAAAGGAAGAGCTGTCATCAATGCCCCAGTCCAACAGCTGGACGATGGAAGGGTGTTGTAGTTCCTTTAACGCGCGGACTTCTCGGCCGAACGCTTCCTGAATGATTTCGCTTTCAATCCGACCCTCTTCAAACAGCTTCAATGCGACTTTCTTGCCGTCGTCCAACAAGTCTCGGGCGGCGTAGACCTTCGACATCCCGCCTTGTCTGGGTTTCGGCTGAAGTGCATATCGACCAGCAATGAGTTGAAGACTCCGATCCATTTACGGCAAAGGGTATTACAGATTTGTGGACTTGTCCAAAATGGGTTCGGGTGCAAGGGCCCCCCCCCTACCTTTGCTTCCACCTGGTCGGTGCGCCCTTTTAAACTGAGCCGCAAAACTTTTTGCTTCTTGGTTCGAGTCTGGCGGCACGCCCGAGTGGGATGTCTGTCGCACCTACGGCGCTCTGGATTCTTTTTCGGATGCGTACCCAGCCCTTGCGGGCTGGGCTAACTTATGCCGCACCTACGGCGCTTCGAAGAAGGGGCCCGCGAAAGTCCGCGGCCGCTACATAGACCGGAGCTAAGGGCGAGGATTCGGACAAGGGCTAAAGCCAGAGATTTGTGCCCGCGACGATCCGCGGGACGATTCGGAGCCTTTTAAAGCTTTGAGGCGCAAGATGGCGCCCTGAAGGGACGCCGCTACGGGGACGAGGAAGCCGGTGGGGTTTGGCGCGGGCACGGCAGTGCCGTGCCCCTACGATGCTCGCTGCGCTCGCTCGGCCAGGCTGAAGCCTGCTCGCAAAGGGCGCGAGCGGGTTCGGTCCCGCAGAAGCGTCCGGGATGCAAACAACGCAGATGACAGCGCGGGGGCGTACCGGCTGGGCGGCACGGTTGAAACCGTGCCCTGACGAAGAGCGCCAGGCTGAAGCCCGCCGGTACGTTCCGCTTGCGACAATCGCGACGCGGGAGTTACGTAGCGGCCATCTTCAGATGGGCGCGCCTTGGCTGTGCCAGGGTGGGGGCCAGTTTCGTGTGGCGGCGCTGAACGCGGATGGCGCCCTGAAGGGACGCCGCTCCGTAACGAGAAAAGCAGATCCCTCACACCGCTCGCAAAGGGCGCGAGCGGGTTCGGGATGACAGCGCGGGGGTGGGGTTCGGCGCGGGCACGGCAGTGCCGTGCCCCTACGATGCTCGCTCCGCTCGGCTGGGTCTAATAGGCGTAGGCTTTGAGGAAGATGAAGACCACCACGCCGGTGATGGAGACGTAGAGCCAGATGGGGAAGGTCCAGCGGGCGATGCGGCGGTGCATGGGGAAGCGGCCGGTCAGCGAGAAGAAGAACGTCGTGAGCACCATCGGCAGGGCGACCATGGAAAGGATGATGTGGCTGGCTAAGATGGAAAGGTACAGCGTGCGCACTGGGCCGTGGCCGGGGAAAATCGTGTCGCCGTGCAGGGTGTGGTTCACGATGTAGCTGATGAGAAAAAGGGAAGAGAACGCGAAGGCCACCAGCATGCTCGCGCGATGCGCTGCCATGTTGCGATGTTTGATGAAATAGAATCCCACGCAGAGGGCAATCGCGCACAATCCGTTGAGGAGCGCGTTGAGGGCCGGCAAAAACATCCAACGCCCGGCGAAATCAGCGGAAGCATGATGGATGTAGAGCAGCCAGAGCAAGAAGGTCACGGCGAGGCCGCTTAGGACGACGATCGCGGCAATCACCTGACGTGGCACCGGGCGCGGAACCGGGCGCGGACTAATTTGAGCCTGCTCCATGCTGATGATTAAATCACAAAAATCAATCCGGAGCGTGGAGAGGTCGAAAACGCCGGCGCTGTAACGCGCGAGCCCCAAGCGTATCGCGCGCCTCGATCCGCGTGTAGACGATGCGCGGCAGGCGGCGGATTTGGACGTCGCTCACGACAGGGTGAAGGCACATCCAAGACCCGCTCACTAACGTAGGTTAAACAGAGGGCAGGCTGACACGAAGTAGGGAGGTCGCACACCGGAGTGGTGATAAAGGCTGTGCGCCGTGGGTGACAAAGCTCTTGGCTGCACGTCAAAAAAGTTTTAGTGGCTACTGGGACTGGTTGGGGGTATGTTGGGGTTCCGTTGAATCCGCAGGCCCAGGTCCTGGCCAACCCATGTGCTCTGTAATGGTTACGTCCCGACCATTGCGCTTAAAGGTTTAACGGTCTTTGGGCAGGGAAGTTTGCCCGAAGTGAAGGTCAGTAAATTCATCAGGAGGTCGTTGGGGAAATGACAAAGTCGAATCGGTTCCTACTAACGGGTGCGGCGGTCGCGGGCTTGCTCGCGGGCACCAGCGCCAGCATCCAGGCTTCCAATCTGATCCCCGGGGCGAAGGCTTCCGCTTCTGCTCAGGACACAGAGAAGAAGTCTGACAAGAAGGTGAAGGAAAAGCACGCTTGTAAAGGCCAAAACTCTTGCAAGGGCAAGGGCGGCTGCAAGTCGAGCGACAATGGTTGCAAGGGCAAGAACTCTTGCAAGGGCAAGGGCGGCTGCGCAACCGACGGCAGCAAGATGCCGGACGAAGAGAAGAAGCCGTCGTAAGCAAGCAGTTGAACTAATGGTCTTGCCTGCTGGGGGGCTGGCGGAAGGCTGGGACGCGCTAAAGCGCGCCCCTACAACTCGCTTGCCCTCCTTCTGGTTTTTTACTGGAGTCCACGGGAATGCCTGCAAATCGATTTAACGGGTTTACGGAGTATGGGATTGGGATTGGGCTGCGCGCGCCGCACTACAATCACATTTTGACGCGCAAGCCGGTGTGCGATTGGTTCGAAATTATTTCCGAAAATTTCATGATCGATGGCGGGCGGCCGCTGCGGATTCTCGATCAGATCCTGGAACAGTACAAAGTGGTGCAGCACGGGGTTTCGATGTATTTCGGCTCCGCGGAGAAGCCGAATCGCGAACATTTGCGGCGATTGAAGGAGATGGTGAAGCGAACGAAGACGCCGTGGCTTTCGGACCATTTGTGCTGGGGCAGCGTGGATGGACGATACACGCACGACTTGCTGCCGATGCCGTACACGTTTGAGGCTGCGAAGCTAACCGCGCAGAAAGTTCGCGAGGTGCGCGATTTTCTGGAAGTGCCGGTGGCGGTCGAGAACGTGAGCAGCTACGCGGAATTTCACGTTTCGGAGATGACCGAATGGGAGTTTCTGAATGAAGTGGTGGAGCGAGCGGACTGCGGAATTTTGCTGGACGTGAACAATATCTATGTTTCCTCGCAGAATCACAGCTTCAACCCTTTTGACTATGTGAACAGCGTGCCGGCGGAGCGTGTGGCGCAGATACATATTGCGGGGCACTCGAAGTACCGGCGGTACATTCTGGACACGCACGATCATCCGGTGATCGATCCGGTGTGGAAATTGTACGAGCGGGCGATTCAGCGCGTGGGGCACACGGCGACGCTTCTGGAATGGGACGACAGCATTCCGTCGTTTGACGAAGTGCATGACGAGGCGTTGAAGGCTAACAAATTTTTGTCGTCCACGCTTTTGGCGACGGCGGTATGAAACTGGCGGCGCTACAACGAACGATGGCGCGGGCGGTGATGCAGCCGCTGACGGCGTCGGAGCGCATGCAGAACAGGGCGCCGGACGGCAAGTCCATGCGCGCGTATGCTTCGCGGTTTATCAAGCCCAATGACCGGCTGACTTCATTCGAGCGGCTGGAAATCTACAACCGGCAATATTGGTTTCGCGTGCTGTCGAGCATGGTCGAGGATTTTCCGGGATTGCGCGCGGTGCTGGGAGACAAACGATTTGAAGCGATGAGCAAAGCATACCTGGTGGACTGCCCTTCGCGATCGTTTACGCTGCGCAATCTCGGTGCGCGGCTGGAGCGCTGGCTGCGCAAGCATCCGAAATGGGCCGGGCCGAAGCAGGCGCTTGCCGTGGATATTGCGCGTTTGGAGTGGGCGGACATTGAGGCGTTCGATGGGAAGGCAGAGCCGGCGCTGCGGCCGGAAGATCTTCGCGCGGACGCCGGCGCCAAGTTGAAATTGAAGCTGCAGCCGTATGTGCGGTTGTTGGATTTGAGATATCCCGTCGACGATTTGCTGCTGGAAGTGCGGAAAGAGGATGAGGATACGGATTTCGCGAGCAATGCGTTCCAGGAGCGGCACAAGCGCAAGCGCGTCCAAGCGGTGGCGAAACTAAAGCCGGCGGAGATTTTTCTGGTTGCGCACCGGGTGGATGATTCGGTGTATTTCCGGCGCATTGAGCGAGAGGAGTTCGCTATTTTGAGCGCCCTGCGGGATGGGAAGGCACTGGGAAAGGCGATCGAGGCGGCGTTTCGCACGAGTCGAGTTCCTGCGGGGGAACGCGCAGGGTTGGTGCAGCAGTGGTTTCAGAATTGGGCGGCACTGGGGTGGTTTTGCCAGCCTGAGAGTTGAAGGGTAGCTAAATCGGACTGAAGGGTTGCGTAGGGCTAATGTCGCAAAAGCGGCGGCAAGACCGCCGCACTCCAAAAGCAAGGTGCGAATCTGCCACCGACTATGAAACCATTCCTCGCCCGCCTTCGACAGCTGTACCAGCGCTTCTTTGGCGTGATTGACTACTTGCGCTCTCCGTTTCTGCTGACCGTGCGGCTTTACTGGGGTTGGCAGTTGATCCAGAGCGGCTGGGGCAAGCTGCACAATCTTGAAAAAGTGACGGAATTTTTTACCAGCCTGAATCTGCCCATGCCCGGACAGATGGCCGTGCTTATCTCCTGTCTGGAGTTCTTCGGAGGGATTTTTCTGGCGATAGGGTTGCTCTCCCGAATTACCGCGCTCGCGCTCACGGTGAACATGATCATGGCTTACGTGACCGCGGACCGCGAAGCTTTGCAGTCTATTTTCTCGGACCCTGACAAATTCTATGCCGCTGCTCCGTACACTTTCCTGATCGCTTCGCTCATCATTCTTATCTTCGGCCCGGGCAAGATCTGCCTGGACACCTTGCTGGAGCACTGGTTCGCCTCGCCGGCTGTGCCCACCGTGAAGGAATCTCGTTCCAGCGTCTAGCCTCTCGAGCATTTAAGGTCGAGAGTTTTCGCGCGCGGGGCAACTCTGCTGTATTCAAATCGATCCAACTCAGCGGATGGTCTTCCGATGGCATTGTAGAGCGGCGCCTTTCGTGGTGTTGTGTGTGCTGCTCTGTGGCCGCTTACCGGCGCGCACAACGGGGGGCGATGTGACGTCTACGCTGCTTATCGGCGGCTCGAAGATTGATGTGACTATCGAATCGGGCGAAATGCGGCTATCGCAGGCCGAATTACTGCACTGGGTGCAAACCGCAGCGGAGGCGGTGGCGACTTATTACGGCAGGTATCCCGTCCCGCATGTTCAAATCCACATTATTCCAGTACACGGCACCGGTGTCCGCCACGGGCAGACATTTGGCTACAACGGCGGGCTGATCAAGATTCGGGTGGGGAAGCAGACGCAAGCAGCGGAGTTGGGGAACGATTGGATGTTGACGCACGAGATGGTGCACCTATCGTTTCCTTCGATGGCCGACGAGCATCACTGGATTGAAGAGGGCATTGCCGTATACGTGGAACCGATTGCGCGCATCCAGGCGAGGCAGATGAGCGTGGAGCAGATGTGGGCCGATCTTGTGCGCGACATGCAGAAGGGCTTGCCGCAAGACGGCGATCGCGGGCTGGACCACACGCACAGTTGGGGACGGACGTATTGGGGAGGCGCGCTGTTCTGTCTCGTGGCGGACGTGGAGATTCGCAAACAGACTCACAATGAAAAGGGGTTGCAGGATGCGCTGCGAGGAATACTCAATGGCGGAGGGGACATCCGGCATGATTGGGAGCTTGGAGAAGCTTTCAAAATCGGAGATGGGGTGACGGGAACCGCCGTGCTGAATGGTTTGTACGCGAAATGGAAGGACCAGCCGGTGGATGTTGATTTGGCGGCGATGTGGAAGGAGTTGGGAATCGTAGCGGACGGAAAGAGTGTTCGTTTGGTCGAAGATGCGCCGCTGGCGGCGGTGCGGCGGGCGATTACTGGGCCGCAGGTATCGAAAGAAAGCAATTCTGACGGGACTTTACCGTCGGCAGTTTTCGCTGGGCGTTCGGTTGCTAATTTCCGGCCGCGATTGTAGGCCGGCAACCCTTATGCCGGCGTCGAGCAATCGGTTGACGCCGTGAAAGCGGCGGCAAGACCGCCGCACTCCAAAAAGGCAGGCCGCATTCCGCAACACCTTTGCGCTCCAGATAGGCTCCCGTTGCAATCTGGAAAACTCTTTAGCTGAGCCGCGCTTCGCGGGTCTTGCGCGCTGCTAGACTAGGCGCATAGGAAACTTCGTCCCCGCGCATGAGCCCCCACGAATCGGATCGCCGGCACATTGAGCGCCAGATCGCTTACGCGCGTCCAATCGTCGTACTGCTGGCATTGATCGCGCTGTTCGAACAAACCTCGAGCAATTACGCGCGCGGCCCCATCTATTTCTTGATCGTGTATTTCTCTCTTTCCGTGCTCGCGCTGCTTTTCGAACAGATGCTGAATAGTCTGACGTGGCATCTGCCCCTGGCTTGCGACCTCCTGGCACTGGGATTGTTTATGTACCTTAGCCCGACCACAGTGCCGGCGTGGTTTCCATATCTATTTGTGTGCTACGCCGCGGGAATTCGTTGGGGGCTGCGGGTGGCGTTTCCGCTGGCCGGCGGACTGGCGCTCTTGCTGGTGACGATTACGGCGGTGAAGGGCGAAATTCACTTTTTTCGTGTGGTCGCGTGGCTGGGCTTGGTGGGTGCGACGTTGGCTGCGGGGGGCGGCAGCGCGTTTTTGGGGGACCTCAGCCGCAGCTTCGCGGAGCAGAACGAACTGCTGGCGCGCATCAGTTCCACGATGCAGGTGGACCAGGGCCTTTCGGAATCGCTCCGCTTGCTCCTGGATGAGTTGACGCAAGCGTTTCACACGGATGGCGCCATGCTGGTATATCGCGACGCTGATTTGGAGCGCATATTTGTGTGGCAGCTGAAATCGGGGGAGGGCGAGCGGCTGATTCCGGAAAACCTGCCGCTGACGCGCGCAGACGGCTTTCTGCTGGACGAAATGGACGCGACGGTTTGTTGGAACAGCCTGGCGGGCGCGGGCGTGGGATTCGGGTGGGATCGTCGCGATGGCAGCCCATTGAAGACGCTTCCGCGCTTGCCGGCGGCGACGCAGCAGGTGCTGGCGCTCCGCTCGTTCATGTCCGTTGCTTTCGAACAGATGGGACAGCCGGCGGGGAGGCTGTTTTTGTCCAATGGCCGGCGGACGTTCCGGCGCGAGGACCTGATGTGGTTTGAGCGCATCGCGCGCCACGTGGGCCCCGCGGTGGAAAATCTCTTTTTGCTGCGGCACCTGCGCGCGCGCGCCATCGAGGGTGAACGCAGCCGGATCTCGCGGGACCTGCACGACGGCATTCTGCAGACGCTGCTGAGCATTGAAATCCAGCTTGACGTGCTGCGGCGCCGCGCGGCCGGCTCGCAGGAGCAGGTTGCGGCAGGCCTGGCCAACCTGCAGCAGACCGTGAAGAACGAGTCTGCGGAGCTGCGCCACATGGTCACGGACCTGCGGCCGCTGCGCGTGCAAAGCGCGGATTTGGTCGATTTGATGAGGGGTTTCGCGGAGCGCTACCGCAACGAGTCCGCTCTGGCGCTGGACCTGCTGATCGATTCGGCGGACTTACGCGCTCCGGACCGCGTTTGTCGCGAGATTTTCCAGATTTACCGTGAAGCACTCAACAACATAAAAAAACATGCGAAGGCTTCCCATGTCGTGGTAAAACTGTCGCAGGACGATAGCCGACTTGTTTTAGTGGTTGACGACAACGGCGAGGGTTTTAGCTTCGCAGGCCGGTTTACCGGGGATGAACTAGATCGCCTGCGGCTGGGTCCGATTTCCATCAAGGAGCGAACGCGTACTGTGGGGGGCGTGTTAACCGTGGAGTCCAATCCAGGCCATGGAGCGCGTCTAACTATCGAGATTCCGCTCGGTTGACATGGCCAAGACTAAACAACAGATTCGCGTCCTTCTTGCGGACGACCATGCGATTTTTCGCGATGGCCTCCGTAAACTTCTCGATGCCGACGAGGACATCACTATCGTTGGCGAAGCGCAGAACGGCGCGGAATGCATCAAGATGCTCGGTAAGCTGAAACCGGACATCCTGCTACTGGACTTGCGCATGCCGGATAAAGATGGGCTGGCGGTGCTCGAGGAAGTCAATTTCGACACGCTGCCGACGCGGGTAGTCGTGCTTACCGCCGCCGAAGACGACCGCGATGTGGTGCGGGCGATGCGCCTGGGCGCTCGCGGAGTTGTGCTGAAGCAGTCCGCCACGGACCTGCTGGTAAAGAGCATTCACCGGGTGCACGCCGGCGAAATCTGGCTGGATAACCGCATGACCGCGGAGGTGATGAAGGCTTTCTCCAAGTCTTCGGAATCGGGGCCGCGCCGCGAAAAGCCGCTGCTGAGCGACCGCGAGAAGGAAATCGTGCAGCTGGTCGCGCAAGGATTCCGCAACAAGGAAATCGGCGAGAAGCTTTTTATTAGCGAGCAGACGGTGAAAAATCACCTGCACAATATTTTTGACAAGCTGGGCGTCTCCGACCGGCTCGAACTCGCCCTGTACGCCATCCACCATCGGCTCATCGACCAGACGGCCTGATCTCGTCAGGCCAGAATCCAAGGCGTCCTACAGGGTCATCTGTATTGCCCGCTTGGCGGGCGAAAACTATTGTGTCTCGTCTGCTGCCTATTGCTTCCCCGGGCTGCGGACTTTTGTGGGCAATCCTCCGTTCAGCCAGTCCATCAGAGGCTCTGCTTGAGCCGCGCGCAAAAGAAGGACAGATCCCTTTACAGAAAGTACGCCAATGTGGCAGAAGACAGCTACCCCTTCCCGAAGGTTCAATTCTCGAATTGCCCTGAGGCAGGATGTTTGGGTTTGCTGGCAGTGTAATGGGCGGGATGATGTTTCGAGGGTGCGGGATTTGAGTCTCGGCGGACTATTTCTCGAGACGCGGTCACCACGCCCGATCGGCTCGCCAACGAAGGTCGATTTCCTTGTGGGCGAAGGGCAGATTCGCGCCGATGCCGTGGTCAGGCACGTGGTGACGGGTCGTGGCTTGGGGCTCAAATTCACAGCGGTAATCGAACAGGACCGCCTGAAACTTGCAGCGCTCATGCGCCGGCTGCGTAGCTAAGCTCGAGCGGTGGGACGTGCGCCTCGCTCAGAAACAGGTCGGCTCCATTTGAGTGATTGCTGTGCGAGACGGTTGTGTCTGAAGGGAGCTGTTCCGCAGTCCCATTCTAAAAGGTAAGAGCAGGTACGAGAAATTTGTCAGATGGGGCGGCCGCTAAGTATATAAGGACACGTGCCTTATTTATGGCATGCCACCCACCGTCCGAACTCTAATGTTGTAGCCCGTGGGCGATCCTTCGGTTTACTTCCTCCTAGTACATCGGTACCTCAAGGGGCTGAATCATTTTTGGGCCTAGAGTCCTATTGCCGGTCAGGTTGCACGCGGATAGACTCTTGCTTCGCTTGAGGAGGGTCTGCCCTTGACCGGTTCTGAACGCCGCACAACACAGCGCTTTCAAATGCGCCTTCCGCTCACCGTCCGCTGGACAACGGGTGCGGCGGTGGGCGAAACGAGCACCGAATCGCGGGACGTCAGCTCCCGTGGGGTTTACTTCTTTTTGGGCAAGGACGTAAAGGAAGGCTCTCCCGTCGAAATCCTGCTGACCCTGCCGAATGAAATTACGCTCGCGGGACCCGTTCGGGTCCGCTGCCTCGGGCGCATTCAGCGGACGGAACCGCGCGACCAAGGCGCGATTGGCGTCGTGGCGGCGATCGAGCGCTACGAATTCCTGCGCGGCGACAACGACAAGCAATAGAGTTTTCAGGTTTCTTGCTCGCTCACTGCGGAGGCGGGCAGGATAAGCCGGGGTACCTCGGCCCCTCAGCGGAGACCCCGGCTTTATTTTTCCGAGATAAGCGCCAAGCATCCTTCCATCGAAGCCTCAAGAATCCTCCAAGGCTGCGAGGTCCCGGTAATAAGCGGGCCGATTTCCGGCCGATGCGTCAGGTTACCTGTTCGCAGCCCTGTCCCACGGAGCAGGAGATTTCCACAAGGTTTTTGAGAGAGGATGAACGTACTCCGCGAAGTCTCCACATTGCGGGGAACTTTGTACAACGGTCGGGCCCCAGCCCAACATTGAATCCGGCCAGAGCGGGTCGCGGCGCAACAGCCGCGGCCGTGAAGTGGCGTTTACGGGGGCAATCCGGATGGCGTCGGAACTCAAGTCTAGGCCTGCGGAAATTTCGCCCGCAGATGAATCTCGCGGCATTACGCTGCTCGACCTTGCTGAGGTCCTGGATCAGCACAAGATTTGGGTCGAATCGGGCGGCGAGTCCGGTACTAAAGCGGATTTGTGTGGTGTGAACCTCGCGCATGCGGACCTGACGGGAGTCAACCTGCAAGGCGCGTTTCTCAACAAGGCGAATTTTCGCGGCGCCGACCTCTCGTTGGCCAATCTTCGTGGCGCGTCGTTGGTGCAAGCGGACCTCCGCGACACTAACTTGCTGGGCACGGAGTTGCGCGGGGCGAACCTGATGGGTGCGACGCTTTACGGCGCGGAGGGCTTGTGGGTCGGGCGGCTGGGCGGGACGAACCTGTTTGACGCCATGTTGCCGGAGGCCGTGGCTACGTTCGATGGCGCCCAGGCGATCGCGCAGGCAACCACGTTCTCGCGCTGGATTTACTTCCTGATTCTGGCGGCGTGCGCGTTGAGCGCTGTCGTCATCGCGTTCACGACGGATGTGCGCCTGGTGCTGAACTCTTCCGCGATTCCCATTGCGCGGGTATCCAATGCCGTGCCGATGAGCGGCTTTTACCTGGGTGCGCCGTTGTTCATCGTATTACTGTATCTGCGATTTCATTTCATGCTGTTGCGGCTGTGGGGCAACATGGCCTCGCTGCCTGCGGTGTTTATCGACGGGAATACGCCGGAAAAGGACGGCCCATGGTTTCTCATGGCGTTGGTGCGGCGCCATTTTCGCTGGATGCGGGACAGCCGCTCGCCGCAAGCGATTCTTGAGGCGGTCGTCGCGACGGTTCTCGCCTACTGGGTCGCGCCGGTCACATTGTTCTTCTTTTGGCTGCGCTACCTCGCGCGTCAGGACATGCGCGGAACGCTGCTGCACGTCCTGCTGATCGCGCTCTCGGTGGCGGCGGCCAGTTGCCTTCCGACCATTGTCTCGCGGGCTCTGCGGCCGGGTGATTTGCATCGAAAGTCAAAAGCGATCCTTCCGGTGGTGCTCTCCACGCTGAAAGTGACCCTTCTGAGCGGCTGCCTGCTCGTCCTGCTGTCGTTTGGAGTTATTCGTGGGATGCCCGCGGAAAGCTCCATCGCGCCGGATATGAGCAACTCCGACATTCGCCGCTGGGCCGCGAAAGGCTTGCAATTTTTGGGTTACCGGCCCTATGCCGACGTGACCGAGGCTTCCTTTTCGCCGCTGCCTGCGCATGGCGACTGGTCTGAGGAGGGAATTGCGGCGATTCGCGGCGTGCGGCTGAATCAGATGAACTTGCGGTACGCGCGTGCCTATCATACGTTTTGGGTCAATGCGCGACTGTGGCGCGCGAACCTTGAAGGAGCATATCTATCCGAGGCCGATCTTCGCGGCGCTAATTTGCGGGAGGCACGTCTGCACAACGCGGTGCTCGATCGGGTGCAAGCGGGACGCGCTGTCTTTGTTTCCACGGATGCTCGGGGCATCAACCTTTCCGCTGCGGACTTGCAGGGCGCGGATCTGTCGTACGGGATTTTTGAGGGCGCTACGCTTTCAAATGCCAAGCTTTTGGGCGCCTCTATGTATGCAATCGACCTGCGGGACGCGCAACTGCTACGAACCGATCTGTCGCGCGCGGACCTTCGCGATTCCAAGCTGGAAAGAGCTGTGCTGGCGTTGGCCAATCTTCACGATGCCGATTTTTCCGCTGCGAAGCTTATTGGAACGAACCTGACAGGCGCGCAGCTCAAGGGCGGCATTTTTCTGGACGCCAATTTCAAGAATGCCGATCTGCGCGGCGCTGTGTTGACCGGAGCCGTGGTGCGCGACGCCAACTTCGAGGGCGCGAACTTCGAGGGCGCGGATTTGCGCGGCGCGATTGGTATGAGCGCGGAGCAGCTTTGCTCCGCGGCGCATTGGCGGGGAGCGCTGTTGGATGCGGATGTGCAAGCCGCAACGCAAGTGCGCTGCGGCGCTTCGCAGTCGGCGGTCACCGGTCCAACCCGACCGTAATACAGCAGAGCACGATGGGGAGTTGACGTGACAAGAGTCAAGCACGTAAACTTGTGCTGCACGGGTTTGCGTGCTCAGAGAGTATCCAATGGCTAAAACAAACATAACATTGAAGATCGACACTCATCTGCTGAAGAAAGTCAAGATTCTCGCAGCGCAGCGAGAGACATCCATCAGTGCATTGATGATCGCGTTGTTGGAAGAGAAGCTCGAGAAGGATATGGATTACGCGCGGGCGAAACAGAGAGCACTCGCGCGGCTTGAGAAAGGGTATGACCTAGGGTTCCAGCCAGTGCGTTCCCGCGACGAGCTGCATGAGCGATAGACTGTTCGTCGATACGAATATTTTGGTGTATGCCTATGACCGCACTTCGGGAGCCAAGCATGATACGGCGCGAGGACTTGTGCGCCACCTTTGGGAATCGGGAACAGGCGTGCTGAGCACCCAGGTTTTGCAAGAGTTCGCTGTTTATCTACGCCGGAAGGTGGCACGCTCCCTAAGCGCGAACGAGACGCGGGATGTCCTTCAAGAGTACATGGGTTGGACGATCGTCGTGAACACCGCTCAATCTACTTTGGGGGCTCTGGAAATAGAAGAGCGCTATAAGATTTCCTTTTGGGACGCCTTGGTCATTCACGCGGCAGAGACCGCCGGAGCAGAAATAATCTACACAGAGGATTTGTCGGACGGACAAGCCTACGGCGGTGTCCGTGCAGTTAATCCATTCAGATGATGGGACGCAAGCGCTTAGCGTTCGTCACCGAACATTTTTATGTCTTCGGGGCCTTCCTTTATAGGCCCGCGGGTGCGGCCCTGCACTTGTATGCGGATTTGCTCGACAATGTCCGGGTTGGCCAGCGTGGTGATGTCGCCGGTATCCATCTGGTTGGAAATGGCGGCGAGCACGCGGCGCATGATCTTGCCGGAGCGCGTCTTGGGCATATCCGGAACGATGTGGATGGTCTTGGGGCGCGCGATTTTGCCGATCATCGTCTCAATTGTGGCCGTGACTTTATCCTGCACCAGCTTTGTCGGCGACACTCCTGGTTTCAGCGAAATGTAGACGACGGGCACGCGTCCCTTGACATCATCGACGGCGGGAACGACGGCAGCTTCCGCGACCTCTGACAAGGTAAGGCATGCGGATTCGACTTCTTTGGTGCCCAGCCGATGGCCGGCGACGTTGATTACGTCGTCGACGCGGCCAAGGATCCGATAACAGCCATCAGCGGAGAGGACCGCGCCGTCCGCGGCGTAATACGGCCAGTCACGCCAGTCCTTGCTCTGCGGATCTTTGTTGTACTTTTTGTAGTACTGATTCACGAATCTCTCCGGGCTGCCCCAGATGGTCTGCATAATCCCGGGCCACGGGTTGCGTATGCAAATGTTTCCAGCCGCGCCGGAGCCTGCACGCACTTCTTTTCCTTCTTCATCCCAGATGATTGGATAGATACCGAGCGCCGGCGGTCCCGCGCTGCCGGGCTTCATGGGGTCGAGGGCGGGTTTAGTGGTGCAGAGAAAGCCGCCTGTTTCCGTCTGCCACCACGTATCGACAATCACAGCCTCCTTTTTGCCGACTACGTCGTAATACCACCGCCAGACTTCCGGCTCGATAGGCTCGCCGACGGTGGTCATGTGCTTGAAATGGTAGTTGTATTTGTTGGGCTCGTCGTGGCCTGCTTTGCGCAACATGCGAATCGCGGTGGGCGACGTGTGGAAGATGTTTACACTTAGTCGTTCGGCGATGCGCCATGGCCGGCCGGCGTCCGGAAATTGTGGCACGCCTTCATACAGCACACTGGTGGCGGCGAGAGCGAGCGGACCGTACACGATGTACGAGTGCCCGGTGATCCAGCCGATGTCGGCCATGCACCAGTAAACGTCGTTCGGGTGAATGTCCTGGTAGTACTTGGAGGTGCCGGCCACGTAGGCAAGATAACCGCCGGTGCGATGCTGACAACCCTTGGGCTTTCCGGTTGTACCGCTGGTATACATCAAGAAGAGGGGCGCTTCCGCATCCTGCGAAACGGGCTCTACGATGTGATTGTGGTAGTCCTTTAGAACGTCCTCGATGAAGAAGTCGCGGCCCATGATCATGGGCGATTCGGAGCGGAAGTGGCCCGGATAGCGCTTCCAGATGAGCACTTTGTCGATGGTCTGGCCTTCTTTTTTCGCGGTTTCGACGGCGATGTCGGCGCTTCCTTTGTGGTCCACCCATTTGCCGTTGCGGTGATAGCCGTCGGCGTAGATCAGCACGCGGCTCCCGGAGTCCGCGGCGCGCATGCCGCAGGCTTCGCCGCTAAATCCTCCAAAGACCACGGAGTGCACGACGCCAAGCCGCGCACACGCCAGCATGGTGATGGGCAGCTCCGGAATCATCGGCATGTGAATGGTGACGCGGTCCCCGGTCTTAAGCCCCGCAAAATCGCGGAGCATGGCGGCGACTTCATTCACGCGGCGATAGAGTTCCTGGTAGGTGATGACCGTAGCGGCTTCGCCTTCCGGCTCCGGAACAAAAATCAGCGCCGCTTTGTTTTTGTGCTGCGTGAGATGACGGTCGACGCAGTTGTAGCAGGCGTTGAGTTTGCCGCCGACAAACCATTTCCAAAATGGCGCGTTGCTGGTGTCCAGGGTAGTGTGCCAATACTGATCCCAATCCAGCAATTCCGCATAGTCGCGGAAGCACTCGGGAAAGTTCTTTTCGCTGAAACGCTCGACGATGGCGGGGTCGTTCAGGTTGGCCTGGCCGATGAATTGGGGCGAGGGGTGAAAATACTCTTCCTCTTTCCAGTGCACTGCGATCTGGGCTTCGTTCTCCTTCACTTTAGGTAGGCTTTGCGGATGTTTCGGCTTTCCGTTCGCTTTATTGGCGGCTTTGCGGGCTTTGGCGACGGCCATGGCTCCCCCTGGAGAACTAAATTCTGACTGAGATTATATGACGCAGAACTTCCAGCACGCGAGGCTGCGCTGGAAGTCCGGGCAAGCGTGCAGCTTCAAAAATGGAGCTCGCCTGATTTTGGTAAGGCTGATAATGCTCCCGGCAAAGTGCGGGAGTCAATCGCCCGCGCGGGAATCTAGCGGCTCGCTGCCGCCGGTTGCCCGCCGACTTCAGCCCAGATTTTCGTGCCGTGCGTTTCTGATTTCCACGCGGAACACAGCTAACCCGTCAAAAGTGGAGCGCGCGGGCGCATTCGTGATAAAAGACTCCCTTGACTCTGCCGCAGGCCATCTTCCTGTTTGCCGCCGGGGTTTTGGGCGGCGCGCTCAATGCCGTCGCCGGAGGCGGCAGCTTCATTGCCTTTCCCGCGCTACTATTCACTGGAGTTGGCCCGGTCGCCGCTAATGCCACCAACACACTCGCGCTTTGGATTGGCGTCACAGCTAGCGGCGGCGCGTACCGCAAGCACCTCAACATTTCAAAGCGCGTGATGATTCCGCTGATCGCCACCAGCATCGTAGGCGGTCTTGCAGGCGCGGTGCTCCTCATCAAGACGCCGCCGCAGACTTTTCTGCGCGTGCTCCCTTGGCTGCTGCTCGGCGCCACGCTGCTCTTCGCGTTCGGCAAGCGGCTCACCGGGCGCATCTCCGCGGGAATTTCTCACGAGTCGAGCAATGCCGCCGTCGCTGGCGCCAGCATCTTCGAACTGTTCGTGGCGGTCTACGGCGGCTACTTCGGCGGGGGCATGGGGATCATGAACCTGGCCATGCTGGCGGCTCTTGGCATGACAGACATCCACGCAATGAATGCGCTCAAGGTGGTGCTTGGCGGCTTCATCAACGGCGTTGCTACATTCACCTTTATTGCCACCGGCGCCATCGTGTGGAAGCAAGCCGGGGTTATGACGCTGGGCGCTATCATCGGCGGCTATTTCGGCGCCCATTACGCGCAGCGAGTGCCGCAAAGGTGGATTCGCGCGTTCGTCATCATCGTTGGCTCCGCGATGACCGTCTATTTCTTTGTCCGCGATTATCTCTGACCGCGTGCATAAAAGTGATATAGTCCCGCCGCCCATGCCGGTCGCAACGATGAACCCACAAGTTGTCGATAAAGTGCCGCTGAATCGTAATCAGATTCGCGGATTCTGGGCCGCTTGGGGCGGCTGGGCACTCGATGGCATGGATTCCTTCATCTACGCGCTCGTTCTGGTGCC
>WNFR01000992.1_pt1 | contig 35061 bp, 48 predicted proteins | sample 5400221 | NCBI WGS metagenome assembly WNFR01 (sample SAMN13153357, study PRJNA577476) | soil metagenome | isolation source: 40 cm soil under Madrone tree | place: USA:California | collected 2016-06-14 | reverse complement strand
CGTGGGCATCGCGCTGGACGAGTACACGCCGGATCACTCGACCATCTCGCGCACGCGAAGATTGATCGACCTCGATACGCATCGCGAAGTGTTCAGTTGGGTGCTGGGGGTGCTGGCCGATCGCGGGCTGCTGAAGGGCCAGCGGATCGCGATTGATGCGACGACGCTGGAGGCGAACGCGGCCATGCGCTCGATTGTGCGGCGGGACACAGGAGCGAGTTACGAGGAGTTTCTGGGCGGGCTGGCGAAAGCCTCGGGCATCGCGACGCCGATCCGCGAAGACTTGGCGCGGTTGGATCGCAAGCGCAAGAAGCGGACGTCGAACAAGGAGTGGAAGAGTCCGGTGGACGAGGATGCGCGGATTGCGAAGATGAAAGATGGGCGCACGCATCTGGCGCACAAGGCGGAGCACGCGGTGGATCTGGACACGGGCGCGGTGCTGGCGGTGACCCTGCAAGCCGCCGACAAGGGCGACACGACGACGCTGGACGAAACGTTGTGTGAGGCGGGGATGGCGGTGGCGGAGCAGGTCGGGCGCGAAGCGGAGTTGCTGCCCCACGATAAGCCGAACGTGAACGTGGACGGGATCGAAGAGGCAGTTACGGACAAGGGTTATCACAGCGGCGCGGTGGTGAAGCGGGTGAAGGCGTACGGGGTGCGCAGTTACATTCCGGAGAAGAAACCGAAGGGGCGGCGGAACTGGGCGGGCAAGTCGGCCAAGCAGCAAGCGGTGTACGCCAACCGGCGGCGGGTACGGGGTGCGTACGGCAAGAGTTTGCTGCGGCGGCGCGGCGAGTTGGTCGAGCGCAGCTTCGCGCACTGCTACAAGACGGGCGCGATGCGGCGTTGCCATCTGCGCGGACGCGACAACATTCTGAAACGGCAGTTGGTGCATGTGGGCGCGTTCAATCTGAGCCTGATCCTGCGCACATTGCTGGGCGCGGGCACGCCGCGGGAACTGAGAAACCGCTTTGGCCAGCTTGTCGTACGCATTCGTTTGCTGTTCTCGAACAGGAATCGTCAGCAACGACTTCATTGCAGCCGTTTCTCCGGGCCGGTTGACAAGTGCGTCGCAAGATCGCGCACCCGGCTACGTCGACCACTTTGTAGAAAATCAGATACATGCACCACGGACTGCTAAGGGGGTGAGGCTATGATGGAGGGAAAAGGCTGCCAGGCGGAATATATGGCCGGCCCGGTTTTTAACCTTTCGGGCTCCTCCACAATAGTTTCCCGCCGCTGATGTCGTTGTCCGGACAAAGTGCAAGCCAGGAGATGAAGTGGGCTGCGTTGGGCAGCTCGACATGTCGCGGCCGACCTCACTGAACAATGGCAACGCGTTTTCATCTAACTAGGCCTGGAATTTGAGTGACATCTACTCCGAAGAGTTTATTAGGTCTCGGTACGCAGATCGAACGCTGGATGGGGATGGCCGTTTTTCTTTCTCCTTTTGCTCCCGGCTCGATTTCGTTTTCGGTCGGGTGGTAACGGTCTTTCCGCGGGGTCGGTGCGGGGCTCGAACTCCTGCAGCACATTCTCGATTTCCAGATCGCAGTTTACGATCTGTTGCTGATAGACGCGGTACAGATCTCGTGATTGACCGAGGGTAAACAGATGCTCAGGCCGCCAGTTGCCTTCTTCCGGGCTGGGACGCGCAAGTGCTCCCGGAAAATTCGCCTGTACGTATTCGTGTCTAAGTAGTGAACTATCATTTTCCATTCCACAAATTTCGGAGTCAAATCATACGCTTGAGACAAACTTCGCTGTGCCGGGAATTGGAACGTTCTGGAACGGCGGAACCGGGCTTGGGGGAAGAGCAACGCGCGCAGTCCCGCCGTTGTCCCCCTCGCCCGGCATTTTACTCCTCAGCTGCGCGTGCGCTTTCTTTCATTACCGCTCGGCGTTGCATGCCTGGTAGTCCGGCCATCGTTGCTGCCACAGCCCAGACTAGTGGGCGGGGTCTACGAGCACTCCGTCAGCGGGTGTAGTAGTTCAAGTCCATACTCGCTTGCACAGCTTTTGGCGTGAGGAGGGAGAACTTGTTGCTGAACACAACGTAGTACGTCGCAGGGTCAGACGGCAGGGTTATGTTCACGCTGTCCTGTGTGACCTGGCCGCTGTTGTAAAAGCTCTTGGTTGGATGCCCATTCTGCCAGTTGATGTATTCGTCTTCGCTGACCACGATCACCTGAATGTCATTGCCGCTGCCGCCCGAAGCTGTGAAGTATCCCTTCATCGTGACGTTCGAGGCACCAGGAGGGACAGTGAACTTGTAATTGCTCATCCCGCCTGCACTGACGGTGAATGCGACCTTGCCCGTTGACTGTCTGTGTTGCTGCACGGGCGATTGCTGTGAAGCAGGAGGCGGTAACGGGGACCGGTTCGTTTGCTGTGTGAGCCAGACAACTACCAGGAGCAGGAGCAGAGGCCACAGAATCCAACCTGCCACGCCCCGCTTTGGCCGAGCTGCCACTACAGGAGTTGGCGTCCCTGCTCGTGCTACCGCTGCGGCTGCACCGACGCTGGTGGAAGTTACATTCTGCGCTTGCCCGCAGTACCGACAGAACTTAGAGTCATTCGGTAGATCAACCCCGCAACTAGAGCAAAACATACAGCTAACCTCGACGCCAGTGTGCTGCCCATGCGGTCACTGGACAAGGTTACGAGGGTAATGGAGGCCGGTGCTAGAATTGCGACATGCCCAATCTAACCTCGGTACTCAAACAGCTGGAGCAGGAGCGGACCCGTCTCACGTCGCAACTCGAAACTCTCAATAGCGCGCTCTCCGCGCTGAACGGGACAAGCGGCAACAGAGCCCGCAGAGGAACAATTTCCGTTGCAGGTCGGGCACGGATCGCTGCTGCTCAACGCGCGCGCTGGGCGAAAGCCAAGGGCAAGAAGGTCGTTGCAATCGGCGTGGTCAAGCGAACGATGCCACCATCCGCCCGGAGACGCATTGCAGCAGCCCAGAAAGCACGCTGGGCAAAGTGGCGGAAGCAGCAGAAGACGGCCTAGACCTAAATGCAGTTCGACCTCCAACCCTGCCGACACCAGCTAACGCGGCCACCAGACCTCGTGACAGGCGCTGATGGCGTTTCCTACCTGCTTTTCGAGTGCATGCTTTGCGGGTGCGAAACAAGCTTGAGACTCGACTCAGAGGGAGAGGTTGACGGCGAGTTCATCCCCCAGCCTGAGCGGAAGCGAGCGTAAACAACGAATCAAAGGGCATGCCGTTTACTTGGTGCGTCGATCACGTTTCTCCAGTTCTGATTTGATAGCCTCCCGCACCTTCCCAGCTTGCTCGTCACCGGGAATGGACTTGGCCTCCAGCACGGCCTTCGCTTCCTCGGTCGTTAGCTTTGTCAAAGCCGCTTCTTGTAGAGTCGGCACTTGTGAGCACCAGAGAGGGAGGTCTTGCTTGCACACATTCTTAGTTAGTTAGAGTTTAACAACGGCTGACCCGGGGGGTGGCGCTCTGAGATTTGTTACAGAGTCGGAACAACGATTCTGCCTTGCCAAAGCTCAGAGTTCGTAGCTCCGCGCTGCGGCTTTACGCGCTCTTCGTCAGCTCTCCAGGTCCGCAAGGCGACGGCGCTCTTCAATAATCATGCTCTCCACTCTAGTAATGTGGTCACGCAAGACGGCGCGGAGCTGAGATAGGATCTTGCTCACCTCTTCGGTGTCTTGACTGGCTGCAGCTCTGGCGCACAATTCCCGAACTGGATCTTTACCGTCCATGCCCCGGGGAGAAGGGTGCGCTAACGCCTGGCGCTGTTCAATACAGCGAACACTGTAGGTCTCCGATCCGTTGGGTTGAGAGCAGGTGCCCACAACATTACCATCGTAACCTTGTTCGGTGACCGCTGGCGCGTCAGACTGGAGCTATTTGGAGGAATTTATGCAGTCCGAGGCGCCCGCACGAACAAACGAAGACTGGCGCGAACTAGCGCGACGAATCCAAAAAGAAAACGATTCGGAAAAGATGATGGAACTGGTTCACGAACTCCTTGCCAAGCTCGCCGAACAAAAGCTGCGAAGGAGTCTTCGGCCTCCCACAGTTTCAAAATAGCACGACTGCCTTCGTAGGATCGGCGCTTGTGGCTCACCTACGCGGGGGGGGCTTTGAAATCTGTTTACAGAATCGGAACAACGATTTGGGGGAGTATTACATAATCCCCTGTATTGCCGCCTGCCAGTGACGCCCTCAGAATGATGCGATCCCACCGAGGGTGACCAGAAGGAAATACGGCTGGATTTTAAAGAGATCCACCCACTCCCTCTCGCTGCCAGGTGGCATCAGCGTCATCGTCAACGAGCAGACGAGTTCGCCGAGCGGAAATACCGGAGCGATGACGGTCAATGCGCTGCACGTCACGGGACCAAGCATCGACATCGTCGTCGCCTCCGCGCATTCCGATATTACGTGCGCGTGACGACCCTCGTCGCAGGCATAAATCGCCCTCCGACAACAATACAGGCCGTCGTTCGCGGCAGGATTCTCGCGGATGACGGCCTGAGCCATTTAATTTCCGTCATGTGGTGCTGAACGGCTCCGAGTGCATTAGCGAGGAACCTTGATCCCGCTCCCACCCCGTCAAGGACTCCAGCCACGAGTGTTAGTGGGATACGGTGATGGGCCTTGGGGCCTCATCTTCCGAACCCGTCGCGAGTCCCAAATAATGTGAGCGAAGCCGAGCAAGGAGATGGCGGCTTCGCGGTTCGTGTCAGGGGGCACGCCCGTTTCATGAGTTCCGAAAGAGCGGGTGTGGCGTGAAGGACGCTGGAAGCTCAAGTTCAACCCTCAGGACTTCCTCAGGATCGTAGTCGTACTCTTTCCCGCACTCATCGCATCGCGCAAGAAATTGTCCGTTCAGCGCAGGCGGAGGTGAAACCGCATCCGCTTCACCAAGCGGAATCTTGTGCCCGAACATCACGTTTGTGTGCTGATGAAATCGCTTATTCTTGCAGACTACGACCCAGCAGTAGTTCGCATTCTCCCAAGGATTCCACGCCCCCCATAGCCCTTCCGCCTTTCCACGGCTGTCCAGGACTGTATGCCAACTCTTAACGCCTTAAGACGTGATTTGTCAAGCGGAGCTGGCAAGAGCGCATGAGAGCTGACGGAGTTGCCGTTGCCGTCCGGGTCGGTTCGGGTTGGATGAATTTGTTAATTCTTCAAAGGATAAAAGGCGAGGCGAGTTGGCGCTAGCGGCCCCCGTTCAAGCGTCGGCTGCTAACACGACACAGGAACATCCTCCCCGGGGACCGCTAACCCGCAAACGGTAGTTTGAACTTCGCAAGGAGAAAATGGCACTGGCGTGCGGCTGCCGTTCCTACACCAGTAGTGCGCTGAAACTTCTTGCCAAGGCAGCGTGAATCCATGCCCGTCAGAGAACGATCGCCGCAATTTGCAGCTCGATGAAAAACCGTTCACTCCCTCACCTAAACAGAAGGAGGATAAAGCCATGACCGAATGCGTCTACAACGTCCATGGAAGTGCAGTCGGTTTCCACTGCACCCGATGTGTATATCGACCCGATGGTAGCCCGATCGGACAACTGAATGGCACACATGTGCACAAGTTGAGCGGTGAATACATCGGCGAACTATATAAGGACACGGTTATTGATCAACATTTCGGTAACCGCGGAAATGTCGGCAACCCTGGAAATCCGGGCAACGCTGGGAACCCGCGGTGCCGTGAATTACGGGGATCCCGACGTTTTCCACCGGCTGTTTGGAATGACGCGCGACACTCCGATCCCCCCGAAACCCGGTCTACCTAGCCTCAACTTTACGTTCGGGCAGCGAGGGTTCTTCGGCTACGGCGGCAACCGGACGAGGTGATGTGGTCGAGCAATATCTGGCGAGAGAAGGGAACTGACGGAAGATGAGCTGAACGATCTCTCCATCGAGGTTGTAAAACGAGAAATGCTGTCGATGTACCACCGGTATCACGATCCCGTCGAAAGGCTCATCGAGCACCGGACCTCCGATCAAGCTGAAACGTCTATGACATCCAGACACTTCCCACTTGGCACAAAGACCGGGTGGTCTTGATTGGTGGTGCGGCGCATGCCCTTAAGCTCGAACGCCGGGCAAGGTGCGTCGATGGCGTTGGAAGACGCCATGTATTGGCGAAGGTGTTGTGACTAGCGTATCGCGTTCAACGGAAAGTGTGGCCTACATCGAGACACATCGTGAGTCGCTGAGACCCATAAGTGAGCGTCCATCTATGGAGAGGCGATGTTTCATCGGTGCTCTCGCTCCTTTCTGCGACTCCGATCACGGCTCCGACAATCCAGATTGTGGATTGGCACGCTATTTGCTGCCAGCACGAGCGCAGTTTGTGAACCGCGCGGTACTGCAATTCCGTTCCTTCCCCCGGTTCAAGCCGTCGTCGCCACTGCATGGTGGGGCGGCCTTCAGTCCCAGGCGGGACTGAAACGACTCTAGACCCCGTCTCGCAGAATCCCATCTCAGCCGCTTGCAATTCTGGGTGCTCTCCATCTTGAGGGTTCGATGCAAGCAAATCGCAATAATGAGGATGCCTCCAAATACCAACGCGAGATCGCCGACGCTAAACAGTCCCAGCCGCGCTTGGTCTGCTAGAAATGGCAGCCGCGTTTTCGACGTCGCAGCGCGCCACATCGGGCTGGCGGGATGAAGTGTGGAGGGCATTCCGACAACTGGCATCGTTCCAGCGTTGGCCTCGGTCACGACAGCATTCAGCATCAAACCACACAGCATTAGCAGAACGCCGGCCCGAACCCAAGGCGACCGAACTGCACGGACCACCAGCCAGAGGATTGCGCAGGACTCGCACAGCCAGATCGTCGGATGTTGTGTCCATGCCAAATGATGTACCGCAGAAAGAAGATTCACGTCCACCCCGTCGAATCCTAAAGCTTCTTCTTCCGTTTAAAAGGCGCATCTCCTTGGTGTTTTTGCACGTGACCTGTGGCTCGGAACCAGGGGTGCCAATCTAGGGGAAGAGATCGGGTCGGGGCCGGCGTCAGGGGGACTCGGAGCAGTTACAACAGGTCTTTCCGAGTGGCTGAACCCCAACAATGATGAGGACAGATTTTGAGCTCATGTGAGCGGCCTGTCAAGATCGAAGATTATTGATCGAAGACTATTGATGCAACGTTCGCTGTGAGGCTGACTTGTCTTGTTCCGCATCACTTCGTCGATGGAATTGAGGGACCCAGTGGCGGACGCAGGGATGGAAGGCGCTTGTCGCGCTAGGGTCTATCGTTTGGGCAATCGTGGCACGAAAACGCTTCAGAGCGACCTGGTATGTGATGAAAACCGGCCGCCACCGCGAGAGCCCGGACGAGCATGAGGCCGGGAAACACTCGTAATTTCTCTTTCATTTACGGTGAAAATATTTTTTGGGTCGTAGGCATTCTTACGTTCGCGTAGTTGGAAGCGGAGCGTTTTTACCTGGCAGGGACGTGTGCTAAACGGAGGGCCGATCTGTGGAATCCGGAGGGGGCCCGAAGAAAAGCCCTAATCTGGAATACAATGCTCATCATTCTTCGGGGAAAACATGGGCCACGCTCATGCGCCTAGTTTCGGGGAAACCATGGCAACCGGTGTAGTCGGAAACGGTAGGAGCCGCTTCGACGATCTTTTTTGTCCTGGTATGGCTGTACTCCTTCTGGCCACCGTCTTTTTCGGGTTCGCGCGCACCTATTATCTGGCCGGAGTGTTCCGCGCTCCGCTGCCCAACCTGCTTGTTCATATCCACGGCGCGGTTTTTTCCGCCTGGATCCTTTTGCTGATCACCCAAACCTCGCTGGTTGCCTCCGGGCGGGTGGACCTGCACCGGCGTCTGGGGCTGGTAGGGTTCGGTGTAGCGTGTCTGATGGTCGTCCTTGGCCTGATGGCGGCCACCGATGGGCTGGTCAGGCACTTGCGAAAAGGGAGTGGGAGTCAAGGCTTTTTACGCGGTCCCCATCGCGGACATGGTGGTCTTCGCTACGCTGATCTATTTTGGCTTCCGCGAACGCTTGAATCCCGGGGCGCACAAGCGGCTCATGCTGATCGCCACGATTATGATTCTGGACGCGGCCTTTGTCCGCTGGCCCATTCCGATAGCGTGGTGGGATCTCCAAGCAGCGCAGATGTGCTGCTACGCACTGCTGCTGTTGCTGTTAGGCTACGACCTGTGGTCCACGGGAAAGATTCATCGCACCACGCTCTGGGCGAGCGTGTTTCTGATCGTGCTCCAGCAGGTGCGGATCCCCATTGGGCGAACTGCGCTTTGGCAGAGTTTCGCCACATGGGTGCAGAATCTCGCCCGTTCTTTGCGTTGAGTCTCAGGAGAAATAGGGCGCTCTCTTCGCAATTCCACGAGCGTAATGGTACCGCGAGCATTCAGCGAATCACGGTGTTGCAGTCCCGTAACCCCTGATAAAGGGGCAATCGGTACTAATGTAGTTCTGAGCTATCAGCCCGAGACAGAGAAGTATTAGACACCGCGAAAAAGCCTGGGCGAGTCTTCGAAGTGATGGGAGTTCCTATCCCTTCGTTAGCCAGAAACGGGTGTTGCGATGAAACTCGATGAGGCCGCTGCCTGGTTAAAGGAAAAACAAACACCAGTTGCCGCTTCGCGGCGGGTGACTTCACCAAGGGTCGCTGCGTATTCCACTGGAAATGCGCCGGCAAATCACCTACGATTAAGCCAAGGGAGAGTTCCATGGGAGACTACAACTCGTGTTTGGATTCTTTGCGTCCTTGGTAGGATGGGGACCAAGCGGAGGCGCAAGATGCCCTTGCACTGTCCTCGAAATTGTGGGGTGATCGAGAGAACCTGCAGCGTCAATTGCTAGCGCCATCTCCTGAAATACCCCCGGCCTTGATTTGAAGGGATTGCGTACCCTATTAGCATTGGCGGGCGTGCGAGTGAGATTCGGCGACCGGATGCCGGTAGCAGGAATCCCTAAAATCCTGGAGGGAACAAGAATCAGCGTTGCTGCGCAGCAATTCACTGTTCATAAAGCTCGCTGTGCGATCGTTAGGAGAGCCATAGAGTCCATCGGGCGCAGTTTAAGTCGTCTGCACCAGCGAACCTGCCAAATCGACCTGACCCATTACTAATACTAGCGCGAGCCGGAGCGCTAGAGCTTAGTTGCGCGAGTTGATGTCATTGATACACTGCCGGGTAGTGGGCTACTTTGCGGAAGAGAGATACTGCGGGTAGCACAAAGGGAGCGTGAACATGTTGTCCTGGCGTTACGTTGCGGCGATTGCGGTTTTGGTCTGCGTCGCGACCGTGTACGTGGTTTCAACAAAGGAAGAAGATGAACGGACCATCCGAAGCATGGTGGATAGGTCGGTCGGTCAGGCTAATCAAGGGGATATCAGCGCTTTGGATGACTTTTGCGATGAGAATGCCGATTACGTTGGAGTTGACGGAACGCTCATCAAAGGAAGGGCTCAGATGCACGCCTTCTTTCGCAAGATGGCAGAATCGAGCAAAAGGCAGCAGGTCGAGTATGTTGAGCAAATTCGCTTTATTACGCCGGAAATTGCAACCGTTGATGGCGCCGATTCACTTATAAAAGCGGATAGCTGGAGCTTTCTCGCTCAGGACGGCCCACTCCATGCGGCCGCAACGTCTTCGAATGGCGATGCGGGCGAGAGCGCGGAGCAAAGCTCTGCCAGCGCCTTTGCCGCGCTGCTCAGGCAGGACAAAAGGTCTTCCACATAGAGCGTGGTGCGGGCAAGGAACGTCGAGTACGTGAAGAAATATAGCGCGAACCCCGCGACATTCAGTGTGCTGGGTTGCCCCGACGGGGCGGAAACGGTATTGAAGGAAAGCAGGAAGAAGTAAGGACGAGTACACTAAACGCACCAATTCCGCGCTGGGGCTCTCAGCGCCTTGCCCGCGTCGTTCGGATGGCTCCTTGCGCGCGGGTGTTTCGCTCGGTCAGTGCCGCCTTTTTTTCAGCCCCGCAGCACTGGAGTGCCGCACAGGATTCAGACGATCGTTGCGCTGCAGGCAGTGCGAGGCCGCCTCAATGCGACACCCCCCAGTTGGCCGCTCTTGAGAGCAATCGAAGCTGAGCGTGAGACCCGTTTCGTTCGTCACGCAGTCGCGGGCTGAAAAGCGAATCGAAGCTATCACGCTGGTTCTGGAGACAACAAGCGAGTGCAGTTTCTGTTTGTCACAAACAAAATGCCCAGGATTTCGGTTGCTCCGAAGCAAGGACGCTCGTTGAACGGCCCTCCCCCATTGCAGAGACCGTTCAGCTGCACGTTACGCTTTGCGTGGAGACCGACGAATGGCTCGGACGTGCTCAAACCTGCACCACTGGAGTGCAGGACCGCCCACACATCAGTGCCATTCCTTCACCGCCGAAATCGAACTACCGTTTGCACGCTTGCCCTGAAAGGTGGCAATGAGAGAAGAGCATTGAAAAGCGTCAACCACCTGCGCTGGGAGGAGGCTCCGATGCCGAGGACACATCCAGGCTGCGATAGGCACCCGAACTTGCAAATGATCCCATGTGGCCTCATGAGGACAAATGGGCAATCTCTTGGCTACGTCTGTCCGGTTCCCAGTTGTGGTCGTCACCGCGACCATGAGGGGTACTTCGATGTGGGCGGAACCAGACGTTCCCTGGACGATAGCGCCCAAAGAAACCAGCGAGAAGTCGCAATCATGAAGGCAATCCAGGAACGGCTGCGACCACCAATCCTACCGGACAAACGAAAGTAACGTTTGCTGAGACCTGTGGAATTCTGCCGTCCCTAACATCTCATGGTACATTCCTATCTCGATAGGAAAACTTCCCTTTTGCTTCTATGGCGACGAGGAGGCGACGAATGGAGCCTTGGGAGGCGCAGAGATGGGTAGTTCTTTATAAAGCCGCAATGATAGAAGTGGATCTCAGCAAGCTGCCTGAACGAATAGCCAACGCGAAGTCGGCGATGACCGACCGAACCAAACACTTGTCCGCGTCCAACGGCGGGCAGGCGGAGCTAGCTCAGCTAGCTTAGTTTTTCATGCTTTCAGGCACAACGAACCATGAAACGGTCCTCGCAGCTAGCCTTGTGCTCGCGGCGGCATGATTCTATCGTTTGGAATTGCAGCAGCGGCTGGAGAGGTTGTCTAGCAGTGGAGTCGCGAGAACCCGCGGTCTTAGTTTAGCCCGGACGCCGTTATGAACAACGGACTGTAGCCCTCATCTTCGATGGGGAGCGCGTAGGAGAGACTATCTTGATTCAGGCGTCCCTTCCGCTGTTGCTCAGGAGATGAACGATGGAAGTGCTACATGCGCGGTGCTGCGGAATCGACCTTCACAAGAGAAGTATCACAGTTTGTGTACTGATCCGGGAATCGGGCCGAAAAGAACAAAAGCATCTACGCGAGTTCGCGACCACGACCTCGGAAATTCTTAACTGCGCGGACTGGTTGCAAAGTCTGGGCGTCACCCACGTGGCCATGGAATCCACGGGAGTGTACTGGCGACCCGTCTGGAACCTTTTGGAAGGGCAGTTTGACTTGCTGCTGGCCAATGCCACGCACATGAGGAACGTGCCGGGACGAAAGACCGACATAAAAGACAGTGAGTGGATCGCACAACTGTTGCAGCACGGATTGCTGAAGCCAAGTTTTGTGCCCGATACAGTCTTACGAGATTTGCGGGAACTCAGCCGGGATCGCACCAGTTTGGTAGCAGAACGGTCACGTCTGAAGAACCGAATCCAAAAGATTCTGGAAGAGGCCAACATCAAATTGGGATCGGTAGCCAGCGATGTCTTGGGAAAAAGTGGTCGGGCCATGCTCGCGGCCATGATCGACGGCAAGGAGAATCCTCAGCAACTGGCGGACTTGGCGTTGGGGCAACTTCGTCTGAAGATTCCTCAACTGGTGGAGGCGCTCCGGGGGCGAGTCCGTGCCGTACATCGTTTCCGATTGAAGCAACAACTCGCGCGAGTGGACTTCATTGAAGCCCAGATTGCCCAACTGGAAGCAGAAATGGAAAAGCAGAATGAGCCCTTCGAAGAGGCGGTCTCTTTGCTAGCCGAGATCCCCGGTTTCGACCGGACCACTGCTTGGAGCGTCATTGCCGAAATCGGGATCAATATGGACCAGTTCCCCTCGGCTGACCATTTAGCCTCCCGGGCAGGAGTCTGCCCCGGAAACAATGAAAGCGGAGGTAAGCGTCTCAGCGGGAAGACTCGCAAGGGAAGCCGCTGGCTGCGGCAGAAGCTCTGTCAGAGTGCTTGGTGCGCATCCCGGTGCAAAAACGGTTACTTCACTGCCTTCTTCCAGCGAATCGCCGCCCACAGGGGGCGCAAGCGAGCGATCGTGGCCGTCAGTCATTCCTTGCTCGTCGCTGCGATTACTTGCTCAAACGCAGATGTCATTTTCACGACTTGGGGGTCAGTTACTTCGATCAGCACAATCACGAAAAACTTACCCGCTATTTCGTCAAACGGCTAACCCGGCTTGGCCACAGAGTCACCATCGAACCCTGTTCGGCCTCGGCCTAAATCCGTTTCGGCAGAGCTAGAGGCGATCGCGGACGCACTCAAAGGACTGAGAATTCTGCGAAAGGAAGCGGATTGAAGCACTCCACGCCACTGATTCTCGATGCGGGTGTGAGCGTGGAGGCCCTGCTGGACATCATCGACCAGAGGCTTAAGGCTCCCCGAGAGTTCATTGGTTATTGCCGCTGGGTCATGTAACGGCGGCACGCGACACGGTCAGTCGCGCGAAGTCCGCGGGCAGTCGATCACCCCAGAGCTTCGGCGGCCCTCATAAGGACCAAGAACGATTGCGGATAAACTCAGGCCGCGGTGGCCGGTTGCGGTCGCATCTGTTCCAGCATATTCTTCTTCATTTCCTTCACCGTGGGTTCTGTTTTGTGGGTACCGACCATCCATGCGTACCCATCTGGATCCACAGGTACGCTAACCAATCTCTTCCACTACCCCGCCCGCGAGTTCGACCAGGAAACCGGTCTCGACTATAGCGCACTTGCATTTCCTTTCCTCATGTGACGGTTACTTTCACAAGAGGTTAGGTTGTGGACTTCCTAGCCGGAGTGACTGCGAGCAATCCCAGAATACTCCCTGCTGCGCCGCAGATCAGAGATTGAATCAGAACAATCCGCACCACGAATGTTTGCGACGTTCCAAGAGCTTTCAACGTCGCGTACTCCTCTATGTTCTCCATGGTGTTCGCGTACATGGTTTGTGAGACGACTACGATGCCTCTATCAGAAATCCCACCCCTGTGGTCAAAATTGCAGTTCCGGCGCCGGTCTTTATCACCCAATACATTCGAGATTTGTGCAAACTCCTCGCGGTGAGAACATCAACCTCCGGCAGGCGGCGCTTAAGGTTTTACTGGACATCGCGAATTGAGTACCCTGTTGTCGACTCGCAAGAGCACGTACATGCCATCTTCGGGACGCAAGCCGATATAACGGGCCGCATTGCCATAAGAGGTAAAGAGAGCAGGGACGCCGAGAAAACCGCCAAAGCCCTGGATTTCGTGTTCGATATTGGCATGGTGCCCGTTTATCTCGGCAGCCGTAGGTAACTCGGCAACCTCAACTGCGTCTCGGTCGCTTGCGTCGTAGAGCATCGAATCTGGCGACCTATCTTCGGCCCTTTGCGTCAAATCGGGCACCGGGAAATGCCCACCCAATTAGAATCTCCGCCAACGAGCGCAACCACCTGTTGCTTGCCGTTCAGCTTTCGGTAGACGGAAAATGCTACGCACGCCCGGCCGGTATCCACCACACCCGGCACTCCGGCCGCCGTCTCTCGCCCGCGGGATTCCAGCGGCGCGTACCGCACCCAATCAGGCTTCCTTATTTGAGCGACAGGATGGCGCTGCCGCCCGGTGTCTTCCGACGTCATGGTGGGGTCTTTGCCGGGCAGTCGCGCAGGGAGAGGCGCTCGACAAGGAGCAAGCGGATTGCCAATTCGCGGCCGGACTCGAAGTGAAGACGTGGAAGGAGCTGAGGACAGAGCGAAACACGCTGTCTTAAGGGGAGGATACTCGCGCGCGAGTCTGTGGCAGTTTCTCTCGCGTGGCGAGTCCCTGTGCGCGAGTGAAGGGCACGGGGTTTGGTGAGAGCGTTGGATAATAGGCCCAGCCAAGAATTCGCGGATGCCTAGCACGGACCGCTTGGTCGAGCCGCCGTGCCCGTTTCCTCGGTCGGAGAACTCTGCGGGTTCGGTACTTGATAGGGCACTGTGCCGGCCAGGCTGATTACACACTCGGCAAGTATCTGCGGAATTGCTGGAAGGGTCGACGGCAGGGCGGGAATCGACTGATCAGGTCTGCTGAAGTTAAATGCACTCGTAAGATCACCAACGGTGGCACGTCGCCATGCACTCAGGTTGGGCACTTCCGCGCCAAAGCGTGTCTCGAGCAATCGCAGCACTGAGGTGTGATCGAAGAGAGCCGACGATACCAGTCCTCCCCGGCTGAATGGAGAGATCACGAGCATCGGAACACGAAAACCCAATCCGATGGGGCCGAGAATGGGAGGGCTGCCGACCGCCGTGGGGTCCGGGACTGCAGGCGCAGTAATGTATTCGTCGGGTGTGCCCGGGGGCGCCGTAACCGGCGGGACGTGGTCAAAGAAGCCGCCATTTTCGTCGTAGGTGGCGAATAGGACCGTCTTTGCCCATAGCGCTGGATTCCCAGTCAACCCGCTGATCATTGCGGACAGCATGTTCTCCCCAAAAAGGGAGGGCGCTGGCGGGTGCTCGGAGTCAACGATCGAGGCGAGCACCCAGGAGACTTGAGGCAGGTTTCCCGACAACGCATCCGCCAGAAAATCGACCGGAAACTGGGGCCCAAACGCGTTCTGGTAGAGCGGCGATGCGGGGTCCTGGAAATTCTTGAAGTACGCCAGAACATTGTTCGAGAGAGGAATCAAGATATTCTGGTCAGGCGACGAGTAAACCTTCCACGAAATCCCACGAGCCTGAAGTTGTTCGGGCATCGTTGTATAGGTGAGTTTGCCGTAGAACGACGACCGATTTGCGACCAGCGTTTGTAGTAGCGGTCCGCCGTTCTGTCCAGCGGGATCTACGGAAACCGCCATGGTGTAGAGTCGGTTCGGATCGGTGGGGCCGATCACCGAGGAGAAATAGTTGTCGCACAGGGTGAAGGCGTCAGCTACGGCATAGTAAAAAGGAAGGTCTGCACGAGTGTAATAGCCCATGGTGAGGACGGCATCGCTGGTATTGATCGGGAGGCGAGAGGTGACAAAGCCATCCATAGCACCATTGTCCCAGCTCCGATGCTGGGGCACCCAGTCATGCGTGATGTCGTGGGTGCAAGCTGCGTTCGTCTTGGCAGTGTCGAGATGGAATGGCAGCAATACACCAGCCGGCGGGTTCGTGGTATTCGCAGGATCGGGTTGCCGGAATGCCGGACTCTGGTCGGAGAATCCACGCACGCCGCGATAGCTTCCGAAATAATGGTCGAAGGAACGATTTTCCTGAATGAAGATGACGACGTGCTCGATGTCCGTCAATTTGGAGCAAATGGATGGAACGGGACCGGGGGAAGGCCCTCCCCTGCCGCATCCAGGCAGAAGCGTGGACGCGACCTCTGCTGCAGCCGTAGCGGCGCCCATTCTCAATAATTCTCGACGGGTAACATTCCTGGAAGGCATGGGGAGTTTTATCCCCCTCCTCTCACTGCGTTAGATCGGCGACGCTGACCCAGCCACCCGGCAACTTCCCCATGTCAGGCCAGTCCTGTGATGAATCCTCGCCATGGCAGGAACTCCGCGACCTGCAGAATTCCTGCGCGAGGTTAGATAACCTTCCTGCTTGGCTGCCCTCGATGTCAAGCTTTTGCGACTTTAAGGAGCAACGCTATTCAGTAGTGGGGTGCAGTTGTGGGGTGCCCAACCCTTCGCGATTTCACCAGCAATCGGTGCGAACGCAAATTCGCGTGTCAACCAGCATCTCATCCTGCCAGAATGCTAGGTACACCACCGGCGCAAGAGGCTCGATGGCGCTGTGCACCTGCGCGTCCTTCACTACGCCCACGATCTGATAGGGCTTGTCATCGAGTAAGACTGTCTGCTACAGCGGCAGACTACACTGGGCGGCGAGGGTCTCTCCTAAAGAAGTAAGCCCAATTCCAGGTTAGGGTGTTTACCTCAATGCGCAATCGGGAATTCTTGTGCCGCAAAGCAAGCACAATCCCAATTGTACGCAACTGATCCCCAGCCTAATGTGCCTGGGTCAAAACAGACAATGTTTTTGACATCCGACCGCGGAGTTGGTGCTGGGCTGAATTGCAGACGAGTTCGCCAAGCGGAAATACCGGAGCGATGACAGTCAATGCGCTGCACGTCACGGGACCAAGCATCGACATCGTCGTCGCCTCCGCCCATTCCGATATCACGTGCGCGTGACGGCCCTTGTCTCGGGAAAAACGAAGAAAAAGCACTAAGGCTCGTCCGCGGTAACTTCCCTATGATGATCTAAATGGGAGGCAGGTTCATTAAGATTATTCTCGACAAGGCCAACTTGAATAGTATTAACATCAACGGAGATTAATCGAGGGTGACGGGGTTGTCGTCAGGAAACCTGAACGCCGCAAGATATCTTTTCAGAGTGGACCTTGGCGTTTCGTTCCTCTCGGGATCTCTCCTCTTAGTACGCCGGACCTTCGGACCTTCGACGTCAACTCGCCTAAGATCGTTCTTCCGAAATTCTCCTCGATGGTTCCAAGTACAGCCTCGGGGCTGGTTACCGCAGGGGCATCTCGTGCCCCATTTGCAAGGTATTGCGATCGATGGGGTCAATTTCCGTCGAGTCCGTCCAGATCTGGAAGGCAAGCGGCCGGACTTTTTGCAGGAATCCGCAGCCACCCGAGCTTGAGGGCTACCAGACCGGGAGTGACTAAGCCATGACAGACGCAAATATGGCGCTGGTTGGCTCTTACGATTACCGGCTTGTCACACTTTCCGTTTTGATCGCGATGTTCGCCTCCTACACCGCACTTGACCTCGCTGGGCGGACAACGGCTGCACGCGGCCGAGTCCGTCTTGCCTGGCTCATAGGCGGAGCGACTGCCATGGGCGTAGGCATTTGGTCCATGCACTACATCGGGATGCTGGCTTTCAGCTTGCCGGTGCCGGTGCTCTACGACTGGCCGACGGTGTTACTGTCGCTCCTGGCCGCCGTTTTCGCCGCCGCCGTGGCCCTGTTCATCGTGAGCCGGCAGAAAATGGGCTGGCTGCGGGCGCTGACCGGCAGTGCCATTATGGGCAGTGGCATCGCGACGATGCACTACACCGGTATGGCGGCTATGCGATTGCCGGCGATGTGTTCCTACAACCCACTGCTCCTGACCTTGTCAGTTGTGTTCGCGATCGCAATTTCGTTGGTCGCGCTGTGGCTCACGTTTCGTTTTCGGGAGGATAGGAAAGCGACCGGTTGGCGGAAGGCTGCCAACTCGATCGTGATGGGGGTCGCCATACCCGTCATGCATTACACGGGAATGGCCGCAGCCCGGTTCACGCCTTCCGCTGTGATTCCCGACACGTCTCATGCCGTGAGCACCTCGACTCTCAGCATCGCAGGCGTCAGCGCCGTCACTCTGCTGGTTCTCGGCGTCGCTGTGCTGACGTCGGCTGTGGGTCGGCGTTTCTCCGCTCAGACCTTCAAGCTGCGTGAGCACGAAAAGAGAGTCCTGGCGATCACTCAAACGGCCCCGGACGCGATCGTCTCTGCCGACTCGGACGGCCGCATTACCTACTTCAACCCGGCCGCTGAGCGCATCTTTGGGTACTCCAGCGCCGAAGCGTCAGGGCAGCCGCTTACCCTGCTGATGCCCGAACGATTTCACTCTGCTCACCGAGCAGGCCTGAACCGATTCCTTGCCACGAGAGAGGCGCGCGTCATCGGGAAGAGCATCGAATTGATGGGCAGAAGAAAGAACGGCAATGAATTTCCCCTCAGTCTCTCCCTTTCTGCCTGGGAAACCGACGGTGAAACCTCCTTTACTGGGATCCTCCGAGACATCACCGAACACAAGCAAGCAGAAAAGAAGTTCCGAGGGCTTCTAGAGGCAGCCCCGGACGCCATGGTGGTAGTGAATCCGGAAGGCAAGATTGTGCTGGTCAACGCCCAGGTGGAGAAATTGTTTGGTTATCGGCGGGAAGATCTGCTGGGGCAGGAAATCGAGATGCTGGTGCCGGAGCGCCTCCGCGAGCATGCTGGGCACCGCACCGGTTTCTTTGCCGACCCTCGAGTGCGGCCCATGGGAGCCGGTCTGGAACTCTACGGTTTGCGCAAGGACGGCCACGAGTTCCCCGTGGAAATCAGTCTCGGTCCGCTGGAGACCGAGGAGGACATGCTGGTTTCCATCCGCGATATTACGGAGCGGAAGCGAGCGGAGGACAAAATTCAGGACCTGAGCAAAGAAACGGAACGCCGCAACGCGGAGCTCATCGCGGTAAACAAGGAATTGGAGAGCTTTAGCTATTCCGTCTCGCACGACCTCCGAGCCCCGCTGCGAGCGATCGATGGCTTCAGCTTGGCGCTTCTTGAAGACTGCCAAGACAGGCTTGGACCCGCAGAAAAGGAGCACCTGCAGCGCGTTCGGGCAGCCACGACAAGAATGGGGCAACTGATCGAAGATATGTTGACGCTCGCACGCACCGCGCGCCGTGAAATGGTTTACCAAAGGGTTGACTTGAGCAGCTTGGCACAGGAAATCACCTCCCAACTTCAGAAGTCAGAGCCCAAGCGTCAAGCGAGGTTCGTCATCGCGCCCGGCTTGACAGTGGAAGGGGATCTCGGCTTATTGCGAATTGTGCTCGAGAACCTGCTCGATAATGCGTGGAAGTTTACCTCTGGACAGCCTGACGCCCGCGTCGAACTCGGAAGCCGCCGCCGGGATACTCTAGAGGTCTACTTTGTGCAGGATAATGGCGTCGGATTCGATATGAGATACGCCGACAAGCTTTTCGGTGCCTTCCAACGTCTTCACGATGTGAGCGAGTTCCCAGGAACCGGGGTCGGATTGGCCACGGTGCAGCGCATTATTCACCGACACGGAGGCCGGGTCTGGGCCGAGGGCGCGGTAGGGCAAGGGGCAACGTTCTACTTTATCTTGGAAGCAACTGGTAACGGGCGTGGTCACTGGGGAGGCCCGCATGAAGGGCATGAAGGACAAGATAATCTTGTTAATCGAGGACAATCCTGACGACGAAGCGCTGACACTGCGGGCGCTGGAGAAGAACAACATCAAGAATGACGTGGTCGTCGTCCACGACGGAGCCGAAGCACTCGACTATCTCTTCGGAACGGGATCTTACGCTGGACGCGACTTGACCATAATGCCTCAGCTCACTCTGCTCGACTTGAAGTTGCCAAAGGTCGATGGTTTAGAGGTCCTCCGACGACTGCGAGCGGACGAGCTCACGCGTCTCCTCCCGGTCGTCATTTTGACATCCTCGAACGAAGAGCAGGACCGGGTCAATGGTTATGGGCTAGGCGCTAACAGCTACGTCCACAAGCCCATCGATTTCGGCCTGTTCGTCAATGCCGTCCGACAGCTCGGTCTGTACTGGCTGATTTTGAACGAGCCTGCGCCCGTGCCAAAGAGAGACTGAATGGGTACTCCCCTGCGCGTACTGATTGTCGAAGACTCGGAAGATGACATGGCGTTGGTGGTTCGGGAGCTGCGCCGTGGCGGCTTCGAGCCCACATTTGAACGGGTCGACACACCGGCTGGCATGACCGCAGCTCTCGGTAAGAACCAATGGGATCTGGTTATCTGCGACTACTCCATGCCGCACTTCTCAGCGACTGATGCGCTCAGACTCCTGCGTACCAAGGGTTCGGAGGCACCCTGCATCGTCCTCTCGGGAACTATCGGTGAAGAGACCGCCATAGCCGTGCTGAAACAGGGCGCGCAAGATTATGTCATGAAGGACAATTTGAAGCGCTTGCTTCCGGCGATTCAGAGGGAGCTTGGTGAGGCCGAGCAGCGGCGAGAACGCAAGCGCCTAGAACATCAAGTCCGGGAGCTACAGAAGTTTGAGGCCATCGGGAGGCTTGCAGGGGGAATTGCTCACGATTTCAACAACGCTCTCGGCGTCATTCTCGGGTGGGCGCAATTGGGGTACGACAATGTGCCCGACGATAGCCCAGTCCGCGAGAACTTCCGGATGATCCGCGATCAAGCGCAACGCTCAGCCGGACTAACCCGCCAATTGCTTGCGTTTGCGCGTCGCCAAGTCCTGCAGCCGCGAAGCGTCAACCTAAATGATTTGGTATCAAAAATCGCCGGTCTCCTAAAGACTGCCATCGGAGAGCAGGCCGAATTGAGGGTCACACTCACGCCGGGCCTCCAAGCGACCATGGCTGATCCCACGCAGATCGAGCAAGTGCTCATGAACCTTTGTCTGAACGCGCGAGATGCCATGCCTCAGGGCGGGCGCATCGTCATCGAGACCAGTAACGTCGAGATTGGAGAAGACTTTTGCCGGACTCATTCGTACGGGCACCCCGGCCGATACGTCTTGCTCTCCATTTCCGATGCAGGCGTGGGAATGGATGCAGCAACGCTTGACCGCATCTTCGAGCCCTTTTTCACTACGAAGGAGATGGGCAAGGGGACCGGACTAGGATTGGCGACCGTGTACGGCATTGTGAAGCAGCACGGTGGCTTCGTGAATGTGTACAGCGAACCAGGACAGGGAACGACCTTTCATGTCTATCTTCTTGCTAGTCCCAGCTCCCCTGAGGCGATTGAGCTAGCGGCGAGCGAAGACGCTCAGAAAGGCGGCACGGAAACCATTCTTGTGGCCGAAGATCACGAAGGGCTTAGGGAACTGGTTCGCCAGACTCTGACATCTCAGGGCTATAGTGTAATTCTTGCAAGTAACGGGCGGGACGCCGTGCGCATGTTCAAGGCGAATTCGGAAGAGATTCGGTTGGTTGTTTTGGATGTTGTGATGCCTTTCTTAAGCGGACCTGAAGCTCACTCTGAGATGTGCGCTATCAGACCTGGTCTCCCGGTGATTTTCATGAGCGGTCATGTAGCGGAGTCGGTCTCATTGAATTCCAGGATCACTGCAGGCGCTGCGTTCCTGCAAAAGCCCTGCACTCCGCAAGCTCTGAGTCGAACCGTTCGAAGTGCGCTAGACGCCAAGAATTCGGCATAGCACATCGAAGTCTTCGCACTACAGCTGGATCGGATTGATCCCGTTCCCCCGAGTGGGCCTATAGAGCCGAAGGATGCTGGGGAGATTTACCGGACTGAACAAGCGATGCTAAAGATCGAACACCGCATCAAGCAAACGGCCACGCTGTTCCTTGATAAACGAGTCTCCGATGAGGACTTCACGCAAAGGCTCGACCATTTAGCAAGGCTGCTCGAGAGCGTGTGGCGAAAATCGTGCCAACCACCGAGCAAAATGCCCAGCTGCTTGGCTGCTGGTCTCACGTATCGTTTCAAAGCGTTGCCCGGATTGGCCGGGGTCCCTTTCCGTGAGCGGAACACCCATTCGCCTTTTCCGAGTTTCTCAATCCGCGACATCAGAACCGGATCGATCGGCAGCTTGCGCTCTGACCGCTTGGACTTCACGTTGTCCACATCACCCTCGTAAATCCTGCGACTGATGTAGAGCACGTTGCCCGTGAAATCCGAGGGCTTAATCGCCAGCGTTTCACCGATGCGCAGCCCTGATGCTGCCAGAAACAGCACCAACGTTGCGTATGGTTCTTTGAGTTTCTCCGCAATCGCGGTGACCTGCTCGGCAGTGAATACCGTGCGGGTCACTTTTCTACCGCCGGTTCGCTTTGGCAGCTTCACGCGCGCGCAGGGATTCTTCTGAAGCCAACCGCAATCGTGAGCCCATCCGAGCAAGTCCGAGGACGACCCTCATGCTGCGTAACGAACTCTCGCTATAGTTGTGGGCCATCTCCGCGAGGAACTTCTGTACATCCTCACGGTTAGTTGTGGAGATTTTCCGTTTCCCGAATCTCGGAAGAACATAAGCATGCAACGCATTCTGATAATGGCCTAGCGTGGTTGGCTTCATGGTCGAACCTTCGGCCTTTTTCCACCGCTCTGCTAACTCCTCAAAGCTCATATCCGTTTCCGTATTTGGGCTTCGCAGAAGATCAGATAAGCGATTGCGTGCTGCGTGCCTTGTAGGGGGTTCGGCCAGAGTTGCCGAGACGAACATTCCGTTGTCGCCGCTCAATCTGACCATCGGGTTTGCGGACATCCTCCCGAAACATCCCGTACCACACTCTCAATTTGGTTCCTACTTGGTACACGTAACCTCGTTGATACCGAGAAAGCATATGTGTCCTTTCCGGTTTCAACGATTTCCCGCTTTGAATTTTCTCTTGCAGTTGACGGAAAAGCAAGACTGAGTCGAAGCGGACCAAGCGGCCCACTTGCACACGCGGCAATTCTGAGATATGTCGCCGCACCCAGGATGCGGATACTCCAACCGGATGAGCAACGGCGCGCACATCCAGCAAAGCGTTGGACACATCGCCGGATCGGGTTTCTTCTTTCAGTGCTGCACGAGCTAAACCTCTTTCATAAATGGACGTGTTCACTCACGCTAACCTCTGTCACCGGTTTTTCGTTTGGATTTAGAAGCTGTGTGTGATGTGAACAATGGGGGATGGATGAAGGAGAAGAAAAGGGAAAGGATAAGAGAGTGTCGGACAAGTTGCACCGGACTCGCTCATCAGGGTCGCAGTGGATGCCGACTGCGCCGCGAGTGGAACTGTGACCAGCAGCGTATTACCGTTCACCGTGATGCTCTGCAAAGCCGAAAGTGCAAGATCCGCCGATGTGCCGGAGCTACCGGTGCTGGTCGTGATCGTGCCGGTGATCGAAGCAGGCACAAGGGCCGCCGTAATTGGAACCGTTCCCAGGGCAGCGCCAGACTGCGTAGCGGCTTATGGCGGTCTCAATCAGCCGTATCCGCTTGCCTGGTTGTGGTTTCCCCATGCTTGTCACTGAGTTAGTTAACTAACTCATTAGTTAGCCGGATTCCGGCGTGTTGTCAACCCCGCGTGCTTTATATTCCGTTTCGTGAGATCTCCGTGTCATCGAAAGTGCCTCCTCAAACATTCGCGTCGAAGGGGCTCGGTATGCGCAATGGGTTGAGCAGACGACCGGACGGCGAGTGTCTCTCACATCATTTTTAGCCTACTGGTGTCTTAGGCAGAATTCTTCAGAAGCTCTGCCACCGTGTTCAGGATCTCGCGCGAAAGCGCCTCGTCCGATACCGCGCGCGCCAGAGCCATCGCCCCGACGAGCGCGCTGAAAGTCAAAATCGCTGTCGATCTTGCCGTACGCTTGTCTTTGGCTGGACACAAAGCGGCAATCAACTCAATGTCGTTCCGGACCTGTTCGGAGGTAAGCGCACGGGTCCGTTTGTCGCTGCGTGCGATCTCCGGCGCCAGCACGCTGAATGCACAGCCCGTGCCCGGATTATCTCGATGCGCTTCGTTCAGATATTCGTCAATCAGCTTTTCGTAGGACACTGGCGGGCTGCCAGCTTTGGCAGCGTCCACTCGACGCTTCCACCCGCCGAATGCAGAGCTGACCGCTTCAGCAACCAGATCGTCACGCGAATCGAAGTGCTTGTAGAACCCGCCTACGGTAAGACCTGCCTCCTTCATTAACTCGGCGATTCCGACCCCAGCAAGGCCTTCCTCGCGAAACTTCTTGGAAGCGATCGAAACGATGCGCTTATGAGTCTTTGCCTTTTGAGCCCTGGAATGGCCCATGCATCCCTCCCCCGAAAAATAAACCGCAACTAATTCAGGATTACTAATCTAATCCTGTGGGTGGATTATAGCAATAATCCAGATTGCTTGTTTAGCAAAGACCAGGATTCTTGCTTTGACACGGCTGCGAATATCAGGAACCGGTCGATCGGCCCGAAAAGGAAGCTCAGGATATACACCACAGAAGAGAGGGCAAAATGAGCAAATCGACAGCAGCAAAGAATAAGGCCATCGTTCTAGAAGCGTTCGAAACCCTGTTCAATAAGCGCGATTACGCGGCGGCGGAAAGGTTCTGGTCACCGAATTACATCCAACACAGTGCCCACATTGCCCCGGGACGCGACGGACTCTTCGGACTCATTAAGAGTCTGCCGGACACGCTGAAATACGAGCACGACATGATCGTGGCCGAGGGCAATCTCGTGATCGTTCACGGACGCTTTTCCGGTTTCGGCGCTCCTGCCAGTTGGATAGCAGCGGACATCCTCGTCATAGAGGAAGGGGTTTTGGTCGAGCACTGGGATGTCATTCAAGACGAAGCAACACGTGCGCACTCCAAGAGCGGGAATCCGATGTTCGGCAGTTCATTCCCCGGATAGGTACATCCGCGATCTCGACCGCCGGCTTTCGGCGGCTCGGTCAAACCTTAAACTGTTTCGAACGAAAGGAATTTTCTTATGCGGCAGTTGCAACTCGTAGCTCACGGCGAACCGTCAGAAGTCATCGAACTCAACACGATCTTCGAACCGGCTCTCGGCGAAGAGGATGTTCTCATTTCGATGGAAGCGGCCCCGATGAATCCGTCGGACTTCTTGTTCGTCCGTGGCATATACGGCATCCGGCCTGCCTTCCCATCCTCAGTAGGGGCGGAGGGTGTTGGCCGAGTCGCCAAGATCGGATCGAAGGTTGATGCTGCCCTACGGGGCAAGCGGGTCCTGATTCTTCCCACCTACGAGCAGGGCACCTGGGCAGACGAAGTTGTCGTCCCAGTGCGAAACATCGTGCCAATGAGCGACAAAGCCGATCCCCTGCAACTCTCGATGATAGGGATTAACCCTGCTACGGCCTACCTCTTGCTGAACCGATACGTTTCCCTGATGCCCGGCGACTGGATCGGTCAAACCGCAGCCAACGCAGCCATGGGCCAATACATTATTGCGCTCGCGAAGCTTTCAGGAGTCAAGACGCTGAATGTCGTCCTGCGGGAGGAAGCTGCCGAACAGGTGCGGCAGTGGGGAGGTGACCGCGTAGTCCTCCAAGGCGACAACCTGCACAAGGACGTTGAGGAGGCTCTCGACGGGAAGAAACTCAGCCTCGTCCTCGATACGGTGGGTGGAGCACCCGTAGGTGAGTTGGCCAAATCGCTTAAACCTGGCGGCTCGATTGTCGTTTACGGCATGCAGAGTGGGCAGTTCCCAGCCATGCCGCCCAAAGAGTTCATCTACGGTGGTCTTAGCCTTCACGGATTCTGGCTCATCAACTGGATACGGAACGCGCCCCGCACAGAGATCAAGGAGATTTATCAGAAGCTGGGAGACCTCGTAGCTGATGGATCGTTCTCCGCCGCAGTGGAGCATGTTTACCCGCTCGACCAGTTCAAGGAAGCGTTCAAGCAATCCTTGAAATCGAATCGCAGCGGCAAGATCCTGTTCAAGTTTGGGGGTAATGATCTGGCGATGATTTCAAAGTAACGAGAAACAACAACAACGAAGCGTCGTGGAGGGCCGCCCCTTCGGCAGGGTCGTCCTCACAATCTGACAACTTTGATAAGAGGAGAGGAATCCATGAACAAGCTTGAAGGAAAAACCGCACTCATTACTGGTGGGACTAGCGGGATTGGTCTTGCTACTGCAAAAGCGTTTGTCAACGAAGGCGCCTATACCTTCATCACAGGCCGGCGTGAGGCGGAGTTGGCTGCCGCGGTAAAAGAGATCGGACGAAATGTAACGGGCATACAAGGAGACGTGTCGAATCTTGGCGACCTTGAGCGTCTGTTTGCACAAATCAAGCGAGAAAAGGGCAAACTCGATACAATGCCGGGGTCGCGAAGTTTGCCGCTCTCGGCGCGATCACCGAGGAGCTCTACGACTGGACCTTCGACATCAATGTAAAAGGTCTGCTCTTCACGGTGCAGAAGGCGCTACCCCTGTTGCCGGATGGTGCTTCCATCATCTTGAATTCATCCGTTGTCGGAAGCAAAGGGTTGCCAATCAATAGCGTTTACAGCGCCACTAAAGCCGCCATTCGTTCGTTCGCGCGGACGTGGACCACCGACTTGAAGGATCGTCGCATTCGCGTGAACGCAGTGAGCCCGGGCCCGATTGACACGCCCGGACTGAGTGGGCTCCTGGGCTCCTCAGAAACGGGCCAGCAACGATTGAAGAACATCTCCAACAATGTTCCGCTCGGCAGGCTGGGCACGCCCGATGAGATCGCCAAGGCGGTCGTGTTTCTTGCCTCAGACGACGCAAGCTTCGTCACAGGAGCAGAGTTGTTTGTCGACGGCGGCTTCGCGCAAGTGTAGGGGTAGTCAATTGGAGAACAGTGATCCACCGGGAATGCGAACGCGCTTGCAGTCGCCCGCGACCTGGATGCAAAAGTTGAGAGCCTTCTTCGAGCCCTTGCCGGCTACTACATTGCGTTGCAGCGCCTTGATGATGTGCAGCAGATCATTCATGAGGCGCAAGGGCGAAGGCTTGATGGCGCGGGGTTTCATGTGATTCCTTATGCTCTTGCATTCATAAGAGCAGACTCCGGTGCGATGGCGGAACAGCAACAGTGGCTTACGACCAAGCCAGCATACGAGAACTTTGGACTGTCACTCGCGTCCGAAACGGAGGCATATTTCGGTCATCTTGCGAAGGCTGGAGAGCTTACCAGGAAGGCTGTAGATTCCGCCGTCCAAGCGAACGCGAAGGAAGTTGGGGCGATCTATCTAGCCAGTACCGCTGCGCGAGAGGCGGGCTACGGATATTATGTGCAGGCACGTCAGTCCGCGGCGGCAGCATTGAAACTTGTTCCTACAAGTCCGGCCGTAGCAGACGAAGCGGCACTTGCTCTTGCTATGGCAGGCGACACAGCAAAAACGGAATCCTTGGCGCAAGACTTGGGGCGACGGTTCCCCCTCGATACCCAGATGCAATCGCTGTCGCTGCCCACCATTCAAGCACAATTGGCGCTGGATAGAAGAAACCCGGCTTCGGCTCTGAAAGTTCTGAAAGCTGCTTCAACCATTGAGTTGGGGGCAATTAATTGCCTCTATCCAGTGTATGTACGCGGAGAAGCATACTTGGCAGCTGGACAAGGCAGTGCTGCCGCAGCCGAGTTTCAGAAAATTCTCGACCACAGCGGTATTGTCTGGAACTGCTGGACGGGAGCCCTGGCACATCTGGGAGTGGCTCGGGCCAATGCCTTGCAGTCGAGAACCTCGCAGGGCGCTGATTCAGATGCAGCCCGCGTGCGGGCGCTCGCTGCCTACAAAGATTTTCTGACGCTCTGGAAAGATGCAGACTCCGACATTCCTATCCTGAAGGAAGCCAAGGCGGAGTTCGTGAAGTTGCAGTAACTGCCACGCCCCTTCTGCTTTGCCTCCCTATATAGGTACTTTCCGACTGGGCGAGAATCGCGCAACTACTGATACCGCTGATACCGTTTTGATGGGAATTAGGGCGAATTGCGGAAACTGTAGAAACTGTACCCGAAGATCGGAATCGCTTGTAACCCACTAAAACACAGGGTATTATCGCGCAAGTGTAGGTTTCACTGTGACTTGCAGGTAAGGGCCTAAAGAGAATCCCACTCTCTCCGCCATTCCGGCAGTCCGTTATTGCAGACCAAACGGGGTTCGATTCGACCTTCGATTCCATTCTTGCCCTGACCGTCGAGAACCTCCCCGTGTGGTGTCCCAGATACGTTTCGTCCAAGTCACGCTTGGTGTCCAAGAACCCTGGAAATCAGTACCGAAGAGATGAGCTTGTTGAACGGGTGGAAAGTATTGAAAACGGCGCAAGTTTGTTGTATTCAGTACATAGTGGTATTTAGTTGAGCCTAAAAGAGCTGGCAAAGCTGTGAGGTTCGAGTCCCTTCTTCGGCACCATCTCCTTCGTTATCTTGACTTTAGATGCCAGGAGTACTTACCATGAGTACCGGAGGCTCCTGGGGCCAAGCTCGATTGCAATCTCAGCAAGCAAGTCATGACGCCAGCGGGGTGTCGCTTTTGCCCAGCCGTACTGTCTGCCAACGGGCGCGGAGTCAACGCTGACGTCGTCCTTGTCCGGCGGTGTCGCGAAGAACACCACCATTCCGCCGGCTGCTTTCGCGAAGAGCATCATCCGGCGCGACTCCCGAGTCGAAGGCCACCTCGCCGGCCATCGCCGAAGCCATCGTGGCGTATCTGACCGAGATCAAGATCTCGAAGACGCCAGCAACTTACAACGGCATAACGGATATGTCTGTCCAATTGTGACAGGCGGTGAAATAAATTAGACACCGGAGCGTGCGTGGCACAAAGGGAGTACGCTCCAGTGGTCCATGTAGTCCTGGTTTGGGGGGATGAACTTGGAAACGTCACTCCTTCTACTTGAAGCGGGGCGAGAAGGTCGAGTGAAGCAAGCCTCGGCACGAAAGCGGCCCCCAAAAAAGATCGCAACGAGCAGAACTAAAGCTGAGAGGAGCCATATGTCAAAGCACGATTCTGTCACGAAACGTAACCGACGCCCGAAATCGGACAGGCGGGAAGACTACACTGCACGCACCATGGCGGCTGTGAAAAAACTCGAACAAGCAGCGAAGATAAAGAAATAACTACGTCTACTTTTCCTCAAGGACTTGCCTCGCGATCCCAGCAGTCACTTGGCGGACATCCTCACGCTCAGTTCTTCTGCTGGTGTTGGACGCTTTCTTCGCAGACGAAACGGTTCTGCCCCGGATTGGCTTTGACCCACTCGATTCAGCCTTGACCGCCCGACCGCGGGTGCGCGGGGATTTGCTCCCGTATAATTAGGGTTTTCCTTATGGCGGCCAGCCTTGACCAGATAATTGCGGCTACCCGGGAACGCCTGTCAAAAGGGCGCAGGTCGGCGCGCGTGCGCGCATGGGAGCGGCAGGCGGCAGATCACGAACCCCGCGGATTTCGGAACAAACTGGCAGCGGTGGCGGCGACCGGAGTAGCCGTGATTGCGGAGTTGAAGAAGGCTTCGCCGTCGAAAGGACTTATTCGGGAGCAGTTCAGTCCGGGAGGACTGGCTCGCGAACTTGAGGAGGGTGGGGCAGCGGCCCTGTCGGTATTGACCGAGCCAGAATTCTTTCAGGGGTCGCTCGAGAATCTGCAAGCGGCTTCGGGCAGCACAGGTTTGCCGTGTCTGCGAAAGGATTTCATCGTGGACGAGGTGCAGATCGTGGAAGCCCGCGCCCATCGGGCGGACGCGATCCTGCTGATCGTGGCAGCGCTCGAGCAGGCCTCGCTTGTGACGCTGGCGGCGAAGGCTCGGGATGCTGGGCTTGACGTGTTGTGCGAGGCGCACGACGAAGATGAGTTGCAGCGCGCGCTGGACGCCGGATGCGATCTGGTGGGAGTGAATTCGCGGGATCTGCGAACCTTCAAGGTAGATCTGGACACGGTATTCCGTCTGGCGAGGAAGTTTCCACGGGGAGTGCTGGCTGTGGCTGAGAGTGGCATTCGTTCCGCAAGCGATGTAACGGATCTGCGGTCAGCAGGCTATGAGGCCTTTCTGATTGGAGAGTCGTTGATGAGGGCGGCATTTCCCGGCACTGCGCTGCGGAGGCTGTTGGCAGCCTGCTCTGTGCCGACTGCGGAGTAGGGTGCTCGCAGCCGGGAACAACGAGGAAGGCGGGGTTCAGGGAAGCCGGGGTGGTAAACGCAGCTTCAAATGACCTGGGTCAAGATTTGCGGGATGACAAATCTGGAAGATGCGCTCCAGGCGGCGGAGGCGGGAGCGGATGCGCTGGGGTTTGTGTTTTATGAGAAGAGCCCTCGGAACGTGGAGGTGGAGACGGCGCGAGCGATGGTGGCAAGGTTGCCGGATACGGTGGAGAAAGTGGGCGTGTTCGTAGGGGGCATGGGTGAACAAGCTGTCCTCGACATCTTCAATCACGCAAGGCTTACGGCAATCCAGTTGCACTCTGATGTCGATACCTTCACCAGAGAGGCTTCGAACCAGGCGTATGGACGGGGACGCTTCTGGCAACCACCAAAAATGTATCAATCCTGGCCGGCGTCTTTCTTGATCGAGCAGGGCGACGCGTTCAGGAGTTTGGCGAGCAGCGGATCGACGTTCTTCCTGGATTCGAGCACATCCGAGAAGCCCGGTGGCACAGGGATCCCGTTTGACTGGAAAAAGGCGCAACCGCTCGTCGACAGTCTCAAGAACGACGTCTACTTCGTGGTTGCGGGCGGACTGACGCCGACAAACGTGGTTGATGCAGTTGATATCCTGCACCCCTGGGGCGTGGATGTGGCTTCGGGTGTGGAGGCGCGGCCCGGGAAAAAGGATCCGGACAAGGTGCGGGCATTCGTCCAGGCCGTGCGTCGGGCTGAGAGAGGCACGTAACAAAATGGCAACTGCAAAGGTTCAATCCGAAATAGCGAAAAGCAGGTCCTTGGCTCCGCTCAGGATGACAAAGCAAACAAGGAAGACGAAGCCAGACGTGGCGCCGGCCGGCCGATTCGGCGTCTACGGTGGTCGGTACGTACCAGAGACCCTGATGGCGGCGCTCGAGGAGCTGGAGCGCGAGTATGAGGAGGCGAAGCGGGATTCGAAGTTTCGCAAACGCTTGGATGTTTTGCTGCGCACATACGCCGGACGTCCCACGCCGCTGTTTTTTGCGAAGCGCCTGACGGGGAAACTGGGTGGGGCGAAGATTTATCTGAAACGGGAAGACCTGCTGCATACCGGGGCGCACAAGATCAACAACTGCCTGGGACAGGCGCTTCTGGTCGAACGCATGGGGAAGCATCGCGTCATCGCCGAGACCGGTGCGGGGCAGCATGGTGTTGCGACCGCGACGGTCTGTGCGCTGCTTGGGTTCGAGTGTGTCGTGTACATGGGCACCGAGGATATGCGACGGCAGGAGTTGAATGTGTTCCGCATGCGGTTGCTGGGCGCGGAAGTGCGCGGGGTTTCGTCCGGGTCATGCACCTTGAAGGACGCAATCAACGAGGCCATGCGGGATTGGGTAACCAACGTCCGCACGACCCACTACCTGCTGGGGAGCGTGCTGGGAGCGCACCCCTATCCTACGATGGTTCGCGACTTCCACCGGGTGATTGGGCGCGAGGCACGATCGCAAGTTCTGAAAGTCGAGGGAAAGCTGCCCACGGCGATCATCGCATGCGTGGGGGGCGGTTCGAATTCGATCGGAATTTTTTACGACTTCATTCCAGACAAGCAGGTCCGGCTGATTGGTGTTGAGGCGGGTGGACGCGGCGAGCGATTGGGTGAGCATGCGGCGCGGTTCCGCGGCGGATCACCGGGCGTGCTGCAAGGGACATATTCGTATGTGCTCCAGGATCGCGCGGGACAGATTGCCACCACCCATTCGGTGTCAGCGGGGTTGGATTATCCGTCCATCGGTCCGGAGCACTCCTGGCTGAACGATACCGGACGCGCCCAGTACGTGCCCGCCTCGGACCAGGAGGCGCTGGAGGCAACGACCGTGCTGGCGCTGACGGAAGGAATCATCCCCGCGCTCGAGTCGGCGCATGCGGTGGCCGAGGTCATCAAGCGCGCGCCCAGGATGAAGAAGTCGGACGTGGTAATCGTGAACGTCTCCGGGCGCGGGGACAAAGACATTGGGATCTTGCGGGAGAATCTGAAGATCGATGCTTGATTTCAGATTCTGGACTGCAGCTTGCCAGATCTGAAGTCACGAAGTCTGAAATCCATTTCTCATGCCCTTTCATTTTGAAAAGAAACCGTCGCTGGTGGCTTATGTAACCAGCGGCGACCCCGATCTGGAGACGACGCGGGCGGTGGTGTTGGCTGCGATTGACGCGGGCGCGAGTGTCATTGAACTGGGTGTGCCTTTCAGCGATCCCCTGGCGGACGGCCCGGTGATCCAACGAGCCAGCGAGCGGGCGTTGAAGCACGGTACATCTCTCGAACAAGTGCTGAAACTGGCGGCCGAGATTCGGGAGACGTCTCAGTCAGTGGGGCTGATTGTCTTTTCCTACCTGAACCCAATTCTGCAAATGGGGCTGGAGCGATTCTGCAAGATCGCTCGACTGGCCGGGGTGGATGGCGTGCTGGTGACGGATCTGCCGGTGGAAGAAGCGGCCGTGTACCTTGCCGAAATGCAGAAGAACGATCTTGCGCCGATATTTCTGGCGGCACCGACCAGCACCGACGAGCGCCTGAAGCGCATTGCGGCGGTCTCAAAAGGATTCGTGTATGCCGTTTCGCGGACCGGCGTGACCGGCGCACGAAAGGAGATTTCCGACGATGCCCGCAAACTAGCCCACCGGTTGCAGAAATTTACCAAGCTTCCGGTCGCGGTGGGGTTCGGGATTTCGACTCCAGAGCAATTCGCGGCGGTTGGCGGGTACGCGCACGCGGCGGTGGTGGGAAGCGCGATTGTGGAGACAATCGAACGGAATCCGGGGACGGAAGCGGCAAGTGTGGGAGAATTTGTGAAGAAGCTGTTAGTGGGTGGCCGCTAGGCGTGGCCTGGATCCCTGACGAATGGACATCGCAGACTGGCGCAGGAAAATCGATGAAATTGACGAACGGCTGGTGGAGATCCTGAACCAGCGCGCGCAGGCCGCGCAGGAGATTGGGCGGCTAAAGCGAGACTCGGCCCTGCCGGTCTATGAACCGGATCGCGAACGTGTGGTGCTGGCCCGGGTCCAGGAAGCCAACCGGGGACCACTTCAGCATCGACATCTGATGCAGATTTATGAGCGCATCATGGACGTGATGCGGAATATCCAGAAGGAAGAGATGGTGGGTGACAGCGGGCCGGCAGCCGGCGAAACCGAGCTGGATACGAACGACTAGGAGTGGTCAGGACACTCCGAACCTTCGGATGAGACCCTGAAGCCGTATTGAGAGACAAGATTTGGCCGAGCCCAGCTTGGCCGGGCGGGCCGGCGTCTGGCCCCAAGTGATTCTTATGATTGTTGCGATGCAGGAAATGGCGACAGAGGACCAGATCCAGGGGGTGATCGACCACCTGGTGACTCTGGGGTTCGAGGTGCACCGTTCGACCGGCGCCCGCCAGACGGTGCTGGGTGCGGTGGGTGCGCGCGCGGATGTCGACGTCCGCAACTTTGAATTGCTGCCCGGTGTGCAGGAGGTACACCGGATCAGTTCGCCCTACAAACTGGCGGGGCGGTCGTTCCGGCCGGAAGGGACAGTGGTTCGGCTGGCCAACGGTGTAGAGATCGGCGGCAAAGAAGTAATCGTCATGGCAGGGCCCTGCTCGGTGGAGTCGCGGGAACAGATCGTTCTGGTCGCCGAACAGGTGGCTGATTCCGGAGCGCGCGTGTTGCGCGGCGGGGCATTCAAGCCGCGCTCGTCCCCCTATTCGTTCCAGGGCATGGGCGAGGACGGGCTGAAGTTGATGCGCGAAGCGGCCGACCGCCACGGATTGCTGGTGATCAGCGAAGTCATGGAGATTTCGCAGATTCCGATGATGCTGCCGTATGTGGACATTCTCCAGGTGGGGGCGCGCAATATGCAAAACTTCAATTTGCTGCGCGAACTGGGAAAGGTTCGGAAGGCCGTGCTCCTGAAACGAGGCATCGCAGCGACGATTGAAGAATTGCTCTTGTCCGCCGAATACATCATGTCGGGGGGCAACTACAACGTCATTCTGTGCGAGCGCGGGATCCGAACTTTTGAGACCTACACCCGCAACACGATGGATATCTCGGCGATTCCGATTGTTCATAAGCTGTCGCATTTGCCGATGACGGCCGACCCGTCGCACGGGACGGGGCGTCGGGATAAGGTGGCGCCGATGGCGCGGGCGTCGGTGGCCGCAGGAACCGATGCGCTGCTCATCGAAGTGCACAGCAATCCGGATAAGGCGCTGTCCGATGGCGCGCAGTCGCTGTTCCCCGATCAGTTCTCCGCGCTGATGAAGGAGTTGCGCGTGATCGCACCGGCGGTGGGGCGGACGATGCGGTAATTGAGGGACGAGTCATGGAATCGGTGGCTCGTTGGGTCGGTCGTCTCTTGACTTGACCGTCGCTAGGTTCTCAGCCAGGCTTCATGTCCATTCGACAAATCACCATCATTGGGAACGGGCTGATCGGCGGGTCGCTGGGACTTGCGCTGAAGAAGCACAAATTTCCTGGCCGAATCGTGGGGTCGGATCGAGCGCCGGTGTTGGAGCGCGCCCAGGAGAAGGGCGCGATTGACCGGGGACATACCAACGCGGTCGACGCAGTGCACGGCAGTGACGTGGTGGTGCTGGCGACTCCGGTGGTTCCGATCATCGATCTGATCGAACGACTCGGCCCGGCGCTTGCGGCAAGCAGTCTGCTCACCGATGTGGGAAGCACGAAGGCCGAGGTGGTGGCGCGTGCGACGAAGGTTTTTAAGAAGGCGGCGGGACAGCGGTTTCTGGCGGGGCATCCGATGGCGGGCAAAGAACAGGCGGGTGTCGAGTTCGCCGATGCTGACCTGTTTCAGGGGGCGGCGTGGTTTTTTACTCCCTTCGCCGGGCAGGACATTTACCGTGGTCGAAGCGGCGAGTTTCTGGAGTGGGTCGAGAAGATCGGTGCGAAGATCGCCGTTCTGGATGCTGCCGAACACGATCAATTGTGTGCCTGGATCAGCCATTTGCCGCAGATGATTGCAACGGCGCTGGCGGCTTCGCTGGTCGACCAATTTGGCGCAGCACCCTTGCTCGAAGCGGGCGGGCGAGCGCTTCGGGAGATGACGCGGATTTCGTCGAGCCCGTATTCAATGTGGCGCGATGTCGCCATCACCAACAAAAAGAACATTGCCGATGCGCTGCTGAAGCTGGAACAGCGGTTGGCGCACATCCGGGAGAATTTGGACTCGCGGGAACTGGCGGCAGAGTTTGAGCGGGCCCACGAGTTGAAGAAGGAGCGGCGGCCAAAAATGAACCTGCCACGCAGACGCGGAGGTCCGGAGTAAAGCAAAGCTTGCGGCGAACACTCTGGTCCCTGGTCATGTCGGCAGCGGCCATTCCCGTTCCTGCCGGGTATGCCTGTACCGGCCGGTTTGGCATAGCGCGATAGGACTTGCCAGATGGAGAGGCGCTGTCGGGGTTATCGGGATTGCTCTGCCGCTG
>WNFR01002243.1_pt1 | contig 35072 bp, 44 predicted proteins | sample 5400221 | NCBI WGS metagenome assembly WNFR01 (sample SAMN13153357, study PRJNA577476) | soil metagenome | isolation source: 40 cm soil under Madrone tree | place: USA:California | collected 2016-06-14 | reverse complement strand
TGATCGTGTCATCTATTTACATCATCATGATCACGCCCATCTCCACCGCCGGACCTCAATCGCCCATCCTTCCCATGAAGAGCTCCCTGAATGAGGGTCCTGCAGCACCCGCATCTCACCCTCCACAAACTCAAGGTTCGACGCACGCAAACCCCGCTGCAACAGCACCGTACCCTCTCCCTTAGACCTGTCTACATCCACCGTTTTTGTGTACGAAGAAGGTCCATCGAGTGTGCCAAGGAGCCAGATCTCCCAGCGTCGGCTATCGCTCGGTGTGCGTGTACCCTCCCGGGATCCTTGAGGCACTTGCGTGTCCTCAATAGACATTTGAGTTTTTTCGGCATCACCCCCGTCTTCGCCGTTGGCCTTGGGGGAGTCTGTCTCGGAGCCCGCATCGTACATGCGCAACAAAAAGCGTTCCACGGCCGTTTCAAGCTCGACGCCGCGTGGGACTCGTGTTCCATTACCAGCACCGTTTCCTTCTGCCGTCGAGTCTATTGCGTCGTCCTGGCCGTCGTCATCCATGCGTTGTCTCTTGTACCTGCTTGGAGAGGCCACAGAACCAGTTGGGTTTAGCAGCCGTGGACGCAGAACTGCCTCCTTAAGTGCATGCGGCTCATACTTGAATCTGCTCGACCATCAGCATTTCCGAAGGCGCATTGCAAGAACAACATAAGGCGAGACGAGGAAAAAACGTACCCGGGGAGCGCGCCGCCTCTGCCACCCTCAAAGACGATCGTTACACGCGCCGCGTGAGCATCGACGTCCATATCTTCCTCGTCTTCCTCTTCGATCTCGCTCTCTGTTTCTATCTCATCTTCGTCCGTCTCATCCGAGTCGGGCAAATTCGAATTACCAACGCCGACGCCCCGCGCGCGCTTCGTCCTACCGCCACCCGCACCAGACGCGGCGGCGCTCGCAGCAAATCCAAGCACCGCGCCACGCTCCGAGGCGTACTCGCCGAGGCGTTGCTTGCGGTTCTGGCGGCCAAGTCCTGGTGCGCGATGCGATGTACCACCCTGCGGGAAAGACGAAAACACCGTTTGGTCAGCTCTGGATTCAGTACGAACAAAAATGAAAAACGAAAATCATGCGACGCACCTCGACAAACGCCACGTCCAGGATCTCGATCCCTGCACCTTCGTGGCTGTTTCCCCACCCGGCACTGCAGAACCCTCGCCCGTCATCTTCAGGATCGCCTCCGCCTCCAGGTTCGGCAGCCGTGCCATTATTACCAAAGTACCTCTCCGCCGCAGGCACGACTTGCACTTCGACCCGCGCGTCGCGTCCACGGCGCCTCGCCTCCCACACCTCGCTCCATCGCACGCGGCCTGCGTGCACCGCAGCGGAAATGATATCCGAGTCGTCAGTGTACGGCCCGCTTCCCCACACGCATGGGTGCACAGGACGTACGCGTGGTAGCGCGAGGGCGGGTATGTACAGTGTTGCGCGGGCCACTGTGCGATTTCGAGGGAGCGGCAACGGCCCGAACGGATGCACGAACGCTCCGAGATAAACAGGCGGTGCTGCCGTGCGTACGCGTGAAGACGTCGGTCCCTGTGTGTGCGAATGATGGGCGCCGGTTGCTGGGAAGTGAGAACGCCCATGCATATGCGGGTGTTGGTGCGGGTGTTGGTGCTGGTGCTGGTGCTGATGCTGGTGCGTGTGTGGACGCGAGTGAGTATGTCCGTGGTTGTGACTATGAAGATGCGGGACCACGCCGGAGCTTGGAGGGGGTGGCGGCGGAGGTGCTCTGATTTCGGCCGAGTGAGTCGGGTGATGATTGTGAGGATGTTGATGCTGATGAGAGTGGGGGTGAGGGTGAGGGTACGGACTGCTATGATGATTGTGTTCATAGGACGGCGGTGGATGCGGGTGATGAAGGTCAGGATCAGAGTGTGGAGGCCCTTGTACCTACGTTGAGATGGCTTCTCAGCTTTCGCCATTCGTGTAACGAAAATATCCAGGAACTCACCTGAGGATATGGGTAGCCAACATGCGGCGACGTCCCATCGTCGGCCTTACGTGGGACAGATGCAGAAGCCATCTGGTGGATGTACCCCATGCCATCGCGTTGGCGGGTTTCCTTGTCTCGCGATTCTCGGTCCCGCTCTCGGTCCCTCTCTCTCTCTCGCTCTCTCTCGCGTTGACGCATCCTCTCGTAATTCTCACGTTCATGGTCCAAATCCGTTGGCAGTCGACCACCTGATGGCGGAGGGACACCCGAAACTGCAGTCCTTAGACGAGGCTCACGAGTTTGTGGGAGAGGTGGTGGTGGCGGTGGGGCAGCAGGAAACGTCGGGTGTGGACGTGCCCTTCCGCGGTCACGGTCACGGTCACGATCGCGGTCGCGTTGATGTGCCTTGCTTTCTAAACGTTCGCGTTCGCGCTCACGCTCGTCCTCAAGAAGTGGACCGGGTCCAGGACCCAGCGGAAGTGCCATGGCTGGGTGGGGGTCTCGTTCCCTCTCCCTCTCTCTGTCTCTATCCCTGTCTCTTTCTCTCTCCCTGTTGTCCCTGTCCCAATCGCGGTCTCTGATTATCGCGCTAGGAGGAAGGGGAGGCCCAGGTAATGGGGCTGGAGTAGCGGACGTGGACCCAGGCATGACGCGATTATGTGGCAAGTTGTTCCCACGATCACGCTCTCGTTCTCGTTCCCTTTCGGGTGGCTGCAAGCTTGACATAACCGGTGCCGTTGCGGCGTCCGACCGCGAGACCCATCGCTGAGATGCAGGAAGTCCCGAGACAGGGACAGGAGCCGGTATGGGTGGCCCGGAAGCAGTAGTAGGGGGCGGCAGTGGCGGAGCTGGTGGCTGTTGATATGGTGGATAGTGCGGGGCGGGTAACCCAGTGTACATTGGGGAAGGTTCATGGAGGACAGAGGGGGGCGGGGAACCCGAAAAGGGAGTGTGATGTGCAGAGGATACAGGGTGCGGAAGTGGAGGCTTGGAGTGTGGCGTGGGTGGCGTGTACTCGTGTCGGTGAGAATGAGGATGCGGATGTGGGACAGACTGAGGGGGTGCAGGAAGATACATGGAAGAAGATGCGTGTACGTTACGGGATGGTAAAAAGCTAGATGCAGCACCCGAGCCATGAGGGGAAGAGTGCTGTTGCGCCTGAGCGTGTTGGGGATAATCCTGATAAGGTTCACGACGGTCAAACTCTGGTGGGCTGCGGTGAGGAGGATGGGGCGGACGGTGATGAGAGGGCGGTTGTGGAGGGAAACGATGCTCGGGACGCTCTCCGTGGGGCGAAGGCAGGTGGTGTTGCTGTTGTTGTGGCGGCTGGTGTTGGGGTTGTGTTTGGTGGTGATGAAGCGACTGTTGCGGTGGCTGTTGTTGTTGCTGCTGCTGCTGTTGAGCTTGCTGTTGCTGTTGCCTACGCTTCGCAAGCTCCTCCGAAGGGGAGTTTTGAAGGAGGTCAGCCACGTTCATGAGGAGAAGGGGAGGAAGTCAGTGGCAAGACGATGTCGTGCGCGAAGGGGAAAAGAAAGATCTTCGCCAGGTTGACCCGAGTCGACAATTGAGCGCGCGTCGCATATTAACCGAGCAGCAGGCACCGATCGAGATCAGTTGACCACCTGATCGAACGTAACTCTGAATGTGAATGTATTGATCTTGCTTTTGAGAAGACCAGACCAAGGTCTTGAACTGCATTGGCGGGCAAGGTGTCAAGCAGTACCAGTACAGTACATAATATTTCCACCAGCCCCTCGGAGTCAAACGACCATCGGCATAACCTTATGTGGTGTTTTTTTTATTATAATCCCATATGGCCCTCCCATCATGTATTAGTGTAAGCGCGCCGTGGTCCCAATGGTACATGCACGTCTTCGTACTGTAAACACCAAATTAAATGCAGGTTCAACAATAAATGGAAGCGCCAGAGTGGGACCGCGAGGCCGCTGTGCCGGGGGACCACTCCAGCCCGCGCGCTGTTGCCACGTCACTAATAATATTCCCTAATAATAACTTTTGACCTCGAACTTCTTGCACTTCCCATCGTCACTCCGACACGCCAATCATGCTACTGCCTTATACACATCTGTTGGCTTTAGCCCTGGCTATCGTACCATCCTTTGTCTCTGCGGCTTTGTACCCCAAGGACTCTCTGGTCAAGACGATCAATGCAAGAGGGTTCAGGGACGCACTAAAGGCGAATGTATGCGTTTCAACTCGAATTGCTTGTGGTACATTCTGAACATTAGGTAGCGTACAAGTGTCGTGGCATTTGTCGCGTCGTGGTGTGGCGTACGTGTCGTCATCACTCATGAATAAAAATCCCTGCTGACACGGTCCTTTTCAAAGCATTGCAAGGCTATGGTCCCAGAATACAGCAAGGCAGCGCTCGGTCTCCACCCACTCATCCCTCATTATGCTATCGACTGCGACGAGAACAAATCCTTGTGTGCGGAGCAGGTATGTTTGCTTGTGTTGTAATCAGTCTCTGCAAGGCAGCCTGACATTTCATTAGGGTGTTAAAGGTTTTCCGACCGTGAAATTGTTCCCTCGTGGCAGCGAGCAAGCACCCATTTTATTCGAGCATTCAGAGCGTACTGCGAGCGCGTTCTTTTACTTTGCGTCACGACGTGTGCCACACAAGAACAAGAAACTTTACCATTTCGAAGAAATTGAGCCATGGGTTAACGATGTACGTCTACATGCGACCTATTATCGGCCCTTCATGCATCATGACGTGCTCAGAATATCGACCACATACGAGTATTGCTTCTCAGCAAGGTCAAGGACATCCCACTCATGTGGAAAGTCCTCGCAAACAAGTACCGTGACAGCTTCGCTTTTGCAAATCATAGGGATCGCAAGGGAAAGTCCTCTGTTGCGCTTGGATACGAGGCTGGAACTCAGAAGGAGAGCAAGATTCTCGTGTATCCTACTGGTTCGACCCAACCATTTCGCTTCGAAGGTACGTAGTGTGTGCTGCCTATCTTTTGGTGCACTATGCGGCTTCTAACGGTCGGGTAGGCGCACTCAAATCTGATTCCGTCTCTGATTTCTTCGATTCAATACTTGATGGCACCGCAAACTTGTCCTCTCCACACTCCCAGGTACCGGAGGGGACTTACGAGCTAACGCCCGAGGAAGAGGAAATAGAGCGTAAGCAAGAGGCACAGCGCCTTGCACTTTTACACGGTGGCTTCGCCGATATGGTCGACTTTGAGGAGGCTGTAAAAAAGTATGGTCCTGACTTCCATGGAGCTCATGGTTATGGCGCCTCGCTTGGAGATGCAGTGAAAGGGCAGAAGGTGGATCCAGAAAAGGGGGCGCAGGAGAGGCATGAGCGCGAAGAAGATCCGATGCACAGGGCTATACGCATCCAGCGTGAGAAAGAGGAGCAGATGGCGAAGGAGGTGCCTAATGACGCCGTGCCAAAAACAGATGGCGCAGAACAAGTTGTCCTCGATGCGCGCATGGCTGCCGATATGAACGACTCTGCCATGGGAGCAAAGGCGACTCAGGCATCATCTCCAACCGAAGCGCCTAACCCGGACAGTGATTCAGAAGGGGTGGCATCACACACCACCTCCCTACCTCCCGTCGCGGGGGAAGGCACTAGCCCTGAGAGGACTCCGCCAGCAGCCCAGGAACACCTTAAAGACGAGCTTTAATTGTTTACATTCAGGTTCATGTAGTCGTTTATTGTGATATTCACGAGATGATCGTAAAGTTTATAGCATTTGGTATCGAGAGCTGGCAAACTTGGGTCATGAAAGAAAATTGAAAACAGTGGAATGTAGGAATCGTGGAAAAGGGTTCCAAGTTGAAGACGATGGGCTATCAAAGGACCACAGAAGGGGCCAGGATGTTGCGGACATGTGTTTGGATTAGAGGAAGCGCGCATAGCATCAGTTTTACAGGCTTTGACTCCTCTTCGGATGGTGCAAAGATAGTCGGATGTTGTCAGATAGAAAAACAAAAACAAGTCACCTACCCGCAAAGACAAGCTGTCCATGACGCTTCAAGATCTTGCCCTCGTGGCGAATAACATGGTCGTGGGGGACGACGACGAGTGAATGCTGGCATTAGGTAGGATTGAGAGCTCCATATTCGGTACGTTTGCATGTGCATACCTTCTGATACCAAGTAACCAGGTCGGGACCTTTCTTAGGGACTAGCGGGATTTTTGTATGACCCACAACTTGGACGACAAGTTTTACGTGGCTCATCACACCAGCAGCTAGACAACGTAAGGCACGATGCGTACGAGTAGAAAATGATTGGAATGCTCACTACGAGACTCGAGTAGCTCCGAAATACCCACCACACCCGGGCCGTGGCCAATGAGAATGATGCGCTTGGCAGCGGAGAGCCTGAAGACAACAAGTGAGTGGAAGGCACACCTGCAGTTCGTCTTGACCCGGCTCTCACAAAATGTAATTGTCCCAGAGATATGTCATGATCTCGCGTGCATACTGTTCTGAAGATTTTTGCGGATACTGTGGGGTAAAGCGTAGTTACGTCAGTCTCAAGCTTCGCCTCAGGTCGCAGGACTTACATCTCTGTTACTGGAAGGAGGCTTGGGGAAAAGATTGATGTCGAGGAAGCCGTATCGCTCTTGCTGTACCCAGCGCACGACTTGTTTGGACACGTCGATCTGGTTCGAGGTCGTGATAAGATATGGGGGGTGAAGTCGGGGAACGCGACCTACAATATAGGAGGATTCGAGTTGGACGTCACACGTCAGCCTATCCGAAATTTCGACGCGAAGGTTGCCGCTACGTGACAAAGGATCAGAACGGATATCAAGACTCTAGGATTCAGGGAGTACAATTCATGCGCGAAGATGATAAGGACTTCATTATCCAGCAAGTCCTTTCTGCGGAACAACTTAGTTTTTTGTCCTGTAGGGCACCACAAACCGTTCTCACGAGCACATGACCTGAGCTGAGAATTTCTCCCTGATATCGTCGTGCAGGAGTGGTACTTCCAACATATCAAAATTTGTATACATGTAGTCTTGTCTGTGTGCTTTGAGGATCTCTGCGAAGACATCGAGAATCAGATGGAATAATGCCTGTAATAGGCCTACCTGGAACGTCAAATGCGAGTTCCTCGAATTCTGAGAGAGGAAAATGAGTCTTAGAAAGAAAGACGGGCAAACTGGAGACCTTCTTTCGGCTCGCAAGCTTTGACGTTAATACTTTTCCAGTATTTGCTTTGCTCCTTGGCAACGAGCCACACAGTCTCCGCTTCAACCTCAGACGCCACCAGGGGGGGCAGTTCCGGAGGAGCCTCGCCAAGCAACATCCGACCTACAGCTAACGCACAATTGGAGATGGATTCAAGGCTGTACCCTCCCTGCATCTGTGAAGATCACGCACGGACGGCGTTCAGACAGAGAGACGAACCTCAAGTGCGGCAACAAGCCTCCCACCAGCCAGGGTAGATAGCATGTAGGTCATGTGGGCGTATCCCGCTGGCGTAACACAACACTCCCCCAGGATGTCACCGTCAGCGGCGTCGAACCCGGCTGAAACTACCGCAAGGTCAAAATTGTCGAGCAGGACGAATAACCCTTTACTCACTGATCACAAGTTCTGGAGCGAACTCGGTCGCAATCGGCATGACAATATGCTGGAATGCATGGAGGTAATCTCCGTCGCCCGTGCCAATCTCTGCCCAGGGGATGTTCACGGAGCTTTAGTGAAACGATAAGGGAACAGCCAAAAACGATGAACTATTTCGCGCACTAGCCAAGCCCTTTTCCTTCACCACAAGATGACATGCCGCCAAATGGCCCGCACGGGTAAAATAGACCACCGTCATATCTATGCAGGGATATATATAACACCGAAGGATCGTCATTGAAGGCTCTTTGTGTGCCGTTTCCTGGAAATTGCATTGGGTACTCGGATGTATTCCATCTGGTATATACGCACCATGATGAACATCCCTGGTGGTCGGCGAGGTTAGTCATGGTCATGATCGAGAGATATTTTTTGTCCACCAATCTAGAATGAGGATGCGCTTGATGGGTGTAAGCTGCTGCACAACCCTAGCCGCGACTGCAACATTATTGAAAAAGCAGAAACCCATAGGGTGATCTGGCTCTGCGTGGTGACCAGGAGGACGGACGACTGCAAGCGTCTTCTTCAACTCCCCACGAGCAACGGCAAGAGAGGCTTCGATGACACCGCCACAGCTTAGAAGAGCAGACTCCGTTGTCCGCGGACTGACGTAGAGTGAATCGCGCTCGTAAAATGCCTTGGAGTCAATTATCTCCTGTCGTGTCAATGCTCCGAAAATAAAATTGAGTCGGTGTCGGAAAGACGATCTATAACACTTACATTTCAGAGCCAACACCGTTCTCCAATGCTGTTCAGTATGTACAAGAAGCACAGCCTCACGCTGGGCACGACGAAAGGGAAGACGCTTCATTGCACCGAGGCACCCATGCTTGAGTAGCGTGTTATGTACAGCGGCGATGCGCTGCGGTTGCTCCGGGTGATCATCACCTTCGTCTGGACAATGCGACATCATTGCTGCATCATAGACATAGCCAACAGAGTATGTGGGCAGCGCGAGCGGAACCGATGAAGCACGTGGTAGGGGACTTGCATCGGTAGATCTAAAACGATTGAGGGAGTCCAAATGTGTCGGAGGAGGTGGTACAGTTGAAAAGCTCATCTCATCTCATCATGCGTGGATTGGCTCGCTTGATCTTGATTGATCTTCGCAATATTAATTTAATAATTGTCATGTCACACATTTGTGATGAGGGTGAGTCACGGTGGCTGAACATGGACAAGAACTCTTATTGATAATTGATTACAATGAAGCCAAAGGAAGCGATGAGCAGCTGTTGTACAATGTGTGACTTCGAGTGAGGAAGTCAGAAGAATACCCATGTCCGGTCAAAAAGTGTGATCACAGTCATCAGCGCATAATAACCTACTCCCATTTTCCGTCCCAGTTCCAACCCTTTCGATCAAGAAGAAGTTCGTCATCACTCTCGTCGTAGTCCGCATCCGTGACCATGTCCTCCACAGTTTCCACATTAGCCCCCGGGATACGTGTCACTTGCCCCGGGTGGCTTTGAGCTTGATCCAGGCGCTCGGATGGTTTTCTGTCCTCGTCTGTGATGATGGGAAGACCAACCGAGTTGTCAACTAAAGCTTGTTCTACGTGTTGCTCAACCCCCGGAAAGCTATCGGCAGGAGGAACTGAAGGGGGATGCGCGGGACGTATTGTACCTGATCTCGTTCGTGTAGTCAAGGCGATAACAGTCGTTGATGTCTCTCTACCACAAGGGGCTACAATTGCGGGTTTGATCATATAATCAGACGCGCGGATGGTGCTTGCGCGGTCCCGCTTCCTACCCGTAGCCTGTTGTGTGTCGGACAGCAGTACAGGGGCGACTGTGGTCGATGCGCTGTCAAGAGAACGAGAGCGATGAGCGAAGTTCACAGAACTGGTCTTCGATCCTGTAAGTTGTTAAAGTGAGCTCTTGTAGAGGGAAACTAAAGGCGAGAAACCGGGTATATGCGCTCTACGAAACGTAGACCCATATAGGAGTAATAACTGGAGAACCATGTAGGCGCTGGGACATACCGCAGATATCAAGACTGTTGAGCATACCACTGAGATTGGTGACCGTTTGACCGTTGTCAGATAAGCAAGCACCAGATGACGGCCTATTATCATCCCCAAGAGTATTTTCTTGGTCAATGGGTTCAAATGTAGACAGCATCGTGGTGTCATCAGAGAAACTCGAGAAGATACTGTCACGATTGACGTGTCTCCGCGGGCGTCTAGATCCCTTCGTTTCACATGTAATGTCACGAGAATTAGCAATATCATGGTCATTTTCCGGGGTGTTAGGTGCACTAGGGGTGCCTTCGGTGTGCATATACCTTGGCATGGGACCGTTGGTGACAATAGGCGTCGAAGTTTGCAGAGGAACTCCACCAAAGAAAGCCTCAGAAGTGTAATCCCACCCATGGAAAGGCGTTCCGGGTGGCACATAATCTTCAGAAAATGGGCTATGAGAAAGTGCCTTCGGAGGTCGGAACCAGTCTAACTCTGAAAAATCTTGTTGCATATAGGTGGAGCCATGAGTATCACAAACACCAGATTTCATAGACCCGAGTGTAGGAAGAGACCCGCTGATCGGAAATAGGACCTCGGAGACATTTTCCACAGATTGGGCCACGTTAGCCTCCGAACGAGTACGGGCTTTAACGTAGAATGGAGGCTTCTTAATTTTCATTTTGGGTGAGTTAGCCCTCGAGCCAGACCTGGAGCAAGCTCTGGATACAGAACGACTATGAAAGGGCGAAGCAAGGCGTTTAATACTTCTGTTTTCTTTGAGATTACAGGACCCAATGCGAGCGAGCTGAGGACGAGAAGGAGGCACAGGAGACATAGGGTCAGGGGCCGTTGGAGAGTTGGCAGGGGAAAGGTTAAAAGGGGTTTGATACTGAAGGTTATTGGTCTCGTCGTTCAGAGAAATCAAGGAATCAAGGGTGGTAATGGATGAGTTGTCATTCGAGTCAAGGTGGAGAGAAGGAGCCAGAGCATGTGTATTTTTAGGCCGCTTTAAGACGTTCTGGAATTCAGTATAAGTGCCAAGGTCGAGGATTGGATTGGATTGCCGAGCACGTTTTTTCATGCGTTGAGTCACTTCAGCAAGAGTCAAGTCTTCGCCGTCTGAAGCCTTGATGGGAGATGAAGAAACATTGAAAACCCGAGACCTGCCCTTTCTGCGGGCATAGGTTGTTACAAGACGTCCCCGAGGCTGTCCAGTAACCTGCATCTTGGGGTCTCCCGCCCACCTTGGGGGAAGAAGACAAACGAGTCGCTGTCTGTCCGCTTCAGCTAGCGTCAGATTGGGAAGTTACGTAATCATTTTTCCACGTTCCACGTCAGTCATTTCGCCACCTGCAATTAGTTTCTGTTGCACGCTTTACACTTTGTCTTCAACTCTCATGTGCTTACCTTGCACTGTCTTATTCTCTTTTTGAAACCACTGGATTCTGGTTTATTCATACATTCATACATTTCTGGCTCATTACTGGTCCTCAACAATGGTTGTAATACGCAGAGCACCTGCCACCCCTAGGACAAGTTCCCATGATGCTCTTTCTTCGGCAACAGCGACACCGTCGTCAAAAGCAAAAACCTCAAACATTCTCGAGCGATCGAGCCTCTTGACAAACGGGAAATCTAGTGGGGATTTACATGACGGGTCTCGTGAGGATGGCTTGCGCGATCTGGTGAGAGTGTAGTCTAACGACGGTTCGTTTAATTAATTTGTTCGGTATTTCAAGGAAAGTCCTCGTTTGAAGAAGAACAAGGGTGCGAAAAGATCCAAGAATGGGGGAAAGGTATGCACACGAGACAGTGTCTTCAATGGTCATTTAATGTAATTTTTTACTATTTATTCTCTGTCAGTCTGCCCTCATGATGCATCCATGAAATCTCCCGTCTGCCGCGGCCTGTCAGAATATCGTCGACTAATTCTGGAACCATACATCTTTCCCGCCGTAAACACTGCCCTTTCTCACCCTTCCGTCTCACCATACGTGGACCGTGTCAAGCCTTATGCCAATCAAGCCATTCGAATTGCAAGGCCTGTTGTACTACGCACGCACCAGGAATGGAACCACCGCGTTGTTCCGCAGTGGAACAAAGTCGTCGTCCCACAGTTCCGCAAGTACATCGTCCCACAGTACCACAAGTACCTCACGCCTCAATTAGAGCGTGTCGGTGATACTATCCGACCATACTTTTCCACCATGGAAGGAAGATACGAGTCCTTGCTAGGGCCCTACGTTCGCTTCACTATCAGCAATGCAATCAGATTCCAGCGCGCTGCTCAGCCATACATTCTCGTTGCTGCTGACAAGACGTACTCCGGTTATCAATCTGCCCGACCTTACATGCATCCTGTCTGGCAATATATTAAACTCGCTTTGAAACGACTTTTGGGTTTCTTACGTTCCCAGCGTCGCCAATTGGTCGATCCCCACGTTGCAAAAATATGGGAACGGGTCAAAGAGCTGAGCCGCGGTGACGGTGAGGTTTTGGCGGGGTATTCCCCTTCGGCAGAAGATTCATATATGATTCCAGTCGAGACCTCAGCTGTGACTCCTTCTGCACACACACACACGGATAGTTCAGAGAAACATACGTCCCCTTCCTTGGGTAATTCCACCCCAACCTCGACTCCCTCGCTTACCGTCGCCACATTCGTTCCTGGATCTTCGCAAAGCGTCGGTGTTGCAGTGGATGCCACATCTGAGATCTTCTCTCCAGCTACTAGTTCGGGTGTCGAGTCCATCGGCGTTGCAGTTCACTCATCGTCACTCGAGGTATCTACCCCGTTATCAGCGACTATCCCTTCGCCTTTTCCATCAGCCCCACCACTCGTTGATGAAATCAACCTGGACACATTCTATGCAGACATTGGCCTTTTCGATGAAGAGCCAGAAATGCCCAAATCGGAACCCGCTCCCACCCAGGATCCTCCGTTGAGTGCGGAGCAGCTGGAGGAACTTCGCCTCAAAAAGCTCGCGGAAACAGCTGAGAAGCGTCGAGACATTACAGGTCGCCATTCAAAGTGGGAGGCGAAATTAGACAAAACCATCAAGGAGCAAAAAAAGTCGCTTCGTAAAGTTCTTGTTGCAATGCGAAAAGCCGCGGAGCAAGAATTGAGGGCCAATACCGACGTGAAATCCGCGATTAATCAGCTCGTGGAGAACGCTGAGAAATTACTGAAAGGAGCGGAGGCCTATCTTGCCAGTTTGAAGAAAGAATCTCGCCCGAAGGATGAGAAGGCGGCCTTGTGGACCAAACTTCTTGGCAAAGTCGACGCGAAGTTTACGACGTACCTACCTCACATGGAAGGCGTCGTCAACAGATGGTATACATCGCATTTGGATAGCGAAAGGGAACAAGTAAGTTAAGGAGTTGTCGACTCTCTGGGCTGAGGTCTCACTGCTGTGTCAAAAGGTCAAGGTGGCTACAGATAAAGTAAAAGAGATTGCTGAAAGTGGCCAATCTGATGTGGGCTTTGACTACATCTGGCTCGATGATGTGACTCATGAAGACTGGACACGGTACCATGATTTGATTCGGAGTAAGTTTTTTGTCCACGCACAATTCCATTCAACCATGTTCTTTCTTAGAGTCAGAAAACTTCACGGTCTTCGCATTTTCTATCCAGAATGGGTCCCACCCTTCGCCACCTATTGACCCTGTCCCGGATGCAATGCACAAGCTCCAACTCGAGGTAGAGGAGATAATCATTGGTTTTGAGACTCGATTCCGTGGTGTCCAACGTAACGGCCTCAGAGTTTTAGAATCTTCTCTTGCGAACATGGACGGCGATGTGAACACAGAGTATGATACGGAGGTGCCTCAGTCTCCTGAGGTCACCATTCTTCCGATCCCAGGGCACGATCCCAACACCGCCCTCCCTATCTTAGTCAGCGAAATCCCCGTAGTCGGACGAGGAAAGGTGGAAATTGAAGAGGCGTTGGAGCGCGCGAAAATTTTTTTAGACGGGAAGCACGAGGACGTCGCTGAGGCCGATCAGTCGGCTTCTCGTTTGGACCCATCTTCTGCGAGTGCACCGCACGTGGAATTATGAGGCGATGTGCCGGACATGCAATGTATTGCCGTTTACCTCCTCTCGTTTATTGTTTATCGATTTGGTTGATCATCTGCACAGCAGCATCTATTCGGGCGTTACGTCTAGCTAGCGACCAGGGCAGATTTTGACTCGGATGTGCACACAATGTACAGAATTCGTCATTTAGCACAGGTCTGCGAGAGCGGTTGACTAATTCTATGATAAATGTCCCCTCAACCTCAACGATCCTTCATGCTCTTCGCGCTTCCTTTTATGTAAGAAGACAAACAAACGTCCTCGGAGTTGTGATCATTGCACGAAATTTCCTCGTGTTACTAGATGAGCTAAGCAGGGCGTAAGAAATTTGAAATTTCGGGGCAAAAATGTCTCCATGTCTGTCTCCATAAATGTGAACACTGACGAGAGTATAAACTTCGACACAGGCAAAGACTGAGGTCAAAAGACAGTGCCAACGGTTGGTCGATACCGGTCAGTCATCGGAACCAAATCGGAACCAAATCGAATATGCCTTAGGTAGGTACAATGTAATCGAAGGCGATGGACCTCTCAGCTTCAGCTTCAACACTGGCGACCACGTGGTATCGGGATAAACCTAAGGGCTTGAAACGCTCGACTCGCGTGTATTACGCGACAGATAATCGCTATGAGATGACCCCAACCAAAATCAAGGGCTCATACATCCAGGCTGATGAACTCCTTCTGGTATATCCCCACACGTTCCGTACACTCGGGGCTTACAGGCCCACGGGTTCAGGCCTTCAGGACCAGATTGGAGAGGCTGTATTGAGGTGAGGTAAACCTTTAAAGATACGATCAGGCTAGGGACGCTCATCGTTGGCAAGGAACCTCAAGATATTGTCAACAAAGGTTCTGCAGGGCGCTCCGTCAGTTACATCCAGTGGGTGATCAGAAAAAGTATGGATTTTCAAAGGGTAGTTCGCCGAACAGTCGTGTGAATGCCTAGCGATGACCGGAGTACCAGAAATGACACCGAGGGCAGATGAAAGCACGATCCTAAAGTGTTTGACACAGGAGACAAAAAACTGTAAGTAAAATTTAGGGAAACGACAAAACAACTAGCGTCTCAGTCCGACTCCTGTTCCGTTTGCTTCCATTTGAGATGAGACTCGTAGAATTTTAAAAGCTGTAATGAAGGCACCAGTTAATTCGAGAATGCGAAGCTAACGAAACTTACGGCCGAGGTACGCACCTCCTGTGGAAACTTTTTCGCGCAGACCGTAGAGTTCTCTTTACACCCTATCTTCTCGCCTTTCCTAAAGAGCGTTGCCAGAGTGTCAAACACTGCAGATTCAGAAGGCGAACAACCTACAATTTAAAATAGATAAAGAGATCACCATCCTCCGTCCTCTCGACAGTATCAATGGTTTGTATGTGTTTTTCCCAAAGTAAAAGATCGTTCCACTTCTTCATTGTACTGGGCTCTAGTAGCTCCGCGTTTGGATGCGCCTTGTCTGAGGACGCCGGGGAAGGGGACGCTTTCCGACTAATGCCGTTGCTTTTCCTGCCTCTCTTCCTTGATCTGGTGTCCTCCTCTGCATCCTCATCCTCGGTTTCTGCTCTCGCCTTCTGACGAAGCCTACCGCGCTTCTTGTTAGCTGTCGAAATAGGCTCAGACGACGTTTCAACAGAATGTGCAGCAGGAGGACGAGGGGAAGCCTTTGGCCCAGCGTCGGATTTGCGGCCAGATTTTTCGCCTTTCTTTTTCCCGTGACGTAGCCAGTATTCTGCTATGAGTTCCTTCGCGCCACTGGAACGAGGACCATGAGGCCAAAGAAACAAGAAGGATAAAAATGTTACTCACCCAGCATCTCGTTCATCAACCCAACTGTTCTCCTCGTTCCCATACCCTTTCCATTTAACAAGGTAGCCGATTCTGGACTAAAGGACACAGATAAGACGCGTCCTTTTTTTCGTGAAAAAGGAGTGGCAATAACTTACAGAGCCTGTGGCACCCCTCTTCGCGTCCAAAATTGCCTCAATCTCGTATACCTCGCTGTCTTGGTCACTATCCGCGGGACCAGGATTGTCACTCTGAGCAGGTTGGTCAGGGGAAGCTTCATGGGTATTTCTTGGTGAAGATTCGGGCCTCGCGCCATCCGAGCCGCTTTCAATAGCCATGGGAGGCATAAAGAGTTGAGAGATGGGACACGGTGTTTAATGGGGGAAAGAGAAGGCTTCACACAAGAACTACACGAAAGCACGCCGCGCCTGACACGCAGCGGAGTGAAACAGCCCTCGTGTTCAAACTCCGCCAAACACTCACATGATCAAACTAACAACGCGATGAAAGAATGAAAGCATGACATTTCATACAAACAAAAGATAATAAAATCACTCCCTTCGTCGAGGGCTAGCACTTCGACCCCGTGCCTCCCGAACTCTGTTCTTTTTGGGTCCAGATGGAGGCGGCCTCACGAACGCAAAGTCACAGGACAATGTCTGCTCCAACAGCGTGGTGCCCGACGCGCCGTCAATCGCGGCTTGAGCTTCTGCCATGGTCTCATATTCCACCAGGGCATACCCCTGTGAGGTGAAAAGGAGGAGGTCAGACCTAGTTCACCAGCAGCAGCATTCGTTTGGAAACCCACTTTCACATAGCCCGTCCTCCGATCCAAATTGAGGTGAAGGTTTTTGATCTCCCCATACTCGGCGAACTTTTCCGTCACGTCCTCCTCCGTCGCCTCCTCATGGACATGGGTAACTAAAACGATCCAACCTTCGACCGCTGATGTGTGACAAAAAAAGGAACATTAGGGCCTGAGATACCGATAATGCGAAAACTCACATCGTGCCGCCCGAGTATCCAAGTCTCGCACCTGTGCAGATTCGACTCGGTCGTAAGTCTGCTCTGACGAAACACCGCCTTCGTTTCCACCTGAGTGGCAAAGCAAGGGATCACAATCAGGACGTAAAGAATGGCTTGGAGAAGGAAACGAACCCGCGGAGCTCTGAAAACCACGTCCTCTCTTTCGAATGGGACCACCCCCGTTGGCGACTAGGAAAACGTAGGGTAAGTGATTGACTAAAAAGAAGAGATACGCATAACGCTGCACCCTCGTCAATGTTCATTTCATCGTCAGACATGGCGATCCCACGAGCTCGAAAAGACTGGATGAGGCACTAGTAGGCGACAAACACAGGTTACGGTGGGAAACAAGTGGGCCGGTTTACCGTGTTAGTTCCGGCCAGGCCGGCCAGGCCGAGCGGCGACAATTTAGTTTATTTCTTTTTTTTTTTCTCATATCATATCCGTCATTCCGTAATTTACATCTTTATTCCCCGGGCCCTTGGTGCATTGCATAAACTGTGTGACCTTAGTTGTCATTTTTCTTTCGAGTTCTCCGCCCGTCAACTCATCTCGCCCTTTTCTCCGGTTGGCCTCAGATGCTTTTCGTTTCTTGCGCTCCCTCGGTTGGTCTCTCCCGCGAGGCTGTTCGTTGCGTTGACCCCTCCTGGGCAATCTCGATCCTTTTCATGATCTAAGTTGTCCCCATCAAGACTGTTGTTCTCGTAAGACACTGTGCAGACTACACTGACGTTGCCTGGCCAAATCACCGCCCTCTCCGCACTAAGTTTCGTTGTCCCGCGTGTCGCCAACATGGATGACGATCTCCTTTGGTTACAACTATGATTTCTCCGCTCCTCGTCTACAAATAAAAGGCTTACTCCCGCGACTACGTTCAGTATCACTTGTTTCTTTTTTTCCCCTAAAAACCCTATTTACTGTCTACTCCCCATGAATCCTACTGTCACTTTGATTAATAATCCTTGCTTGGTGTGTCGCAAATCCACCTCCATGCGGTGTAGCCGTTGCCAAACCGCGTGGTACTGTACGCCTGACCACCTCGATAGTGTGCGTCATAACGACTTGGATGTTCTACTTGGTAACTTATGTTTTGCTGTATAGGACTGGACCCGTCATCGCCGGGAGTGCGTCCCTGTCGCATCCCCGCAATCTAACATGATTGCCACGCCGCCGCCAGTGCAACATCAATTGATTACCGTATCTGCAATTCTCTTTTCTCCGCATGAAGGTAACACTCGCCTGACATCTTCGCGTCCGTGTGTCCTCAGCCGAGTTCTTAGATCGTCCTCGGATCATCACGGTAAACTGCGAACCCCCTCTCACGCCCGCTCAGGGTACTTGCCCGACCCCCCTTGTCCACGGTCATTTTCCTGGAGGACAGGCGGGTAGTGTCGTCCTGACACAAGGTCTAAACGGGGAACCGTTGCGGTTTCCATTGCACCTGTGGTATTCCCCCAGCGCTTTGGCTGCGAACGCTCCGATAAATCAGGCTATCTTTCGCATCACTTCCGGCGCAGCTGCCAAACCTTGGTGTGGCCCTGTGATTGTCCTTAAGTTCAACGGATCAAGGCGACAAGGTTATTCCGATGCCGGGTCCAATGACTTGCCTGCCCTCTCTGCATATTTCCTTGCTTACAAGTGAAACGTACATATACCATCGCGCTTTTACTATCGATTTCACGTTATTCTCTGACAAGATTATCGCTTACTTTTTTCTGTTTGGTTATACCTGAAGTAAGGAGTTGCTACCAATCACCGCTTCTCTGACTTTATATTTCGTTCGTTGCTCCGCTGTCTCATTGCACTATGTAATGCTTGGTTAGAACGCTATTTAAGAATAAATTTTAAAGGTTACTTAAATATCGCTCGTGGGTCTACCAAGAAGTCACTGCAGGTCTCCAGTTGTATGCATTACTGTGGCAGCAGACATACGGTCGTTTGAATCAATTTGCCTAGTCAGCTAATGATCCGCACTTGATTGGGCAGATGTCGTGCCTAGCAAGGACGCTGGTATCAGCAGATGCGACCACTAATTGTGCGATAATGATCTAGGAGGGTGGTAGCCTGAGTGATAGGCATTTGTATGAGGGCCAGTGTCACTAACAGACCGTGGTATGTGGTGGTTTGCGAGGTAAGCCTAAAGGCTCCAAGTCTCCACACCCCGACAGAAACTCAATATCATCTAGATGTACTGCTTGTTTTTGCTTCCCTTTGGGGGGCTGAGTACTATCATATGTTGCATACATCATATCCATTCAAAGTCCTCTTGACGATGTTCCACTTGAAACTACTTAGCAACTTAGTACTCAGCTACTAACCACATCACATGAATTTCTTCGAGCGAGCGGACCGATCGCATCGATCCGTCCATCCACTCACTCTTGTTACGGTATGATCATATCATTCTTCTCCCCACCCTCTTCGAGTTCGGTCAGCCGTGGTATCCCGAACCACACATTAGATCTTGATGGGGGTGATGGGGATAACGTTTATATGGACGAAGACGACGAATTTGGAGCCGAGACTGCGAAAATAACATCACCAGGCGAAAGCATTACTTCGGCGCGTGCCTTCATGAGGTGACAACTTCCGTGGCTGCCTTTCTCTTAACTCAGCGAATTCAAGGGGACATGGAACTTACGTAGATAGCGATGAGGTTATTGCATCCGTCGCGGGTGTCATCGAGAGGGTCAACAAGCTTATTACGGTGCGGGCCTTGCACACCAGGTACGTCGAGCCTGGGTTAACAACTGGATTGCTCCCGACCGTTTCCAGATACAGTCCAGAAGTCGGGGATTTGGTGATCGGTCGAATAACAGAGGTGCAAATTTCACGTTCCTGTTACGCATAACGAAGCATAATGGTGCAGAAAGGTGCAGCCTCGAAGGTGGAAAGTGGATGCGAACGCTCGGCAAGACGCCATTCTCATGCTCTCATCGGTTAATCTTCCGGGTGGTGTTCAGGTGGGATTCACTCAAAGTTCAACCGTGTTACTGTGAGCTGACCTTTCCCGGTTCTGTGCGGGTACAAGCGTCGCAAGCTGGAGAGTGACGAACTTCAGATGAGAAACTTTTTTGAAGAGGGTGACCTCCTCGTAGCGGAAGTCCAGGCATTCTTTGCTGATGGTGCCATGTCTCTGCATACACGGTCACTCAAGTATGGCAAGGTCCGTTTCATAAACTTGAAACACGACAATCGTTGACAGTGCCTACTGTCACGATCTTTAGCTCAGAAACGGGCAGCTCGTGTCTGTTCCTCCTATTCTCATCCGCAGGCTGAAATCTCATTTTTGCTCGCTCCCCTCTGGGGTCGACTTGATACTGGGCCTGAACGGATACATCTGGATAAGTAAGCATGTCCGAGATAACGAGAAGGAAGGGCACGAAGGATTTGATGCTGAGGCCGTCTACTCCAATCAGAATGATGTATGTTTCTACTATAGCTCGTGTTCCTTAGTCGACGATATAACCTTGGACAGGATATTGATGACGCGACAAGGACCGCGATCGCCCGGGTCTCTAACATTATACGGGTGCTGGCTTCTCGGTCAGTGCCAATCACGGACACGATTGTATTGGAAGCCTACGAATGGGTAGTCGAGCAAGATGTGGACGTTAAGGACTTGTTCCTAGAGGATGTAGCCGATGCCTTAGTTGCCGCAGTAACCACTAAAGAAGAGCCCTCCGAACAATGGTAGTACAGTATTTGCAACCGCTGAGACAAATGCAATACAGGAACGCGCTGCTAATCATCTTCGTCTTCATAACTTGTTTCCCCCTCTTGTACCTCTGGCATCTCGTCATCGTCGTTTTCATCATTTTCATTTTCATTCTCGTCGTCGGCGTCCCCTTCTTCTCCTGCAGCTTCCGGTTGTTGCGAGGCCGGCTGATATTGATTCGTAGTGGCACCGCTGGCCATTTTCCGGGCATGGGCAGCTTTCTCCGCCTCCTCTCTTTCTTTATCGACAGGTAGTAAAATATCAAGCGCGAGATCCTTCCATCGTAACGTTCCATTGACCCCTCCTCCGGCATAACCCATATCCTCGAACAAAGCACGTGAGGTTGGGTCGTAAGGCACGCGTGGCCGAGCGGCTGGATGCTTGATATTTGTTGGATTCCCATAAGGATAGGATGGATGGATGTGGGAAGGTAGTACTTTTGATGGGAAGTATTTCAGCGACCAAAGACTGAGAGAGAAGAAGATATACTAACTATCCGAGTCGTCCGGGTTCGGTGGGACCATGTGTGCTGGAATATCCATTTCTAGGATGGGTGTTCGCCCTCAGTGAAGAGGTCACAAAGCCTTCACCAACAAAGACGGACCACTATCAGACAAATTTCCTTTCAGGTACTCCGGTGTCCCAAACGTGTCCAACACCTTCAGGTCATTCTCGGTCATGTGTAGGTAGCAGAAAGTCAAATCCTAGAAAAGTGCTCAAGATGGAAAACATATAACATAAGATGGGGAGCGCACAGTCATATTACGCGGCGCCCACAGAACTGGTACTTCCAACTGGTACTATCTTGTGAGAGCGGTCAACTTCAGCGGCGGTATATATGTAACCCGACTTCCGACGGCCGCCAAGTTTGGTCACGCCCGACCAGCCCGACCAGGGCCCGATCGTTAATCCGGCCCGGGTCTTGCCGAGCCGACGACCCGTTTTATGTGGCCTTTTTACAAGGATCGGCTCCAGCTCACGCGTGTGTGCGGCAGACCATTTTCGGAAGGTACAATCACCACACCGCTGGAGCAGTGCAGTTCCTCCTTACAGCAAGAAACCCTGGACTCTGAACTCTCTTTACTTTTGTAAACCCCGGTCGATATGGATACTATGGAAGATGTTACCATTTACACAGCCTCAAGTGTTCCTGCCGCTGTTTCCCATCCCACCCTCACCTCTCTGCAGTGGACAGGGGACGGTCAATTGCTGTTTTCGACAAGATCTTCCGTATACATCTTGGTTAGTCTAGGCCGACAATAATTGTCATCCTCGATACCTGGAATGACCATGGTACTAAGACACCTGATCTGGGGCTGAACTATCGCGGTCCCTCTGCTGTCAGGGCATCAACGTATAGGGATAGCTCTTCGCTTGAAAACCTGTGTGGGTGGTTTAAGACTGTCCTGGAACTTGATAAGCGCTCTTTTTATCATTGGCCAAGTGATTCACAGGGTAAGAAGAATCCAAGATGCGTGGAAAATGCGGTGATTAAAGCTGAGTACAGACTGGGACAGTTTGGTGACGGGGTCTTTGGATGTGTCAATCAAATCAGTCACTCCATCGCCAAGTTTTCTATCTCCAGACGCAGGGTAATGAATGTATGCTGGACCCCCCTTCACAGGCTCATTATATAGGTAAAAGCTGTGTCCTAGCGATCGTCAGCACAAACTTGGAACTATCCTTGTGGTGTTCTGTCAAAAACGAACCGGTGGGGCAGTGGACCAAGGTGCTCCCATATTTTTTTCGGATAGAGTGTAATTGACGCACTTGTTTAGCTTCAAGATGCGACAACTTTTCTGCGGTCACTAGCAACCATCCATAGAGGTTCTCATCCTGAACAAACCCTCTGGGCACAGATCCTCTGTACGCAAGCCAAATTGGACTTTTGTTGTAAGAGTCTTCACGTCCTTACTAGGCTCTTCCTGGTCGACGCAACCGGATTTTGGTGCTTCCCCTGCCTATGTCAGTGACAGTTCTCTTTTAGCACTCGGGAATAAGGCGGGTTCCATCCTTCTTCTAAGGTGGGCATAATAATTATGGACGTGGTCTCCCTCCCAGGAGATTTTTTGACGCCACATAGCTTTACGAGGGAGCAAGGATCCTGCCAACATCTCGAATATGTTCAAACCATCGACGTCAGCGAACAGTGGATTACTCACCTGACATGGCTCCCATGGACCAGAGAAAGGGCTGATGAGTGTAAGTTGGGTTGCAGCTGATATTGCTGTCAGTTGTTCCATATTCACTATATCTGACAGGCACAGCTCTTCTCGTTTATTGCACGTCGGGTGGCGCCGTAGGCCTCGTCAAAGTCTCTAGAACATGGCACACAAGAGCAGAAACCCGTAGGCCAGCACTAGAGACAAGCGCGAACCATCTGGATTCGTTAATATGCGAGGCCGATGACTGTATTATCATGGGTCTCACTTTTATCGAACCTCGGAATATGACAGTAAGCCCGCGTAAGATACACTGGAATCAAATACCTGATAACGACTCAGCCCATCGTGGTCCTTCTCAGACCCGGTATCGTTCAGTTATGGATGGATCAAAGTGAAAGCAGCGCCTGGTCGGGGCTCCGTTCCGTTCGGCTTCGTAGGCAGGCCATCTCCAGTGGATCTTCAATGTTTTATCCTCCGTCCGGTCTGATTTATTCTCCCGAACATGATGCCATAGTCTTGTCTTTGTTTGATGGAAGCTTCCACGTCATTTACAATGTTTCTTCTTCTCCAACTCTCACACCATCCATCGAGGCCTCAGAACAACACAAAGTTACATCGGGCGCTCTGTCTATGATATCCCGCAAGGTATTCTCGAAAGTAGAGGGAGATGTGGTACCTTGCGTGGAAATGAATCGGATTAGCGGCATGGTTCCTTACGCTGGTTTTCCCATAGTGTGTTGGACGCAGGAGTGAGTCTTCTCCGTGGTGGGATGTTCGGTCATTCGGTTTCTTACTTTTGAGCTGCAGGAGGTCTATGTCTTCGGACTTCAGTTACAAGCACGAGGCCAGACATAGCAGTACTCTGGTTATAACCAAGATGAACACAGAAGATATCGACAACGCCATACTGAAGATGCTCATGGAGGCCGTCTCAACAGCGAAAGCATGCACGTCGTTTGCTACCAGATGTAATCACTCTCTCTGACGAAAGTTGCTACAACAGTTTCTGGAACAGCACCAACCCATGTTCTTCGTCCCGTGCTATTTCGACTTGGCCAGGAAGGGGTCCTCACTCGACTTCACCCTCACATACTTCGGGCATTGCACAGTCCTGTGGCAGACGACTGTCTGAGACCTGCTGTATCTCTCCGACCTGGTGACTCCGCTCTAACCTATGGAGAATTCAACGAGAGCGTCACGCGTTGGCTGTTCGGTAGCGACACCCTGCTCAGGCTTCGTCTAATGCTAGCTATTGCGAACTTCTGTTGGGTAAGAATTTTCCAATGTTCCGCCCCTATCGTTATCTCCACCCACTGCCTATGTCGTGCAGGGGTTAGTACCAACTCCAGAAATGCGAAGCGAGTACGGGGAAGTAACGAGATACCTCGTCGGTATTATTTCCCATCGCATTTTGAGAGCTTTTGTTTGGCAGATAGATTGGGTGGCACATCTACTAACGAGTGAGTAGTCGATCGCTCAGTTCCTTCGCGTGCCAGTATCCCGCTAATAGTATCTAGGAGACGACCTATCATTCGCGATGAGGATTGTGATTCAGTGCGCGCTGCCAGGTAAACCTCAGGAACTGTCAGTTGAGGCGCGAAAATTAGCCGATAAAGTAACTTCACTCTTCCCTACATCCGAGGGAGCACCGGGAGGGTTACTGGAGCAGTGTCCCGCTTGTGGCGTAGGAATCCCTCTATCCGACACCGCTTCGGCCGTATGTTCGAATGGTCATCGCTGGTGTGAGGTATTCAAGACGTTTGGTGTATGCCTTCCACTAACACCCCTGGTCACGTCAGCTCGCTGCTCCGTCACGTCGTTTATTCTGGCGGGAACTATGGTGCGCACCTGCCTTGGCTGCGCGCGAAAGGCCTTTCTTCCTGCCGCGCGTCCTTTGCACCAAATGGACAGAGGGGATGTGGCGATAGACGTGAGAACGTTGGGAGGTACAGCCGAAGACCCTATCATGGCCGAGGACCTGGACACAGAGCACAGTCCCGGCTGGCTTGTACGAGAGCTCCTAAAAGCTGTGCGTCGGTGTCTCTTCTGCGGAAATAACTTCGTCACACTCATATGAGATGTTGGGAAAACCTTTGTTTCCTTTATTTGTCGAGATGGTGATGGCCGTAGGCTCTAGCGAACGGCCAACAACCGACCTCCTCACTTTTACTTTCTGACTATTAGTTACTGCTCCGGTACCTCGTATCTTCAACAATGAATCTCCACGTTGCTGTACAGTGCTTCCCCCAAGTACACCGTTCTCGGGCAGATACGTATCGTCTCTACGTAACGGCTCTTATTGAAATACGTTGGCCAGGGCCCACACCGACGGTCAAAAGATGTTCACGCATCGCTGTTGGTCGTAAAAGGTTTTTGCGGTCTCCGCCTTTTCAAAACATCATGTGAAAATTTTATCGGAAGGTTTCATACTTTTCCACCTGGAGTTGAGTGAAACATCAAGGTTTGATTGGCGAGGCCCAATCCAGCGATGATGATTCTAGGGAATTTTCTTATTCTTCGTTGAAGATTGATGGTGCGCTTTATTCCTGTCCACGGTTGTTCGTTTAGGAGGTAATTGACGAGTCGTTGAGAACGATGCAAATATACTGGTCGTTGCATCATGTGCCACATATAACAAAGTGCAGCCCCGAAGCATCGCGTAATAGCCGATGTTGGCACAGTGTCCCACGGCTCAACACGTTAGTTTCGCCGAGGGACGGTCGGTCGGATAGTCATAGGAAATGAAGCGGTACTATTGTCTCGCATATAAGAAAACGGGCAAGGGGCCGAATGGTATTTATGTTACCATCGTAGATCTGCAGGCACTGAGCACATGCACTCCAGTTTTTCATCACAGCATGTGCGCGTTCCGAGTCCTACAAAGTATGGAGTTGAAAAAACCACTCACAGGAACAGATCAAATCAAGGAGTAAAACCATCGAGGCACGTTTGCTCCATCTGGAGTTAGAGTTGTCAGGCACGACACCGTATGAAACCATACTAGATCCGGTTGTAGCTTCCTCTGGAAAGGCCATGCACTCCCAAGGCTGCGTCAAAGCTTTCTCAGGAACCCAGCGCGACGAGCATGTGACAATGCACTGTCAAATTCCGCCCCACAGGATGCCAACATGTGGCGCATGAAGCACGGATTGGTCTGCGACAGCACTCATTAATTCTTGTGCAGGCATCTCTTCAATTCAACAAGCGGTGTTTCTTTAAAAGGGTGATGAGGTTTGTTGATACCCACAATAGTGCATCTATTTTGAATTATTTTTTTTGGAGGAAGAGACTGTGGGACCGAGCCCCATTCCGGATTCCGACACAGTTTCCAAGATGTTTGCTCAGGCGATAGTGTTATCGTTCGTACTTACACAGAAACTAATCATGATCCAGTCCATTGTGTAATATAATTATAATTATTGAGCAAATTAGTCAGCTGGCTTGAGGGGAACGCCAACGCCAACGCGGCACTGTACTCGCTTTCGCTCTACAACGGCCACATTCGCATCCTCACTACTACGACTGCGACGTTTTTCCTTACGCGCTCAGACAAGCACACGAAGAGTTGACTGTCAAGTTTATCTCAAGCTTCCTGTTCCAGCGCCTCTAAGACGAGTCTTACAACATGACGGACAGTGCGCCAAATACTGGGCTTGAAAACAATTCCCTACCAATACCAGTATCTGAAACCGACGCAGATCAAGACACCTGCAGGATCTGCAGTGCGCCTGGGGAGCTGGATCAACCACTCTTCCACCCCTGTAAATGCTCGGGGACAATCCGCTATATCCACCAAGATTGGTGTGTTAACCGTCCTTCCGCATTTCCCCAGACCATACTGACATATGGTCCAGCTTGACGACATGGCTCTCACATAGCAAGAAGAAGACTTGCGATGTGTGTAAATATCCGTACTCGTTCACTAAAGGTAGTGTCAATCCGCCTATTCAGCTTGAGGCTAACTTGACACTTTCATTTCTTAACAGTATATGCGGATGACATGCCTCAACATCTTCCTTTGGTACTTCTTCTACGCAGATTTGCACAACAAGTGGCTTTCGCAATCTTCTTTTGTATCCGTGCTGTCGTCGTGTCCTTTGTCTGGCTCGCCGTCTTACCGTGGATTACGGTCTGGACATGGAGAATGTACTTTGCTATGGGCAATTCTACGTACGCGATCCTGACTGGGAATATCTACCTATCGCTAACCAATTCTGTAGCGCTTGGTGGATAAGTGCTCGACCGCGCTCGTTGTCGTCGCCGTCGTCGTTCTTTTTCTATAATCTCACCACACGTCCTCAAGCCAATGCAACTGCAACCAATGCAACGCTTCGCCGCCCCGCTAATGACTCCGATGCCTCTTCGCTCAACGCACTTTTTTCACATCCCCTACTTCGTTCCGTCTCAGCAGATATATTCACCGGCCAGATTATTGCGACCCTCATCGTCCTTGTCTTCATTGCCGTCTTTCTTCTCCGCGAATGGATATCTCAGAATGCTCGTCCTGGTGTCTTTGAAGAAGGTGATCCTGCAATTGTCGCAGAACGCGAAGCAGAGCAAGAGCGCGAACGGGATCGCGAAAGGCAGCAGCAGCGTCTGCGCGAGCAGGCTAGGGCCGCTTTAGAACTGCGTAGGCGCCAGCAAGTTGACGTAGAACGTATGCGACGAAGGGAAGGTAATTTGCTCCCATCGGACTCAAGTCGGAGGCATCCAGATCGACCAATCAAAGATCTGCCCTCGCGACCTCCATCCCGCCGAGCGCAGGAGCTTAGATCAGTACATCCTCACACCGTCCAACCGGAACAGGTTGCGTCCGCCAGCAGCGCTGCCGGGCCGAGCAGCGTAGTAATCGAAAGCTCCGAGGATCCAACTTACGTACAGGCACAACAAGATCGGCTTTTAGCGGCGGAGAAGCGTCAATTACCTTCCACCGCAAACGGCTCTTCTGGAGAAACACAAGCACCGAGTTCACAGGCTGAGGACACACGACTGTCTTCCCAAGCGAGGGTTGTAATCAATGACTCTTTCAGCGGCAAAGGCAAGGCCAAGGCGACAGACTTCGAAGGTGCGATCCATCAAGGTTCTTCCACTATTTCGATCATCAACACCTCAAGCGTCTTGGCCGCCCTCAAGCAGAAGCGTATTGATTGGGGTGTCCCTGGTGCAGAATCTTGGTCCCTTTACGACTTCGAACGTTTTGAGATGACCAGATTCAACATTGATCTCATGTTTTCGCCGTATGGCGTAGTGACAGAATTGGATCCCTCGCAACTCGTAATTCAATCTGAAGCCGACCGCAGTGTGGCGCGGAATATGCTAACGTCGTACACCCGCACGGGTCTGTTTACTCAAACACCTATCGTCCCAGATGATTGGACAGAATATCTGGGGCACGCTCCAGATGACGCCTGGCGATGGCGCGCAAGGCGCCGTGTGCTTTGGGAACGCTTGCGCGAGGAAGCCGAGCGGGATGGCCTTGGCTTGCTGATCCTTCCGCGTGAGTTATCTAGCATATCACTCGAGGCCCTTCACGAAGGACACGACCAAGATGGTGTTTGGACTCCACCCCCTGCACCAAGGCTGATAAACCGTGTGCCTGCATTGAACGCGCTACCCCCAACGCCGTCCAATCCCAATGAAGCGGATGATGGATTATCTTTGCTCTCAGCTCACAAACGATTGCGAGCTGATGGTTCGAGGACGGAACGTTCCTTCACAATTAGCGCTGTCCAAAGTACTTCTCTAAATGAAGATGATGGAACCTCGCGGCGTGTGCGCCAACGGACTAAGTCACAAGCGGATGCAAGGCCATTCTCATTTCCCCCCACAGGTGAAGTCGCGGATAATGACGTCTTCTCCTACACACCTCCGAAACCTCTCCCCTTCCCTATAACCCCTGCAATGTCAAACCAATTCGTTTCGCCGGTGGCGTCCTCGCGGTCCGCCTCACCGTCGCCTCCTCATCACAGCGTATCATCCCAATTCCCAGCTACTCCCCCTGCAATCTCCATACCCCAGCGGCCCCCAATGCCGAACATGACAATACCAACGCCGACATCGACCCCACCTTCTCTCATGTTCCGCAGTGTGAATAGTACACCGCCCGCGTCCCCAAACCTTGCGACTTATCACCCTCCGGAAGAATTACAGGAAGATTCAGCAAAGCCGGGATATTTTGATGGTTTTGAGAAAGTCGACGAGGAAGTGGATCACGACGGCGAAGAGACGAATTCTCAAAACATTGAGCGTGAAATGGTGCAATATTTCAAGGAGCCCGGCATAGCTCAGCCACCGGAAAAAAGAATAGATCCCGGCGCAGAAGAACAGGAGGAAGAGGAGGGAGATCTTCCCGGGCTGTTGGTGGATTCTGATGAGGACGCCGAGGACGACGCCGGAGAGCCGCAAGATGCCGCGCGACGCGGACCAAGACGTGTAGCTTGGGGTCCTGAATGGGGTGATGGAAGACGAGCAGATGTCGCAGATGAAGAGGGTGTGGTTGCCGAAGCTGATGAGGATGGCGAGGACGCCGAGGGTGACGATGCAGACGATGCAGCGTTGGCGGCACAGCTTGCAGATGAAGACATAGCCGTCGAGGATGATATGGAAGGTGCTCTGGAAGGTAAGCAATACTTAATTCTAGTATGCGGAATACGATTACCCACAGACCTTTTTTAGCTATCGGTATGAGAGGTCCGCTGTACGTCGTCGCACAGAATGTATGAACTATCATACGTGAGACGACGGATATGCTCATTTCCGACTTTACAGGCAGCCTTGATGATCTTCGTGCTTGATACGGCTGTGGGCTTGGGCGTTTGGCTGCCATTCACTTTTGGCAAGTCAACTGCTTTACTCTCCGTAAGTCTGCTTCGCTGCCGCCACGGGCCTAAGCTTATCCTTTGTAGCTCGACCCAAGGCGCGCTCTGCAGGTGCTTCACTGGCCCATACGCGTTATACGCATCGTAACGGATCCTGTGGTCGACACCATCTTTTTCTTGATGAGTGCTCTGGTTCTGCCATCTGTTACTCGCATGCTTTGGGGGTCTCTCAATGTTGTACAATGGGCCCTCTCCGGAGTTATTCCAGGTACCTTTGAAAGCCTTATTCAGTTTACGATTACTGTGGTATGCATTGAGCTTTTCTGTGCTAGGGCCTTGCTGATCATATTATAGTGGAAGAAAATCGTAAACTTACCTTGGGACAAGGTGAACGCTTACGTCATCTCCAACTCTTCCAAGCTGGTGTCTGGTCAACGCTCAGAGACTTCGTCCATCATTGATCGCATCCTAGAGTCTAATCCGGCTGTCCAGGCAGCAGAACTCTATGCGGAAGTCTTGGGGAGGCAAGTTAGCACAAGTTCATATCAGGTCGCAACCAGTTGGACACGAATGGCTCTTGGGGACGGTACGGGCGAAAGGATTTTCGCTATTGCACTTGGCTATGCAGTTATTGGTCTATTGATCGCTTTTTATCTCAACGTCTTCACTGTTGGGACCGTCAAGAGCGCTGGCAGAGCCGTGAGGAGTGCTGTACGGCAACAACTACTTGTTGTCAAGGTCGGTGAACTCGCAAAAGTTATCCCTATTAGCTCATGTCGTCCCCAGGTAGCGGCGTTCATTATCATTGAATTGGTTTTGTTCCCCCTTGGATGCGGCATTAATCTCGACCTATGTTCCATCTGGCTCTTCCCTGAAGCGAGTCTGCAGTCCCGAGTTGCTTTCTTTCAGTACGCACCCTTGACTGCCACTTTTTACCATTGGGTTGTGGGCACAATGTTTATGTGAGTCATTCTCTCTCTTGCCTTATTTCAATTATCTAATTGTACGTGACAGGTATCAATTTGCGATCTTATTGGCGGGATGTCGTACCATCATGCGTCCCGGTGCTATGTGGTTCATCAAAGATCCCTCTGACCAAAATTTCCATCCAATCCGTGATATCCTTGAGCGCCCTGCTCTCGTACAACTCCGCAAGCTTTCAGTGAGCGCGATCATGTACGGATTGGTCGTCGCCTGTGGTGTGGGGTCTATTGGGGGGCTCATGCGTTTTGGAAGCGGCGTAATATTACCTCTGCGTTGGAAACCCCGGTACGCTCTCATGACTCTTTGTCCCCTAGAAATGCACTCTTATTACGAATCACAGTGAACCTCTTTCTGATGTTCCTATCGACCTTTTGTTCCTCCATGTTCTTTTGCCTTACACACTTCGCTTTTTCCGGCCGAGGAGGGCCATTCGCAGGTTTTCAGTCAAGATTTGGAAGTATATTTGCGCTCAGCTTCGTCTCACGTCGTATATGTTCGGTGGTCGCCATCCAGACGAGGAGCGTGGAGGGACTTACAGTGGTTGGTGGTTATCAAGAAACTCTGATGACAAGGTCGCGCCACAGTTTCACAGCAGCTACCGTCGGGTACCCAACAGCGATAACGTCGCAGTTCCTCGAGACATGCGTGCCACCGCCCGGGTAGACGTCAATGGCCTACCTGTGGATGACGATGCCCGGAGGATGATTATTGCTCAAGATGCCGAAGCGGAAAAAGCGAAGCGAAATCCGAAGGATGACTACACCGTTGTCTACATTCCTCCTCATTTCCAGTACCGCATCGGTCTATTCATCTTCGCACTCTGGGTCATTGGTTGTATATTCATCACTGTTGCCGTGTCGACACCCATCCTGCTAGGTCGTGGTGTCTTCAACCTTTTCACCAGAAGGCAGATGCATGATGGATATTCTTTCCTTGTGGGTTTCTATGCGCTCTGGGGTTGTTGGCTAGTCGGTCACACCCTGGATCGCATGGAGAAGAGACGCCAAAGACACGGAGCAGACGAGGCACGCGGAAACTGGCCATTATTCTTCCTCAAGCGGAGCGTTCTCTGGCTGGCCAAGATCTCGTACATCGTGTTCTTCGTCGGTGTTATCATTCCGGCCCTCATCGGTCTCGTGGTGGAGTTGTACATGATCATGCCGATTCGTTTGTCGTTGAATCCCGACTTGGTGCCTAACGTTCGTGTGGCGGACATGTGGGCCCTCGGTATTATCTATGCGAAAATCATTCTTCACGCGCATCGTTTGCGCCCGTTGAGCCGTATCACGGCTGGTTTCAATCATGTGGGTTCTGGATGCTGCTCTCTTGTTACGTGATTAATGTTGTTCCATTGGCAGATTAAAGTGGGATGTTGGCTCTTCCGCCTGTCATCGTCGTCTTTTTACGGCATCTCATCCCGGTGCGGGTTGACCAACGCTTCATCCGTAAGTTCTTTTCTACTCTGTCATTAGCCGCGTGGACCTGATTGCTCGGACGTAGTCATGCATGTCTACCCCGGTATATTTGCTATTGCGGGCTTAATCCGCCTCTGTGTGACAGGTTCAGGAGCGCTGTCACGGTGGTCGCAGGCTATCCGTGATACAGAATTCCTGGTCGAAATGCGCTTGCGGAACTATGAGCAAGAAGAGAAGGAAGATGAGAAAATCGAGAAGGGGAAGGAGAGAGTTGATGCCAACATGGTAGGGATGGAGGAAGCCGTAGGGATGGAGGAAGCCGTAGGGATGGAGGAAGCCGTAGGGATGGAAGAAGCCGTAGGGTAAAATGACACAAGACCAATTCGATTGTCTATCTGGCCTTTGACCTTTGGACTTATCACTCTCGTCCATATACATTATTGAGCATTTTTTTATATCACAAGTATTGTAGACCATCATGCATCACGCACCGCTCAATCTCTCGTTTTGCGTCCGACTGATAGGCAAACGAATGCTATTCGTATATGCTGGTGACCGAGTCACTACAATGCGTTCCCAACTGTCCAACACACAATCTCATTCGTCCCCTGCGTCCTCGTCCTCGTCCTCGCCATCAGTCCCGATCCAGTTCTCGGTATCAGTCGTATTATACTCCTCCAACGCATCTCTCCGTATGAGTCTATGTCTATTCCCGTGGTCCGAAAGGGCCCACCGGTCGGGGTGAGCTTCCATATCCCCAAGGCACCATGCGATGAAGTGTTCCCCGTCTTCATCCTCTTCCGCGGTCTCTATGTTCCAACCAAGATAGAGGCACATATCATCATCGACAACCGCGGAGAGCCCCTCTTCATGCGAGTATTGTACATCATACATCTCGATCATTCCGTACGTGGCGCCACGGCGCAAGAGCATGTCAGTTGCGGGTTCTGGGTCGAGAGGAGTGCCTGCGCGATGCACTGGCGGCTCCCAGCCAGGCATGACCCATGCACCGTCATACTCGTCATCGGAGGTGTTATCGTATCCCTGAAATGCCTCTTCGTCTTCGTCTTCGTCGTCGTCGTCGTCGTCATACATGACATCAAGGGGCCAAACGTCAGAGTAGTCCTCATCTTCTTCCGCACCGGACTCGCTCTCGCTTCGTAACTGAGGAAATATTTCTGCCCATGGATCGTCCAGGTCTGGAGGAGGTGACGTTCGTAATAGGTCGGTCGAGTTCTTTTGCCGGGCTGTGGCGAGGATCGAAAGAAGATTCTTGAGGATAAAGAGAGGATGTGGGCGGGATCGAATTACAGTGCGGCAAAACGGGCATGTTTTCTTGCGAAGAATGGGGGGTAAAGGTTCATCCATCTCTATTTCATCTTGAGGTACTGGGGCATTGCGGAACCAATCTTGAAGGCACCCTTGGCAAAGAACATGACCACACGGGTAAAGACTGGCAAAACAAATTGAGGGCGAATATTAAGCAGACACTCAACCCACTCACGCAAATGGTTTCGTAAGGGTGTCTATGCAAATCTGGCATTGTAAAGACCCCTCGATGTTAGACGCAAGCTGGACAAGTGTTACCATCCGTTTATGTCACACAGTGAAATACCATACCTGGTCAGACTCTCTGGATTTCGTTTTCAACGCATCCATCTCAGATAATTGCTCCTTTTGAATCTTGACCAAGGGTAAATTCGAGACCGTAATGAAGCATTGCCGTGGATGTAACGAACCTCATGCATTGATCGCAGTTCGTTTTCCAGAGACATAATGGTCTGATACCAACATCAGAAAGAACAGAGGGCGAGGCGCGAGCAACTCACATTAGCTTGCTTCTCGATGGTTCTCTTATGAGCCGTTGCTTGCTGGATAAGTATCACGAGCTTTACCGTGGGCCGCAAATGGGACGGGAAGAGAAACGGGCGAACCTTCATGAGCATTTCTAATTCTTTCTTCATCCTATTGAATTCCATGGTGGCAATGGGACCACAGTAGCCAGCTGTCCCCAGTTCATCGTCAGATGCTGCGACGACACTAGGTGCTTTGGCAGAGGTGCGTCTGCCATCACGAGATGATGTGCGCGCTAGGGAGGTTGCGTCTGGATATGTCCGCGGAATGTCATGCTTGTACTTGTGGGATTTGTGCGTGCGCTCCACGATTGGGTCGGTAGCTGGTCCCAAATAATGGCCAGAAGTCGAGGGGATATTCGAAGATGAGGAAACCGGTTTCTTCTTTCTACGACGGTTCTCACTTTTGGACGTCGGGGTATTGTCATCATCGGACAAGACGCGGGCTTGCTCGCGAGATTTGCCACGATTTCTCTTTACCAGGAAGGGGCGGTCAGATCCGATGGTGTAGTCCTCGCGGCCATGAGAAGTCCGACGCCAAGAAATTGGAGCGTAAGATTCCATCTTCGAAGGTAGCAACAACAATTGTATGAGACGAGTGCTATCAAACGAAGGATACTTGAGCACAATGAGGGGGGATTGAGCGGTGGAATGAGCCCACTGACTCAGGGTCTTTGTGGAGGCCGTTAGGGCAGCGGATGAATTTGAATGTTGTTCAATGCACCGAAGTTTGATGCCTCACCGCAGTGCCTCACCACAAACTAGACGAGCGCGCGTGTGGGTCGCAGCAATCACATTCAAGCATCACGTCACGTGTTTAGGTTTCATCGATTGTGATTGTGTTAATTACAGTGGCTTTTTCAGTCCTCTACAACTTCGGCAACGCACTCAATTTCCACATCTGCTCCGAGAGGAAGAGTAGCGACGCCGACGCAAGTTCTCGCTGGAAATTTGCCTTTTTCAAAAAATTACAGTAACTCGTCAGCTCATACTGAATATATTCTGGGTGAATCATGATGTTTGAACCTCGCCATAAGCTTCATTCATGGGCCTAAAGTCCCGCGCCAGGTTGGTCAAATATACATTTACTTTGACAATGTGTTCCAGTCCAGAACCGGATGCCCGTAACACTTTCCCTAGATTCTGCAGTGCTGCACGCTGTGATTTTTTATCGGTACGTTTTGTCTTGACGGGGATAGGGACACTCACTGTTTGCTCTTTTACGTCTCCCACTAACTTAGATTCCCGATTTATCCCAATGTTTCCAGAAACGTAAACAGTGCCATTCGAGACTACAGCTTGGGCTGCATGGGATTGATGAGATCTGCCTAGACTCGGTTGAGATGTCAACAGCACCTACAAAGGATGGGCAACGGGGGAAGGGCCTCTTCGATGAAGACGAACTTTCTAACCATGACGATAGATTAGATATGAGAAAACTCGTAGGAGCTCGCGCTCATAACGTGAGTGGAAATACAAGTGTTTTAGTCATCTAGCCTGATTCGGCCCGTCCCATACCGTGGAGCACTCGACTTCCGCTTGAACATTGATTTTTGTTCATCTTCGTACCTATCTAACTTTGCAGAATGGATAAGGAAAATAAGGAGGATTTCAGTTTTGGTCGCTCTTGCGACCTTAAAGTTCCTGTGACCTTTCGAATGTTGGTAATTGCATTAACA
>WNFR01004648.1_pt1 | contig 35095 bp, 30 predicted proteins | sample 5400221 | NCBI WGS metagenome assembly WNFR01 (sample SAMN13153357, study PRJNA577476) | soil metagenome | isolation source: 40 cm soil under Madrone tree | place: USA:California | collected 2016-06-14 | reverse complement strand
GCGTGCTGCGCCTGAAGCGCGGCGAGGAACGGCGCCTGGCGGCGGGGCACATGTGGGTGTTCAGCAATGAGGTCGACACCGGCAGCACGCCGCTGACCGCATTCACGCCCGGTGCCGTGGCGCAGGTGCGCACGCAGCGCGACGCATTCGTCGGCTACGCCTGCGTCAACCCGCACGCGCTCATCTGCGCGCGCATCCTGTCGCGGGACCCGGCGCAACCGGTGAACCGGGCGCTGCTCGAGCGGCGACTCACGACGGCGCTCGCGCTGCGTCGGCGGCTGGGCACGGCGCCCTATTACCGCTGGGTATTTGGCGAGTCGGACCAGCTGCCGGGACTGGTGCTCGATCGCTACGGCGACGTGATCGTCGGTCAGATCGCCACCGCCGGCATGGAGGCGCTGCGCGACGAGGTCGCCGCCGCGGTACGCGCAGTGCTCGCACCGGCGGTGCTGTTCTGGAAGAACGACTCCGCGGCGCGCGAGCTCGAGCATCTGCCCCGGGTTGCGGAGGCGGCGTTCGGCACGGTCCCCGACAACATCGAAGTCACCGAAGGCGGGCTGTCGTTCACGGCGCCGCTCGCCGCGGGCCAGAAGACCGGTTGGTTTTACGACCAGAGCGCCAACCGCGCGCGCCTGGCGCGTTACATTCCAGCGGGCGCACGGGTGCTCGATGTGTGCTCGTACGTGGGGGCCTGGGCGGTCACGGCGCTCGCCCACGGCGCAGCGCGCGCACACTGCGTGGATGCTTCGCAGGCGGCGTTGGAGTTTGCGCAGCTCAACGCGGGGCGCAACGGCACCGCTGTCGAAGTGATGCGTGCGGAGGCGTTCGAGGCACTGAAGAGTCTGGGGGAGCAGGGCGAGCGGTTCGAGCTGGTGATTCTCGATCCGCCCGCGTTCATCAAGCGCAAGAAAGACATCCCGCAGGGGCAGGCGGCGTACCGCAAGCTCAATCAGCTCGCCCTGGGATTGCTCGCGGACGAGGGACTGCTCGTGTCCTGTTCGTGCTCATACCATCTCGCGCCCGAAGAGCTGGTCAACGCCATCCAGAGCGCCGCGCGTCACAGCGGGCGATTCGTCCAGATCCTGGAAGCGGGTGGTCAGTCGCCCGACCACCCCGTGCACCCGGCGATCCCGGAGACCCGCTATCTGAAGGCGTTCTTCTGCCGCGTGACGCGCGAGGTCGGCTAAACTTCGCGCCTCATGCTGACCTTCCCCGGTTTCAACAAGGTGGCCTTCGAGATCGGCCCGATCAGGGTGCATTGGTACGGCATCATGTACCTGCTCGGGTTCGCGGCCGCCTGGTGGCTCGCGCGCCGGCGCGCCGCAAAGCCCGGCTCGAGCTGGCAGAAGAACGATGTCGACGATCTCATCTTCTTCGCCATGCTCGGTGTGATTCTCGGCGGGCGCATCGGCTACGTGCTGTTCTATGGCTTGACGTTCTGGGCGAACGACGCGTGGTATCCACTCAGGCTGTGGGAGGGCGGCATGTCCTTCCACGGCGGACTGGTCGGTGTCGCCACCGCGCTGACGCTGTTTGCCTGGCGCCGTGGCCGCCATCCCGCCGACGTCTACGATTTCACCGTACCGCTGCCGGCGCTGGGCCTGTTCTTTGGCCGCATCGGTAACTTCATCAACAGCGAGCTGTGGGGCAAGGTTACAACCGTGCCGTGGGGATTTCGCGTCAACGGCGAGGTGCGGCACCCCTCGCAGCTGTACGAGGCGGCCCTCGAAGGCCTGCTGCTGTTCACCGTAATATGGTGGTTCACCGCACGCCCACGGCCGCGGCTGGCGCCGACGGGGCTGTTCCTGGCTCTCTACGGCGTCTCGCGCTTCCTGGTGGAGTTCGTGCGGGTGCCGGATGAGCACATCGGCTATCTCGCCGGCGGCTGGTTCACGGAAGGGCAACTTCTGTCGGCGCCGATGATCGTCGGCGGCGTCGCGCTGCTGCTGTGGGCGTACCGCGTGCGCGCGCCCTCGGGCAATTTCGCCATCGCACCATGAAACAGTACCTGGAGCTGATGCGCCGGATCCGGACCGAGGGCGTGCGCAAGGATGACCGCACCGGCACCGGCACGTTGTCGGTGTTTGCGCAGCAGATGCGCTTCGATCTCGCCCGCGGCTTCCCGCTGGTCACCACCAAGAAGATCCACGTGCGCTCGATGGTGTACGAGCTGCTGTGGTTCCTGCGCGGCGACACCAACGTCGCCTGGCTGCGCGAGCATGGCGTCACGATCTGGGACGAATGGGCAGATGCGCACGGCGAGTTGGGCCCGGTCTACGGCAGCCAGTGGCGCGCCTGGCCGGCAGCCGACGGACGCGCCATCGACCAGATCGCCCAGGCGGTCGAGCGGCTCAAAACCGATCCTGATTCGCGCCGCATCATGGTCAGCGCCTGGAACGTGGGTGAGCTCGAGCGCATGCGGCTCATGCCCTGCCATGCGTTTTTCCAGTTGTACGTGGCCGCCGGACGCTTGTCCTGCCAGCTCTACCAGCGCAGCGCGGATGTGTTTCTCGGCGTACCATTCAACATCGCCAGCTACGCGCTGCTCACGCACCTGTTCGCGCAGCAATGCGATCTCAAGCCCGGCGAGCTCATCTGGACCGGCGGCGACTGTCACCTGTACCTGAATCATCTCGAGCAGGCGGACCTGCAGCTCGCGCGCACGCCGTTCGCGCTGCCGCAGCTGCTGATCCGCCGCCGCCCGGCGAGCATTTTCGCTTATCAGTACGAGGACTTCGAGTTCGTGAATTACCAGCATCATGCGCCGATCAGCGCGCCGGTGGCGGTGTGAACGCGGCAGACACCGGCGGGCAGGCGCCGCTGCTCGAGGTGCGCGATTCGCGCCTGCACGGCCTGGGTGTGTTCGCCGCGCGGCGCATCCCGAGCGGCACACGCGTCATCGAGTACCTGGGCGAGCGCGTGTCGCACCGGGAAGCGGATCGCCGTTACGACCACAAGGATGCGGGCGACAACCACACCTTCCTGTTCATCGTCGACTCGCACACCGTGATCGACGCCGGCGTCGATGGCAACGAGGCGCGCTTCATGAATCACTCCTGCGAGCCGAACTGCGAATCGCTGCTCGAGAACCAGCGCGTGTACATCGACTCGATCCGCACCATCGAACCGGGCGAGGAGCTCACTTACGATTACCAGATCCAGCGCGAAGCGGACGACCCGCCGGACATCGACGCGCTCTTCGCGTGCCGCTGCGGCTTCGAGCGCTGCCGCGGCAGCATGCTGTGGCCGGCGCCGCGCGCGCCGCAGCCGGGGTCCGAGGAGCGACGCAGCCGCCGCCGCTGAGCAGGGCCGCGGCCGGCAATCCACATGAACAACTCGCGTCGCGTCAGTGTATCCGCGGTGATCGGTGCCATGGGCATCGTGTACGGCGACATCGGCACGAGCCCGCTGTATGCGATGCAGTCGGCGCTTGGCGCGGCCGGCACTTTCAACGCCGCAGCGGTGCTGGGCGTGCTGTCGCTGATCTTCTGGAGCCTCGCCATCTCCGTCACCCTGAAGTACCTGACGGTCATCATGCGCGCCGACAACGAGGGTGAGGGCGGGATCCTGGCGCTGTTCGCCCTGGCGCAGCGGCGGCTGATCACCGGCAGCACCTGGGCGAAGGTCGCGGTAGGGCTGGCGCTCGCGGGCACCGCTTTCTTTTTCTGCGACGCGCTGATCACGCCGGCGATCTCGGTGTTGAGCGCGGTGGAGGGCCTGGAGGTTCTGAACCCCGGCCTCAAGAGCTCCGTGATCCCGGTCACCATCGCTGTCATCGCCGTGCTGTTCGCGTATCAGCGCCGCGGCACCGCCACCGTGGCCAGCCTGTTCGGCCCCGTCATGTTGGTCTGGTTCGTGGTGATCGCGGTCATTGGTGCCATTCCCATCAGCCGCAACCCACAGGTGCTGGCCGCACTCAATCCTTCCTGCGGCATCGGCCTGCTCCTGCACCGGCCGCAGGTGGCGCTGGCGATCATCGGCGCCGTATTCCTCGCCATCACCGGCGGTGAGGCCCTGTATGCCGACATGGGGCACTTCGGCAAACGACCGGTGCGCATCGCGTGGTTCGCGCTGGTGGGGCCGGCGCTGGTGATCAACTACTTCGGCCAGGGCGCGCTGCTGCTGGAGCTGGGTAAGCCGGTCGACCACCCGCTGTACTACCTGGTGCCCGCCACGGTCCTGCCGTGGCTGGTGGCCCTGGCGACCGCGGCCACGGTCATCGCCTCCCAGGCCACGATCTCGGGCGCGTTTTCCATGGCGCGCCAGGCGGTGCACCTGGACCTGCTGCCGCGGCTGCGCGTGCTGCAGACCTCGGCGCTCGAGCACGGCCAGATCTACGTGCCGATCGTCAACTGGCTGGTGTTTCCCGCGGTCATCGCCTTCGTGGTCGGCTTCGGCTCCTCCGATGCCCTGGGGGGCGCTTACGGCGCCGCGGTGGTCGGCACCATGGTCGTCACCACGATCCTGGGCGCGTTCGTCGCCGCCACGCAGTGGAACTGGCCGAAATGGCAGGTGGCGGGCCTGTTCGGCCTGATGCTGGTGACCGACTGCGCGTTCGTCGCGGGCAACCTGACCAAAGTGCCCACCGGGGGATGGATTCCGCTGACGCTGGGGGCTGTGCTGTGCCTGATATTCACCACCTGGCGCAGCGGGCGGCTCGAGCTGCGCGCGGCGCTGGCGAAGCTGGCCGTGCCGCGCAGCGAGTTGGCGAAGCTGATCGCCGGCGTGCACCGCGTGCCGGGGACGGGCGTGTTTCTCGCCAGCAATGCCAATCTGGTGCCGTCGGCGCTGATCCGCAACATCGAGCACAACAGTGTCGTGCACCAGCGGCTCATCATTCTCAACGTCGAGATCGCCGACACGCCGCGCCAGGATCCGGTGCGGCGCCTGCGCATAGAGGAGCCGCTGCCGGGCGTGCACTTCATCAGCGCGCGCTTCGGCTTCATGGAAACGCCGGATGTGGCCGAAGCCCTCAAGGCGTGCCGCGCGCGCGGCCTGCGCGTGTTCACCGAGGACAGCTCGTTCTTCGTCGGCCGCCACGTGGTGCGCGCCCGACCGCTGCCGGGGCTGCGCGGATTACAGCGCCGCCTGTTTGCGCGCATGCAGCAATACAGCACGCAGGCGGCGGAGTTCTTCCGCATGCCGTTCCGCGATGTCGTCATCCTCAACACCGCGGTGGAAATCTGATTAGTCTCTACCACGTTTACCGGATGGCTTTGCGGCTGCCGCGCCTGTCATAATGTTCAGATGAGCGCCGCGCCGCCGCTGGTTTCACTGATCGTTGCGATGGCACAGAACGGCGTCATCGGCCGCGGCAACGCGCTGCCGTGGCGCCTGCCGAAGGATCTGAAGCGCTTCAAGACCTTCACGCTCGGTAAGCCCATCCTCATGGGCCGCAAGACCTTCGAGTCCATCGGCCGCCCGCTTCCCGAGCGCGCCAATCTCGTGCTGACGCGGGATCGCGGCTGGTTCGCCGCCGGCGTGATCGTCGTGCACTCGCTGGAGGAGGCGCTCGTGCACACCGGCGGCTGCGATGAGCTGGTGGCGATAGGCGGCGCGGAGGTCTATCGTCTGGTGCTGCCGTTTGCGCGCCGCATCTATCTCACCCACGTGCATGCCGATGTGCCGGGCGACACCTTCTTCCCCGGTTTCGATGCGACCCAATGGGCCGACGTCGAATGCAACATGCAGCCGGCGGATGAGGATCACGCCTATCCCGTCACGTTCTTGACGCTCGAGCGCCGCACCGCACCGCAGGCGCCGCGACATCACTAGGTGTCCGACGAGCCGGACGCGCGTGCCGCGCGCGCTTCAGGTTATCGGCGGCAGGCGTTCCCGGACCAGCTGTTCCGCGCGGGCAGGATCCGGCTCGCTGCCCGGTCCCGGGTCCAGCTCGTCCAGCAGCTGCGCCTGCACCGCCCCGCGCCGCAGCGCCTCGGCGTAGCTGATCTCGGGGTGAAACATCACCATTGAATAGCGCGGAATGAAGCGATCGGGAAAGCGCCGCTCCAGTCCCATGGCGAGCTCCTTGCGGCGCACGAAGCGCGCATCCAGCACGGCATCGCGCATCTCGGTGTAGTTTTCCAGCGCCATGTGAGCAATCGCCGCCGCGTTGGGGCGGCGCGACTGCTCGAACTGCGCGAACACCGCCGGCCAGTCGGCGGCGCGTGCCACGAGCGCATCGAGTACCACGCAGTCTTCGAATGCGGCGTTCATGCCCTGGCCGTGAAAAGGGACAATGGCATGGGCGGCATCGCCCAGCAGCAGCACGCGCCCCGCCACGTGCCAGGGAGTGGCGTGCACGGTGCCGAGCTGACCCTGCGGGTGGCTCGCGAACTCGGCGAGCAGATCCGGCATGAGCGGCAGCGCGTCCGGGAAGTGGTGCTGAAAGAAACCGGCGACGGCCTCGTCCGTGACGAGCGCGGCGAAGCTGGCCGCGCCAGTGCGCGCCAGGAACAGCGTGGCGGTGAAGCTGCCGTCGGTGTTGGGCAGCGCGATCAGCATGAAGCCGCCCCGCGGCCAGATGTGCAGCGCGTTGGGCTCGAGCGCATGCCGGCCGGTCGCGGGTGGCACGCTGAGCTCCTTGTAGTCGTGGTCGAGCCACTCCTCGTGCACGCTCACGAGCCCGGCGGCTGCGAGGCTGCCGCGTACCGCAGAGCCTGCGCCATCGGTGGCGATGGTGGGCGTGAGCGACACCTCGTGCAGTGCGCCGCTCGCCTGGTCGCGAAAGCGCAGCCCATCCTCACGCACATCCGCTCCCAGGCACAGCTGGTTGAAGCGCACGCTCACACCCGCGTGGCGCGACGCCTCCTCGATGAGCACGCGGTTCAGATCGGCGCGGCCGACCGACCAGATGACCTCGTGTTCGCGCTGACCGTACGGTTGCAACGCGGTCTGCCCGGACGACCCGTGCACCAGGCGGCCACGCATCGGGATCAGCAGCGGGCGCACGCGCTCCATGACACCGGCGCGCTCCAGGGCGCGCATGCCGCGGGCGGCCAGCGCCAGATTGATGGAGCGCCCGCGCTCAGGTTGCGCCTGCCGCGGATCGGGCCGGCGCTCATGCAGCGTCACGGACAGTCCGCGCCGCGCCAGCAGCAGTGCCAGCAGCGACCCGGCCAGGCCGGCGCCGACGATGTTGACCGTCGGGTGCGCTTGCGGGTTCAAGCGGTTTCCCGCAGGACTTCGCCCAGCGCGCGGGCGAACTGCCAGGCGTCCTCAAAGCGGTTGTATAGCGGCACCGGCGCCACCCGGATGATGTCAGGCGCGCGCCAGTCGCACACCATGCCGCGTGCGCCGAGAGCCGCGAACACGCGCGTGCCTGCGCCGCTGATACGCAGCGACAGCTGACAGCCGCGCCGCGCGCTGTCGCGCGGCGTGATGATGTGCACCTGCCCCCGGAGCGGGCGGATCAGCCGCTCGAGAAAGTCCGTAAGCTCTACCGACTTCGCGCGCAGCCGCTCCATGCGCGCCTCGGTGAAGATCGCCAGCGAGGCAATCAGCGGTGCCGCGGCGAGGATCGGCGGGTTGCTGATCTGCCAGGCGGCCACGCCGCCGGCGGCGCGAAACTGCGGCTCCATCAGGAAGCGCGTCGTCTGCTCGTGGCCCCACCAACCGGCGAGCCGCGCGCCCGGCAGGCCGCCGCTGTGGCGCAGGCGCGGCTGCGCGTCCACGTGACGCTGGTGGACGAAGCAGCCGCCGATCGCACCCGGGCCGCCGTTCAGATACTTGTAACTGCACCACACCGCGAAGTCCGCCTCGGCGTCGTGCAGCGCCAGGGGCGTATTGCCGATGGAATGCGCCAGGTCGAAGCCCGCAATGCAGCCGTGCCGGTGCGCGGCGCGGCCGATGCGCGCGAGGTCGAACGCCTGGCCGGTGCGAAACTGCACTCCCGGCCACAACACCAGCGCGATCTCCTCGCCGTGCCGGGCGAGGCAGGCTTCGATGGCCTCCTCCGGCACCGTGTCCGCGTCCGCAGGCGGCGCCAGCTCGAGCAACGCGGCCTCGGGATCCAGGCCGCGCCAGGCGATCTGGGAGGCGACCGCATGGCGGTCGGAGGAGAACGCGCCCGCTTCCATCAGGATGCGGGTGCGCCTGCCCGTGGGACGGTAGAAGCTCGCCAGCATCAGGTGCAGGTTCACCGTGAGCGAATTCATGGCGACCACTTCGGTGGGGTGCGCGCCGCTGAGGGCGGCAAGCCCGGCGGTCAGGTTCTCGTGATAAGGCACCCACGGCCGCCGTGCGTGCTCGTGGCCCTGCACACCAAGCCGCGACCACTCATCGAGCTCTTCAAGCACCAGCTCGCGGGCCGCGAGCGGCAACAGCCCCAATGAATGACCGCACAGGTAGACGAGCGGCTCACCGCGCGCATTGCGGGGCAGCGCGAAGCGCTCGCGAAAGCCGCGCAGCGGGTCGACCGCATCGCGGGCCCGCGCGGCCTCCAGTGTCGATTCCTCGCTCATGACGCCGGCGCCCTCAAGCGGTACAGCAACGGACGGCTCGGCACCGCATCCCCGCCGAGCGCCGGCACCTGCAGCTCCAGGAGGTAGGCGCCGTCGGCCAGTTCGTCCGGCATGAAGGCCAGTTCCGTTATGGTGGCGCCGGGCCGCGCCGCGGCGCCGAGCTGCACCGAGCCTGGCGGCAACCCGAAAAAAATGCGGTGCGCCGTGAGCCGGCCTTCGTCCTGCGCGCGATCGATCGAGGGCACATCGACGATGAGGTGCAGGATGCCGCGGCTGACGAGCAGCTGCGCCGCCTGCTGCGACAGGTAAGGGGGTGTTTCTGCGCTGTAGTCGCGCGCGCGCTTGTCCGCGGTGTTAGGCAGGGTGCGGATGAGCAGCGCCTGCGCCTCGAACGGAACGCTCACCGGCCAGCCGCGCTCCAGCGCGCGGCGCGTGATGAGCCGGTCGCTCGCCCGCGGCGCCGGCTTGCTCCCCTCACCCGCCGCGCCCGCAGCTTCTGCAGTGACCGACAGCAGCAGCGCCGGCAGAAATCCCGCCGGAACCACGCGCCAGGCATCCAGCCGCTCGCGCGTGAGGTGCCCGACGCACTCGGTGTGCGTGCCGTTGCAGTGCGGGATGAGCGTGATGAGCTCGCAATTGCAGCTCGCGCCGCGCTCAACCGAGCCCTTGAAGCCCGCAGTCTCGAACGGTAGCGAGCTGGCGCGCGGCGCGCCGAAATGACGTGGCTGCGGGCCCGCGAAATCCAGCGCCACGGCGAGAGTCACCGGGCGCGACACGTCGATGCTGAGCTCGCGGCCACCGACCGCGATGCGCGCATTCACCTACGGGCGCTCCATGAGTTCGCCGCAACGTCCGCAGGTGCGCTTGGCGCTGCTCGCGAAGAAGCGCTCGAATACCGGCGGAAACTGCGTTTCGATATCGGTGAGCGGGAAGAACTCCTCGTACAGGCGCTGACCGCAGTGCTCGCAGTACCACTGGAAGCCATCGAGCTCGCCCGGGCGGCGTCGGCGCTCGATCACCAGGCCCACGGTGTTTGCGGGCCGTTGTGGCGAATGCGGCATGTTGGGCGGAATGAGCAGGACTTCGCCGGCGCGGATCGGCACATCGACCGCGCGGCCGTCCTGCATGGTCTTGAGCACCATGTCGCCTTCGAGCTGGTAGAAGAATTCCTGCCCCGGGTCGACGTGGTAGTCCTTGCGGGCGTTCGGGCCGCCCACCACCATGATGATGAAATCGCCATCGCGAAACACACGCTTGTTGCCCACCGGCGGCTTCAATTGCGCGCGGTTGGCATCGATCCATTGCCGGAAATTGAACGCCTGCAGGGATTCCATGTGTCCTCCGTGCCTTTCGCGGTATGTTACGCGCAGCAAGGCTGAAGCGAGGAGAGCGCGATGCGGTCAGGGCCCGGAGGAACGAGCGCGGGGCGCGCAGCCGCCGCGGTGCTGGTGCTGTTGGCGGCCGGCTGCGGCCACCTGCCCGCCATGCACTGGCCCTGGCATCAGCGGCCGGCGCCCGCCGCCGCGCCCGTGCACGAACTCGACATCAGCGCCGCCGCGGGTGTCCCGAGCTCCTTCCCGCAGTACTGGAAGCGCAACACCCTGCTGCTGGACCTGACGGCCGCCAGCGGTTCGGGCAGCATCACCCTGAAGCCGGCCGAAGGCGCTGCCTGGCCGGTGCGGCTCGCCTTCAGGGTCACGCCGGGGGCGATCGGGGTCCTGGAGGTACGCGCGGATCAGCGTCTCAACCTGCCCATCACGCCGGCGGCCGGCAAGCCGATCGACCTGGAACTTACGCCGCGTATGTACACTTCCGGAACGAAGCAGATGAGCGTCACCTGGGGTCCGATCAGCTCGCCCGCCCCTTGAAATCGCCGCTGTCCTGATGGCCGGCGCACGGCACGCAAACCGGCGCGGACTCGGAATCCAGGTCCGCGGCGCTGAGCGCGCCGCCCCACACACAGCCGGTATCGATACCGATGACGCCGTGATCGCGCACCAGGCCGAGCGCCGACCAGTGGCCGAAGATGACGCGTGCATCGCGGCTCTCGCGCTGCGCGTGCGCGAACCAGGGACGCAGCGGGGAGGGCGGCGGAGGCGGTTGACCCTTCATGGTGAAATCCACCCGTCCGTCCGCGGTGCACACGCGCAGGCGCGTCAGCACGTTGATGGCGAAGCGCAGTCTCTCCATGCCGGCAAGCTGCTGATCCCAGCGGTCCGGCTCATTGCCATACATCTGGTCAAACAGCGCGCGCGGGTCGCGGCGCAGCGCGCTGCTGACCTCCAGCGCCAGACTCAGCGTCAGGGCGACCGTCCATTGCGGCACGAGCCCCGCGTGCACCATGAGATCCTTGCCCTCGGCGTGCGCCAGAGGGCGCGTGACGAGCCACTCCAGCAGCGCGTCCCGGTCCGGCGCCGCCAGTACCTCGTCCAGGGTGTCGGACTTGCGGCGGCGGTGGGCGCCGTGCGCGAGTGCCAGCAGATGCAGATCGTGGTTGCCCAGCACCACGACCGCGTTGTCGCCCAGCGCGCGCACCCGCCGCAGCGCCGCCAGCGAGTCCGGGCCGCGGTTGACCAGATCCCCGACGAACCACAACCGGTCGCGATCCGGCGAGAACTTCAGCCGCTTCAGGAGAGCGCTTAGCTCCTCGTCACAGCCTTGTATGTCGCCGATGGCATAGCGCGTCACTGCAGAATTCCGGGCATCGCGAGCCGGAACGGCTGGATGGCCGCATCGAAGTGCGCACCGTTGTCGGCGAGCATCTGGTAGCTGCCCTGCATGGAGCCGACCGGGGTCTCCAGCACTGCGCCACTGGAGTAACGGAAACCTTGGCCGGGCTTGAGGTACGGCTGTTCGCCCACCACGCCATCGCCGCGCACCTCCTCCACCTTGCCGTTGGCGTCCGTGATGACCCAATGGCGGGTCAGCAGTCGCGCCGGCACCTGGCCCTCGTTGCGGATGGTGATGGTGTAGGAAAAGACGTAACGGCTCTCGCGCGGGTCGGACTGCTCGTCCAGGTAACTGGTTTCGACGTCCACCCGGATCTTGTGCTCGAGGGAGCTCATGGGCGTCATTCTACCGGAGTGCCCGGCGCTTTAACCGCGGCCGGCGCGCATTGCGAGCACGTCGCACGGGGCGGCATGCAGCACGGTGTCCTCGGTGAGATTTACCAGAATCGAGAGCCCGTGACGCTCGCGGCTGCCGAGAATGATGAGGTCGACACGGCGCTCGCGCGCGACGCGCACGATCTCGGATTTGACATTGCCACTTTCGACCCGGCAGGAAGCGCCGCTCAAGCCGAGCTCGGCTGCGAGCGCCGCCAGGCGCTGCCGGGCGCGCTCGAGCAGCTCCTCTTCGATCTGCACCGCGGGCATGAGGGTCTCGCCCATGGGCTCGACCGGCACGAATTCCACGACATGCAGCAGCTCGACTTCGGCGCCGAGCGCCACGGCGAGCGCCTGCGCCTTGCTGCCGATCGCGACACTGCCTTCCGTCAGGTCAACGACCAGCAGGATGCGACGGTAAACTGTCATGAGGGTCCCCCAGCCACCGCTTGGCCGGAAGACTAACGTCTGGTGCGCGCGCGGTCGAGTGCCTGTGCCAGGGTGTTGAATGCTTGCGGCGTGAGCGTCTCCGGGCGGGCACCCGGATCGACCGCGCAGGCGCTGATCTGCTCGCGGGTGAGCAGCCGGCCGAGGGCGTTGCGCAGGGTCTTGCGGCGGTGCATGAAGGCGGCGGCCACCACGGCCGGGTAGTGCGGGCTCACCGCAAACAGCGGCTCGACCCGCATGGTGAGGCGCACGACCGCGGACCACACCCTTGGGGCCGGCTGGAAGGCGCCCGGACCCACGTCGAACAGCCGCTCGACCCGGACCTGGGGCGCAAGCATGACGCCGAGGCGCCCATAGTCCGGGTCTCCCGGCTGGGCGGCGAGGCGCGCCACCACCTCCCGCTGCAACATAACGTGCAGGTCGAGGATCGCCGGCGCGTGCGCCAGCAGCCGGAACAGCAGCGGCGTGGAGATGTTGTAGGGCAGGTTGGCGGCAACGCGCAGCCGCCCGCCGCGCTCACGCGCCAGGGCGGTGAAGTCGAACTGCAGCGCGTCCGCTTCGTGCAGCACGCAGCGCGGCGCATCGCTGAAGCGCTCGCGCAGCAGCGCGGCGAGATCGCGATCGATCTCGATGGCATCGAGCGTGCAGCCTGCCGCTGCGAGCAGCTCGCCGGTGAGCGCGCCGCGTCCCGGTCCGATCTCCACCAGGTGATCGCCGGCGCGGGGGCTAAGCGCGCGCACGATGCGCAGGATCACCGCCGGGTCGTGCAGGAAATGCTGGCCGAAGCGCTTGCGGCGCGGCGCTTGGGGCGCTTTCGCGGCGCCGGGCATCAGCGCCGCTGTGCGGCGAGACGGCTTGCCAGCTGCACTGCGGCGGCAAGACTGCGGCAGTCCGCCCGACCGGTGCCCGCCAGATCGAGCGCGGTGCCGTGATCCGGCGAGGTGCGCACGATCGGCAGGCCCAGCGTCACGTTGACCGCGTGCTCGAAGCCTGCATGCTTGACGACCGGCAGCCCCTGGTCGTGATACATGGCGAGCACCGCATCGAAGCCCGCGAGCACCTGTGGCACGAACACGGTGTCCGCCGGCAACGGTCCCTCGGCGCGGATGCCGCTCGCCTGCATCCGCGCCACCGCGGGAGCGATCACGCGCAGCTCCTCGTCGCCCAGGTAGCCGCCTTCCCCCGCATGAGGGTTCAGGCCACACACGGCGATGCGCGGCGCCCGGATTGCCCACCAGCGCGCCAGATCACGCGCCAGAATCGTGGCCGACTCGCACAGGGAGTCGACGGTAATGGCGTCGCTCACGGCCCTGAGCGGCAGGTGAGTGGTGGCGAGCGCCACGCGCAGTTTGCCCGAGGTCAGCATCATCACCACGTGCGGGCTGCGCGTGCGTTGCGCGAGAAATTCCGTGTGGCCGCTGAAGTGCACGCCGGCGTCGTTGATCACGCGCTTGTGCACCGGCGCGGTGACCATGGCGTCGAACTCCCCGCTCAGCGCGCCCGCCACGGCGCGCTCCAGCAGCGCGAGCACGTAGGGCACGTTCGCCGTGTCGGGACGTCCCGGCACGCTCGGCGCACCGAGCGGCCAGTGCTCGACGCTGAGGCTGCCGCCGTGGTGCACAGCGGCGGGTGCGCCGGCCCGGTGCGCGTAGGAGCGCAGCGTGACCGCCAGGTTCAGCTGCGTGGCGCGCTCACTCAACATCTCGCGGTCGGCGAGGCACACCAGCTCACAGGGCAGCGCCTCAAGGGCCAGCGCCAGGCACAACTCCGGCCCGATTCCGGCCGGTTCCCCTGAGGTCAAAGCGATACGCGGAATCACGGTGTGATACGCGCAGAGTGCAGCACGGGCGCTTCCAGGGCCGTCAAAAACAGGGATGTTTTTGCCGGAGCCTCCATACGACTTGAATTCGACGAACGCTTCATCGCGCATGCGCCGCAGCCACAGCTCCGTCTCCTCGTCCGCCTTGCCGGCGCGGATCGCTTCCATGGCCTGCCGGCGCTTGAGTTCGTCGCTGTTGTCGAAGCGGCGGTGCCCGAGCAGCTGCGCGATATGCCAGCCAAACTGCGTGTGGAACGGCTCGCTCACCTCGTTGTCCTTCAGCCCCGCGATCGCCTGCTCGAACTCGGGGGCGAACGTTCCCGGTCCCGCCCAACCCAGATCACCGCCCTCGGCGGCGGATCCCGGGTCCTCGGAAGTTGTCTGGGCGAGCCCCGCGAACTCCTCGCCCTTGAGAATCCGCTCGCGCAGTGCCGCGAGCTTCTGCCGCACGGTCGCATCGTCGGCGAGCTCGGTGGTCTTCATGAGGATGTGCCGTACGTGGATCTGGTCCTCCACGGCCTTGCCGCTGGCGCCGCGCACCTCATTCAGCCTGATGATGTGGTATCCCGTCGGCGTGCGCAGCGGCTCGCTCACCTCGCCGGGTTTGAGTCTGGCGATCACGTCGGTAAGGAACGTGGGCAGCTCGCCGCCCTTGCGCCAGCCAAGCGCGCCGCCCTCGAGGGCGGTCTGGCTGCTCGAGTAGGCTACCGCGAGCTTGGCGAAATCCTCGCCGCCCTTGGCGCGCTGATAAACGTCCGCGGCGCGCTTGGCCGCCTGGTCGAGCTGCGCGAGGCTCGCTTCCTGGGCCACGGCGATCAGGATGTGAGACACGTTGTACTCGTTGCGCTCGGAGGGGGTCTTGGCCTGCTTCTCGAGGAACTGGTCGATCTCGCGCGGCGTGACGCTGATGTGCTGCAGCACATCCCGCTGGCGCAGCAGTGAGAGCGTGATTTCCTTGCGGAGGTCCTCACGGTAGGAGGTGTAGTCCTCGCCCTGCTTCGCGAGGGCGTCGGGCAGTTGCGAGAGCGTCAGGCCGTTGCGCTTCGCCACGTCCTGCAGCGCGGCGTTCACGGTCTCGTCAGATACCTTGACGCCGGCGTGATTGGCGCGCTGGATCTGGATCTCCTGCAGTACCAGGCGCTCGAGCACCTGCTGGCGCAGGACGTTCTGCGGCGGCAGCTCGAGCTTCTGCTGGCGCAGCCGCACGCTGATGACGTCCACCTGCGCCTCGAGCTCGCTGTTGAGCACGACGCCGTCATTCACGATCGCTGCCACGCGGTCGAGCAGCTCACCCTTGGTGGCCAGCTCGCGGGTTTGCGCGTGCGCCGGTTGCTGCAGGGTGAGGGCCGCCGCCACCACCGCAAGCCGCATCAGGGCTGAAGTCAACATCCGCTGCATGTGATTTCCCGTTCCTTACCAGGCGCCCTTCAGCGGGCCCTGATTCTTTGGAGTAGTCGCCTCAAGGGGCGTGTAACCCCGGATCGTCTCGGTGAGGGAGGCGTCCGACGCCGATCCGACACTGGCAAGGCCCGCGAGTTCCAGCTGCAGCCAGATTCCGGTCTCCTGGGGCCGGCTGCTGTCGTGACTGTTCACGTAGCGCCGCGCACCCAGCCTCGCCCGCCAGCAGCAGGCACGGTACTCGAAGCCGGCGAAACGCTCCAGCCCGACATGGTCGCGCAGAGAATAGACGTCCCGCACGAACACGTTCCAGCGGCTCCTGATGGGCCAGGCGCCCGACAGCTCGACCTGCTCGAACACGGCGCGCTCATAGCGGTAGCCCAGGTTGATCACGGAATCACTGGCGGGTTTGTACTGCAGGTTCACCTGCGTCCGTTCGCTGCTCTGGGTCTGCGGATCCCATTGCACCCCGGCGTCGGCACCCCAGTGCCGGAACGCCGTGACGGCGAGCTGCGCCACGAAATTCGAGCGCTTCTCGGTCGTCGGCAGTTCCCCCGGCAGAGTCACGCGCGGAGTCTCGAAGTAGTAGGTCTGACCGAGGGTGGCGGCGAGGAACTGCCGGCCGTCGTGGGCGTCGAGCAGGCGGCTGGTGACGCCCGCGCTCACCTGGTTGGCATCGCTCACGCGGTCGGCGCCGACGTAACGGTTGGTGCGGAACAGTTCCACCGGATTCAGATCCGGCAGCGCAGAGTCGAACACCGGCAGCTGATCCTGATTGCGGTACGGCACGTTGAGGTACAGGACGCGCGGCTCGAGCGTGAGCTTGCGATCGCCCCTGGAACCGGCGTCGCGTTCGAACACCAGTCCGGTGTCGAAGCTCGCCATCGCCGCTGTCCGTGAGGGCGAGCGCGCCGCGCCGGGCGCCAGGTTGGCGAGCTGGTACTGGGTCGCGCGCCAGGCGAGCGCGGGGCGCAGGAAATATCCGGGGCCGGTGAGATCGAGGGAGACCGCCGGCGTGAGATCCGCCCGCCAACCGGTGACTCCGGTGGCCCGCTGGAAGTCGACGAGCTCGGAATCGATGCCGTAGTGCACCAGTTCCGCCGCACCCAGGCCGTAGTCGGCACTCACCGCAATGCGCGGCACGCGCGCGTACGGCCGGTCGGTGATCGCGAGCGTGTAGTCGATAGTCTGGTACTGCTGCGCTTCGCCGTCGACGCTCCAGTGTTCGCCGCGGTAGGAGAGCGTGGCGCGCCGCTCGACGAAGGCGGTGCTGGTGCCCTCCGGGCCCTGGGAGAAGTCCTCGAAGTACCTGGTGTCGCTGACGTTCTCCGCGTTTACACTGAGACGCAGGTCGTCCGGCAGTTCGGCGACATCGGTGAGCCGCACGCGGCTGCGGTTGCCGCCGAAGACGCTGTCGTGGGGCAGATAGCTCCAGTCGAGCTCGCCGTGCTGGCGCTGCGTCAGAAAGCGCAGATCGCCCCCCAGGTCGGGACCGCGCTTGCTGTACTCGATGGGCTGGAAGGTAAAGTCCGCGTTCGGCGCGATGTTCCAGTAGTACGGAACCGACAGCTGCAGGCCGCCGCTCGAGGTGTTGCCGATGCCCGGAAAAAGAAAGCCGCTCTTGCGCTCGCTGCCCAGCGGAAACGACACCCACGGCAGGTACAGCAGCGGCACGCCCATGAACCGGATCTGCGCATTGCTGCCGGTGCCGAGCCGGTTGCGTGTGTCGAGCATGATGCTGTCGGCCTGCAACTGCCAGGAGGTATCGTTCGCCGGGCAGGTCGTGAACATGACTCCCCGCAGGCGAATCACGCCCTGGGGTGTGAGCGTCATGTCGCGCGCGGCGCCGCGTGCGGCGCGCTGGCGCAGAGCGAACTGGGCCGACTTGAACTCCGCGCCGGCCGCCGCCGAGTAGCTGCCGCCCGCGCCCGTCACATGCACGAGGGAGTCGGTGTAGTCGATGTGGCCCGCGGTGCTCACCGAGGTGTTATGCGCGTCGTACTGAACCTCGTTGGCGCGGATCTCGCGCTCGCCCTGGCGGACGACGACGTTGCCCTTGAGCGTCGCGTTGCCATCGACGCCGAGTACTGCCTGGTCGCTCGCGACGTCGATGTGGCGGTCGTCCGCCGCTGGCTTGCGCGGCACACCCAAGGGTGCGGCTGCCGGAGCCGCGCTGGCGGCAGCCGCGGCCGCCGGCTGCCCGAGCTGTGTCGGGCAGGGAGGGTCTTCGGCCCGGGCGGCCGGCAGGATGCCGCCCAGCGAGACGAACAAGATCCAGAATGGGCTCGAACGCGGCATGAAGAGCGGCATTATAATGGCGCGCCACGCCCAAGCGCCCCGAAACCCCGACGCTTCACATGCTTGAGACCGACGCGCGAGTTGCGCTGATTAGGGATTGGTTGGCGCGCGATCTTCGCCTGCCGGTGCTGCGCATCGAGCCCGCATCCAGCGACGCGAGCTTCCGACGCTACTTCCGCGTGTTCTGCACCGCCGGCACGTATGTCGTGATGGACGCTCCTCCGGACAAGGAGAACGTGCGTCCGTATCTGAAAGTGTCGCAACTGCTCGAGTCCCTGGGGGCGCATGTTCCTCACGTGCATGAGAGCGACGCGCAGCGCGGCTTGCTGTTGCTGGAGGATCTGGGCGCGACGCTGTATCTCGAGCGGCTCGACGCCGGGGACGATCCCGAGCCGCTGTACGCAGATGCACTGCGCGTGCTCGCGGTCATCCAGGTGCGCGGCCGGGAGGCGTGCGCACAGCTCGCCCCGTACGGCCGCGCCGAGCTCGCGCGCGAGATGGCGCTCATGCCCGAGTGGTTTCTTGCCCGGCACCTGTCGCTGACGCCGTCACCCGATGAAGCGCAGCTGCTGGGCGCCGCGTTCGAGTTCCTGATCCAGGAAGCGCTCGCGCAGCCGGTGGTGTTCGTGCACCGCGACTATCATGCGCGCAATCTCATGGTGGTCAGGGAGCGCAATCCGGGGATTCTCGATTTCCAGGACGCGCTGCGCGGGCCGGTGGCTTACGATCTGGTGTCGCTGCTGAAGGACTGTTACATCGCCTGGCCGCGCGAGCGCGTAGTGCACTGGGTGAGCGGCCATCGCGCGCAGCTGCGCGCCCAGGGCGGCGATGGCGGGGCAAGCGAGGCGCAGTTCCTGCGCTGGTTCGATCTCATCGGTGTGCAGCGGCACGTCAAGGTGCTCGGGATCTTCTGTCGTCTGTGGTACCGCGACGGCAAGCCCGGCTATCTGCCCGACCTGCCGCGCACGCTCGCGTATGTGCGCGACACCTGTGCGCGCTACGGCGAGCTCACCGCGCTTCACTCTTTCCTCGAGCAGCGTGTCGTGGCGCAGCTGTCGCGCGCCAACGCGCAGGTCGCAGCCGACCTCGCTCGCGCGGCGGACCGGCACGCATGAAGGCGATGCTGCTGGCGGCCGGCCGCGGCGAGCGCATGCGACCGATCACCGATTCGACGCCGAAGCCCCTGGTGCGGGTGGGCGGCAGGCCGCTCATTGCCTGGCACCTCGCGGCACTGGCGCGCGCCGGCATCCGCGAGGTGGTCATCAATCTCTCGTGGCTGGGCGATCAGGTGCGCGCGACGCTCGGCGACGGTCGCGATTACGGTGTGTTGATTACCTACAGCGATGAAGGCCCGGTGCCGCTGGAAACCGGCGGCGGTATCTTCAGGGCCGTGCCGCTGCTCGGACCCGGGCCGTTCCTGGTCGTCAACGCCGATATCTGGACCGACATTGATTTTGCAGCCCCGGCGCTCGAGGAGGGTGCGCACGCCCGCCTGCTGCTGATCCCCAACCCGCCGCACCACCCGCGGGGCGACTTCGGGCTCGAGGGTGATCTCGTGGTGACTCGCGACACCGATCGTTACACCTACTCCGGGGTCGGCGTGTACCGGCCGGAATTCTTCGGCGGCTGCACCGCCGGGAGCTTTCCGCTCCTGCCGCTGCTGAATCGCGCCATCGCGGCAGCTCGGGTGCGCGGCCAGGTGCATCGCGGCGAGTGGTGCGATGTGGGCACGGTGGAGCGTCTGGCGAGCCTGGATGCGCGCCTCCGTGCGCTACAATGACCCTATGTCGGATCTGAAGGGCATCCCGGTGGTGGCGGAGGTCGCGCGCGCCCGAAGCGGGGACAAATACCTGACGACTCAAGGGTTTACCGCCATCCGTGACGGCATCAAGCGCGGCGCCGGCAGCGAGCGCGCCAGCAGCGCCAAGCCGCCGTGGCTCAAGGCGAAGGCGCCCACGGGAGCAGGCTTCCAGAGCGTCCGGACCCTCGTCCGGGAGCACCGCCTCGCCACGGTCTGTGAGGAAGCCAAGTGTCCCAACATCGGTGAGTGCTGGAACGCGGGCACCGCGACCATCATGCTGATGGGCGCGGTGTGTACGCGTGCCTGCCGGTTCTGTTCAGTGGACACGGGCAACCCGCACGGCTGGCTCGACGCGGACGAGCCCGAGAACGCCGCGCGTACTGTCGAGCTGATGAGGCTCAGCTACGTGGTGCTCACCTCGGTCGATCGCGACGACCTTGCCGACGGTGGCGCGGCGCACTATGCCGCGTGCGTACGCGCCATCAAGCGCCGCAACCCGCACACGGCGGTGGAGGCGCTGACGCCGGACTTCCAGGGAGTGCGGGCGGATGTCGAGACGGTGGTCGACTCCGGAATCGAGGTGTTTGCGCAGAACATCGAGACCGTGCGGCGCCTGACGCATCCGGTGCGCGATCCGCGCGCCGGCTACCAACAGACCCTGCAGGTCCTGGAGGCCGCCAAGCGGCGCCGGCCCTCGGTTCTGACCAAGAGCAGTCTCATGCTGGGGCTCGGGGAGAGTGACGAGGAGATCGACGCGACGCTAGCGGATCTGCGCGCTGCCGGCGTCGACATCGTGACCCTCGGGCAGTACCTGCGCCCGACCGTGAATCACCTTGCGGTGCAGCGCTTCGTGAGACCGGAGGAGTTCGATCGCTATCGCGAGCTCGCTCTGGCGCGTGGGTTCCTCGAATGCGTGTCGGGACCTCTGGTGCGCTCGAGCTATCGCGCGGAGCAGGCCCTGAACCGCAACAATGCCGGCCTCGACAACCGGCGCCTGGCGCCATGAGTCTGGGCGGCACGGCTGCTGCGTGCACGCCGCGCGCGGCTGCGGCGGGCGCCGCTGTGCCCGCAGCCGTGATCCGGCGCCTGGGACTGGTCGAGTACGAGCCCACCTGGCGCGCGATGCAGCGCTTCACCGCAGAGCGCGCCGCGGCGACCCCGGATGAGATCTGGTTTCTCGAGCACCCGCCGGTCTTCACCTTAGGCGTGAACGCGAGCCGCGCGCACCTGTTGGCGCCCGGCGATATCCCGGTGGTGCACGTCGACCGCGGCGGCCAGGTGACCTATCACGGCCCGGGACAGCTGGTGGTGTACCCGCTGGTGGATCTCAGGCGCGCGGGTGTTGCCATCCGTGATTTCGTCACGGCGCTGGAGCGCGGCGTCATCGATCTGGCGGCGCAGTTTGGCATCGGCGCCGAGTCCCGGCGCAGCGCCCCCGGTGTGTACGTCGACGGCCGCAAGCTCGCGAGCGTCGGGGTGCGCGTGCGCCGGGGCGGCAGCTATCACGGCCTCGCCGTGAACGTCGCCCTTGATCTGGAACCCTTCCACCGCATCAATCCCTGCGGCTACCAGGGCCTGCAGATGACACAGCTGGCGGAGCTCGGCGGACCTCGCACCGTCAGCGCCTGCGCGCGTGCGCTCGAGCCGCACCTGCTGCGTGCGCTGGGCTACCACGTCACCCCACCGTAACCGCCTTGTGACTGACATCGCCTCGCGGCGCGGCTAGCATGCGGTGATGGCGCGAAGCGCGGCGGCGGCTCTCGCGCTCTGCGCTCTCGCTGTCCTGCTCGCGTCCTGCCAGGGTCGGTCTGAGACGAATGCGACTCGCGTGACGCTGCTGAATGTCTCCTACGACCCCACGCGCGAGCTGTACGTGGATTTCAACGCGGCATTTGCCAGGTACTGGAAGGCGAAGACCGGCCAGGACGTGCGTGTCGATCAGTCACACGGCGGCTCGGGCAAGCAGGCGCGCTCGGTGATCGACGGGCTTGGCGCGGATGTGGTGACCCTGGCGCTGGCAGCCGACATCGACGCGATCGCCACTGCCGCGAAGCTGTTGCCGCTGAACTGGCAGACCCTGTTGCCGGACGACAGCTCGCCCTACACCTCCACCATCGTCTTGCTGGTGCGCAAGGGCAACCCCAAGGCGATTCACGACTGGGGCGATCTCGTGCGGCCCGACGTGGCGGTGATCACGCCCAACCCCAAGACCTCAGGCGGCGCACGCTGGAACTATCTGGCCGCCTGGGCCTGGGCCCGCAGGCAACCGCGGGGCGACGAGGCGAGCGCGCGGGAGTTCGTGCGCCGGCTCTACCAGAACGTGCCGGTGCTCGACACCGGCGCTCGCGGCTCGACGACCACGTTCGTGCAGCGCGGACTCGGGGATGTGCTGGTGGCCTGGGAGAACGAGGCGCTGCTCGCGGTGCGCGAGCTCGGCGCGGACCAGCTCCAGATCGTGGTGCCGTCGGTGAGCATTCTCGCCGAGCCGCCGGTGGCGGTGGTCGACAAGGTGGCCTTGCGGCGCGGCACGCGCGAGGTGGCGATGGCGTACCTCGGGTATCTGTACAGCCAGGAAGGGCAGGAGATCATCGCACGGCATTACTACCGGCCACGCGATCCCGAGGTGGCCGCCCGCTATGCGGCGCGCTTCCCGCAGCTCAAGCTCGCCACGATTGCCGACTTTGGCGGCTGGGCGCAGGTGCAGCGCAGGCACTTCAGCGATGGCGGCGTGTTCGACCAGATCTTCGCGCACTAGGGGGCGGCGCCCTTATCTTCAGTCGACCAGCAGCTTGTAGCCCGCGGCGGCGGTGCGCAGCAGCGCCGGCGCCGCCGGATCCGCTTCGATCTTGTGCCGCAGGCGATGCACCAGCTGCTTCAGGAGCTGCCGGTCGCCGCCGCTGCGATGTCCCCACACCTGCACCAGCAGCCGATCAGAGCTCACCGTGTGGCCGGAATTCGCCAGCAGCATCTGCAGCAGCCGCAGCTCGAGCTTCGTCAGCCGCACCGGCTCGCCCGCTGCGATCCTCACAGTGTGCTCCGCGAGGTCGAGGGTCACGCGCCCGGCAGCCAGCGGGCTGGTGTTTTCCATTCCCGCCCGGCGCAGCAGCGCCTTGATCCGCGCCAGCAGCGTCCGCGGGCTGAACGGCTTGGTGAGATAGTCATCGGCGCCGAGCCCGAGCGCGCGCACCAGATCCTCCTCCTCGCCACGCACGGTCAGCATCATCACCGGGATCCGCGAGCGCTTGCGGATCGCCTCGCAGACCTGGAAACCGCTCAAGCCCGGCATGTTGATGTCGAGCACCACCAGGTCCGGGGATTCCTCCTCGAAGCGACCCACCGCGGAGGGTCCGTCGCCCGCCTTGACCACGAGATAACCCGACTGCGTCAGCGTGAAGGCAATGAGCTCGCGCAGATCCGCGTCATCGTCCGCCACCAGCACTTTCATGCGCCGTCCTCCGCCGGCAGGATCAGGGTGAAGCGCGTGCGGCCGGCGGCGGTGCGTTCGAAGGCGACGCTGCCCGAATGCCGCTCGATGATCGACTTCACGAGCCACAGACCCAGTCCGAGCCCCGCCGCCTCTGGTTCCGCACCGCCACCGCGCTGGAACCGTGCGAACAGCGCCTCACCGTCGCTCGCCGCGGGCCCCGGGCCTTCATCCTCCACCCATGCGAGTACCTGTCCCGGGCGCGCCTCGGCGCCGATGCGCACGGTGCTGTCCTCGGGCGCGAACTTGTTGGCGTTGGCGAGCAGGTTGACAAACACCTGGGTGAGACGCGGCTTGTCGCCCGCCACCAGCGGCAAATCCTCGGGCAGGGTAACCATGAGGGTCTGGCGCCGCTGCGCCAGGAGCGAGCGCACCAGGGCGCGCGCGTCTTCCACCACCTCGGCGAGCGCCACGCTCTGGTGGCGGATGGCGAGTTGTCCCGACTCGATGCGCACGCTCTCGAGCAGGTTGTCGATGAGCTGTGTCAGACGCAGCGTGCCGCGCTCCAATGAGGTCACGAGCTCCTTCTGCTGCGCCGCCGGCATGTGCTCCAGACCCGCGAGCAACAGCTCGATCGACGCCAGCTGTGCGGCGAGCGGCGTGCGGAACTCGTGCGAGATGTTGGCGAGCACCGAGTCGCGTGCCCGGCGAACCGCCTCGAGCTCGGTCTCGTCGCGGATCACCTGTACCTGCAGGCCATCGACCTGCGCGGCGCTGGTGATCACCGCGGTGCGCGGCTCGCCCGGCGCCGCACCGAGGTGCTCGACGGCCTTGGCGCTGCCCGCGCTGCGCGCCTGCACGATCGGGCAGCGGAAATCACAGGGCCGCCGGCCGTCTTCGTTACGCGGCTGCAGCACCTCGCCGCAGAAACGGCCGACCGCTTGGCTTGGCGTCACACCCAGCAGCCGCGCGGCTTGCGGATTGAGGTAACGGATGAGGCGGTTCTTGTCGACCGCGTACACCCCTTCGACGATGCCGCTGAGCACCGCCCGTGCCTCGGCCTCGCGCCGCCGCAGTGTGCTGGTGAGGTCGATGAGGTTGCGGCGCATGGTCTCCATGGTGCGCGCCAGGGCACCGACCTCCGCGGCTCCGCCCGCCGGAATCGAGGCGGAGAAATCCCCCGCGCCGAGGCGAGTGGCGGCGGCGGTGAGTGCGCGCACCGGGCCTGCGACCAGCTCGCCCAGGATCAAGCCGGCGAACACCGCGAGCGCGCCGAGGATCAGCGCGGTCACCAGCAGCTTTCTCACCAGGTGACGGGTGGGCGCGTCGACCGCGCTCGTCGGCAGCAGCGCTTCGATGAGGGCGATCGCCTCGCCGCTGGAGGCGAACACGGGCACCGCGCACGCATACACATCCTGCGAGTCGATGCGCTGCACCGCGGAGTGCCCGTCGGCGAGCGCCGCGGAGTACAGCGGCGTGAACGCGCTCAGCGGGCCGCTGGTGTACGCGCGGTAGTCGATGAGCCTGATCTCCGCTCCCACCTGTCCGCTCAGGGCGCGCGCCAGCTTCTGGTCCAGGCGACGCACCACGTACACGCTCATGCCGGCCTCGCCGAGCGCGGCACGGGCGCCGAGCAGCGGCACGCGCTCGGTCGCGGGCAGTGCCATGAAGGTCGCGGTCTGTTCGGCGCTCGCGGTGAGAATCTTCTGCCAGTCGAGTGCCGGGCCTGAGACGGCGACCACGCTCTTGCCGGAGAGCACCGCGCAGGCGTCCACGCCAGCCGCCTCGCACGAGCGACGCAGAAACGGCGGCAGCGCATCGCTCTGCCCTTCGGCCGTCAGGCGCCGCAGCGTCGGACTGTCGGCGAGCGCGCGCGCCGTGGCGAGCGCGTCCTCGCCCATGCGCCGCAGGTCTTCGCGCGCGGTCGTGGCCGCGAGCTGCACGCGCGCCTTGCCCTGTTCATCCGCGAGGTCGTGCAGCATGCCGCTCGCGTACCAGGAAATTCCGCCGCCCACCAGCAGCACCAGCCCTAAGTGGATCACCACCAGCCACCAGCCCAGGCTGGTGCGCGCCGGGTCCGGCCACAGCGTGCTCCACAGGTGTGCGAGGCGCGCGCGCATGGCCGTCAGCGCCGCCGGTAACCGGTGCGCTCGACCAGCGTCTTGACCACGAGCGTCACGGCCGCGAGCAGGGTGAGGAGCGAGGCGACGGCGAACGCGCCTACGAAGTTATATTCGTTGTAGAGGATCTCGATGTGCAGCGGCATGGTGTTGGTCAATCCGCGGATGTGTCCGGACACCACCGACACCGCGCCGAACTCGCCCATGGCGCGCGCGTTGCACAGCACCACTCCGTACACCAGGCCCCAGCGGATCTTCGGCAGCGTAACGCGAAAGAAGGTCATCCAGCCACCGGCCCCGAGCGTGATGGCGGCTTCTTCCTCGTTGTTCCCGAGCTGCTGCATGAGCGGGATCAGCTCGCGCGCCACGTAGGGAAACGTCACGAACATGGTAGCCAGCATGATGCCCGGCAGCGCGAAGATGATGCTGAGGTCGTGCTCGCGCAGCCATACGCCGAACCAGCCGTGCAGGCCGAACAGCAACACGAAGATCAGGCCCGCGATCACCGGCGAGATCGCCAGCGGCAGATCGATGAGCGTGATGAGAATGCTCTTGCCGCGGAACTCGAACTTGGCGATCGCCCAGGCGGCGGCGAGTCCGAACATCGTGTTGATCGGCACCACCACCAGCGCCGTGGTGAGGGTCAGGCGGATGGCGGCCGCTGTGTCCGGGTCGGTGAAGCTGCGCAGGTACGCCTGCAGCCCCCGGGCGAGCGCCATGGCGAACACGGTCGCGAGCGGCGCGAGCAGTACCGCCGCCAGGAACGTCAGCGACACCGCGATGAACAGCCAGCGCACCATGGAGTGCAGCCAGGTGTGCTGTCCGGGTCGCGTGGCGTCGCCGGCGAGCGCGGCGGGCTGTGCCGCGGCCATCAGTGAGCCGCCCTGACGTGCCGGCGGCGGCCCCACGCCTGCAGCAGGTTGATGGCGAGCAGCACGACGAACGAGATGCCGAGCATCACCAGCCCCAGGGCCGCGGCGCCCTGGTAGTCGAACTCCTCGAGATGGATGACGATGAGGAGCGGGGTGATCTCGGTCTTCATCGGCAGGTTGCCGGCGATGAAAATGACCGAACCGTACTCCCCGAGCGCGCGCGCGAACGCCAGCGTGAAGCCGGTAAGCAGCGCCGGCAGCACCGTCGGCAGGATGATGTGACGGAACACGTAGAAGCGGTCCGCACCGAGGGTCTCCGCCGCCTCCTCGAGATCGCGCTGCACCTCCAGCAGCGCCGGCTGCACCGCGCGCACCGCGAACGGCATGCTGATCAGTGTCAGCGCGAGCGTCACGCCCAGCCAGGTATACGCGACCTTCACGCCCCAGGGCTCCAGGTAGCGGCCGATCCAGCCGTTGTGCGCAAACACCGTGGTGAGCGCGATGCCCGAGACCGCGGTGGGCAGGGCGAAGGGCATGTCGATGAGCGCGTCGATGAGCTGTCTGCCCGGAAACTCGTAACGCACCAGGGTCCAGGCGATGATGAAGCCGAACACCAGATTGATCGTCGCGGCCAGGAAGGAGGCGCCGAAGGACAGGCGGTACGAGCCGAGCGCCCGCGGACTGAGCACCACGTGCACGAAGTCGCTCCAGTGCATGGAGGCCGCGGCCAGCACCAGCGCGGCCAGCGGCAGCAGCACGATGGCGCTGAGGAAAAACGTGGTGAAGCCGAAGGTCAGCCCAAAACCGGGCAGGACGCTGGGCTGGCGGAAGCTCATGGGGAACCGCGGTACACGATCAGCACCGGCCACTGCCCGCCATCGAGCAGTCCACGGAAGCGCTCGGCGAAGCGGGTGAGCTCCGTGACGCCCACGATCAGCATCTGTGCGGGCGCTTCCGCCAGCCGCCGCGCCAGCTGCTGCGCGACGTCGCCGAAGCGCAGCTCGGTGCGCATCTCCAGGCCGTGCGCCAGCTGCGCTTCGGAGCGCGCATCGAGCAGTTCGCGCATGCCGGGCTGGGGGTGGGCGCTGGCGGACTGCTCGGGAAAGATACCCACGTAAACGGCCTCCGCGGACAGATGGCGCAGCACGCTCGCCGACACCGCCAGCGTGGCGCTGCGCGCCGCTTCATCCATCCAGTGAATCAGCACGCGCTGCGGTACGGGTGCATGTTCCGGCAGCACCAGCAGGTCCTTCGCGCCGCGCCGCAACAACCACTCAGCGCGCTGCGCGCAGTCGCTCTGCGAAGCGATCGCAGTGGTGCCCACGAAGGGGCTGTCCACCGCGCAGGCCGCGTCCGGTACGCCCAGCTGCGGCTCCGCGCGCATCGCGATGCGCGTCTTCATGCGCACGGCCAGCTCCGCGAGCAGCGGCTGGCGGCTCAGGGTGTCGGTGAGCACGGCGCTCGCGGCACAGGCGGTGAAGCTCGACAGCGGTGTGGGCAGAACGTGCACGCGGCGCACGCCGATGGCGACGCTCTGACCGGGGTGAACCTCGAAGCCGCGCTGTTCGTGCTGCGTGCGCGTCACCAGCAGGGAGGCGCTGGCATCGCCGTCCGCCTGCGCGAGCAGCGGGGCCTGCGCGCCATCCTCGAGGCGCACGCGCAGGCTTTCGAGCGCGCCGGTGAACACCACCTCGTGCACCACCCCGCGCGCGAAGTAACCGGAGCTGAGGCCGTCGCGCGACGCCGCAACCTCCACTTCCTCCGGGCGTACCACCGCGACCACTTCGTGCTCGTTGACGCCGGGCGAACTCTCGGCCGCGGCCACGGTGTTGGCGCCCATCTGGATGCCATCGGGCGTGCGGCGCGCCAGTATCAGGTTGGCCGCGCCGAGGAAGGTGGCCACGAAACGCGTCGCGGGGCGCGAGTACAGATCGTGCGGTGCACCCAGCTCGAGCAGCCGCCCGAGATTCATGATCCCGATGCGGTCCGCCATCGCGAAGGCTTCCTCCTGGTCGTGGGTCACGAGCACGGTGGTGATCCCGAGCTCGCGCTGCACCTGGCGGATGGTGCGGCGCAGTTCCTCGCGGATCTTCGCGTCCAGGGCTCCGAAGGGCTCATCGAGCAGCAGCACTTCGGGCTTGTGCGCCAGCGCGCGCGCCACCGCCACACGCTGCTGCTGGCCGCCGGAGAGTTGCGCCGGCAGCCGCTGATCCAACCCCTCGAGCGCAACCAGGCGCAGCAGCTCCTCGCGGCGCTGCCGGCGCGCTTTGGCGCGCATGTGCCGCACGCGCAGCGCGAACTCGATGTTCTCCGCCACCGTCATATGGCCGAACAGCGCGTAGTTCTGGAACACCAGCCCCACGCCGCGTTTGCGGGCGGCGACGTGCGTGACGTCGCGGCCGTGCAGCGCGATGCGGCCATGGTCGACGCCGGACAGCCCGGCGATGGCGCGCAGCAGGGTGCTCTTGCCGCTGCCGCTGGGCCCGAGCAGCACAAAAAACTCCCCGTCACCGATGTCGAGCGAGACATCGTTGACCACCGGCGCGCCGGCGTACCGCTTGGTGACCTGATCCAGGGTAATGGACATTGCGGCGATGCTACCGGGGCCGTGACCGGGTCGTCAGTTTCCACCCGGTAACAGGCAGGTGACAAACAGGTTATACGCGCGTCGTCCTAGCGCAGCCTCCGCACCCGCATCACCACGGGGTGCCCGCGAGCTCGTGCTTGTAGCGCTGCAGCTCCTCGTGCACGCGCCGCCAGTGCGGTCCGGGCTTACCCGTGCCGACGGGGTGGCCGTCAAGGGAGGTCACCGGCTGCACCTCGCGGGTGGCGGACGAGATCCACACTTCGTCCGCGGCGCGCAGCTGCGTCTCGCTGATCGGCACCACCCGGCAGTGTATGGCGGCGCGGGCCGCCAGCTCTTCCACCACGCCGCGCGTGGTGCCGGGCAGGATGCGGCGCGAGTGCGGCGGCATGAGCAGCTCCCCGCCGAGCACCACGTGCACGGCGGAAGCGGAGGCTTCCGTCAGCTCCCCATCGCGCAGCAGGATGGTCTCCGCGGCGGCCGCGTCCACCGACAACTGGCGCAGCAGCACGTTCGCCAGCAGTGCGGTGGATTTGATGTCGCAGCGCGCCCAGCGGCTGTCGGCCGCGGTCACGCACGCGACGCCGCGTTCGAGGATGTCGGCGCCGGTCACCGGCAGGGGGGCGCAGAACGCGAACACGGTGCGCGGGATGTGTGGCAGCGGCGCGTGGGTGCGGCCCGGCTGCGCGCCGCGCGTCACCTGCCAGTACACGTAACAGTCGCCGCCGCCGTTGCGCTCGATGAGGGTGCCGAGGATCGCGCGCCATTCCTCGCGCGTGTGCGGATCCGCCATGCTGATGCCGGCGAGGCTGCGCGTGAGCCGCTCGCCGTGGGCCGGGAAGCGGAACGGGCGCCCGCCGTACACCGGCATGACCTCGTAGACGGCATCCGCATACAGGAACCCGCGATCGAGCGGGGAGATACGCGCCTCGGTGAGCGGCAGGTATGCGCCGTTCAGGTAGCACAGGGGCAGGGGCTCGGCCATGCGCTCAAGGGCTCAATGGAACCACAGTGCCACGCTGTCCAGCATACGCGTCCACAGCCCGCCCTGGGGCACCGGCGCCAGCGGCGTGAGCGGCGCGCGCGCGATCACCTCGCCCGTGGCATCCGCCACGCTCAGCTCGCCCACGGGCTTGCCGGCCGCGAGCGGCGCGATCAGCGGCTCGCCGATTAAGTGCGCACTGGTGCGCACAGCGGCGCCTTGTCCACGGCCCACGGTCGCGTAGACATCGTACGGCACGCCGATCGAGGCAAACTCGCCCGCCGACTTGTATACCCGCGGTTTCAGCACCGTCTCGCGCGCCGCCTTGACGCGGATGGTCTCGAAAAAAGTGTAGCCGTAGTTCAGCAGTGCGGCACTGGCGTCCTCGCGCGCCTTGACGCTGGGGGCACCCAGAACTACCGACACCAGCCGCATGCCGTTGCGGTTGGCGGAAGTCGCGAGGCAGTAGCCGGCGCTGTCGGTGTGCCCGGTCTTCAGACCGTCGACCGACGGGTCCTTGCCCAGCAAGCCGTTGCGGTTGTCCTGGCGGATGTTGTTCCACATGAATTCCCGCAGGCCGAACAGCGGGTAGAACTGCGGAAACTCGCGGATCAGGGCGTTGGCGAGGGTCGCCGTGTCGCGTGCCGTAGTGTAGTGATTCGGCGCGGGCATGCCGTCGCTGTTCGCGAAGTTGCTCGATTTCATGCCGAGGCGGCGCGCGTACTCGTTCATCATCTGCGCGAACGCCGCTTCCGTGCCGCCGACTTTCTCCGCGAGCGCGATGCTGGCGTCGTTCCCGGACTGTACGATCATGCCCTTGATGAGAATGTCCGCCGGGATCTGCGTGCCGACCTGCACGAAACTGCGGGAACCTCCGGTACGCCAGGCGTGCTCGCTGATGGTGACCATGTCGGTGAGTTTCAGCCTGCCTTCCGCGAGCGCCTGGAAGACCACATACGCGGTCATGAGCTTGGTGAGGCTGGCGGGTTCGGCGCGCAGATCGGCGTGATCCTGCGCCAGCACCCGGCCGCTGAAGTGATCGACCAGCAGGTAAGAGCGCGCATTGACCTCGGGGGCTTTGGGTATCGGGGCCGCGGCATGCGCGGGCCGGGTCGCGGCGGCGAACGCCAGCGCGACCCAGGCGAGCGCGACGGTGAACAATGAGCGGATCACGGGTGCGGATCTTATCAGTCGACGGCCAGCCGGGCGTCGCGGATCCCGAGCGCTGCGAGCCGGGCGGCGAGCTGATCGAATTCCGCGACGCTGCCCACGGGCCCCAGGCGCACTCGGTACAGGCGTGATTTGCCTTCCAGGGGCGACACGATGAAGGCGCTGGCGAGTCCGGCGGCGTGCAGCCGCTCGAGCTCTTGCTGCGCGTTGTGCGCATCGGCGAATGCGCCCGCCTGCACATACAGCGAGGGTGGCGGTGACTGCGCGCTGCGCGTCAGTTCATCGGGTATGCCCGGCGTCAGCGCCCGCACCTCCACGAGCGTGGTTCCCTCGCGGATCATGTCGAGCTTTGTGGCCGCCGTGTAAGACAGATCGATGAGGCGGTTGGCGACGAACGGGCCCCGGTCGTTGATGCGCACTACGACGCTCCTGCCGTTGCGAAGATTGGTGACGCGCGCATAGGTCGGCAGCGGCAGGGTCTTGTGAGCCGCGCTCATGCCGTACATGTCGTAGAGCTCACCGCTCGAGGTGTTGCCGCCATGGAAGGTCGGGCCGTACCAGGACGCCACACCGCGTTCCAGGTAGCCGTCGGCGGCGCCCAGCACGAAGTAACGCCGGCCCAACACCTCGTAGAACGGCGGATTGCCGTGGGCGCTGCGCGGTTCGGCGCGCGGTACGGCATCGGGAATCGATTCGACGCCGGCCGGCGGCGGCGGCACGGGTGCCGGCAGGGGCGCGTGTTCCGCCGGCGCACGGCGCGTGAGCGTCGAGCAGGCTGCCAGCAGCACGCACAGTGCGGCCGCGCTCAGCGCTGCGAGCGGCGCTGCTGCGCGGCGCGCGGCCCTCACGGCGCGGCGTCGTGCACGCGCTGCGCGACGGCCTGCGCCAGATCGTGGACCGCCATGGCGTAGCGGGCGCTGGCATTGTAGCGGGTCAGCACGTAGAAATTATGGAACCCGACCCGGTAGGCGGGGCCGTCGCGCTGTTCGGCAGAAATCAACACCACCGGCGTGTCCCCCGCCACGTCCATCTCGACCTTCACCCCGCGCGCGCCGAGGCCCTCGATCGTCTGGTTGAGCTCGAGGTTATGCGGCTCGATCTGGAAGCTCGGATCCGGGTCGAGCCGGGTTTCCGCCAGCACCGGTCCGCCGGCCGTCCAGCCGTGCTCGCGCACATAGTTCGCCACGCTCGCCAGGATGTCGTCCCAGTCGCCCCACAGGTCACGCCGCTTGTCGGTGTTGGCATCCACCGAGTAGCGCCGGTACTGCGAGGGCATGAACTGAGGCACACCCAGGGCGCCCGCGTAGGAGCCGGGGACCGTCAGCGGGTCCAGCTTGTTCTCGCGGACGAGCAGCAGGAACTCCTCGAGCTCACTGCGGAAGAATTTCTCGCGCGGCGGATAGTCGAATGCGAGCGTCGCCAGAGCGTCCAGCGCGCGGTAGGGACCGGTGTTGCGCCCGTAGTGGGTCTCGATGCCGAGGATCGCGACCAGGTATTCGCACGGCACTTGGTACTGCGCGGCGATCTGCTCGAGCGCGTTTTTGTGATCGAGCCAGAACCGTACCCCATCGTGGATGCGTTCCGTGCTGACGAAGCGGTCGTGGTACTCCCACCAGGGTGAGATCTTTTCGGCCGGGCGCGTCATGATCTCCAAGATCTTCGGTTGCGGCTGAGCTTTCTGCAGCAGCCTGCTCACGTCCTGGCGGCTCAGCCGGTCGCGGCTGACCACGTCATTGATGAATTCCACGATCTCGGGGCGCTGCAGATCGAAGCCGGCCGCGGCGGCCGGCTGCGCGCCCGCCGGAGCGCATGCGAGCGCGGCGAGCAGAGAGTAACGGCACTTGTTCAACGCCACGTGTTCGACTACGACCCGATGAGTTTGCGCCGTGAATACAGCGCCATGAGAATACCGAAGCCGGCGAGGAGCGTCACGACCGAGCTGCCTCCATAGCTCACCAGCGGCAGCGGCACGCCGACCACCGGCAGCAGTCCCGTGACCATACCCGCGTTGATGAACACGTACACGAAGAAGGTGAGCGCGAGACTGCCGGCCAGCAGACGCGCGAAGGTATCCTGGGTCTGGGTGGCGAGATAGATGGCGCGGCCGACGACGAACATGTACAGCATGAGCAGCAGCAGCAGGCCGAGGAGGCCGAACTCCTCGCCGATGACGGCGAAGATGAAGTCGGTGGAGCGCTCGGGGAGGAATTCGAGCTGTGCCTGGCTGCCGTTCATCCAGCCCTTGCCGAACACGCCGCCGGAGCCGATCGCGATCTGCGACTGGATGATGTGGTAGCCGGCGCCGAGTGGATCGTTCTGCGGGTTGAGAAACATGAGCACGCGCTTGCGCTGGTAGTCGTGCATGAAGCTCCAGCCGAACCAGGCTCCAACGGCGGCGAGCCCGAGCAACGCCACCATCACGCGCGCGCGCAGGCCTGCGAGGATGATGACCAGCGCGCCGGCGATCGCGATGAGCGCGGCCGTGCCCAGGTCCGGCTGGATGGCCACCAGCCCCACGGGCACCGCGATCAGCACGCTGAGCAGTCCCAGCGATGTCCAACTCGGCGGCAGCGGCCGCTCGTGCAGGTACCAGGCGCACATCATCGGTACTGCGAGCTTCATCAGCTCGGACGGCTGGAAGCGGAACAGGCCGAAATTCAGCCAGCGCTGCGCGCCCATGCCGACGTGGCCGATCGCGACGACGATGAGCAGCAGCAGGCACCCGAGCGCGTACATCCACGGCGTGCTGCGGCGCAGGAAGTTCGGGCTCACGCGCGCCAGCAACAGCATGGCGATGGTGCCTAGCAGCAGCCGCAGCGCGGTGCGCACCACCGTGGCCGTGCTCTGGCCGGAGGCGCTGTACAGCACGACGAGCCCGAACGCGGCGATGAGCGCGAGTCCCACCGCCAGCGGACCGTCGATCTTCAGCTCGAACAGCACACTCGCGGCGCCCGTGAGCGTGCGGCGCGTGCGTGAGCCGGAAGTGACTTCTTCGTACATCATGTCTGCGGCTTGAGCTTCCCGTCCGCGCCGAGCAGGTAGGCGTCCAGCACCTTGCGGGCGATGGGCGCCGCGGCGCTCGCGCCCGCGCCGCCGTTCTCCTGCAGCACCGCCAGTGCGATGCGCGGCGCATCGGCGGGCGCGAAGGCGATGAACCAGGAATGATCGCGCAGGCGCTCGCTGATCAGCTTGGCGTTGTACTTCTCGTTCTGTGCGACCGAGAACACCTGCGCGGTGCCGGTCTTGCCGGCAAAGGTATAGGCAGCATGCGCGCCGATCGCGGCCGCCGTGCCGCGCGTGGTGACGCCGATCATGCCGTGGACCACACGCTGCCAGTCTTCGGGCGCGATGCCCGCCACCTCGCCCTCGGACACCGCCGGGACCCGACGGATCTGCCCGCTGCGCGGATCGCGGTAGGCCGCGACCAGGCGTGGTTTCCAGATCTTGCCGCGGGTGGCGATGATGCTGGCGTAGTGCGCCATCTGCAGCGGCGTCACCGTCAGATAACCCTGGCCGATACCGAAGTTCACGGTCTCGCCCGGGAACCACACCTGGTCCGCCGGTCGCGAGAAGGCTTTCGCCTTCCATTGGCGCGAGGGCAGGATGCCGGCCGGTCCCGCTGCCGAAGCCGAACGGCGCCATGAACGCGGCGATCCGATCCACGCCCAGCACGTCGGCCAGGCCGTAGAAGTAGATGTCGCAGGAGCGCGCGATGGCATCATCGAGATCGACGCTACCATGGTGCTCGTTGTGGTATTCGTGGAACACGCGTGAGCTGCCGGGCAGGCGAAAGGCGCCGGCGCAGTAGCGGTGCGCCTGCGGGTCCACCACGTGATAGGTGAGCCCGGCGAGCGCGATCACCGGCTTCACGGTCGAGCCCGGCGGATAAGTGCCGCGCAGCGCGCGGTTGAACAGCGGATGGTCGATGTCGTTTTGCAGGACGCCGTACTCGCTCGCGGTAATGCCGCGGCCGAACATCGTGGGATCGAAGCCCGGCAGGCTGACGAGCGCGATCACGTCGCCGTTGTTCGGATCGAGCGCCACCACCGCACCGCGATGCCCGGCGAGCGCCGCCTCGGCGGTGCGCTGCACTTTGAGGTCGATCGACAGCAGCAGATCCTCGCCCGCTCCCGGTGCCTTGGTGCGCAGGTTGGGGACGAAAGCACCCTGGCGCTCCACCGAGCGTCCCGAGGCGTTGACGAGAACCTCGCGAAAGCCGTTGCTGCCATGCAGCTCGTGCTCGTAGGCACTCTCGACGCCGAGCTTGCCGATGAGGGACGTGCCGGCGTAGGCGGCGCGGTCGATGTGCTTCAGATCCTGCTCGCTGATGGCGCCCACGTAGCCGAGCGCGTGCACCGCCAGCTCGGCGTTCGGGTACCAGCGGGTCTGGCGTGTCTTGATATCCAGGCCCGGAAACTCGAAGCGCCGCACGGCGAAACGCGCCACGTCCTCGTCCGACATGCGCAGGCGGATCGGCACGCTGTCGAACCTGCGGCTCGAGTCGATGGTGCGTTCGAGCTCATCGACGTCCTCGGCACGGATGAGATCGAACTGCACCAGGCGCGTGAGGGTCTGATGCGTGTCCGGCACTTCTTCGGGCACCAGTTCCAGCTG
>WNFR01000667.1_pt1 | contig 35104 bp, 32 predicted proteins | sample 5400221 | NCBI WGS metagenome assembly WNFR01 (sample SAMN13153357, study PRJNA577476) | soil metagenome | isolation source: 40 cm soil under Madrone tree | place: USA:California | collected 2016-06-14 | reverse complement strand
CCTCCGCCCATCTCGCGCGCCATCATGCCCGTGAGCACCACTGCAATCGCTTCCGCTACCGCTGCGAAAAATCGGAATCCGGCAAGAGAAGTCCCGAACAGAATCAGCGAAAGCCGTCCGAACAACGGCGTGATCGGCGGATACGCGACGAATCCCCAATCTAGATGACGGGAATCTTCCAGCGTCGCCAGTTCATCGCGCTGAAATCCGTACTGGTGCCCAGTGATCCAGTGTACGACCACGGTTGCCAGCGCGATATAAATCAATAAGGCTGTGTCGCTCCGCCAGATGGATTTCGGTTCTCCCGCGCCGGAAATTTCATCAGCCACGCTCTGCTCTCCCGCCAACTTAACGCAATAAATCTTCCATCCGCACGCGATTGTCCGTTTTCGCGTCGCGATATTTCACAATCACCGCGGCGTACAGCGATAATCCCCACTTCGCGCCGGCAGGATGCTTCACTTCGCGCGCGCCCGGCACGACGATGGCCTGCTCGGGAATGATTAGCGGCTGATCGTCAGTAGCGGCATAAACGGTATCACGTACCAGGTCGTATACCGGAGTGGAAGCGTTAAGAATTGTGCCGGTGCCAAGAACCGCTCGCTTCTTCACCACGGTTCCTTCATACACTCCGCAGTTTCCTCCGATCATCACCTCGTCTTCGATGATTACGGGCATCGCGCCGACCGGTTCGATCACACCACCAATCTGCGTTCCCGCTGAAATGTGGCATTTCTTCCCGACCTGCGCGCAACTTCCTATCAGCGCGTGTGAATCGACCATCGTTCCTTCATCCACATACGCGCCCACATTGATGAACATCGGCGGCATGCACACCACGCCGCGCGCGACGTAGCTACCGTCACGAATGCTGGAGCCACCGGGAACCAGGCGAACGCCGTCGTCGCGATGGATTGTCTTCACCGGATACGTAGATTTATCAAGGAACGGCTGTGGCGTTGGATACGGTCCCATTTCAATGATGGCACCCATGCGGAACCCGAGCAGTATCCCCTTTTTCACCCATGCGTTCACTCGCCAGCCAGAGAGCGACCCGGCATGCGGCTCCGCGGCGCGCACTTCACCTGCATTCAGCGCATCCTTGAATTTCTCAAATGTGCGCCGGTCCTCTTCGGAGTAATCTTTCGATGCGGAGTTTGCAAGTGCAAACTCCGCACTTCCCGGCGGATGATCAAATAATTCTTCAATGAGGGACGCTAGCGACGGCAACGGAAGACCTCTCGACGAGTTCGAGCGAATCCAAAACGGCATGGATGCGCATTCGATTCTCCACTCTTGGCGCCACCATCGGCAAGCGCCAAACAGGTTCGAGAAGTCCCATGAGCGCAAGCGCCGCTTTCACAGGAATGGGATTCGATTCGATGAAATTGATTTCCATCAACGGCAGATATTTGCGATGGATGGCGCGAGCTTCATCGAATTCACCGCGCGAACCGTGGCGGCAGAGCTGCGCCATTTCCGCGGGTATCTCGTTCGAAGCGACGGAGATCACGCCGCGGCCGCCCAGCGCGAACAGCGGCAGCGCGATAGCGTCATCGCCTGAGAGAATCGCAAAATCATCCGGCACGGCATTTGCCAGCGCGGCCATCTGCGAAATATTTCCTGAAGCTTCCTTGATGCCGACAATGTTTTCGATCTCCGCGAGGCGCTTCACCGTGGATGGCTCGAGGTTAGTGCCGCAGCGACCTGGCACGTTGTACAGCACGATTGGCAGACGCGTCGAGCGTGCAATGGCGCGATAGTGCTCGTAGAGGCCCTCCTGCGTGGGCTTGTTGTAGTACGGCGTGACCGAAAGCAAGCCGTCCGCGCCATGCGCTTCCAGTTCGCGCGCCAGCTCGATCACTTCCTGAGTGTTGTAGCCGCCTGCGCCGGCGAGGACTGGAATTCTTCCAGCCGATTCCTGCAACGTAATTTCGACCACTCGAAGATGTTCGCGGCGCGTTAACGTGGGATTTTCACCCGTGGTTCCACAGGGAACGAGAAAATCCACGCCGCCGCGAATCTGGCGCTGCACCAGCTTTCGCAGCGCCGCCTCGTCTAGTGAAAAATCTGGCTGAAACGGCGTAACCAGTGCCGTACCGCATCCAGTGAATTGCATGGTGACCTCCTCTTTCCCAGAATTCGTTCGTCAGCGAGCTAATGGGAGCTCGTCGACGATCTCGCGAAATTCGAAAAAACCCTTTTTGCCGGCCAGCCATCGAGCGGCGCGCAGCGCTCCCCGCGCAAAACCATCGCGGCTGCGTGCGGTGTGACGCAGCGTAATCGTGTCCTCGGCGGAATCGAAGCCGATCTCGTGAGTGCCAGGAACGGCTCCGGCACGACTTGCGCTGAGGCTTACTGAACGAGCATATCCGCTGCGCGAAATATCTTCGGCTAGCGCGAGAAGCGTGCCGGAAGGCGCGTCTTTCTTTGCGGCGTGATGAATTTCCCAGCCCCACGCGCCGTAGGATTCTTCGCGCGCGAAGCGCCGCGCTGCTTCGGCGACCGTAGCGCGAAAGTGATGCAGTCCCACGGAAAAATTCGGGCCCCACACTACGCTGCCGTCTTTGGATTGGGTCAGTTCGCGAATCAGCGGCAGGTCCGCAATCCAGCCGGTCGTACCTGTTACGACCGGAACACCCGCTTCGATCAACCGGAGCACATTCTGTGGCGCCGCTTGCGGCGTGGTGAATTCGATGGCCACGTCAATGGCGGTAAGCGAAGCCCGATTCAGGGCCACAGCATCGGCGTTTTCTGTCGAGCGAAAAATCCGAGCCGTTTCGCAGTCGTGCTCGGCCGCCAGCCTTTCGATCGAGCGGCCCATCTTCCCGTATCCGACGATGGCGATGCGCAGACCCATGCTCAGTGTGCTCCTGCAATCAGCCGCTGCGCCATGCGCGTATAAATTTCTATCGCGTCAAGGAGTTGTTGCTTGGGAATGCGTTCTTCGGCGGTGTGCGCGACGTGAATGCTGCCCGGTCCGATCAAAAATGGCTTGCCCCAGGCGCCCGCAAAATTCGGAATGTCCGTGGTATAGGCGACGACCGTCGTTTCGAACCCGTCCAGCGCTTCGAGGCGTAGTGCCGGCGTGTGCAGCATTTCTTGCAACTCGCCGCGGCCATTCACGACCGCACGCATTGCGGAGCGGATCGGCTCCGGATCGCCGACCGTGCGGAACATCAAATCGGCATTGGCCTCATCCGCGATCACGTTGGGCGCGCGCCCACCGGAAAGCGTGCCGATGTTCAATGTCGATTTTCCTAGCAGTGCGTCCTGCGGCAGCGGAACTGCGCGAATCAGCGTCAGCAGATCGAGCAATTTTTCAATCGCCGAGTCGCCCAGCTCGGGATATGCGGAATGAGCCAGTCGCCCGCGAGCGGTCAGCACATAGCGCAGAGCGCCTTTCGAACCCAGCGCAAGCTTGTTTTCGGTAGGCTCGCCGTTGATGACGAATTTCGAACCGCGAGGATTTCTTGCCGCCAACAAGGCTCCCAAGCTGTCTTTTTCCTCGCCTACAACAAACAGCAAAGCAAAATTGCGCGTTCCGACGGCCAGCAACTTCTCTGCGGCACAGATCATCGCGGCGATAATTCCTTTGGCATCGCAAGTACCGCGCCCGCGGATGAATTCGTCGTCTTCGCTCGCTGGAAAAAACGGCGGGACAGTGTCCATGTGCGTGGATAGCGTGACCGTCGGCGCGCCCCACGTCGCCAGGACGTTGCAGCGCTCCGCGGAGACTTCCATACGCTCGACGGTGCCGGCAGTGGACGCAGCAAGTTTCGCCAGCGTCGCGAACACAAACTCGCCAACAGCTTTTTCACGTCCGGTGACGGATTCGATGTCAATCAGCGAACGTGTAAGCGCGAAAGGATCCATGAACCCTCAATAAATATTGGTTTTGGAAGAGAACGCAGAAAGAGAAGAGAGAACCGCGAAGAAAAACTCGGGATCGCTGCAACTCGATAGCGCTTCATCCCGCGCGAGCGGGACGACAGTGGACAGGCCTTGGACCTGCCCCCCAACGCTCGACTGTTCAGCTACAGACGGCGTTTCGGCGGAGTGAGCTTGCTTCTCCCTTTCGCGATGGCTTCCGAAGCTGTCCGGAATTGCAGGCCACGCTAGTTATGAGCTCCGCACCTCTACCAAGAACATTTCAAGGGTAAAGCAGGAGCGCCGCCGACGCAAGCAAAGTATTTATCAGGGATTACTCGCAAGCTTGCGGAGCCGCTTCACTTGGCAGGTCTGCGTAGAAAATCCACAAGTCCACGGGCGACTTCACGGGCGCGTGCGATATCGCCACGATCCAAGGAAATGGCTGCGACCCGCTGATGACCGCCGCCGCCGTATTTTTCCGCGAGCGAGGCCAAATTCTGGCTGGCGGTCGCTAGATTCCACGGATTGGTTCCCAGGGAAACTTTGGCGCGAACGGGCGACGCGCTTACACTGATGGAATAAACGCACTCCGGATGAAGCAGGTATGGAACGAATTTGTTGTAGCCCTCGAGATCGAGGTCGCTGACGTCAAAAAAAATCACGCCATCGCGCGCATCAATGCGTTCGCGAAGAATTTCAATGGAACGCCGGTGCCGTTCAAGCAGCGGACCAAGATGTTTTGCCACAATCGGCAACTTAACCACTTCGGCCAGCGGCTTGTACGCAACAGCGCGAATAATTTGCGCAGGCACCCCATCTTCGGGAGCTGCTTCGATCACCAGCGCCAACTGCGTCGCAGGTTCAACCAGGGCCACGGCAGATTCCGCGGTCGGAAATTGCGCCCCGTCGATGATGTCGCCCCAGTGGATCAATTCCTTTAGCGGACCGGTGTCAAAACCAAATTTTTCACGTGCGGTATCCGCAATCAGCATGGTGCAGGATTTGTATTCAGGCCTGTAAAACATATGAGGCCCCGGATGCTGGCGGAAATTTTCCGCATCGGCCGGGGTTAGAAATGCGCTCTGGTGATGGTCGAACCACCAGGTCACTTTCGGCGAGTTCGAATACTTGAAATCGACGATTACGTTTTCGTCGCCGTCGAACAACCCGTCTTCCCATGGCTGCACCGCGCGGTGCGTCATGCCCGTGAAATGGAAGTCCGCGTCGGCGTGAAACCGTTCCCGATAAAAACGATAAAAGAGCGCGGCGGAGGCGGTGCCATCAAAGCAACGGTCGTGGAAGCACAAGCGGACTCGGGTCATGAGCGAACGGTTCAGGCCTTTCTGGAAGACGGCGTGGGGCGCCGTCACCTGCAAAGCCTTTAACGATGCGATGAGCAGAAACGAAAGTCAAGCGCAAACCAAAACGTAAAAAGCATGCAGGCGGCTCGCATGCGCGGCTCAAAAAACGCAGCGCAGTGCCAAAAAAACGCACTCAATTCGGCCCGCGAAAGCAGGCCGAAGAATGGGATGTGGTTTTTCTTGGCGTCCGGTACAATCCGCAACAAATGCCGGCCGCGCCAAGGTCAGATCTGACACACAATTTCGCCAACAAGCCCACGCAAACTGCGCGATTCTCGCTGCCGCGCGACATCAGCGCCGCCGAGCGAAACACGCTCATCGCCGGAGGCCTCGGCTGGATGCTCGATGCGATGGACGTCATGCTTTTTTCGTTGGTGCTTGCGTATCTCGTGCGCGAATTTTCCATGGATACGCGCACCGCGGGTTTTCTTAATTCGTTGACGCTCATGGCGTCCGCCGGCGGCGGTTTTCTTTTTGGTTTCCTGGCCGACCGCATCGGCCGCACACGTGCGCTGATGGCTTCGATTCTCGTGTACTCCATCGCCAGCGCGGCCTGCGCGTTCACGCACACCATTCCTCAGTTGGCCTTCTTTCGTTTTGTGTTGGGTCTTGGCATGGGCGGCGAATGGACCACCGCCGCGGCGTTAATCGCGGAAACCTGGCGCCCCGAACATCGCGGCAAAGCGCTCGGCCTGATGCAATCCGCTTATGCCATCGGCGAAGCCATTGCCGCTTTGGTGGTAGCGGTTGTGCTTCCACATTTCGGATGGCGCGCGGTTTTTCTTACCGGAGTCCTTCCCGCAATCATCGTTCTATGGATTCGCCGCCGCGTCCCCGAATCAAAGCTCTGGCAGCAGCGCGCCGCGCAGCCACAACGCGCAAAGTTGCGCACGCTTGTGCAAGGCGAAACGCTTCGCAATGGCGTTCTTGCGACAACGATGAACTCCTTTGCGATGTTTGGCTACTGGGGATTGTTCGTGTGGATTCCCGGCTATCTTTCGCTGCCCATCTCGCAAGGCGGACGCGGACTCAACCTCGCCAAAACCACTTCTTTTTTTCTGATCCTCTGCGCCGGCAAATGGCTCGGCTACGCGCTCTTCGGTTTCTTCGCGGACGTGTACGGCCGAAAACGCCCGTATTTCGCATATTTATTGACTGCAGCGCTGCTCGTTCCGGCCTACGGACTTGTTCACACACCGCTCTGGTTGCTGATTCTCGGCCCGCTGGTCGGCTTTTTCGGTATTGGATTTTTCTCCGGTTTTGCGGCTATCGCCAGCGAGATTTTTCCCGGCGAAATTCGCGCCGCTGCCATGGGGCTGAGCTACAACGTTGGCCGCGGTCTTTCCGCAGGGGCACCGTTTGCGGTCGGCGCGCTGGCAATTGGTTTCGGAATTGGTCCTGCGTTCTTATTGCCGGCTGGCGCGTACTTGATCGCAGCGCTGCTGGCCCTGCTCTTGCCGGAAACACGCGCGCGCCAACTAACTTGAATTTTCGCGCAAATCACGTTTCGGCAACGCGCGAAAGCGCGTTTTCTCGCCGCCCACGCACCGTAAATTTCACCGGAAAGTGTTGTGCAGCGGCCAGCGTCTTTTGGAAATCCGCGTCGCTCGAATAAATTCTTCGCGGTACCCGCCGCGCCATGATGCTGAAGCTCAGCGGATCGCGCCTAAAAGGATACGGAGCAAGCGCCACCACGTTTGCACCCTCCGCATGCAGCTCCAGATCCGTTTCTTCTCCCTGGTCATTCACCGGAACAGCGTCCACGATCGCGTCCTGTTGCGGATTCACGCAGAAATGCAGCGACAAGCGGTCCAGTGCTTCCAGTCGCGCCACATTGGCAGCGATCAGCGGCTCCTCCAGGAACGACTTGGTTGCCGGATTGGCGCGAAGATCCACTTTCAAGCGAAGCTGCTGCAGCCGCAACTGTTGTACGAAGTCGTTGGCGATATGGCTTTCCTCGCTTTTCACATACTTTGCGGAAAATCCCGGCATGGTTGCACGCGCCCGGTCGTACAAACAGGACGCATGCATACTGGCTAACAGCCCTGCGTAGTGATCGACTTTCACCAGACGCTCGATTCCCTTTTGATATAGCGCGATGTGCGTCGCGGTCGGAATGGACATGAAGCTGAACGGCTGGCGAGTCTTTTCGTCGAGCGACGGTTGCAGCTCCCATTCACTCCAGCCATTGTCGTGTTCCGCGACCGCCAGACAAAACGAAGCGTTAGGCTGCGGCTTAGCGAATTTTTCGTTGCCCCATTCGCGCGCGAAAAATCCCGCAAGAAACGCGTGATCCGTCTGACGAATCACCAGCAACTGCGGGTCGCGTTCGCCTTTTTCTTCGACCAGAATCATGCCGCTGCCCTCGCGTGCAGGCGAAATTCTCCGTTGCAGATTTCGTTTTAGATGACGCCTTCTGATTTCAGGCGCGCCAGCTCGGCTGCGGAGAGGCCAAGCCAATCTCTGTAGACCTCGTCATTATGCGCCCCGAGCGGTGGCCCAATCCAGCGCAACCCCCCGGGAGTGCCGGCAAGTTTGGGAGCCACCGTAGGCAGCTTCACCGATTGCCCACCGGGCAGTTTCACTTCTTCATAAACTCCGCGCTCGCGGTAGTGCGCGTCTGCCACCATTTCGGCGGCCGAATATATCGGGCCGCCGGGCACCTCGGCGTTCTCTAGAAGACGAATCGCTTCGTGCGAATCGCGGCGTCCGGTCCAAGCCGAAATTGCAGCATCGATCTCGTCTACATGGCGCGACCTTCCTTCGTTTTGCGCCAGCCGCGGGTCTTTTGCGAGATCTTCGCGGCCCATCGCGGTCATCAAGCGGCGAAAAATACTGTCGCCATTCGCGCCGATCACAATGTACGCGCCGTCCGCGCAACGATAAGTGCCGCTCGGAACGATTCCCGTGAGCCGCATGCCTTCTCGTTCTCGCTTCACACCGGCGAGATCGAATTCAGGGATCGTTCCTTCCATAAGGTTCAATACCGTTTCATAGAGCGCAACATCAATTACCTGACCGCTGCCGCCTTTCGCGTCGCGATGATAGAGCGCCATCACAATGCCCAGCGCCGCGTGCAGTCCCGCCACAGAATCTCCCAGGCTTAGATTCGGACGCACCGGCGGACGATCGGGCTCGCCGGTTACATAACGCAATCCGCCAAAGGCTTCGGCCACCGCGGCAAATCCGGGTTTCTGCGCGTTGCGGCCACTCTGTCCGTAGCCGGAAATCCGCGCCAGGATAATTCCGGGATTTTCTTTCTTTAATTCTTCGTAGCCCAGTCCCCATTTTTCCAGCGTGCCTGGCCGAAAATTTTCCAGCACCACGTCCACGCGTTTGGCAAGTTCGCGCGCGATGCGCTGTCCCTTTGCCACGCGCAGATTCAGGGTCACGCATTTTTTGTTGCGCGCCATCGAATACCACCACAGCGAAGTGCCCTCATGAACGACTCGCCAGTTGCGCAGCGGATCGCCGCCCTCCGGCGGCTCAGCCTTGATTACTTCCGCGCCAAACCACGCCAGAAACGCAGCAGCGAATGGACCGGCAATGGCCTGCCCAAGCTCCAGGACTTTGATTCCCACCAGCGGACCTGCACTTGTACTATGTTTTTCGTCGATATTCATGGGTTGTAATTGTTTCGTCGGGTGCTCAGGATTACCACTGGCCGGTCTGCCCTGAGCCCGGTCCTGCGATTGTAGGACACCATTCGTATTCAGCAAGCTTCAGCTCACTTATAACAGACTCGCAACCTCACTCCACCAGAGTGTCTACGGCCGCATCGTCAGTGCCCCCGCGAGGCTGCTGGCTTTCCTACAACCGAACCGCAAAACCCGGAGAGGTGATGTTCTTTTGCCAGGCATACCGTTAACACGGTATCGGTAAGCCTTTTCGCCTTCGGGCTGTGACTTCCCTGGTATCTTTCTGCTACAGTCTTCCGGACGCGTCTTCCAAGCGGGGGGTACCGAACATCATGCGCAAAGCAATGACGGTTGCAAGTGCAGTCCTTTTTGTGCTCGCGGTCGCGGCCGTCGCGCTACAGGCACAGCAGGACAAGTCTAAGAGGCCCAGTCCTCCGGCCACGGCGAAATGCGATTTGCCGGGCGGCGGTTCCATAACCGTGGATTATTCGAGTCCTCGCGTGAAAGGACGAAAGATTTTTGGCGATATTGTGCCTTACGGCGAGCCGTGGCGCACCGGTGCTAACGAAGCTACAACGTTCGTAACCACTGCCGGCGTGATGGTGGGAGGGAAACAGGTTCCGGCCGGGAAATACACGATTTTTACCATCCCGAACAAAGACAAGTGGGTGCTGATCGTCAGCAAAAAGACTGGCGAGTGGGGAATCCCCTATCCCGGCGCTGATATGGACGTCGTGCGCGCGGACATGAATGCGTCCGCAACCGCGTCACCGGTGGAAAATTTCACCATCGCCTTCGATAAAGGAAGCAAGGGCTGCACGCTGCGCATCGAGTGGGAAAATTCCCGCGCAACCGTAGACATCTCACCAATGTGACGAGCTGTTGTTGTTCTTTCTTTATCCGGCCGAATCAAACCCCTTCCTCGCCACTCGACGACTATGTTTTCCCCAATGAAATCTTTAACCGAGCCATTCCTCGGTCCACCAAAAATACTGCCGCAATCACCATTCCCGCGGAAATGATGACGTTTAAGGAAACCTGCTCGCCCGCGAACCACCAACCCAGCAACACCGCCACAATCGGATTGACGTAAGTGTGTGTCGCCACCAGCGTCGGCGAATAGTGCTCCAGCAACCAGTTATATGCCGTGAATGCGATCACCGAGCCAAACACGATGAGATAGGCCAGCGACACCCACGCAAGGCGCGGCACATTGAAAAACGAAAAGCCTCGATATTCGCCCAAGACCGTACCACTCGCGAGAAGCATGCCCGAGCCGGCGAGCAACGACAACGCGGAGAGTAGCAGCGGGCTACCGGACAAATGTGAACGGCGCGAATAGATAATCCCCGCAGACCAGGAGATCGCTCCGATAAGGCAAGCGACAGCTCCAAGGAATCCGCCACGGCCTGAAGACCACACGTCGCGGCCCAACAGCAGCCCCACCCCGGCCAGTCCCAACGCCACGCCCACCAGCAAATATCCATTCATGCGCCAACGCTTTTCCGCCGCGCAGGTCATCATAAAAACCCAGATGGGCTCCGACGCAATCAACAACGAAGCAAGACCGCTGGGAATTTGCGTCTCCGCCCAATGCAATGAGCCGTGGCCGACCAGGAAGAACAAAAATCCGATCACCAGACTGGCCTTGATCTGCGGCCAAGTTGGGCGCTGTCGTTTGGCAAGCGCCCACAGCAGCAAAATCGTGCCTGCGATGAGGTGCCGCAAACCAGCCGTGTAAAGGGGCGGAATCGCGGCCACCGCGTAACGAATAGCGAGATAAGTTGATCCCCAAATGACGTAGATGGAGAAAAATGCTGCAATAACGCGCAACCGGCTTGCCGCGTATTTAGGCGCGGAGATCGCTGTCACTTCTATGGACTCGAGCGTTGCGGTTTGTGATTCGGAACTCATTGTTCCTTCCCGGCTGGCTGTAATGGCTAAAATGCGTTATGCTCATTACCGAGCATAGGACATTCCTTGTAATGAGTCAACTGCTTTTAGGTCATTAGCATGAGGAAATCGCAATACGACTTTCTGGCGCACGGGCACGGTAAAACCGCCCCGTGGATGGACCTCGTCAACAGCGAGGAATGGGATACCTTCGGGCGGCTCACCGACCATCTGGACAATCCTGCATGGGTTCCCTACTTCCTGCGGCAATGGCATTTTGCAACATCGTCGCGCGAATCCGCCCCAATGGCAAAATTGCAGACGCTGCGAGCGGCGCTGCGAAAAAGCTGCCAAGCTGTTTCCACCGGCAGACAAATTCCTTCCGCCGAACTTCACATTTTGAATCAGGCACTAAATGTAAAAGGACAGAGGCAACTGTTCCAGCGCCAAAATGGGTTGCGGGTTGAATTTGTACCTGACAAGTCTGGATGGCCTTGGATTCTCGCGGAGGTGGCGCGCTCATTCGTAGGGACTGTCGCCGATGGCCAAGCCACGCGCATCAAGATCTGCCGCAATGATGACTGCCGCTGGATTTTCTACGATCAGACAAAAGGAAAAACGCGCTGCTGGTGCAGCAGCAAAAGCTGCGGCAATCGCGAACGCGTCCGCCGCGCCAGGTCGCGCACAACCTCCTGATTGCGTTGCAGCCGATTGTTTGGCGTACCTTCTACGATAGGCTTGCGCGGTCAGCAGATACCATTGGGCACTAACTCCTGGAACAAATCCTCAGCAGCACCAGCAATGAATTCAGTTTCAGGGGCGGATCAGCGCGAGGAATTCGTCGCGGGTTTGCTTGTTTTCGCGGAAGGCGCCGAGCATGGCGCTGGTGACGGCCTGACCGTGCTGTTTTTCCACGCCGCGCATCTGCATGCACAGGTGGCGGGCCTCGATAATCACGCCAACGCCTTGTGGAGCGACTTTTTCCTTGACGGCATCGGCGATCTGGCTGGTCATGCGCTCCTGGATCTGCAGGCGACGAGCGAACATGTTGACCAGGCGCGCGATTTTGCTGAGACCAATCACTTTTTTTGACGGCAAATACGCGACGTGCGCTTTGCCGAAGAATGGCAGCAGGTGGTGTTCGCACAAGCTGAAAAATTCGATGTCTTTCACCACTACCATTTCGTCGTAAGCGACGCTGAACGCTGCGCCGTTCAGGATATGGTCCACGTTCTGGTGATAGCCGCTGGTGAGAAATTTCAAGGCTTTCTCGTAGCGCTCTGGCGTCTTGCGCAAGCCTTCGCGCTCGGGATCTTCGCCGACCAGACGGATAATTTCGCGCACGTGCGCGGCAATGGCGTGATCGTTCTTCGATTTGGAATCCAAATCATTCAGCAGCAGTTCTTCGGTTGTCGGTATCGTAGGCTTGGTCACGGCTTGTTCCTCGGCTTAGTTCCCTTCGTACTCAAAACTATTGTTCGAAGTTTCTTCGACGCGAACGGCTTCGAGTTTTGCGACCGGGAAAGTTTTCAGGCGCTGGAAAATTTCCATACACAAATTTTCTGTTGTTGGCACCGCATGGCGAAACGCCGGAACCTCATCCTGCAACGAACGATGGTCAAACGGCTCGATCACCCGTTCGCTTACAAATGCATCGAGCTCGCCGAGATTGGCGATCATTCCAGTGGCGGGATTGACTGACCCGGAGAAACGCACTTCCAGCGTGTAGTTGTGGCCATGGCCATACGGATTGTTGCACTTTCCGAAGACGCGGTTGTTTTCTTCTTCAGAAAGCTTCGCGCTGTGCAAGCGGTGCGAAGCCGCGAAGTGGTAACGGCGTCCGAGCGCGATGTGCAGAGTTTCGCTCATCAGACAGTTCCCTTCGTGCCGTTGCGATAGCAATCGGCAAACAGATCGGCGGATTCATAAAGCCGGACGCGATGCAAATGGCCTTGCGGAATTTTTGGCTCGAGTAAGTTCCAGATAACGCGCGCCACATTTTCGCAAGTCGGAATCTGATTTTTCAGTTCGGAGACTTCGTAATTCAAAAAGCGATGGTCCATACGCTGCGTGATTTCGCGATCGAGAATTTCTTTCAACTCCTTCAGATCAAGAACCATTCCGGTAACCGGATCGGGCTCGCCGGCAATAGTGACTTCCAGAGAGTAGTTGTGGCCGTGGCCATGCGGATTGTTGCATTTGCCGAAGACTCGCCGGTTCTCCTCCGCCGAGAGAGCGGGATTGTGGTACCGATGCGAAGCTGAGAATTCGAGTTTGCGCGTTAAGTAGACCATATCGTTTCTATTTATTTGATGATCGTTCCTATTTATTCGATGCGTCGACACGCACAGAATATTCCCTGCCCTTCCACGTAACTTTGCCTTTGGCGTAGCTTTCGTGCGAAGCCCAGAGCAGGCCTGCATACATAAATATCGCCGGTAAGTAATAAAGGATGAATCTGAAGGGAAAATGGTTACGCGAAAGCGCCATGCCATACGATATCTGGCGCAGCAACAGCAGAATTACCCCTGCAAACATGGCGACAGGCAGTTTTAAGCCGATGATCAGTATCACCAAAATCATCCACGGGAACGCCGACTCAAATTCCGCAAAAACCGCGCCGCTGGTACCGCCCATCAGCTGGAAAAGATTCTTTTTCCAGCCTTCCCACATTGCGGGAAATGAGCGATACATACGAACGCGAACGACGCCGACTCCTGAAGCAAACCAGATGCGAAATCCGGCCGACTTTACGCGGCGCGCCAGGGCGACATCTTCGAGGACGGCGCCGTGAATCGCGGCGTGGCCGCCGACGGCATCGTAGGTTTCGCGCCGGATCAAGAGAAATTGGCCGTTGGCCGCTGCGGCTTTCGACGAAGGGTCGTTCACTTCGTCGAAAGAGAATCTTTGTGCCAGCCGCAAGTAGACGAATGGAATCAACGCCTTTTCGTACCAGGTCTGCAAATCCTGTTCCGGCGAAAATGATATAAGCGCTGCATCTTTTTCCGTTGCCAGGGCCAGGGCCTTTGCGTTTGCGCCTTCGAGCAAAATCGCATCAGCATCGGTAAACAGCAGCCACGCCGACGTGGCTTGCTGGGCGCCGAGCGATACGGCATGATTTTTCCCTACCCAGCCGGGCGGAGGAGCAGCAGCGTCTATGACGCGGAGTTGCGAAATGTTTTTTGCCAGGTCGTGAAGAATTTCCGCCGTGCGATCGGAGGATTGGTCGTTTATCGCAATGATTTCAGCAATTTCCGGCTGCGCGGCGAGCGAAGCGATGCACGCGGCGATGCAAGCTTCTTCGTTGCGGGCGGGGACGATAGCAGTGACGCGGGTGGAGGTATTCATAGATTAAAGAGCGAGTGGCAAGGGCATTTGCAGGGAAGTTTGCTGCGTTTTGATTCCCAAGCGGATGCGTTAGTATAACACTGATATGGAAAGACTTCGCAGGGCAACGGTATGGGTGGGGCTGGCGCTGGGCGTCTCCATCTTGCTGCTGTTTGCATTGCCGAGTTACCGGCAGGGCGAGGCGTCCATTGCCGGAAAAACAGCGGATGATTTCGCCTTGACGATCGACGGGAAGGCACAGCATCTTTCCGATTATCGTGGGAAAGTAGTGGTGCTGAATTTCTGGGCTTCGTGGTGCCCGCCGTGCGTGGAAGAAGCGCCAGCGCTGAATCGCCTGCAACGACACATTGAGCCGATGGGTGGAACGATTCTTGGCGTGAGCATTGACGAGGATCCGTCCGCTTACGATAAATTCCTGAAGGATTTTGGCATTGTGTTTCCGACCTGGCGGGACCCGGCGGTACAGGATAACAAGTCCAAGATCGAGCTGGGTTACGGAACTTCGCTGATACCTGAAACTTATGTGATTGACCGGCGCGGAAAGATTGCGCGGAAACTGGTGAGCGCTCAGCAGTGGGATTCACCGGAGATGCTGGCTTATTTCGACGCAATTCTGAAGGACAAGTAAGGGAACGTCGGGCCCCCCTCCCCCCTCTTTTCTGTAAGTATTCATTCTAAAAGAAGCTCCCGGTAGGTGTTCGTAGCTATTCATTCTAAAGAACTTACGGGGTGGCGATTCTGTAAGTAGGGATGCTAAAGGACTTAGGAAGAGCAAAAGAGCGGAACACCGGAAGCGGCAGCAAGGCTGCCGCCCCAAAAGAGCCCCGCACCCGAAGCATCGCGAGAGTCCGTCGTCCGACGCGATTCTCTATGGATCGGGGGTGGTGGATGTACGCTGTTGGTCGCGATCTGAAGGCGTTCCACCCGGCAGAAACCGCCCGGCGCCGACTGCGGCCTCTCCAAAAGCAAATCAGGAAAACACGAATCGCGGGTGGCTGATGCGCTAGCGGCGAGTTGAGCGTAGCATCATAATTGGGGAACACAACATGGGCGACAGCGTCAGGAAGACAGAGTGAAAACTAGCCTGTTTGAAATATTTAAGATTGGGATTGGGCCTTCTAGTTCGCATACCGTGGGGCCGATGCGGGCGGCGGCGGCGTTTGCGGCGGGACTGCGCGATGGCGGGCTGCTGGAGAAGGTGGCGCGGGTGGAGGCGAATCTTTATGGTTCGCTGGCGCTTACTGGGCATGGGCACGGGACGGACCGTGCGGTACTGCTGGGGTTGAGCGGCGAGTTGCCGGACTTGATTGCGCCGGAAAGCATTGAACCGAAGTTGGTGGCGATTCGAACGGCGAAGAGTTTGATGCTTGGAGCAACGCGAGCGATTGCGTTCGACGAGACGCGCGATCTGCTATTTCACAGAGACAAGACGCTTCCCTTTCATTCGAATGGAATGAGGTATCGGGTGTTTGATGCGGTCGGCGGCTTGATCGCGGAGCAGGTGTACTTTTCGATTGGCGGCGGATTTATTTTACGGGAAGGCGAGGCCGCCGGAGCGAACGCGAAAGCTCTGGTGAAGTATCCGTTTAATAGCGCGGCAGAATTGTTGAAAACGGCTGCTGAGCATGGAATGGCGGTGTGGGAAGTTGCGCTGGAAAACGAAAAGGCTTGGCATACGGAATCGGAGATTCGGGAGTACGTGAAGCGGATCTGGGGCGTGATGCAGGAGTGCATGGCGCGCGGGTTGCAGACAGAAGGAATTCTGCCGGGAGGACTGAATGTGCGGCGACGAGCGCCGCGGCTGGCGAAAAAATTGGGCCAGAGTGGGAGCGGTGATCCGCTGGCACCGATGGACTGGGTAAATGTGTACGCGATGGCAGTGAATGAGGAGAATGCGGCCGGCGGACGTGTGGTAACTGCTCCGACGAATGGAGCAGCGGGAATTATTCCTGCGGTGGCGAAGTATTACCTGACATTTGTGCCTGAAGCGGACGAGGCGGGATTGCTGCGCTATTTTTTGACGGCGAGCGTGATTGGAGTTTTGTACAAGGAGAATGCTTCGATCAGCGGCGCGGAAGTTGGGTGCCAGGGCGAGGTGGGAGTGGCGTGCTCGATGGCGGCGGGAGGATTGGTGGCGGCACAGGGTGGTTCGAATGCGCAAGTGGAATGCGCGGCGGAAATTGGGATGGAACACAATTTGGGGATGACTTGTGATCCGATTGGCGGGCTGGTGCAGATTCCTTGTATTGAGCGGAATGCAATGGGGTCGGTGAAGGCGATCAATGCTTCCCGGATTGCTTTGCACGAGGGGAGCGAGCATAAAGTATCGCTGGATCAAGTGATTCTGACGATGTATCAAACGGGGATGGATATGCAGTCGCGGTATAAGGAGACATCGCTGGGTGGGTTGGCTTTGAATGTGATTGAGTGCTGAGAGTCATTAAAGATCCGCGCCACGGCCGGCCGCTACCACGTTAGGCGAAACCAACTTCAAGAAAAAAGATAACCCAGAGTTCGCAGAGGCGCACGGGAGAGTTGCTGTGCCTGAAAAACTGGGTGCTACCGAAGAACGCTCAGACCAGTGCTACTCCGTATTGGTTGCGGGGGCACGAAACTCCCGCGGAACAATCCGTGCTGCAGCAAATCCGCGATCCACTCGCTGTCTTCTGGTCGGTCTTCCGGCCCGGCACGGCTTTGATGTGCTGTGCATTCACCAGCAACACCTCGAACTGCTCCGCGAGAATGTTCCACACTGGCTTCCAGTACACTCCAGTGGACTCCATGGCCACACGCGTCACGCCGCACTGCTCGAGCCAATCGGCAAACTGAAGCAGATCGTGAGTGAATGTCCCGAAGCGCTTCTTCTCTTTACGGCTCTTCCCCTTGGCCTCAGCCCACAACACACATGCGGTAATACTCTTCTCATGTACGTCCAAACCACAACAGCAGGGGATAGACAACTTCCATCGCGCGACTCCTTTCCACCGCGCGGCGTCGGACGCTTCGAAAAATCGAACATCTCCTACGCGTGCTCTCCGCAACTTCTGGAGGCTACAATTCGTTGTGCTTCTCAGCGTCCCAGCCATACTCGTAAGCGGGCTCTGTGAGCGCCAGAGTTGGCTCGGCCTCTGTCGCCAACGCGGCTGCCCAAACGCTAGGCCACCTCGACACCATTTCATCCTTCGTTGTGGTCCCCAGCGGGGACCCTGATTTACTCGTAACGGAGGGCTTCGACCGGGTCGAGTTTGGCGGCTTGCATGGCGGGGAGCCAACCGCTGATTACGCCCACAATGATCAGGATCATGCTGGACAAAAACATGGTCATTACGGAGAGGGTTAGGTGGATGTCTACCTTGCCGGTTTCATCTTCGTAGGCGGGGCCGAGGAATGGCAGAGTGCCGATGGAGGCAGTGAGCACCCAGGAAAGCAGCATGCCTATGGCGCCGGCGGCGATGGTCATGACCAGAGCTTCCAACAGGAATTGCCAGCGGATGTGGGCCTTGCGCGCGCCGAGGGCGCGGCGCAGCCCGATTTCTCTCACGCGTTCTTCGACCGAGACGAGCATGATGTTCATTACCCCGACGCCTCCGATGCCCAGGGTCATTGCACCGATCATGAAAAGAAGCGCTTCGATGCCGATGGTGATGCCTTCGTAGATGGGCTTAAATTCTTCGCGGCCGAACATGGTGATGGCGCGTTTGTCTGACGGAGAAAAGTGCTGGCGATTGGCGATGGCGGTGCGAAATTGCGTCATGGCGGCAGGTTCGAAGCCGGGAGCGATCGGTTCCCACACCAGCACGCTGGCATATTTGGTATCCCACAAATCGCCGGCGGCGGTGTATGGGATAAAAGCGGATTCGTCGTCGCAATTGAAATAGCAACTGTCGGAAAACTTTCTGTCCATGGAACCGATTACGGTGAAGGGGACGCCTTTGATGCGAACCATTTCACCCAGGGCGGGTTCGCCGCTGAAAAGTTTTTTGCGCAGCTCGGAGCCGAGAAAGACGACGCGGCGGCGCTCGGCGACGTCTTCCGCTGAGATCCAGCGGCCATCGCTGGGGACTTCGTTACGCATCTCGCCGTATTCGGGATAGACACCGCGAACCGCCGAGTCCTTGAGGCGTTCTTCGTGCGAAACACCTTGGAACCGCACTGTTTCGCGAGTCACCCGCCGGATGAGGGGTGATTGCGCTTTCACCCACTCTGCGTCTTCCGCTTCAAATCTCACCGGCTTGCCGGCGCGCTCGCCGCCGGCTTGTTCGCTGGTGGTTCCCGGCCATGCGATCACGGCGCCCTTGCCAAAGACTTCGAATGTGTACATCAAAACGCTGCGAAAACCGGCGCCGTAGCTGAGCAAGAGTGTTACTGCAACGATTCCCCAGGAAATCCCGGACATGGTGAGGAAGCTGCGGACCGGATTGCGTCCGAGCGCGGTCCAGGCCTGTTTGAAGATTTCGGCGAACATGGGTTTAGCCACCTGCCTCGAAGCGGAGGGCTTCTATGGGATCCACGGACGCAGCGCGATTCGCAGGATAGAGCGCGGAGAGAACAGCGATGATGGCGAGCAAGGAGACAGACATCGCGCCGATTTTCCAACTAGTGAGCATGCCGGTGAAGAACGGCGGCATAGGAAAGAGATTTACGAAGCCGCAGAAACCATAAGAGAGAAGCAAGCCGACGCCGCCGCTGATGCCGACGACGAAGATAGTTTCGAGAAAAAATTGCCGCAGGATGGAGCGGCGAGTTGCGCCGAGAGCCATGCGTACGCCTATCTCGCGAGTGCGCTCGCGAACGCTGACCAGCATTACGTTCATTACGCTGAGGCCGCCGAGGAAAAGCGTAGCGATGCCGACGGCGCCCATGAAAAGCTCCATGCCGACGATGATCATGCGATTGGCTTGGGCCCCTTTTACGGTGTCCCAGATGCTCGCGGCTTCTTCGTCGCGAGGATCATAGTTGTGGAGGCGGGCGAGGGTGCGGCGCAGCTGGCGGACGCAATCCTTGTGAGTTTCGACAGACCATGGAGCGATAAGCAGGTGGTCAACGGTGTGTTCGACGGCCGGAGGTTTGTTGGGAAAATCGCGCCGCATGGAGTTGAAGGGAATAAAGATTTTTCTAGTGTCGAAGCCGTCGTAACTGGAGTTCTGTTCTTTGGATTTCATTATGCCGATGACGGTATACGGAATGCCATTCATCCAAATGGTCTGACCGAGGGCTTCGCGTTCGGCAAACAATTGTTTTTTGGTGTCGCTGCCGAGGAATGCCACGTTGCGGGCGTTTTCGTTGTCTTCGTCGTTGTAGAAGCGGCCCTGCGCGGTGGCGACGCTGCGAATTTCGCTGAACCGCGGAAGGGCGCCGACGACTGGAATCGTCCCGTTGTTATAGAGAGTGCGAACCTGGACGTCGCTGCCAAGTTCGGGCATGGAATACTTGCAGGCAGGCGATTCAGCGGCGACCTTTAGATAGTCGTCCTCTCCCCAGTGAATGAGGCGGCCGGAGCGAGTGCCGCCGGCTTGCATGCTGGTGCGGCCGGCGAAAACGATCATGACGTCCTTGCCAAAGGTTTCCTGATTTTTCTGGATGCCGGAGCCGAGGCCCTCGCCGGCGGCAACCATGATGGTGATGGAGATGATGCCCCAAGCGACTCCGAACATGGTCAAGAGCGTGCGCCGTTTATGCGCCCAGAGTGTTGCCAGCGTGTCGCGGAAAAGGTCGCTGAATGACACCATAGGCTCCTATTGCAAGATGACTTGTTGCTTTTCGTTCAAGCCGGAAAGAACCTCTGTTTTCACGCCGTTGGAGATGCCGAGCTTCACATCGACCTTCTTTTTGCCGTTCGGGCCTTTAGGGTCAGGAATTTCGATCTTGGCGTTGCGATCTTTGTCGTAGATCATGGCGGCTTCGGGAGCCATCAAGATGTTCTTCTTTTCCTCGAGAAGGATTTCGGCGTTGGCGCTCATGTTGGCTTTGAGTTCGCCGCCGGGATTGGAAATGGAGACGCGGACTTCGAAAGTGGTGACGTTGTCTTTCTCTTTGCCTTGGGGAGAAATTTTGGTGACTTTACCTTCAAACTTTTTGTCTTTGAAGGACTCGACGACGATGCGCGCGGGCTGGTTCAAATACACTTTGCCGATGTCGGCTTCGTCGACTTTCCCCTGGACGTAGACTTCGCTGACATCGCCGAGGGTCATGATAGGCGTGGCTTGCGAGCCCAGGATCAGGATGGAGCTTACGGCGTCGCCGACGTTGACATCACGGGACAGGACTAAGCCGTCGATTGGGCTGACGATGGTGGAGTTGCGCAGATCTTCCAGCGCGTTATCGAGCGAGGCTTGCGCCTGGGCCTGCTGCGCTTCGGCTTTGGCGATTTCCGCGCGGGAGACGGCGAGATTGCGTTGCGCGCTCATTTGCTTGTTCAGCGCCAGCTGATAGTTTTTCTGGGCGTCTTCGACAACACTCTTGGACATGACGCCGTCTTTAAGCATCTGGTTGGCGCGGTCCATGCTTAGTTTGAGGAAGGGTACATCGGGGCCTTCGGCGTCAACTTTGTTGCGTTCGAGAGAGGCTAGCGAGGATTCCTTGGCGGCGGTGGCGGCCTCAAGATTGGCGCGCGATTCGCGAACTACGGCTTCGAGCTGAATCTTGTCGAGTTCAGCGAGGATCTGGCCGGCTTTTACGCGATCGCCATAATCGACGAAAATCTTTTTGACGATGCCGCTGGCTTTGGATTTGATTTCAGCTTTGGAGAGCGGCTGGATTTTGCCGGTGGCGACGACGACGCGTGCGAGATCGCCGCGCTCGACGTTAGCGAGTTTGGCGGGATCGATTTCGTGGCTGGGGCTGAGAGCCGCCTTGACGCCGAAGCCTGCGCCAAGAATCACCACCAGCGCAATGGCTCCCCAAATAATGCGGCGACGCCGCTTCTTGCCATTCTTCCCGTTTGTTAAACCATTGGAATTGCTCGCCATACTCGAGGACCCCCGCGACAATTGCCCCACAGTGGAAGATACGGCTACGAGCGACGAAAGGTTCCGTACTTCCAAACATATAGACGAGCGGAAAAGGAAATGGTCTAGAACCAAGCAGGACCAGGCCTCGGCATGCGCACCCTGACTCAGTCGAAGAGTGGCAGCGTGTTTAGGGAATGGCCTGTGAGAGTAGAGTGTTCGCGCCGGGCGCTGAGACAAGAACGCCTGTAAGTGGTTATGGCTCAGGCACTTCTGAGGTCGGAGTTCAGCTAATGTCGTCGGTTACCTAACGGCCCGGTGCTCCGTCTAATTTGTGGCAAGGCGTGGAATTTCTCTCCTCCTGTGCGGAGCGTACGGCAAGTTCTCTGTATGCGCTCAGGACAAAGTTCTTCAGCTGAAACGAATTGATTGCAGCGGACTTGTATGGCCATTGCCGACCGAGTATTTTAGAAAGCCTATCTGACCGAGGACTTGGTCGTGTTTTCTGTGGCAGAGGGCACAGGCTGAATGAGCCATCAGCTGACGATCATAATTTACCAAAAGATGTATGCAGTTTGCCGGCTGGAGCCGGAAGCGGCGGTACCGGCGTGGGCCAATGGGGGGCGATTTCTATCTATCACCAGAACGGCGAACGAGCTGTCGATTGTGTGCGAAGAAGAGATGGTTCCCAATGACGCGCATGTCGAAAGAAATCGCCGGCTGATGCAGATCGAGGGGACGCTGGCGTTTACGCTTACGGGAGTGCTGGCATCGGTGGCATTACCGCTAGCCAAGGCGGAGCTGAGTATTTTTGCTATATCAACGTACGACACAGACTATCTGCTGATAGCCGACGAAGATCTTCAGAAAGCGGCAGAAATGCTGGAAGCAGCCGGGCACACGATCCGGCAATCTCGGTAAGGCTACAAAATTCGAAATTTCAGGAGCGAAAAGGAATGAAGACAGTGATGCGGAACGGCCGGTGGAAGTGTGCCTTTGAGGGCTGGAGATGGTTGGTCAGTGCGCTTGTGGCCGTGCTGTTTCTGCTGGGGATGCAGGCGAAGGCGGACGAACCGTACGCGCGCAGCAAAGAGTTCGACTTGCAGCACTCAAAAATCGCGCTGCAGTTTGACGTGGAGCAAAGGAAAGTCATCGGCGACGTAACGCACAATTTGACGATCTTAAAGGACAACACCAGCAAGCTGGCGTTCGATTCGGTGGGGCTGACGATTCACAGCGTAACGCTGAACAAAGCGGCGGCGAAATTTGAGACTACCGCAACGGAACTGATCGTGCCACTGGCCAGCGCCGCGAAGAAAGGCGACAAGTTCGAAGTCGAAATCAGATACGAAGGAAAACCCACCAAAGGCGCTTATTTTATTTTGCCGGACAAGGACTATCCCGAGCAGCCGAAAGAAATCTGGACACAGGGGGAATCCGAGGACACCCGGTACTACTTGCCGACTTATGATTACCCCAACGACCGACTGACGACGGAAACGATTTTGACGGTCCCGGCGGCGTGGTTGACGGTGGCTAACGGAAAATTAATCGGCGTGAAGGATGCGGGTAACGGGTTGAAAACGTGGACCTGGCAGGAAAGTTTGCCGAGTTCGACGTACCTGATTACCGTAGTGGCCGGTGAATTTGAAGAAGTGAAAGATTCGTGGCGCGGGAAGCCGGTGACTTACTACGCGCCGAAGGGACGCGGGGACCGGCTTAAAATTAATTATGGACGCACGCCGCAGATGTTGGAGCTGTTCAGCAAGAAGCTGGGCGTTGAATATCCATGGGAAAAGTACGCGCAGTCGATGGTGGACGATTTTGTGGCCGGTGGGATGGAAAACTCCAGCGCGACGACAAATGCCAGCTCGTCGCTGGTGAATCCGCTGCTCGAGCCTGAATATCCGACCGGACAGGATCGGCTGATCTCACACGAACTGGGCCACCAGTGGTTTGGGGACCTGGTGACTTGCAAAGACTGGGGAAATATCTGGCTAAATGAAGGTTTCGCAACGTTCATGGAAACTTTGTGGTCGGAGAACTATTTTCCGAAGGACCAAGCGGAATATGAGCGATGGACCGGCATACGAGAGTGGTTCGGACAGCCCGGCTTGTGGGCGAAGCCAATTGTGCGACACGATTTTGATGATTCGAGCGAGTTCGACGGAAATGCCTACGGCAAAGGCAGCCTGGTGTTGTACATGCTGCGGCACCAGCTTGGCGACGATGCGTTTTACCGCGGACTGAAACATTATCTGGAAGTCAATCGCGGAAAGAATGTCGTGACTGCGGACCTGGCGAAAGCAATTGAAGAAGAAACCCATAGCAATGTGGATCAGTTTTTCTCGCAGTGGGTCTATGGCGCGGGAGCGCCGAAATTTGATTTGAGCTACACCTATGACGATGCGAAACATCAAGTGACCGTGAAGGTAAAGCAGACCCAGAAGATCGAGAAACGAATCGGATTGTTCAACATACCAACGGATGTTGAAATCACAACGGCTGCGGGAGCAAAGGACTATCCGATCACGGTCTCCAAAGCGGAAGAAGCGTTTGCGCTGCCGGCGGACAGTGCGCCGGTGATGGTGCTGTTTGACAAGGGCGGGCACATCTTGAAGTCTGCCGAGTTCCACAAAGAAAAGAAAGAATGGCTGTACCAGTTGAAAAACGCGAGTGAGATCGCGGACCGCGCCGATGCTGCCGAAGCGCTGGCTAAGTTGAAGGACGACGCGGTCGTGGACGCAGTACTGGGTGAGGCGCTGAAGAATGACAAAGCGTGGGGAATTCGCGTAACGGCAGCGGATGCGTTGGGCGAACACAAATCTCCGGCAAGTGCAAAATTGCTGCTGGAGGGATTGAATAATGCAACCGAACCGTGGGTCAGGAACCGTATCGTCGCGGCGCTCGGCAACTTCAACGACAACGCCGAGATAGCTCGAAAGCTGGATTCCGTGGCAAAGGACGACAAATCCTACCGTGCGCGCGCCGCGGCATTGCAGGCACTCGGAAAGATCAAGGCTCCCAATGCGCTGGCTACCCTGAATGCAGCTGTCGCCGGCGATTCGCCAGACAACTTCTTGCGCAACGCGGCGTTACGCGCAATGGGGCCGCTGGGCGACGACCAAGCAGTCGCCACGCTGCGAGAATGGGTTGCGGTCGGCAAGCCGATCGACACGCGGCAAGCGGCAATTTACAGCCTGGCGCGATTGAAGAAAGATGACAAGGAGATTACGCAACAAATTTCTGGATTACTGAACGATGCGCACTTCCGGTTGCGCTTCGCTGCTATCTTTGCGCTCGGCGAGCGCGGAGACGCGTCAGCGATTCCAGCACTGGAAACCTTATTAAAGAGCGACGATTTGAGCATTGAGATGGTACCGATGATCCAGGTCCAGATTGCTCGACTGAAAAAAGGCCCGGGCAAAAAGCCGGAGCCGGGCGAAATGAACGAACCAGGTGAGGGCGGAGGTGACGAGGACGCCGTGGCAAAGCGGCTGGCGCGCCTGGAAAAAATGATACAAGAGATGAACGAGCGTTTGAAGAATATCGAGGAACGGTTGCCGGCGAAGCACTAACGGGCGCCTGTGGCGAGAACTGCCCTTTGTTTTTCGAAACGCAAGAGTACATTTTGAGAGGCTCGCATTTTTTCCGCAGAACACCTTAGAATGCGTGGAATATCTGAAGTTGAGATTCTTCGCCTATCCTTGCCGGATGGGCTCAGAAATGACGCGCACACTGAAAATTAGGGGTTAGGAAATGCGATGAGGAGGCGGAGGTCGCGTAGGTTATTGCCGGTCGGTCCGGTGATGATGGTGTCGCCGAGCGCTGCAAAAAAACGGAATGAGTCGCTTCGGCGGAATAATTCTCGGGGATCAAGACCGACCTTTCTGGCACAAGAGAGTGTTTCGCCGTCGGCGACAGCTCCGGCAGCAGGACTATTTCCGTCGATTCCATCGGTTCCTGCGCTTAGCACGACCACGCCCTTTCCGGCGATTTTCTCCACGCAGGCCAGCACAAATGCGGAATTGCGGCCTCCGATGCCGTCGCCAGTTACTGTCGAGCTGACTTCGCCGTCAGCGATTAGCGCCACGGGCCGACGCGGATTGGCCAGGCGCAATTGCTCTAATTGAGCGAGCAAAAAATCTGCGGCCTGTTCAACGGGCCAGTCGTCGGTGGAGTTATCGCAAAAGGCTTCGCAGTCCAGCGATTCAGCAATGCGGTGGGCCGCGTGAAACAATTCGTGCATCCCCAGAATCACCCGGAATTGAGCGCGTTCGAAATCGGGACTGCCAGGCTTTGGAGTTTCCGACATCTCCTCGCTTCCGATCCAGTCAATCAGACGGGTCGGCAGCTGAGCGCGCAAATTGTATTTCGCGACGATAGCCGCGACGTCTTCGCGCGTGGTTGGATCAGGCAAAGTCGGACCGGAAGCCAAGGCTGATTCCTGGCCGACAGGCACATCACTGATGGCCAGAGTGATCACGCTTGCGGGAGCGGCGGCCTGCGTAAGTCGCCCTCCCTTCACGGCGGATACGTGCTTGCGGATAGCGTTAATTTCAGTGATCGAGGGGCCGCAGCTCACCAGCGCACGATTCATCTGTTGAATTTCGGCCAAAGACAGCCCGGGCAATAGAGGGAATTCCATCAGCGCCGAGCCTCCACCGGAAAGCAACACGATCACCAGAGTTCGTGTGGTGCAATCGCGCACAACGTCGAGCGCGGCCATACCAGCCAGCAAACTTAGCGCGTTGGGAATGGGGTGTCCGCCCTCGAAATAGCGCATGCCGGAGCGAACTCTTTCTGGCGCCGCTGGCGCAGAAACGAGCCCTGTGATGCCAGTGTCTGGGGGAAGGATTGCAATCAGGCCATCAAGCATGGGGTGCGCCGCTTTGCCGACGGCGACGACGCGCACGTCGGAATAGTGACGAAGGTCATATTCAACATCCCCGCAGCGAAGCACGCGGCCCGCACAACCGACGCAGCGGGAAACAGAATCCGAAACGTCCAACGCTTCGAGAGTTCGAAGAAAAATTTGCCGCGCGAGCAGTTTTCCATCCATTGAGACGCCTGGCCAGTCGAACTTTTACGTGGCTGCTTTCACTACTTCCGGATTGAGCATATTGGGCGGGCGCTGTCCCTGAAAAAAAGCGACAACATTTTGTGCGGCAACCAATGCCATCTTGGCTCGAGTTTCATTCGAAGCGGAGCCGAGATGCGGCGCGAGGACCACGTTTGGCCGCTTCAGTCCGGGATGAACGAAGGGTTCCTGTTCAAAAACGTCCAGCCCAGCGCCGGCAAGTTTCTGCGATTCCAGGGCATGCACCAAAGCGGCTTCATCGACCACCGGCCCGCGGGAAGTGTTGATCAGAAACGCTGTCGGCTTCATGCGAAACAATTTGGGCGCGTCAAACATCTGGCGGGTGTCTCCGTTGAGCGGCACGTGCAGAGTGACAAAATCCGCTGCGGCGAGAAGGGTGTTCAGATCGCGATATTCCGCGTGCAGCTCGTTTTCGACGGCTGTGGGCGCGCGCGACTTGCTGTTGTAGATTACCTTCATTGCAAATCCAGCGGCGCGCCGTGCCACCGCACGTCCGATGCGCCCGAATCCGACGACGCCCAACGTCTTGCCCCAGACGTCAGTTCCACAAAATTGATCGAAATCAAAACCTTGCCAGTTCCCCGCGCGAACATAGTGGTCGGCTTCCACCACTCTGCGCGCCACAGCCATCATAAGCGTCCAGGCAAAATCCGCAGTGGTCTCGTCCAGCACGCCGGGAGTGTTGGTAATGACGACACCGCGTTTGCTGCATGCGGGGACATCAATGTTGTCGTAGCCGACGGCGACGTTGGCGACGATGCGAAGCTTCTGGCCGGCGCGAAGGACGTCCTCACCTACGCGCTCGGTCAACAGACACACCAGTCCTTCCCGATCTTTCAGGCGGCTCAGCAATTCCTCGCGCGTCGGGCGCTCCGGCTTGCTCCAGAACTCGCAGTCACAGCAACTCTGCAGGAGATTTCGCGCATCAGGATAGAGTGGGTGGGTGATAAAAACCTTGGCTTTCGGCATGTCTGGCCTCAGGAATCGCGGAGATTGTAAGCTACCACAATTGCGGAGCGTCGCGGGGGCGCCGAAAACTTGCAGCGGCCGTTGCGCCTTCGATGCAAGACTCTCTATAGTTGCAGTGCAGGCAGGAAGACTATTTTGCCGATGAATGCAGCCATCACCTCCGAACTCCAGTCCCTGGTCGGGCCGCGCAACGTGCTATCCACTCCGGAAGATCTGGTCATGTATGAATACGACGGGTCGGTCGACCGGGCGCGGCCGGAAATCGTAGTATTTCCGTCAAACACAGCCGAGGTTTCGCAAATCGTCAAACTGGCCGTGAAGCACGACGTCTCTATCGTGGGCCGCGGAGCCGGAACCGGACTTTCCGGTGGTGCTTTGGCGCGCGGTGGCGGAATCATGATCGCCTTCGGGCGGATGAACCGCATCCTGGAGATTGATCTGGAAAACCGACGCGCGGTGGTGCAGCCGGGAGTCGTGAATTTTGATTTGACAAGGGCCGTCGAACAGGACGGGTTTTATTTTGCGCCCGATCCGTCCAGCCAGAAATCCTGCACCATCGGCGGAAACGTATCGGAAAATTCCGGCGGCCCGCACACGCTGGCCTATGGTGTGACGACAAATCACGTCACAGGCCTGGAACTGGTGCTGCCCGACGGCGAGATTAAGCGTGTCGGCGGAAAACTTGGTGATGCGCTGGGCTACGATTTATGCGGCTTGCTAGTGGGCAGCGAAGGAACACTGGCGCTGGTGAGCGAAATCACGGTGCGGCTTTCCAAAAAGCCCGAGGCCGTGAAAACGCTGCTGGCGATTTTCGAAACGGTAGATGACGCGACCGAAACCGTCACGGAAATGACAGCGCGTGCGATTACACCTGCGGCTTGCGAGATGATGGACGGCTGGACGCTGTGCGCCGTTGAAGATTACGTGCACGCGGGATTTCCGCGCGACTGCGGCGCCATTTTGTTGATTGAAGTTGAAGGCTTGGTGGAAGCGGTGGCCAGTCAGTCGGCTGGAATTGCAGAAGTCTGCAAAGCGCATGGGGCGCGGGAAGTGCGAACGGCGAAGGATGATCAAGAGCGCGAGTTGCTATGGAAGGGCCGGAAAACTGCGTTCGGCGCTCTAGGGCGGCTTGCGCCCAGCAACTATGTACTGGATGCGGTAATTCCCCGTTCGAAATTGCCCCAGGCGCTGCGCAGGGTTCTGAAAATCGGAGAAGAGTACGGGCTAAAGATCGGAAATATTTTCCACGCCGGTGACGGCAATCTGCATCCTTTGGTGCTCTTTGATCCGCGCGATCGTTCACAATTCGAAAAAGCCGTGCGGGCTTCCGAGGACATTGTGCGCTACTGCGTGGAAATCGGAGGCGCGCTAACCGGAGAGCACGGCGTTGGCATGGAAAAAAGCGAGCTGATGACGCTGATGTTTTCCGACGCCGACTTTGCGTTGATGCGCCGTGTGCATCAGCAATTCAATCCCACGGGCTTGCTGAATCCGGGCAAGGTTTTCCCGATGGGCAAAGGCTGCGGGGAAACTCGCATTCGAACCAGTCCAAGGCACAGCCCGGTGCCTTCGTGAGCGCAGGTATGATAGCGTCGATCTCGTTGCGATTCGAATCTGCTGTCGGAAATGAATTCGTTCGAACCGAGCCCGAAGCCTTGGAACTATATGGCGTGGACCGCGTTTTGCCTGCGGTTGCTGTGCAGCCCGAAAATGCCGAGGAGGCTGCTGAAATCGTAAAAATCGCTATTCAAGAGAAATTGTCCTTGATCGCCAGTGGGGCGCGGACTTCTCTGGGTATTGGTATGCCGCCTTCCCGTTACGATGTAGCGCTCGATATGACGCGCGTGCGCGGCATCGCGCACTACGATCCGGGCGACCTCACGATTAGCGTGAATGCAGGGACGCCCTTGGCGGAGCTTGCGAAAATACTGGCGGAAAAAAACCAATTCCTGCCGCTGGCGACGCCTTTCTTCGAAACTGCCACGGTCGGCGGCACGATTGCGGCTGGGCTTGATTCTCCGCTGGGCCATTTTTATGGGACAGCGCGTGACTTTACGATTGGCGCGGAATTCGTAGACGGCACGGGAGCGCAGGCAAAGAGCGGCGGGCGCGTCGTTAAAAATGTGACTGGGTACGATTTTCACAAACTGCTGAACGGATCATTGGGTACGCTGGCGGTGATTACACGGGTGAATTTCCGCACTTTCCCGTTGCAGAGGTCGCGCAGAGGATTCCTCGCTTCCTTCGAGGATGAAACGGGAGCCCTCGGGTTCGCAAAGCAAATTGCGGAATCGCCGTTGACACCGACGGTACTAGAAGTGTTGTCACCGGAATTTGCCGAATTATTCCTGGAAGAGAAATCGCCGGTCGCATCGCTGCGATTGGATGTCGAAGCGTGGACGGTCTGCGTGGGATTTGAAGGTAGCGCGGAAGTCTGCGAACGCTACCGGCGGGATCTGTCGCGGATGGCGCGAACGGCGTCAGCGCGAGATGCTATCGCAGTTCACGACTCGCAATTTTTGTCGCTGCTGGAGATCTTGCGCGAAGCACCAGCGGCTATGGGCCGGTTAGCCGCGCAATCGGTCGTGTTGCGCTTCGTAACGCTGCCGGGAAAACTTCCTGACCTGGTGCGGGCGCTGCGAAGTTTTGCAAAGTCGTCGTGGATGAGTTCAGCGATTTTGATTCGAAGCGGTTCGATTGTTTATCTGGCACTGCTGCCGCGCGATGGCGACGAGACCGCGATCAAGCAGGCCGCATATTTTTGGAAGAGTGTTGGATCCTTGCGCGGTCAAATGGAGTTCCACGCCTCGATATTATTCTGTCCCGCCGAATGGAAAGCGGAACTGGACGTGTGGGCGTATGCTGGCGGTGCCGTGGAGCTAGGGCAGCGCGTCAAAAAGGCCTTCGATCCAAGCGACACATTCGCTCGCGGGCGCTTCTCGGGAAGCATGTGACTTTGTGAGCGAATTACCCACCATCCCGGGCCTGCAACCAATTTACGAAGATTACGCGCGCTGCGTGCATTGCGGCCTGTGTTTGAATCATTGCCCAACCTACCGGCTATGGCATTTGGAAGCGGATTCGCCGCGCGGTCGTATACAACAAATGATCCGCGTGGACGAAGGCGCTGTGCCGGTGAACGCAACTTTTGTCGAACACATAGACAAATGTCTGGATTGCCGCGCGTGCGAAACAGCGTGCCCGTCCGGCGTTGAATATGGAAAGCTTGTGGAGTTTGCGCGTGCGCGGATTGAGCGCGATTATAAGCGGCCATTCCTGTCGAGGCTAGCGCGCAATTTCGCATACCGCTGGCTTCTGCCGCATCCGTGGAGAATCGCGTTTTTCGCACGGTTACTGCGCTTTTATCAGCGCTGCGGATTGCAAACGCTTGCTCGCAAGAGCGGTTTCTTGCGGGCGCTGGGGCTTAAAGAACGCGAAGCGCTTCTTCCCCGCGTTGACGATAAATTCTTTTTTCGCTTTCTTGGCGTGACGTTTCAACCCTCAAGCCAGCGCCGCGCGAAGGTAGCCTTTTTTGGCGGCTGCGTGGCGCAAGTCACCTTCTCGACGCTGAATGAGGCGACCATCCGCGTGCTGATGGCGAATGGCTGCGAAGTCGTAGTGCCACGAAAGCAGGTGTGCTGCGGCGCGCTGGCCTCTCATGCGGGAGTGCGGGAAGCGGCTCGCGAGCTTGCCCGCTGCAATCTGAAAGCATTCGCGGCGGAGGAGTTCGATGCAATCCTGACCAATGCCGCGGGATGCGGATCGACCTTGAAGGAATATTCGCATCTCTTCTCGCCGGACGAGCCCGAATATCAGGCAGCGAAAGAGTTCGAATCGCGGGTGCGCGACGTAACCGAATTCCTCGCAGCGCTGGGCATGGTCGCACCGCTTAAGCCGACTCCCTCGCGAGTCACCTACCAGGATTCCTGTCACCTGCTGCACGGCCAGAAAGTTCGCGAAGCTCCGCGCAGCCTGCTTCGCGCGATTCCGGAACTTGAACTTGTGGAATTGCCATACTCGGACATTTGTTGCGGCTCAGCCGGCGTGTACAACATTACGCAAACGGAAGCTTCACTCGAATTGCTCGCGGAAAAAATGCAGCATGCTGCGAGCACTCAGGCCAAGACAATTGTCACAGCCAATCCCGGTTGCCTGCTGCAGATGCGCGCCGGCGCAGAATTGCATCAGACCGGCCAGCAAGTGCTGCACGTGATGGAATTGCTCGACCACGCGCTCGAGTAATTTTCAACGCTCACCAATCAGGTAGCGGCATCCGCGCGCTCCCATTCGCGCCGCGTGTGCGGCTCCCGCCGGAACATCGCAACGCTCTCCGGCAGTGTAAGTCCTGGCTTCATCATTCATGATCAAGGTCAGCTCGCCATTCAGGATAATGTGTGCAGTATCCTCATTGTGCACATGTTGCGCGTAGAAAGCGTTTGGGCCATCCTGCCACACGTATGTGTGCCGAAAACCTTCTTGCCGCAATCCCTCGGCGAGTTTCTCTTCGTCCACGGCCATACCTCGAGCGTATCAGTTAACGGGGCTTATATCCCCGCCCTGAAGGGCGAGGTTTTATGCCCCCACGGATAAATAATTCGTGAAGCGCCAATTCAGCGCCACCCTATACAGTAACGCCCTCCCTTCTTCTGTTTCTGGCAACAGAAGAAAAAGAGGGCGAACTGTCTTCAGGAGAGAAGGGTTTATAAAATAGCGCTCAGTTATCCGGCGGCGGAGGTGGAGGAGCGTTCATTACAAACTTTCCTCGGTGGCCTTGCTCGATGGTGTAGCCTGCGGGCACAGCAAACAAGGTCGCGGCCGGCTCGGTCCGCTGAATATTCGTCAGCGTGTAAGTCGTATTGCCAAAGCGCGGATCAGAATGGGTGCTCTTGACGTCCATCTGCATGTCTGCCGAATACCAACGTTCCGACACGATCGTAATGGGCTTCTCATTCCCAATCTCGCCCGCCGGAATCGTTCGCGTGGTCCGTGTTCCTTGCGCATTGACTCCAGCGATCGTCTGTATGCCGAGCGATTCCGTCTTGGCTTCCGTTTGTACCGCTTCCTTGAAGGTGTGATAGAAGACGTTGCCCGGTCCGCCTCCCGGTCCGCCTTTCGTCCGGACACTCATGCCAATCGGGCCATGCATCTGCCGCGCAATTTTCTGATCCGGTTCCAACACATATGCCGTTTCGGCTATTGGATCGCTGATTTCGATGAAGGAATGCGGCTCGCCAGAGGCCGCCAGCGGGCCAATCGCCGGCAAGGTCACTTCTTTGCGAAAACGGCCCAGGCTGTCTCGATACAAATTTGTTTGCGTCTTCCGATTGATGTGATTACCATCCGCCAACGTTTGCGTTGTCTCCGAAGTCGCCACCGCGCTGAACGGCGCTCCCTTTACCACTTTCCCGCCATGCAATCCTCCGCCAAAGCCGAGCAGCTCAATGTGATTCTCAAAGAAGGCTCCGCCTTCGCCGGCCACGCCCGCCCCAGCCTCGCCAACCGCGCCTCCTTGGATCATTACCGTCCCCGCCTCCTGCGCCGCGGTGCCCGCTTGAATCATTACCATAGGGGGTGGGCCCTCTTGCGTTTCCTGGGCTTGCGCTACTTCCCCACTCCCAAGAAGAGCAACTATGAATACCGCGTTCAACCATCCCACTTCGCGTTTCATTTTTCCGTCTCCTCTTCTCTCCCGTTCGGCCCTGCGTTTCTTACTGCTGCGAACTCTCTCCGCACCTTTCAGCGCGCCAGACGCACTGCCCGCGGCAATCCGTCATTTGCCACCAGCAGGTCCACCTGAATCCATTCGCCCGCCCGCTCTTGGTTCACCGGTAAACCCAAAGCGCCAAGCGCCCCGCGCTGCATGCGCACGCGCACAATCGCAACTTCTTCGGTTTCAGAGGCCAGGCTTCCCGGCAGAAGAGTAAATTCCCCGCTATCCTCATCCTTGGCAGTAGCCGAGGGCGCGCCACCAGACCTCTTTTTTGGCTCCGCCGGAAGTCCGTTGTCCCTCCCCGACGCCAAAATATTTTTGTCTGGAGCCGCCGGAATTTGCACTGCTGCGCCCGGCGCAGCTGCCTTTGGCCTCGACACTTCTTGTGCGTGCCGTGTTCGTTGCCAGGTTACCCAGCCAAGGCTCGCGACCAGAACTGCTGCCGCAGCCAGCACCCGCGACGCTACAACGACAGTACTGAGCGGGACACGGGCTTCGCGTCGCATCCGCAATTCCTGCTTCAAGCGCATCTCCACGCGCGCGGGAGCCGAATCCAGCCGCGTCGATTCCCGCAACAGTCGCAGATCGCCCTTCACTTCCCGCCAGGATTCCAGCATCGCGCTGCAACGCCCGCACACTTGGGAGTGTTGGACGGCCGCAGCCACTTCCTGTGGGTCCGCGTCAGCCCGGTCAAGATCCAGGCCCCGCAGTTCGAATTCTTCGCAATTCATCGTCTCAACTGCCTTCCTCGCCCCTCCCAAGCTCACTTGGCACCGGCGCTGGCCCGGCGCGGAGCATCCCGCAGCAGTTCTAACTTCGCAAGCAGCAATGCCCGGCCGCGATGTAACCGCGAACGAATCGTGCCAATCGGGCAGCCACACGCGCTCGCCGCTGCCTCATAACTCATTTCTTCCAGCTCACACAAAACTACCGCTTCCCTGAACTCCGCCGGCAATCCGAGCACTGCTTCTCTCACCTGCTCGATGCGCTCTCGTTTTTCCGCGATCATCATCGGTGTCAAAGGATCCTCAGGCTCGTTCCACGCGCTGCCGTCCGCGTTCATCACATCCAGGGACAATTCTCGCGGCGTTTTTTCCAGGTGTTTCATCACCCGATTTCGCGCCACGCCATATAGAAATGCCCCCAACTCACCCCGCTCGGCCTGATACTTCTGTGGCTCGCGGATCAACACCAGAAAAACTTCCTGCACAACTTCTTCCGCGGCCCACGGCGAACCGGTCATGCGCAGCGCGTAGCGATACAGCGCCGACTGGTGCTTCTGATACAACGCGAGGAACGCCTGCTCGTCGCCGCGTACCGCACGCTTGAGCAGCGCGTCCGGCTTCTCTTCCAGTATTTTCATTACTTGGGTTAGACGCCTCGCTGCTCTTCAATGGGTATTCCGCTGACCGGGCAAAAAGGTTCCCCGGGTCAGCCATTGGGGCGAATAAACGGCGAAGAAATGGGTTTCAGCGATTTTTGTCAGCAGGACGGAACAGCTTGGCCGCAATTCGGGTCACGAACCGGCGCGGGACTAACCGCTCTCCGTGTGCGCCGAGGTAATTTCCCAAACCGGAGATCACATAGCTCTTCCCTGCCGCCAGCGCCCTCAATCCGTTCTGCGCCACCGTTTCGGCGGTCTGTTCGCGGCCTTTCGAACTCGACGGATGGCCCGCAACCTCGTGGAATTCAGATTCCGTCGTACCCGGACATAATGCGCATACGCGCACGCCATGCGGTTTCATCTCTTCGGCCAGACCTTCCGCCAAAAAAAGGTCAAACACCTTTGTTGCGGCATAGGTTGATATGTACGGAACCGCTTGGAATGACGCGGTGGACGCGACAATCAGGACATCGCCGCTTCGCTTCGCGACCATGCCGGGCAGATACAGACGCGTCAGGTGCAGCACAGCGCTGCAGTTCACTTGCACCATTTCAAGGAGTCTCTCAACCTCAACTTCGTGCAACTCGCCATACTGGCCGAAACCTGCGTTGTTCACCAGTAAATTGATGGCAAGGCTCTTCCCTTTCGTAAAATCAAAAATTTCCTTGGGAGCGGACGGCTGCGTCAGGTCCGCAACGATAATTTCGGTTTGAATCTTATGCTTCGCGCGCAATTGCTGTGCCAGCAACTCCAATCGCTCCCGCCGGCGCGCCGTGAGCACCAAATTCGTCCCACCAAGTGCAAGCTGTTCCGCCAGCGCCTTGCCAATCCCCGCACTAGCGCCAGTCACCAGCGCCCACTTGCCTTTCCATTCGCCGAT
>WNFR01000944.1_pt1 | contig 35115 bp, 25 predicted proteins | sample 5400221 | NCBI WGS metagenome assembly WNFR01 (sample SAMN13153357, study PRJNA577476) | soil metagenome | isolation source: 40 cm soil under Madrone tree | place: USA:California | collected 2016-06-14 | reverse complement strand
TTGAAGCTCTTCGATCTGGCAGTCCAGCCCGCCGATATTCTCGAAGCTCTCCTCAGGGCTTTCCTCGAGAAACAGCTCAGAGCCCTTCGAACGATCCACCTTTTCGAACGCCATCCAGGCGCTCGGTCCCATCGAACCAGGTCGCCGGATTTCAGTTCGCTCCGCAACAACGAGTCGGCGGCATCGACGATCAGCTCATCGTCACGGTGCTTGATTAGTTGAAGAGTTGAGATGTAGAGGGTGAGAACAGAACCGGATGAGTTACGCCTCGTCGACGGTTTCACCAGATGCGCGACTCAAATCCCACGCGGCGGCTCCGGCTTCTTGATCCTGATCCGCTTCAGCCAGGGGAGCGCTTTCCATCGGGCAAGTTCCTTCTGATATCTGATATTCAACTCCGCGGCGGCCGCTGCATTAGCGCGCGGGTGCGGCACGGATATATACGCAGTTGGCATCGCGGTCCGTCTTGTGTCGCCCTGCCCAGTTCGACCGCTGTTGTCCACGATGAATGGGTTGAATCTTACCGGTTGTCCACAGCGAGGGCACTCGCTGTGGAGAGACGTTTCATCCCAAGCTTCACCGGGCAGTTGCAAACACGGTGACTGCTCTGGCGCCAGTCCGAATTCCGCACACAGACTGTGAACCTTGTCGAGGACTTGCTGGGCTGGCGTGAAGCGATTGCCGCACCACGCACAACGAGCAGTGACATCTCGCTCGATCCCACTCCCGCGTAGCGATGCAAAACAGACGTGTAGCCGTTATGAAAGGGGTGACCGGCTCCATGCCCTGAAGGGCAAGGAGATATATCCGACCAGCATTGTCGCCCACGGCCAGGTTGATTCCCGTCGGGTCCTGCGCGAGGACGACGTTGTACCCGCGAGTCACGAACTTCGCCAGCCCCTCGCCTCCGGGGACCCTCCTTATCCCAATTTCGCCGTCGGCCTCATCTCCAAAGGCCGCCAACGGCGCGGTAAGATCTGGCGACCACAACGAAGCGCCGCATCCACCTCCGATCGCGATCCGAGAAGCGCCGTCCGTACTCAAAGAAGCCCGTCCGAGCACGATGTGGCGGCCGTCGGCACTATAGGCGCAGCCCTTCTCGCCTACCCATGAACTCTGCAGACTGAGTTCGCTACCCACCTCGACCGTTGCAACTTCGCTCCACCGCGGCGTAGCCCATATTCTCGCCACCCGCTCAAGGCGGGACGAAGAACCAAGGGGCCCACCTCCGCCAGCCCATTCTGTGTATCGGCAGGTGATTAGAGCCAATAACCGCTTCCCGTCCGGTGAGAACGTGCACGAGGACACAGAATAGTCTTGAGTCGAAGTGTTATTTTTGGAGCTTTGCAAACTGTCGCGAAGTCCGGGATCCACGGACAGGCACGCAGATTCACGACTCGTCCTCATGTCCCAAACCCTGACAGTTCCGTCATCCGACCCCGATGCTAGCCAGCGACCATCGGGTGAAAAGGCACATGCATTGACGTCGCCCGAATGACCCGTCAAAGACTGAGGTCGTCCAGCTGATGCCTCCCAGAGGTACAGCCCTTCCTTTGTCCCCGACGCAAGCCACTCGCCGTCTGGCGAGTACGCACAGGAAAGAACCTGACCGGCGTACTCTTGGGCGGCCCGCTCCTGAAGATCGTTACCCATTAGTCGGACCGCTGCGAGGAGATCGTCAGCGTGCCCCCCGAGTGTGCCGATCAACGCCCCGTTTTGCTGTCCCAAACCTTCAGGGTCTTGTCGGTTGATGCGGACAATAAGCAATCACCTTTCGGCGAGTACGCACATGCCTTCACCGGGCCGGAATGCGCCTCGTATCGAGCCACCTCGGCTGAGCCCGGACTGTCCCAAACCTTAATGACTCCGTCCGCCGAGCCGGAAATGAACAAATTGTCGCGAGCAGAATACATGCACGCCTCGACGTAGTGCGAGTGGCCGCGCAAGACGGCTTTCGGGTGCCACGAATCCGTTCGCCAGAGCCTGATGGTATAGTCAATGGACCCCGACGCCAATTCGTGACCATCAGCGGAGAATGCGCATGTCAATACAGCTTCCTTGTGACCCGCGAGCGTCGCCAGGATTTCGTCGGATTCGGCGTTTGCTACAGTCAGAAGATGATCATCCCATCCAGTCGCTACGAGGGAACCGTCCGAAGAGAGCGCGAGAGAGCGAACCCTCTCACTTCTTTGAACTGTACCGAGTCGTTCCGGCTCAAAGCGTGCGGTGTTAGACCTCTCCCACCAGGCGCCGAACCAGATCAGGCTCCCATCGGGCGAGAACGCGCAGCCTAATACCCACTGCCTATGCTGAAACAAGAGCGAAGGGCGCTCGCGCAGATTGTGACTCTCACTACGAATGAACCGCAGCCAGTCTTGCAGTTCCTCGCGCTTTGCTGGTTGTAGATCAGCCGCTTGCGACATGCCGCTCCACCGGTCAGCCTCGGCTCTAGTTGCTACGTGTTGAGGAGCTCAGCGAGAGCAATACTGATACGTCCGGCAACTCTATGCAATACCAAACGAAAACATTTTGGAAGGGTTTACTCGGATAGGGAAATTCCAGAGGGAGCGCGAGAAGCAGTGCGAGAGAGGGAGTGAGCAGTAGGCAGACACATTCACTAATAAAGGACTGCCTACTGCTTCAACGTTCGCGCGAGTGCGAAATCAATACTGATCGAGACGCCGGGGCAACACAACTCCGTTCGTACTATGAGACGACTGCTATTGCGCCGCTTCTGCTTTCAAGCGGCCTCTCTCCGTCACTAGTCCCTTGCTCCTGATTCCTGTTCTCAGGCTGCCCGCGGCGTTGTGCTTGCTGACAAGCTACTTCTTGGCGCCGATCACTGCGTCCTTAGCCGCCTTTGCGACGCGGAACCTGATGACCGTCTTCGCCTGTATTTGAATTTCGGCGCCCGTTGCCGGGTTGCGTCCTAAACGGGCCTTGGTCTGCTTCTTGACTAGTTTGCCGATTCCGGGAATCACGAATTCGCCGACCTTCTTTGTCTCACGATAAGCGATGTTGCTCAGCGATTCGATGAAAGCCGCGGCAGTCTTCTTGTTTGTTTCGGTCGCTTCGGCCAATTCGGTAGCGAGCTGCGTCTTCGACATCTTCTTTACGTTTGCCATAAGTTCTATCGTCCTCTTTCTAAATTTGATCTCTGTCTCTCCCCACAGGTTTCTAAACTCGGGTGCGGTGTAAAGCAAAGCGCTTCGCTCCATGAGGCACGTCGGTCACCGCTCAAAAAGATACCCCTGCTCCCGCCGCCCCATAATCGAGCCGGCAAAACAGGGGATTTCTGCGACGCGAAGATTACTACACCAGAAATGAAGTTGCAACCAAAAAGCGCAAAAACACCAGCAATTTTATTAGGTGAAATCGAATCCCGGCCAACACGACGTTGCTTGGAGCACAAGATTCGGGTCATCGGAGAGCGACTAAACCCGCGACGGGGTCGGAGTGCCGACCTGGTCGCCCAGAAAGAGGAAATCAATCTTATTGACTGACGGTACGGCAGATGAGAGAATTCGGTCTTGTGATGCCAGCCCCAGCGCAGTTCAACTTATTCTACCGTACGATCGAGAAGGATTCCCCGACTCGGTGAGCACTTAAGATGTTAGAGTTCAAGCAGCGCCAATTGGAAACGGAAGAGCTTTCCCCCAGGTGGAACATCGGCGTCGATCGTCGCCACGTCGCAGCCTACGTCGGGCTAGCGTTGGTAGCCGGGTTTGCAGGTGGCTTTATTGCCGAGAGATATGTGGCTCGCAAAGAGATGGCTCCACCGCCGCTCGTCAGCGAGTCTCGACCGCCTGTCCGGCAGGCGGCCAATACTCAGCCGGTCGAGTTCCACCGCGTCACTCGCATAGTGCGCGGCGACACGATCGAGGTCGAGGGTGTGGGACCAGTTCGCATGCTCGGACTGGAAACTCCCGACGGCAAGTCTCCGCGCGAGCTCAACAGCAGTCACGGGCTGCGCGCGCTCAACTACGTCGAGAAGACGTTGCTGGGACAGGACGTTCGACTCGAATTGGACACGACAAGCAGCGCCAAGGACAGCGCGGATCAGACGCTTGCCTACGTCTTCACCCGCGACGGCACCCTCGTCAACGGCGAGATGGTGAAGCAGGGCCTCGCCCTCGTCCGCTCAGAGGAGTTCAGATTGGCAGCCGACTTCCGGGGTTACGAGCGGGAAGCGATGCAGGCCATGCGCGGATTGTGGGGATCGTCGTCGTCATCGACGGTAGCCGCTACGCCCTCCTCGACGACTGCGTCACCATTAGCCGATGACAAGCCAAAGAAGCTTTCACCCCTTGCGCCATCGGCTTTCGGGGCCAACATTCCCGCGCTCTCGGGATCGCCAACCACTTCCCTTGAACAAAGCGTGTGGGTTTCGTCTGGCGACAAGATGTATCACAAGTCAGGTTGTGAGTTTCTGGATAAGAAGAAGCATTCGGTCCCATTATCGCAGGCTAAGACGGAAGGCTTCACGGCGTGCAGCAGGTGCTATGCTTCGACTGTGCTAAAAGCACCATAGCCCTATTGACTGATGCCTTATACTATTTTCCGGATTGTTCCCCCTACCAGCATGACCATCAGCGCGGAGTAGCAAGCCCGGCTGAGGCCAAAAGCCCGCAGGACAATACGACGAGAACAGGATCTGAACATGGACAGGCGATTGGTTTCTGTCTGCACGACAGTCATTCTTTCATTTCTCACGCTCGCCCACTCGAGCGCGGCAAACACACCTCGGAAGTCGATACTGAACAAGCGGCCAGCGGCGCTCAGCACGTCGCGAGCATCGATCGGCATACGATCACGGGACACGAAAACTCCCGGAGTTCGCGCCACAAAGAACTGCGATCCCTGCGCGGCGGAGCTCGCTCAGAAGAGCAAGGGCCACGCGGCTAAGAAAGGCGCGAAGGCGGCGAAGAGCCTTCCTTGCCATCCCAAAGACTACATCGATCCGAAGATCGCCAGTAACTACAAGGCCGCGTTGCGCGATATGAAACGCGCGGGCATCAAGCCGCATATTACGAGCGTGTGGCGTTCCTCCGAGAGTCAAGCGGAACTGCATCGGTGTTCGCTCAGCACCCGTTGCCGTCGCGCGAACCCGGGTCTTTATCGCGCGCTCCCCGCCGGAAAATCCATTCACGAGGCCGGTTTCGCTGTCGATATGGCCGGCATCGCCGCGGGTCCCCGCGGTGACAAGCGGCTCACACCGCAAGGCAAGCGCATCGTTGCAATAATGAAGAAACGTGCAGGAAGCCATCACACGAACTCAGACAACTTGCCAGGTAAGGCTCGCGAAGAACAAGGCTCACAAGAAAGCGGCGGACAAAGTCGCGGCCGCCCGCGCTCAGGTTCCCGCCAGAACGCGTCTGGCGGCCGAGGCGAAATTGACAAAGACACGCCGCCACCTGGGGAGAGCAAGAGCGTGAGCCAATACTGACGCGTCGAAGCGATTTAATCTTGCGGACTGAACGGGCTTTCGCCGCTTCGACTTCTGTTCGGTACCGGACCGCTTGAGCTTCAGCTCGGCCAATCACGTCGCGGCTGCCTGGTTCCACTGTGGGAGCTGCGTGGTTGACTTCCCTTCCTTCACCTAATTAGAATCGCCGCCTGGTTCTCCAACATTCGAGGTCACTCTGGTGAAACTAACTCTACTCGACTGGTCGGTCATCGCTGCCTATTTTCTCTTCAATCTCGGTATTGGAATCTACTACGCTCGGCGAGCACGCGGAAGTACAACCGACTTTTTCCTCTCGGGCCGTAACGTTCCGTGGTGGCTTGCGGGCACGTCTATGGTCGCAACTACATTCGCAGCGGACACACCGCTTGCGGTCACCGGGTTCGTCGCCCGGAACGGGATCGCAGGCAACTGGTTGTGGTGGAACTTTGTGATGAGCGGGATGCTCACGGTGTTCCTGTACGCTCGATTGTGGAGAAGAGCCGGAGTGATGACCGATGTCGAGTTTGCCGAGCTGCGCTACTCGGGCAAGCCGGCAGCCTTCTTGCGCGGCTTTCGCGCGCTGTATCTGGGCCTGCCCATCAACTGCATTATCATGGGCTGGGTTAACCTGGCGATGGTCAAGATACTCGAGACCACGCTGGGCCTCGACAAGAGCGGCGCACTGAAGGTTGTCATCGGGCTTCTGATCTTCACGGCGTTTTACACAACGATCTCCGGTTTGTGGGGTGTCCTGGTGACTGACCTGTTTCAGTTCGTGCTGAAGATGGGAATGGTGATAGTGCTCGCTGTTCTGGCAGTCCACGCGGTTGGCGGGATGGATGCTCTCAAAATGAAGATCGCTGCGCTTGATGCGTCAGGCGGACAGCAGGGTTCACGGCTTTCATTCTTCCCGGAACTGGATTCTGTGTGGATGCCGACGATCACGCTGTTCACTTATCTCGCCGTGAACTGGTGGGCGAGCTGGTATCCTGGCGCCGAGCCTGGCGGCGGTGGTTACGTCGCTCAGCGGATATTCTCTGCCAAGGACGAACGGCACGGACTGCTGGCGACGCTGTGGTTCAACATCGCGCACTATGCTCTGAGGCCGTGGCCGTGGATACTAACGGCGCTGGCATCGCTCATCCTGTACCCCGAGCTTGCGGATAAGGAAACCGGTTATATCAGAACGCTGATGGACCCGAATGTCTTTCCGGTCTACCTGCGCGGCTTCATGCTTGCAGCGTTCGCTGCAGCTTACATGTCTACGATAGGCACTCAGCTCAACTGGGGCGCGTCATACGTGATCAACGATTTCTACCGGCGCTTTCTGAAGATCGACGGTGGCGAGCGGCACTACGTGATCGCTTCCCAACTGGTCACGGTTCTGTTGATGATAGTTTCGCTCATAGTGACATTCAATCTGGAGTCGATTGGCGGGGCGTGGAAGTTGCTGTTGGTGACGGGCGCCGGGACCGGGACCGTGCTGTTGCTGCGTTGGTTTTGGTGGCGAATCAACGCGTGGTCTGAAGTCTCGGCGATGATCACCGCCGCTGCGTGCTCGCTCTTTTTGCAGCTTTACCTCAAGTGGGACAGCGACAGTCCGCGGGACTTCGCCTACTTGATGCTTGTCACGGTCGGTGTGACCACAGCCGTTTGGCTCACGGTTACCCTGCTGACTCCCGCGGAATCAACCGAGACGCTGGCAGCTTTCTACCGCAAGGTGCGACCCGAAGGCCCGGGATGGAAGCGAGTCGCGGCGCGGACAGGTCTCGCGCCGTCAAGCGCGAGCGGAGGCCTTGCCATACAGTTCGCGAACTGGTTTCTCGGATGCGTTTTGATATACGGATTCTTGTTCGGCATCGGCTATGTCATCTTTGGCCAGATGTTGAAGGGCGCGGGCTTCTTGCTCGGCGGCGTCATTGCGGGCGCGTTGATCATTCGAAACTTGAAAAGCGCCGGCTGGCAGCCTTCACCGGATGAAGCCGCAGCCCAGGCTAAAGACGTCGCCGCGGCCGCTTGAGGTTATGTTCAGAGTTCAAGCTTTAGCTTGCCGCTGAGTGACAAATCTGCTGGGAGCCAGCCTAAAGGCTGGACTGTGAACTCTGTCGCGTCGTCGTGACCGGCTAGCTGGATTTGGGGGATCAATTGCTCTTCATCAAGAGAGTCGCTTTAGCATTGCTACTGTTGAGCACATCGCACGTGCCCGCTGCTCTGCCTGCTAAAGGCGCTGAAAAGGAAAGGCCGCCCGCCGTTGAACAGTCCTGGGTCGAGAAAACGCTCGCCTCGATGACGCTCGACGAGAAAATCGGTCAGTTGATCATTCCCGCGATGATCGGCATGTTCCTGAGTCAGGATAGCGAAGCTTTTCAGCAAGCTCGTCGGGACATCTCCGAGTTTCACGTCGGCGGCTATCACATGCTTGGCGAGGTGAACATCCTCCACGAACCTGCCGGCGTCGCGCTCCTTATAAACCACTTGCAAGAGCTGTCCAAGGTTCCGCTGTGGATCACCGCGGACTTTGAGGGCGGCGTTGGCCTGCGCTACATCGGCGCAACGCGACTCCCGCGAGCGATGGCGATGGGCGCGACGGCGAACCCCGAGCTGGCCTATCAGGCTGGCCGCATCACCGCTGAAGAAGCCCGCGCTCTCGGCGTACAAGTCAATTTCTATCCTGTCGTCGACGTGAACAATAACGCGCGCAATCCTATCATCAACATTCGCTCATTCGGGGGAGATCCGTTACTTGTTGCTCGCATGGCTCGCGCGTATATACGAGGCTCGCAGGAGCACGGGGTGATGGCGACGGCGAAGCACTTTCCCGGACACGGCGATACTTCAACCGACTCCCACCTCGAGCTGCCGGTTATCGACGTCGATCGCGCGCGCTTGAATGCCATCGAGCTGCCGCCCTTTCAAGCCGCCGTCGAAGAAGGAGTCGGCGGCGTGATGAGCGCGCATATCGCCCTGCCGCGTATTGAAACCGGTAATCTTCCTGCCACGCTTTCTTCAAAGATGCTGACCGGCGTGCTCCGAGGTGAGCTTAAGTTCGGCGGCGTAATCTTCACCGACGCGATGAACATGCGCGGCATCGCGGCTCACTATCCCGAAGGCGAGGCCGCGGTTCGCGCGGTCAGGGCCGGCGCCGACATCGTGTTGTATCCGCCGAGCGTCGAGCAGGCTTTTGTCGCGCTCAAGCGAGCAGTCGAATCGGGCGAAATCAAAGAGTCGCGCATCGACGAGTCGGTCAGGCGAATCCTGGCCGCCAAGGCAAAACTCGGGCTTGATCGCGACCGCTTCGTCGATATCGGCAAGCTGGATAAGACGCTTGGCCGCGCAGAGAATCAACGAACCGCGCAGCAAATCATCGAGAGCGCTATCACACTGGTGCGCGACAAGCGGGGCGACTTGCCGTTGAAGCTGGCGCCTGAACAAAGGGTCCTGTTCATCACGTTGGTTGACAACAGCGAAGGCTGGCGCGACGGAGTGCCCGGTCGCGCCTTCTTCGCGGCGCTCGTCAAACGCCACCCGAATTCGATCAACGTTTACGTGACCGACAAGACTTCACCAGCAGAGTTTGAATTGATAAGGAAACTCGCGGCATTCTCGGACGCGGTAATAGTCAACGGGTTCATTCGAGTGTCGTCATTCAAGGGCTCGATTGATATGAGCGATGGCGAGATCAATCTATTGAAGCAGCTCTCTACGATCGAGAAGCCATTCGCGTTCGTGCTTTATGGCAGCCCTTATCTGTTATCGTTCGTGCCCGAGCTCCCAAGTTACATTTTGGCCTACGAGTATTACCCTGCGGCCGAAGAGGCCGCGCTGAAAGCGGTGCTGGGCGAGATTGAATTCAGAGGCAGGCTCCCGGTTGAACTGCCGGGCTTCTATCCCATCGGCCACTCGGCAGCGAAGAGGTAGCGAAAGCGCAAAGAGCAAAGAGCGAGAGCAAAGAGCGAGAGCAAAGAGCGAAACGCTTAGCTCTTTGCCCTTCGCTCTTTGCCCTTTGGCCCCCTTGATTCTCGGAGTGGCTTAGTGCAGCATTTAGCAAAAGAATCCAATGGAAAGCTCATCAATGTACGGCGACGACGAAACGGAAGAGGTCAGAGTATTCACTCTGAGCGAAGCGCGCGGCCTGGTACCGAGGCTCCGCAAGTTGCTGGCGCGGGTCACGAAAGAACGCGAGGCGCTGCTGGATATGCGCGTCGAAATAGATTTGGCGAGAGAAAAAGCCAGCGCAGGTGGTGGTGGTAGCCCGCTCGGTCCCACTTATCTTGCGCACCTGATCGCGTTCAGTGAAGCAGTTCAGGAGGTCGAATACCTCGGCGTGCATGTGAAGGATTTGCGTACCGGTCTCGTAGATTTCCCCTATGATCGCGACGGCCGTATAGTCTACCTCTGTTGGAAACCCGACGAGGATGAAATAGCCTGGTGGCATGAGACAGACTCGGGATTCGCAGGCCGAAAACCGCTCACCGATGAGTTTGAATGAACCGCAAAGTTCGTAGGGCGCCTTCAGACAGATTGCTCTGAACAGGCAACGTTCCGCCTGACGGCGGTCCTACGAGACTCATTCATCGGAGATCAATTGGCGGATCAGAAAAAACCGGGGGGAGAAGTGGTTGATATAGAAACTCAAGCCGACGGTCGGGGCTCTTCCTTGCGCGCTGGCTCATCGCGGTACTTGCGGTCGTCGTCGCGATACTTCCGATCATCGATCTCGCGAGGATCGTCGCCGCGCATTCCGGTCTTGAAGTGGCGGATGCCTTCGCCAAGCCCTTTGGCGACCTCCGGTATGCGACGCGCTCCGAACAAGATAATTATTATCAGCGCGATTATCAGCAGCTCGGGCATTCCAAGTGGACCCATTGTTGTGCTCCTTAACGAGTGGACTTCGATAAAGCGATTCTAGACCTCGCATAAGAGCGTGTCAAACACCATGAGACACTCAAAACTCGCTGTTGTCCGGACTTGTGACTGGCATGCTGGTCAGCATTGCCCGCTCGCATTCGTGACTTCGCGATGAAGCCAGAGCCGAGAACACTTTGCATTGTGCCGTTTTCGCGGACGAAGCCGCCGCTGCTCGCTTCATGGGGACGAGCGCCCTCACGCTCTTTGAGACTGGGATCGGGAGGTTCTTGATTTCGATTGCTTCGAAGATCGGCTTGAGCACTTGCATTTCGATACCCTTCAGCATTTCTTCGCGCGTCACCGTGTCCAGCTTTACGGCACCCAGCACTCCAATAACCCGCGCCTGGTTGTTGAAGCTGGCCACAACCACCGACGCGACGCGATTTGCAGCTAGAGAATGGCGCGACTCAACCCTGGGAGATGCGCGTCGCGGACAAGCTTTCAGGACGCGTGGATCCGAGGCATCATTCAAGGTCGTAGTTAGGGCCTCGGGCCTGCGCGCACAGCCGAATTCCGTAGACGGGCTGGTGGACCTGTCAATCGCGATGGAAGAATCACTCTCTGAGGCATTGACGACAGATAAATCGGAAGCGGTTCCCGGCTGGTAGCTCGCACCAAATACTTCGGCTATTTGCTGCCATGCGTCCATCGCTGCGGAGAGTCTTGGGTTGAAACTGACTTGCACCCCGGCAACTCCCAGCGAGATCGGAAGGATGGCGAGGACCAGGAACAAGAATAAGGCCGCGCCCACCGGGGCATGCGCCGCTCTGTTAAGTCGTTGCATCGCTGTCTCCGAAAACCGAATCAGTTGCTCCCGCCTGAGTGCTGCCTTCCGAAACGGCTAAAAGGATTGAAAGTTCAACTTTTTCTGCGTCTCTTAACTGCTTCGTTCACCCCGTAAGTGGCACAGCGACAGAGAAGGTTGCAAATACTTTCTTGGGGAAGCGGACCACGTCTTGTTTGCCCGGATTTCTTGCGGATTTGATCGCTGTCGAAATGCCTTGTACAAAGGCATCAGAACAGAGTTGCCTGGTCCGAGTGGCCACCGATCTTCCTAAAATCAAGCCCGAGGTGCTCGTAAGCAAGGCGAGTCGCGGTGCGTCCGCGCTGCGTGCGGTTCAGAAATCCGACCTGTAACAGATAAGGCTCGTAGATCTCTTCAATCGCATCTTTCTCCTCACTGATGGCGGCCGAAAGCGTCCCGAGTCCAACCGGCCCGCCGTCAAACTTCTCTATGATCGTCAGCAGGAGTTTGCGATCAACCTCATCGAGCCCATACGCATCAACCTCCATGCGATCGAGAGCGAGGCCCGCCACGTCGCCGGTTACGTCGCCGTCGTGCAGCACCTCAGCGATGTCACGCACTCGACGCAGCAAGCGGTTGGCGATTCGAGGCGTGCCTCGCGACCGCTTGGCTATCTCGTGAGCGCCGCTTGCCTCCACCTTCACACCGAGGATGTCAGCAGAACGGTTCACGATCACTTCCAAATCGGCGACCGGATAGAAGTCCAGGTGGAGCGGTATTCCGAAGCGGCCTCGCAGCGGCGCACTGATGAGCCCGGCCCGCGTAGTCGCGCCTACCAATGTGAACTTCGGCAGTTCCAACTTTATTGATCGAGCCGAAGGTCCCTGCCCAATCATGATGTCCAACTGATAGTCTTCCATCGCCGGGTACAAAACTTCTTCGATTGTCGGGTTGAGCCGATGAATCTCGTCGATGAACAAGACGTCGCCTTCAGCAAGATTCGTCAACAGCGCTGCAAGGTCGCCGGCTTTTTCGATAACCGGTCCGGCAGTGGACTTAATGTCACTGCCCATCTCGTTGGCGATGATGTGAGCCAGGGTGGTCTTGCCGAGTCCGGGCGGACCGTAGAGCAACACGTGATCGAGAGCTTGCCCGCGTTTGCGCGCGGCCTGGATAAAGATCGACAGGTTCTCTTTGGCCTTGTTCTGACCGATGTACTCGCGAAGCAATTTAGGTCTGAGACTCAGCTCAAACTGTTTCTCGTCGTCGCCATCAGTGCCTGCGGAAATGATTCTGTTTTCCACCATTCGACCAAAACTCCTGCGCGCGCGAGCGGGTTTTCTGATCGCGCAGTTTACCATAAGTTGTGGCGCCGCTGAATAGCGTTACAAAATCTGGTGCCAGCCGTTATAATTTCCCCAACGCATCAATGACAAAGCCGCCTGAAGAAGGAAGGATCTGGGAATGGCGCGCGTTCGGGCACCTCAGCCAGACGCTCGCCGCAAAGGTTCGGGCTTATCCGGTCAGATTCAGCGACCTTCGAGGCGACGACATTTACCTGATCTCGCCGCTCAGCGATCAAAACGTAAAGCTGCGCAGTTATGCGCACGGGTGGGTGCTCAAGCTCAAGTTGCTGTTCGAAACCAAGGCGGCGCCTTTCGAGCTTTATGACGAAAGCTCGGAGTTTACCTACCAGTTCCCCGTTGCACACGACAGGCTGAAGGACGCCGCGCGGTTGCTGGGTGTCACGCTGTCGGTAGGCGCTCATTCATTTGATCGTCTCAATGATGAGGAGTTCGTGAAGGCCCTGGTGGAGTCGTCTCCCGCGGTGTCCAAGACCAGAGTATCCAAGAGGCGATCGCAATATCAGTTTGAGAAGGGATGGCTGGAGCTGGCCGACGTCAAGTTTCCAACGCGCGATGTTCAATCAGTATCGGTTCACTCATCTGAGATCGACGTCGTAAAAGAAATGATAGAACGGTTGCAACCAGGGGATGAGTTGGAACCTATGAACTACATTGAAGCATGCAGGCGATGGGGTTGACTCTTCGATTGACATCGCCATCCTCATTTGCGCGCGTCGATGAGCGTCAGCAGCGTTGACTGTCTACTAAGCCGACATCTGAGGAATTCCGATGCCCTCTTTAACCGAACAGGCCGTCCAAGAATCCGATGTGATAAACCATCATCACGCCAAGTCCCAGGCTGAAGATTGCCGCGAGCATCTGCACCGCTCTGTGCGTCCGCTTGAAACGATCGGCCGTCAATCGCAAAGGCATGCTGACGAGCGCGCTCATGATCATCATTCCGCCAATCGACCCCAGCCCGAACACCGCGATGAACGCGAGTCCGATTACTCGCGAAGAAACCGTTGAGAGGACCAGCAGCATCAGGGCAGCGCTCCCTGCCAGCCCGTGGACCATCCCAACAAGTAACGGCCGGGCGTTGAGACATAAGCCGTGATGCGTGTGTTGAGCTGACTCAGCCACCTCGCTGTGAATGTGCGGATGAAGATGCGCGTGGTTCCAGTGACGGTGCGAGTGAGTATGAATCTTGCCGCCGCCGAAAAGCTTGCGAAGCGCATTTGCTCCAAGCCCGATCAGCATCAACGCAACGCAAAATTCCAGAGCCATTTCTGCCCGCTTGCTAATCTTTACCTGAAATAGCAATACAGCCGTTCCGGCAATCAACAGCGAGATGGTGTGGCCAATGCCCCACAGCCCGCCCACAAGCGATGAGCTGAGCAGGCTCTTTCGTTCGCTGACTATCGTTGAGACTGCTGCGAGGTGGTCGGCCTCGACTGCGTGCTTAAGGCCAAACACAAGGCCGAATATCAGAACCGACGCGGTAGATACCGGATCAGCTTGCGAGATTGAAGTAGTGAAGAGTCCCAAAAATCGAACGAACGGAGCGGCGAGGCTGATACCCGCGCTTGAGAGCGCCTCGTAGCAGATTGCCGCACCCGCACACGCGACGACGAACGCGCTGGCAACCGGGAGCACGCGCACCAGGCGTCCTGAGCCGAGGGGTCGCTTCAGCAATCGCCCGGCGTAAACGAATATCAAGCCAACTGCGGTGAGCGTCGCCGCAAGCCCGATGCTAAATGCGACGATCAGCACAAGACCGTAGCCTACGCGATGAAGCGAAATAGCAGATAGCATCACGACGAGCGCCGATGGACACGGCAGCAGCCCGCCCGATATGCCGAGCGCCAGCAGGCTGCGCCAGGTGATTGGCGAATCGTCAGTGCCCGGAGGAAGGTGCGTATGCTGTTTTCCGCCGTGCGAGTGGACTAACAATGAATCGTGCGCGTGGTCGTGGTGGTGCGCGTGGTGTGATTGATTGTTATTGTGGTCGTGAGCATCATGCGAATGATGGTGATGCTCGTGACCATCGCGTGAATGATGATCAGAATAATTCAGCGCCGCCCGCAATCGGCGAATAAACAGGCTGAGTCCAATCGTCAGAACTATGCCGCCGGATATCAAACTCAACAATGGAAACAATCTCTCGGGGACGACGTACCGCGACGCAAAAAGTGTCGCTAACCCAAGCGCGAAGACGCCGGCAGTGTGTGTGATCGTTACCGTGAGCCCCAGGAATGCCGCGTGGCGACCGCTCCCTCGCGAGCCGACCAGATAAGCCCCCACGATCGTTTTTCCGTGCCCCGGCGACAGCGCGTGCAACCCGCCGAGCGCGGCGGCGAGGAGCAGGCCGAGCAGCGCGACCAGCGGCGTGAGTTCGGGCACTGTGATCAGCTCCGCCAGCCGGTCTCGCGTTTGTCGCGACGGGCGACCGTCCCGCGTCATCAGGGCCTTCGCGCCCGGAGACACCGCCCCGATCGCGAACGAGAACTCTGCTATTCGCTCGTCGAGCGGCGCTGAAAGCGAATCTTCAGGATAAGCCTTGAGGGCATCCGTCAGCCCGTTGCCGAAAGAGTTGCTATCGAAGATGCCGACCCCGGACCCGGGAGCGACGACAATCTCGCGCCAGCCGATTCGGTCGCGGTAGTTCATATCCTCCAATCGCAGCCGATGCTTCGCGCCGCGTACATCGAAGTTGCCCGCGAAATCGCATTCGATTCTGAGCGTCGCAAGCCCGCCGGCGCCCGGCGGCAATGTGACGTTGCATTGGGCGACATTGACGTGCAGAGGCGCGCCGTCAACCGTGAGCGCCATGCCATCGGCGAGCCTGGCGCCCGTTTGCTCTGCGTAGGCATTGATTTCATCGGCGGATGGCGAGCCATCGCCGTCCGAGTCAATCTTCTGTAACTCCTGAAAAGCAGGAATCTCGGCCATGTCAATCACGTAATGAATGGCGATTCGCTGCGGGCCTGCTTCTATGCGCGCGAAGTGATTGATCGTAAAGTTGCCGAGCGGGTGCGCCGCGGCTGAGCCAGCCGTCACGGCCAGTATTGTCGCAACGATGAGCGCACATTTGATTCGCTTCCGCTTCGAAATTCCATTTGCGTGTAGCATAAGACTCCGGTTTTGGCCGAGCACTTCACTCGCTGAGACCGTCAAGAGCTTTTCTTGCATTCATAGCTTGAAGAGGATCGAACCGCGGGTTGAGCGCGAGCGCGCGATTGAGGTAATCGCCCGCAGTCGCTTTATCTCCCCGCGCGAGGGCGATCATTCCCGCGTGATAGAAGAGCTTCGCGTCACGCGTGCCGAGTCTCAAGGCCTCTTTGATGGCCGATTGTGCTTCGTTAGGTTTGCCCGCTTTCAAAGCGGTCCACGCTACTGTGTCCGCGCCGTAGATGTCGCGACGAACGGCGTGCTCCTTCGCCGCGCTTTCGTAGGCCTGTTCAGCTTTCACGTCATGATCGGCGTAGAACAGCGCAAGCTGACGATTGTACAACACGCCATTCAACGCGCTGAGCCGCGCGATATGCTCCACAAGGTCGTATTGAGCGGTCGCTTCCTTCTCACGCCCTGAGATTCTGTACAGATCGCCGAGCGCCGCAACAAAGGACGGATCGGGAATGATGCTTATGGCGCGTTCGTATTGTTCGATCGCGCCCGGAACATCTCCGCGAGCCGCCAGGACTCGGCCCAGCGAAGCGAGCGCGCGGTAGTAATCAGGGAAGGTTATCAGTGCGTCACGGTAATGCCGCTCGGCGGTTTGGTAGTCACCGGTAGAGAACGCAGTCTCACCGAGCTCCCAGCGGCACCATGCGATGGTCTCGCGCGGCGCGGGGTTCAAATTCAACGCGCTGATTAGCGCAGTGGAAAGATGTTTCTGAGCCGCTTTGGTTTCGCCGCGCAGCCCCGCAAGCCGTGCCAGTCGAACCTCAATCGCAACACCACCGGAGGGGTTCTCGTCGCTCCGATGCTCCATCAGTTGGAAGCTTGCCGCTGCCCCATCGTAGTCGCCTAGTTCAAGCAGCGAGTCGCCGAGTATCTGGTACGGATAGCTCTTACCCGCATCACGCTGGATCAATTCTCTTGCGTGATCGCGCGATGCGGCAAACTCGTGTGATGCGTATTCGACTTGAGCAAGCGCCGCAAGCCCGCCCGTATTTCCGATGTCGGCTGAAATCGCTTTCAGCGACGCGTGGGCCGCTCGCGACGCGAGATCGAGATAATTCAGGCCGCCGGTCTCGCGCAGTCGTTGGAGGTAATATCCTGCCAGCTTGTTGTAGGCAATGATGTCGTCGGGGTCGCGCTTGACCCGATCTTCTAGGAAGCGAATCGCGCTCTCGGCCGAGTCGTAATCGGATGCGAGAGGCGCGGCAGCCGGAATCGGGGGAGGTGTTGATGACGATCCGGCTCCGCAGGCCGTCAGTATCAGCGCGGCGGGCAACCCCAGAGCCAGCGCGTGAGCTAATCGGTAGAGCCTCCCACGATTGCAAGTCGCAACCGGCACGGCGATTTGATGGATGAAATGGTCGGCGATCATAACTTCGAGATCAATTACGCGTTCTATCATCTATCACGCCATTCGGGAACGGCTGCGTTGGCGGCGAGAAGAAAGGGAACGCGTTGAGGAATGGCACATCGTTGCCGTTGACATTGTCGCCCTGCGGAACGCGGTTATTGATCAACGTGTGCGAGACGCAGGCATCAAGAGCATCGCGCAGGCCATCATTGAAGTCATGACTAGAAGCGCAATTCTCTTCTTATTTGGGTACTTCATACTTTGCCCTCCTTGAGTGATTAACTTCAGTCGTTATTCAGTTAGCTTGGCGAATTCGCTAGTGTTAGATTCGGGTCGCAAACGTCGGCCGCGTGAGCTTATACCATTCGGATTGCGGATTCGCGAGGCGAATCCGCAATCCGAAGTTATTCGCGCAAGCTCTAATTGCGTGTGTTGTCATCGGTCCCTGATGCGCGTGGCTGTTGAGGCGGCGCTAGGAACGGGAACGCGTTTTGGAACGCCACGTCATTGGCGTTAACGTTGTCGCCCGTGGTTATCCCGCCATTGGTTACCAGGAAGAGGAACGTATCGACCACGTCGTCAGCGGGCCGGCGGCCGTTCGGAAAACCGGCCCCGGCGTTGTTGCCAACTCCGGGACCTGAATTCGCGATCGAAGTGTTTAGACGCAAGAAATCACCCCTCGTCACAAACACGCTCGCAAGGATGCCGATGTTTGTGGCGTTGGTGCCGAGCGCCTGAAGGGTGGCAACGATATCGCCCGCGAACCTGCCGGCCGCATCATCGAGGGTTGTCGAAGCGTTGTACTCATCCTTGCGCGGAAACGGTATAACAATCACGTTCATCGCTGGATTGCCGTCGCGGTCAATAGTCCTAAATCCACCAGTGGCAATGAGCGTGCCATCTCTTTGAAAGGTCAAGTTCCGTTGTCGTTGCGTGAGGCTGTCAACGCCGATTACGTTCGCTCCGGGATTACCACCGGTAAACTGGAGTTTGAAATACGAAACTGGCACTCTCAGAGCGATGGTCAGTATGTTGTAGCCCGCGAAACTATCACGCCCGCGCTGCAGTGTTGTCGGGTCCGCGGCGCCTGCAAGCACCGACGCGCGGAATCGCGAAAAGCCCGGAATGTCGAAGAAAAACGGATCATCGGTCTCTCCGGCAAAGAACGATACGCCGGTCCCGGCATCTGTAGTTATCGTAAAAGGGTTCGGCGTGCCCGCCAGCGTCGGAATGGTCGTGGGAGCCGTGAAAGTCTCGCCGAACGGCATAACAACCGTAGCCGTCTGCGGCGTAGTAGTGCCGGTTCTCTTCGAGAAGTTTATACGTATAAACTGGTCCGGCGCGGCATCGCCCGTAGTTTCGATCTCGAATACGTACCGCACCATGGGATCGAAAAATCCGAAGTTTACGGCCTCCCCCGGTACGATGAACCCATGAGACGTCATCACGAGTACGACCTTCGAGTTATCGGTTGGGTCAAGGAATGCGTATGTGTCGGCTAGATCGGTAGCCTGATCACTTGCATTGATGGGCGAGTCTGCGTGGTCCGCAGCGTCGATGCGCGGCGCAGGCGTCAGCAGGACGGCGAACGCCACGCTGACAGCGAGGGCTATGAGCGCCAGCTTCTTGTTGGTCGAGCGTTTCATCACTTGGTTCCTCCTGTGGGTGATAGCCGGAGCGGCATATCAGTGGTTAGAACTCAGTTGCCCGGGTTCCGCAAAATCGGAACCGCCGAGCAGTTTCCTCAGCTACGCCGAGAGTAGACCTCTTTGTGTTCGTGTGGCTGAACGACTAATTTCAGAGATCCCTTAGTCCAGACAAGTTCTACGGACTGCGTTCAGAATTGGATGCGTGCCCGCCTGCCCAGCATAGGGCAGTCGTCCAGCACCGGGGAGATAGGTGACAATGGGTTGCTACCCCGGCCCTGAGGAATCCGAATGGCGTCAGAGCTAAACATGCTCAATCAGTCGCGGAACTCTTTAGCTAAACGATGTTGCTCGGGGGGAATCCAGAGAACCGAAGTCGCTTCCTAGTACTGACAAAGCGCGGGATGGCTTTTTCCCCGCCTACTTCAACCGCGCGCCGTTTGGAACATCCTCCGAAAACGTCGCCAGCACCGGTCGGCCGTCTTCGCCAACCGAAGCCGCTAGCAACATTCCGTTTGATTCTAGTCCCCGCAGCTTACGAGGCGCAAGGTTGGCCACGACGATTATCTTTCGCCCCACAACATCCTCGGGCGAGTAGTGCTGCGCGATGCCGGCGAGGATCTGCCTCGGCTGCGCTTCCCCGAGATCGATAACCAGGCGCAGCAATTTGTCTGCCTTCGGTACCTTCTCAGCTTCGAGCACCGTCGCCGCCCGAAGCTCGACCTTAACAAAGTCATCGATTGTGATTACCTGCGCGGTTGGAGGCGCCGCGCTCTCTGGTGCCACCGATATCGCTTGTTGTTCGGCAGCGCTTTCTTGTTGTTTGGCCCCTTCGACCGCCGTTTCGTTTTCAATCTCTGTCATTGTCTTTTCCTTATCGAGTTTTGGAAACGCCGGACTGATGCGATCGATCGGGGACGCATCGAGCGGCTCACCCCACCTGGCTTCGTTCGGATCGAGTCGCAGCGGATCACCAGCCAGCCCCATCTGACTCCATATCTCGCGCGAAGTCACGGGCAATGCTGGCGCGACAAGCAACACCAGATGCCGCAGCGCTTCGTACGCGGTCGCGAGAACGCTCTCCAGTTCTGGCCGCGACGACGGATCCTTTGCCAGGTTCCACGGCTGCTTGTCGCTGATGAACTTGTCTACTCGCGCGATACCTGCCCAGGCAGCTTCGAGTGCACGTGAGAAGTTCAACGCGTCAAACTCCCGGTCAAACCTCCTTTTCGTTTCTATGATCTGGAGTGTCACGTCTGCCGCGTCCGCATTCTGGTCTCCCCAGGGGCGCGGCGCTGCGCCCCTGAAATAGTTCCTGATCATCGTCAACGTGCGGCTCGCAAGATTGCCAAGCCCATCCGCCAAATCGGAGTTCGATCGATCGATCAAACCTTGATAGGTCACTTCCCCATCCTGCCCAAAAGCGACCTCGCGAAGCAGGTAATATCTGATCTGATCGTTGGTGAAATACCGATGCAGCACATCGAGCTGAATCGCATTGCCCAGGGTCTTGCCCATCTTCTGGCCGCCGCGGAGCAGCATGCCGTGAACGAACACCATGCGCGGCAATTCGATTCCTGCGCCGATCAGGAACGCCGGCCAATAGACCGCATGAAATCTCAGTATGTCCTTGCCGACCATATGAAACGCCGGCCAATACTTGTCGAAGTCTTGATACCGATGGTTGCCCCAACCGAGCGCGCTGATATAGTTCGTCACCGCGTCGAACCACACATAAATCGTGTGGCTCGGATCGTCGGGTACTGGTATGCCCCATTTCACCGACACACGACTGAGGGAAAGGTCCTTCAGCCCGCCGGAGACAAACGAAATCACTTCGTTTCGGCGAACATCCGGCTGAACAAATCCCGGCCGCGATTCATACAGATCAAGCAGCGGCTGCTGAAATGCGGACAGCTTGAAGAAGTAACTCTCCTCCGCGATCCGATCAAGCGGCTGCTCGTGAATCGGACACATCGGTCCTCGGTCGTCGGTCACCGCTTCCCGTTCATCCACATCCTTGAACTCGTTGCAGTACGCGCAGAACCACCCCTCGTAGCTCCCCTTGTAGATGTATCCGCGTTCGTCCAGTATCCGCCATAGTTTCTGCACGCTTTCTTCGTGATGAGGATCGCTCGTGCGAATCCACCGGTCATACTCGATGCCGAGACGCGCAAACGCTGCCTTGAACTCGTCGACTACTTGATCGACGTGCCGGCTTACCGGAAGGCCCTTTGCTTCCGCCGCGCGCTCGATATTGATCCCGTGCTCATCAGTGCCGGTGAGAAAGAAGGCGTCGACGCCTCGCTGCCGCTTGAACTTCTTGAGCGTATCGGCAACCAGCGTGGTGTAGGCATGGCCGAGGTGAGGCTTCGCGTTGACGTAGTAGATCGGGGTTGTTACGTAGAAGGTGTTTTCTTCCATGTGAGGGCTAGTCACTCGTCTTCAAGGTCTGAAAATAGAAAATATGGGATGTTTCGTTTCTTATTTTCTATTTTTTATTTTCTATTTGTCATTTTCTATTTTGGTTCCCGGGAGTCATCCTTTGTGGCCCAGAATGAGCGCCATCGCCTCCGCGCGTGTCCGTTGATCTTTGAGGAACCCTCCTCGCAAAGCGCTCGTTACCGCCTTCGCACCGGGCTTTTTGATTCCGCGCATCTCTATGCACATATGCTCGGCTTCGATGACCACCATTACTCCCGTCGGGCGCAACATCTCGTCGAGTAAGTCTGCGATCTCGGTGGCGAGCCGCTCCTGAATCTGGGGCTTACGCGCCATCAGGTCCGCCACCCGTGCAAGCTTTGACAGTCCCACGATTCGCCCGTCCCTCGGAATGTAAGCGATGTGCGCCACTCCAAAGAACGGCAACAGATGATGCTCGCAGATCGAGTAAAGAGGGATGTCTTTGACGATCACCATCTCGTCGTGCGTCTCGGCCGGTATGACGTGAAGGAACTCGCGCGGATCGTTGTGCAACCCGGCGCAGATCTCTTCGTACATCAGCGCGACTCGGCGCGGGGTTCCTTCGATGCCCGGACGATCGGCGTCTTCCCCGATGCCCTCAAGGATCAACCGCACGCCCGCCTCAACCTTGGACAGATCAAAGGCGGCCCGCTTCACCGATCCGTCCGGTCCGTTGGTTTTCTTCGAGTTCGGCATCTTATCCGCTTGCCTCGCTGTCCGGTCTCAACCTGTTACGGTACGCCGCCGACGCTGCACCCTGCACTTCAAGCAAAGGGATGTTCGCAGAAACGGCCAGTCGCGCGCAGTCCTCGTATTCAGGTTGAAAGTGTAGCGTGCGCCCGCCATCGCGCGCTACCTTTATCCGCACTTGCCCGTACTCGGTCTCAACGGTTTCGATCGTGCGTTCCAGCACCCGCCGCTTAGCGTCGTAGTAGCGAACACCAAGCGTCGTAGTCTCGACCAGCAGCATTTCGATCGTAGCGTCAGCCGTTTCCGGCTTGCAGAGAACCGTGAGCAAGACACCCGGCCTGTCCTTTTTCATTTGGGCGGGAATCATGAACACATCGAGCGCTCCCAGCGCAAACGCGCGCTCCATCACGAAGCTGTAGACCTGCGGGTTCATATCATCGATGTTAGTTTCGATGACTACAATCGTTTCCTCAGGAGTAGCGTAGCCTTCTGCCTTCTGCCTTCTGCCTTCTGCCTTCTGCCTTCTGCCTTCTGCCTTCTGCCTTCTACGCTCCGTCTGTGCCGCGCTTCCGGCATTAGGAATCTGCAGAGCGTCAGTGTCTCGATACGCTCGCATCGCGCCGGCGACGGGCGAGGCCGGCTCCTCTCCTTCCGCGATCTCACCGATCATCAGTCGCAACGCGTTAGGGAAACCCTTTGGATCGCGTGACCCCGCTCCGTAGCCAACCCGAGCGACCTTCATAAGCGGAATTGGTCCGAACTCTTCGCAAAGCGTCGCCACGATCGCTGCCCCGGTCGGCGTGACGAACTCGCCTTCGAGCTCGCCCGCGTACACCGGCGCGCCTCGAAGAAGCTCGGCGGTCGCCGGGGCCGGAATCGGCAATCGCCCATGTTGAGAGCCCACGGAACCGCTTCCCAATCTAAGAGGCGAGCAGAAAAATCGCTCGGCGCCGAGCAACTCGAACCCGATCATCGCGCCTACGATGTCGATGATGGAATCAACCGCGCCGACCTCATGAAAATGAATCTTCTCCGGAGTCGTCCCGTGAACTCGCGCTTCCGCATCGGCGAGCCGTTCGAAAACAAGAATCGCTTGATCTTTGACATGGTCCGTTGCGTTCGACCCAACAATGATCGAACGAATGTCGGCAAGCGTCCTGGCCGGCTGCGCAGCCTGGTTGACTTCGACATCGAACTTCGCCGCCGAGACGCCGCTTCGCTCGACACGCCGGCTCTTGATTTGATAACCGTCGAGCCCGAGCGATGACAGTTGTTGCTCCAGCGATTCGAGATCGACACCCAGGTCAAGCTGCGCGCCGATAATCATGTCGCCGCTCACACCAGCAAAGCAGTCAAAGTACGCGGCACGCATCAAGGTCGCTCCTCAAGTTGAGTTACTTATAACGTTGTTGTTTCTGGTTTCTGGTCTCTGGTTTCTGGTTTCTGGTTTCTGGTTTCTGGTTTACGGCTTATCGTGGCGCAGAACAGGAGCCCCGTCACGAAACCACAAACCAGAAACCGCAAACTAGAAACCAGAAACCACAAACCAGAAACCAGAAACCAATTTCTAGTTCACCCGCGCTCCCTCAAGAACTGCGGCAGTAGTTCACCGGCCTTGCCGAGCAAAGTCACATCGGCAATGAACGAAATATCAGTCATCTCCGCATTGACCTCGATCACACGCGCGCCTCTGCGCTTGGCTGTGATAGGGAGCCCTGCCGCCGGATAAACAACGGCCGATGTTCCGATCACAAAGAACAAATCAGCGCGAGCGGCCGCTTCCTCCGCGCGGTCGAACACGCCGTCCGGCAACATCTCGCCGAACAGCACTACATCGGGCCGCGCCGGTCCGCCGCAAGCCAGGCAGCGCGGCGGATTCTCTTCAAGTGGCGTCTCGCGCGCTTCGAAAGTGCTGGCGCAGCGCAGGCATCGCGCCCGCCAAATGTTACCGTGCAACTCGAGCACGTGGAGGCTTCCCGCCGCCCTATGAAGATCATCGATGTTCTGAGTAATCAGCGCAAAGTCTTCGAACCTGCGCTCCCATTCAGCGAGAGCGTGATGACCCGGATTAGGCACAATGCTCGAGAGCATCCCGCGCCGATAATCGAACCACTCCCAGACGAGTGTAGGATCGGTAGCGATCAACTCAGCCGAAGACAGTTCAGTGACCGGTCGCCCGCGCCACGTCCAGATTTCGCTATCGCCTCCGCCTCGAAAAGTAGGCACCCCGCTCTCGGCAGATATGCCCGCCCCGGTGAGTACGGCTATGTTTCGAGCGCGATCAAACATGAATCGAAGCTCGTCGGTGACTTGAGTGAGCACAGTCGACAATCTGACACCTCAGCGAAATGGAGATGCTATAAACCGGCGTCCGTGCAAGTCAAGCGATCTGATTCTCTTCAGGCGCGGTAAATCGGGGACCAAGCCTACGATTCCGATTTGATTTGCGCGTAGTGAGAGATCGAGGGGAGACGATCTGAACGCAAGCGGAGCGAATGAGTCTCGACGTTCACCACACCTCAAAAGCTGGAGAGCAAGGCGCCGAACGGGAACGCTATGGGTTTGCTACTGGGTCAACACATCAACATATGTTGACAACGGAGCAGCACAGGCAATATACCTGCAAAGACTTGAAAGGTCGGTAGTGAGTGCCACGTATATTCGATAACATCGATCGCCAGCTTCTTCCTGCGCTCCGCGAAACACTTGAAGTTTCCGATCGCGCAGACTTCTCTGTTGGCTACTTCAATTTACGCGGCTGGAAGCAGATCGATTCATTCGTCGAGCGATGGCCGGGCGGCGAAGGCAACTGCTGCCGGTTGCTCGTTGGTATGCACCGCTCGCCCGATGACGAGCTTCGCGACGCGCTAAGTTTGGTTCACCGCGATACCGGAATTGATAATCAGACCGCCATACGACTCAGGAAAACGCTCGCAGAAGAGTTTCGCGCGCAGCTCACCGTCGGCGTTCCAACCGACGAAGATGAAAAGGGGCTGCGCCGACTTGCACATCAGATCAAGAACAAGAAAGTCTGCGTGAAGCTTTTCTTGCGTCATCCTCTGCACGCAAAGCTCTATCTTCTCTTCCGCCCCGATCCTGTTAATCCTTCGGTCGGCTTCGTTGGGAGCAGCAATCTGACATTTGCAGGTCTCGCGCAACAGGGTGAACTTAATGTCGACGTCATGGATCACGATGCATGCGACAAGCTGGCGAGGTGGTTCGAGGATCGCTGGAATGACAAATGGTGTCTGGATATTTCAGACGAACTCGTTCAAATCATCGACGAGAGTTGGGCGAGAGAAGATCTTATTTCGCCGTTTCACATCTACGTAAAGATGGCTTATCACCTCTCGCAAGAAGCTCGCACTGGCTTAGCCGAGTTCAAGATTCCGCGCGACTTCGGCAACAAGCTCTTCGAGTTCCAGAAAGCCGCCGTCAAGATTGCGGCTCACCATTTAAACAAACGCGGCGGCGTGCTAATCGGCGACGTAGTCGGACTCGGCAAGACGCTGATGGCAACGGCGGTGGCCCGCATTTTTGAAGAGGATCACGATCTGGAAACACTCATCATCTGCCCGAAGAATTTGGTCAAGATGTGGGAAGACTATCGCGAGCAATACCGAATGCGCGCCCGAGTCTTGCCGATCACGCGCGCCAGAAAAACGCTTGAAGACCTGCGCCGCTATCGCTTGGTTTTAATCGATGAGAGTCATAATCTGCGAAACCGTGAAGGCAAGGTTTATAGGGCCCTGCAGGAATACATTCATAAGAACGAAAGCAAATGCATGCTGCTTTCAGCGACGCCGTACAACAAGACGTACCTCGACTTGTCGAACCAGTTGCGGCTATTCGTTCCCGAAGACAAGCATTTAGGCATTCGGCCTGAACTAGAGCTGCGACGAAAAGGACTAGACGAGTTTGTCGCCGAACACCAGTGCGCACTCGATTCGCTAGCAGCATTTGAAAAGAGCGATTTTGCGGATGACTGGCGCGAACTTATGCGGCTTTACATGGTTCGACGCACTCGCACCTTCATTCAGGACAATTATGCTGAAACTGATCTTAGTAACGGCCGGAAGTATCTGACATTTGACGACGGCACCCGGTCGTATTTCCCAATTAGAGTTCCGAAGACTGTCAAATTCAAGATTGACGACGCTGACCCTAATGACCAGTACGCGCGGCTGTATGCTGATGATGTCGTCGAGACAATCAACCAGTTAAAGCTGCCAAGATATGGGCTCGGAAATAAGATTGCGGCTGACCCACATCGACTCGCTACTGCGTCCGACGCCGAGGTGATCCGCAACCTTTCGCGTGCGGGAAGGCGCTTAATGGGCTTCTGTCGCACGAATCTTTTCAAGCGGCTTGAGAGCAGCGGCGAAGCGTTTCTGCTTTCGGTCGAGCGCCACATCATTCGCAATTTCGTGTTCCTGTACGCGATTGAAAATAAGAAACCGCTGCCGATCGGTGCTCAAGATGTCTCAGCACTCGATACACGCGCCACCGATGAAGATCCCGACGATTTAGTACACTCGCCCTTATTCAATGATGAGGAGAACAACGAAAACAACCGCACAGAGTTGGAAGAAGACTTGCCAGATTCGGAAGCTGGCTTCAAGAGTCGCGCCGCAGCGCTATACGAACTCTACGCGACCGAGCTGAAGTACCGTTTCAAGTGGTTGCGTTCGGATCTTTTCGTTGATTCCCTCGCAGACGACTTACGCGAGGACGCCGTCGCACTGATGCAAGTTTTGAAGAAGGCCGGAGGGTGGGACCCTACCCGCGACGCAAAGCTCGGCAAACTTCACCAACTCGTTGCGAAGCAGCATCCATCCGACAAGGTGATCATCTTCTCGCAATTTGCTGACACGGTTCATTACCTCGAATCACAACTCAAGGCCAAGGGTGTAGTTAGGATTGAAGGCGTGACTGGCGCCTCGGCAGACCCGACAATGGCAGCTTGGCAGTTCAGTCCCGTAAGTAACAACAAGCGAAACCAAGTTAGTCCGGATGAGGACCTCCGCGTACTCATCGCAACCGACATATTGAGTGAGGGCCAGAATCTCCAGGATGGTTTCATCATCGTGAACTATGACCTGCCCTGGGCCATCATTCGTTTGGTTCAACGAGCAGGCCGCGTCGATCGCATTGGCCAGAAATCGGAGCATATTTTCTGCTATTCGTTTCTACCAGCAGAAGGAGTTGACCGGATCATTCGCCTGCGTGCGCGTGTCCGGCAAAGATTGGCCGAGAATGCCGAGGTTGTTGGGACGGACGAAGCATTCTTCGAGGACGATCGCAACGATCAAACGATTCGCAATCTCTTCACCGAGAAGGCCGGCATTATGGATGGCGAAGGCGACACCGAAGTCGATCTCGCCTCTTATGCTTATCAGATATGGAAGAACGCCATAGACGACGACCCGTCGTTGCGCAAAACCATTGAGTCGCTGCCCGAAGTCGTTTACTCCACGAAAACACCGCAGACCACAAACGGAACGGCCGCCCTCCCGGGTGTTCTCGTGTACATGCGTACCGCGAACGACAACGACGCGCTTATGTGGATGAACGAGCAAGGTGAAAGCCTCACCGAATCACAGTTCCAGATCTTGAAGGCCGCCGAATGTCTCCCGGAGACCAAACCGCTTTCCCGCCGCGACGACCATCACTCGCTCGTTCGTAGCGCGGTTGAGTTCGTTCTTAAGGAAGAGAAGGCAATTGGCGGGCAACTCGGGCGTCCTTCGGGTGCGCGCTTCCGTACTTACACGCGACTGAAGCGCTACGCCGAAGAGATCAAGGGAACCCTCTTCGAATCTCAAGAGCTAATAAAGGCGATTGACGAGATCTATCGCTATCCACTATTGCAGCCCGCAACGGATTCGCTCAACCGGCAGCTTCGCATTGGCGTCAGTGACGAGCAGCTGGCTCAGCTCGTAATCGCGCTTCGCGAAGAAGATAAACTTTGCAATATTCATGAAGAAGAGCAGAACGGTGAGCCCCAGATCATCTGTTCGATGGGTCTAACCAGCCAATAGCGACAGACTATGGCAAAGCTCAACATACCCAAAACCCGCGACCTGCTTCAAGGTTTCGACTTCAAGACTGTGTTCATCGAGGAATTCGGTTGGTCCCAACCAGCGTCTCGCAGGCCGGTCGCGTTCGAGGCCGCTGACGAAAGCTTTCTTCGCGCTCAGATTGCAGAACTCTCGGGTGTCGTAGTCTTCGAAGTCACAACATCGGATGGCCGCATTCCCGACGCAAAGACGCGTGCGGCAATTCACAAACAAACCGCGAAGCTGCACCACGAAAACCTTCTGATCTTCGTCGGTGGCCAGCGCACTCAAAGTCTCTGGTACTGGGTCAAGCGGGAAGAAGGCAAGTCCTATCCCCGCGAGCACTGGTATTTCAAAGGACAGCCGGGCGACCTCTTCCTGTCAAAGCTAAGCTCGATGGTTGTCGATATCAGCGAGTTTGACGAAAGCGGCAGACTGCCCATTGTCGAAGTTGCACGCCGGCTCAAGAAAGCCCTAGACATCGAACACGTCACTAAGAAGTTCTACGCCGAGTTCCAGCAGGAACACATTGCCTTCCTCGAATACATCAAAGGCATCGATGACGAGCGCGATCGCCGCTGGTACGCGTCGATAGTGCTCAACCGCCTGATGTTCGTCTACTTTCTCCAGAAGAAATACTTCATCAACAACGGCGACGATCAGTACCTGCAGAACAAGTTGGAAGAAAGCCGCAAACGCGGGCGCGACCTCTACTACTCGGAGTTCTTGACGACGTTGTTCTTTGAAGGCTTCGCCAAACCGGAAGAGGAACGGAGCGAAAAGGCCCGCACCCTTTTGGGGACGATCAAGTATCTCAACGGCGGCCTGTTCCTCGAACATCGGATCGAGTTGGACTGGAAGCGAATCCATGTTGCCGACAAAGCCTTCGACAATCTATTCGCGCTCTTTGGCCGTTACTCGTGGAACTTGAACGACACGCCGGGCGGCGAAGACAACGAGCTGAACCCTGACGTGCTCGGGTACATCTTTGAAAAGTACATCAATCAAAAAGCGTTCGGCGCTTACTACACGAGGCCTGAGATAACCGAGTACCTCTGCGAGCGAACGATTCACAAGCTGATTCTCGACCGAGTAAACAAGCCAGCAATTTCCGGCGCGTTACCCGCCCGCCAGTTCGAGTCCATTGCTGAAATGTTGATGAATCTCGACGCTCAACTCTGTCGTGAGTTGATCCACGACGTTCTGCCTGACCTGAGGCTGCTTGATCCGGCGTGCGGATCGGGGGCGTTCCTGGTGTCGGCGATGAAGACGCTCATTAATATCTATTCGGCGGTCGTCGGCAAGGTCAAGTTTCTTAACGACCGCAACCTTGCCCACTGGCTGTCGGAGATCGAGCGCAAGCACCCGAGCGTCTCATACGACATCAAGAAGCGAATCATCACTGAAAACCTTTTTGGCGTCGACATAATGGAAGAGGCGGTTGAGATCGCTAAGCTCCGTTTGTTTCTCGCGCTGGTCGCCTCGGCGCAAACAGTCGATCAACTGGAACCGCTGCCCAACATCGACTTCAACATTCTGGCCGGCAACTCGCTGATTGGCTTAATGCATGTTGACGCCAAAGAGTTTGACAATCGATATGGGCAGGGTCACCTGTTCACCGGAAGCTACTACAGGCAGGCATTGGAAGAGAAGAATCGATTGATCGACACTTACCGTCACACGGCGACCTACGCTGACGATTTACGCAGGCTGCGTGACAACATCGAGACAAAAAAGCGGGAAGCAGGAGAAGCACTAAACGAAATTCTGCTTGAGGACTTCGGCAAGCTTGGTATCAAGTTCGAAGAAGCGACCTGGGATGACGCAACCAGGAAGGAGGGCAAACCGAGGAAGCGCCCGTTGAACATCAAGGACATCGAAGCGCTACATCCGTTTCATTGGGGCTACGAGTTCGATCAGATCATTAACGAGCGGGGCGGCTTCGATGCGATTATCACAAATCCGCCGTGGGTGACGCTTGAGCCCGATACCAAAGAGTTCTTTTCTGAATACAGTGAGATTGTATACAAGAAGAAGATGGACATTAAGAGCTTTGAGGCTGAATTCGCCCGCTTAGTGTCAGATGATGAAATCAAGGACGCTTGGCTTGAGTATAAGAGTAGGTTCGGACATCAACGCGACTTCTTCCGAATTGCGAAGCAGTATGAAGGCCAAGTTCCAATCATAGACGGAAAACGTCATGGTAAGGACATCAACCTGTTCAAGCTTTTCTTCGAGCAGTGCTACGCGCTGCTCCGGACAGGTGGGGTTTGTGGCACCGTGATACCAAGCGGGATCTACACTGATTTAGGAGCCAAAAAGCTCCGCGAGTTGCTTTTTGACAAAACCCAAGTAACCGGCCTGTTCTGCTTTGAAAATCGCAAGGAGATCTTTGAGGGGGTTCATCGCAGCTTCAAATTCGTGGTTCTCACATTTGAGAAAGGCGGTCGAACGGAAACGTTTCCTGCCGCGTTTATGCGTCACGACGTAGAAGAGCTAGAACGATTCCCATCGGCCGAGAGTTTGCGATTAGAGGTGAGTCTCATACGTAGACTGTCTCCAGAATCATTCTCGGTTATGGAGTTTAGAAATGAGTTGGAGGCTAATATTGCTCGTAAGATGCTGGAGCTACCATTTCTTGGAGAGCAAATTTCGGATAAGTGGAATCTGCAATTACATCGCGAATTCAACATGACCGATGACGCTGCCCTATTTCATAAGAAGGCAAAGAAGGGAATGTTACCGCTTTATGAGGGCAAAATGATCCACCAGTTTTCCCATCAATGGGGAGAACCTAAATATTGGCTCGACGAGAGAGAAGCCGCCGGAGTGCTGCGGACCGCAAAATTGAAAGCTATCGCAAAGACAATGCGCAGTCGTGAGGTCGATTGGGATGAAGGCGAAGAACTCCTGCTCGATTATGAATCTTATCGATTAGCGTTTCGTGACGTGGCTGCGAGCACGAATGAGCGGACGCTGATTATGACCATACTGCCGCCGAGCGTGTTTTGCCCGCATACAATGACGTTGGAGCAAGTGTATGTGATACGTGCTGAGGATGGCATTTTGAATCCTAATTTCCAACAAATGAGCAATCCTGCTCGCTTGTTCGTCTGTGCGGTCATGAACTCATTTGTCGCCGATTCATGGCTGCGACGCAGCGTAACCAACCATCTTTCTTTCTTCTTTGTTAATGGTGTTCCTGTGCCCCGTCTTACGGATGGAGACCTGGGGTTCGACGCGATTGCCGAGCGTACGGCAAAACTCATCTGCACGACGCCGGAGTTCGACGATCTCGCTCGAGAAGTCGGGCTAGGGAGTCACAAGAACGGAGTCACCGACCCTAAGGAGCGCGCCATACTGCGAGCCGAACTCGACGGGATGATCGCTCACATCTACGGACTCACAGAAGAAGAGTTCATGCACATACTCTCAACCTTCCCGCTGGTCGAACAGTCGGTGAAAGACGCAACCCTCGACGCGTACCTCGAGCTTGCGCCCAAACCCGGCGACCAGGAGGTCGCTTCGCTGATCGCGCGAGGCGAAAGCGCCGACCTTGAATTCAAGTCCTCAGCACGATGGGACACGCGTCATAACAAACCCAACAAAGAAATGGAAGCTGTGATCGTCAAGACGGTCGCTTCGTTCCTGAATGCCGAAGCGGGTGGGACGCTGTTGATCGGCGTGGAGGACAATGGGAACGTCGTGGGCTTGCAGCACGACTACAAGACTCTCGGCCGCAAGCAGGACCGCGACGGATTCGAGAACTGGTTGACGACTCTCTTGCTCGGCGCCTACGGCAAGGACACCAGCCCGTTGATTCGCATCTCCTTTCACGAGGTCGAGCACAAGGAGGTCTGCCGGGTAATCGCCCAGCCCTCTTCGAAGCCGGTGTTCGTCCGGGACGACAAAGCTCAGCACTTGTACATCCGCACCGGCAACTCGACTAGGTTGCTGTCAACGAGAGAAGCGATTGAGTACTGCAAGATGAGATGGAAATGAACTGGCCTGATGCGCTCACGGTCGTCTATGCTTGGGCGAATCGCGAGCGATATGATTCTCAAGTGTCACGTCATCTTTGAGTAGAGGCTCAGGAGCGGGTTTTGATGGCCGAGCATGTGATAGGAATACAGGGGTCGGTTCTCAGGTGGGCAAGAGAGTCGCTTGGATACTCGATTCCCGAAATCGCCGAGCGACTGAAACGCGACCCGGCGGAGATCCTTTCATGGGAGTCAGGCGAGTCTGCGCCCACCTACGTGCAGCTTGAGACTCTTGCCTATGCGATCTACAAGCGGCCTCTAGCAGTGTTCTTCTTGCCGGAGCCACCGGCAGAGCCAACTCCGAAAGCAGAGTTCCGTACGCTTCCCGACTTTGACCTCGACAATCTCACTGCTGACACGCGCTACCAGATACGTCTCGCACATGCTTTCCAAGTATCGCTGAAGGAGCTAAACGAAGGTCGCAATTCAGCGGCGCGCCTCATCTTTCGCGACATCGACCTTTCCGCAATGGGGAACGTGCAGGATGAGGCGGCACGGGTGCGCGATTACCTTGGCGTGCCGCTTGAAGCGCAAGCAGACTGGCGCAATGTGGAACTTGCTCTCAAGACTTGGCGAGACACGATCGAGAATACCGGTCTATTCATCTTTAAACATGCATTCAAGCAAAAGGAGATTTCAGGATTCTGCTTATCCGACGAGGAGTTCCCGATTATCTATTTGAGCAACAGCACAACGAAAACCCGGCAAATCTTCAGCCTGTTCCATGAACTTGGCCATGTGCTACTGCACATCAATGGTATATCGAAGTTTGACCCGAGCTACATCAGCCAACTACCCGCTGCGGAGCGCCGAATCGAACAGTTCTGCAACGCTTTTGCCGCTGAGTTATTAATGCCTTCGGCAGATTTCGAAGAACAGTTGCGAACTGTAGGTCGCATAGATGACAGGTCGGTTCAGAGGATAGCGGCGCGATACTCCGTCAGCCGCGAGGCAGTATTCAGAAGAATGCTTGATCGGGGTCTTATTACCAGGGCCTTGTACGAAACGAAGGCCGCCGAATGGGCGGCGCAGGCGGAAGAGCAAGATAGAACCGGCGGCAACCACTACGCTACTCAAGCGACATATCTGGGGGGCCGCTATCTTCAACTCGTTTTTGGCAACTACTATCAGGGCAAGCTAAGCCTTGAACAGGTTGCTGATTATCTTGGCGTGAAAACGAAGAGCGTCGCCGGTCTTGAAGAGTTTGCGGTGGGGTGAATGGAAGCGATCTTTGACGGCACCCTTTAAGGTCTAATCAAATCGCCGGTTGAGGTGAGTCGTAGACGGCTAAGATAAAACTATAATATTTACCACTATGTCGAAAGAGGATTTTAATCCATTACTTAAATCTGACCAACCCATCGTTCTACGTAAAGGGGAGCTTTCTAAACATTTCCGGGTACTTACCTCAGAAGAAGTAGAGAAACTTGGACCATTGAGCGCGGGCGGAGAGACAAATCCGACCCGGTACGGGAAGCTATACGTGTTCGGCACCAGTTCTTTCATCGTTCTGAAGCACTACTACCGCGGAACCTTCGAATCGGTCTGGTCGGGGATCGAAGAGTTGGCGGCTGAGGGATCGCTCGTTTCAACACGCGAGGTATTCAACGAACTCTTAAACTACAATGACGCCGATTACGTCCAGACTTGGGCAAAGAACTACAAGAGCATTTTTTCTACTCCTGCAAACGATGAATTGGAATTCGTCGCACGAATTTTTCGAGTCGCACACTTCAACGCACTGATTAGCCAAAAGGCAATGCTGAAGGGAACACCTGTCGCGGACCCGTTCGTAATCGCTGCCGCCGCGATCAAGGACGGAACGGTTGTCACTCAAGAGAGGTTCAAACCGAACGCGGCCAAGGTGCCCAATGTTTGCGAGCATTTTGGTGTCCGATGGACCGACCTTGAGGGGTTCATGAAGCAGGAGAACTGGAGCTTCTAGAGCGGAGGGCATCAATGAACACTATCACCGACCCAGCACGGGGATACTATTCTATTCTGCAATACGTGCCCGACCTTGAGCGCTGTCGAAGTGGAGCACTAATGGCTGGTATTTGCCAGTCATCGATCTCCTCCACAAAAGTGACTCAGTGGCATCGCGGCCGGAGATTTCCATCCTGCATCTGGTAGGGGCAGGCGCAGAAAAACACGATCTGACGCTGTCGCTTTCGGTATGTCCATGAACTTCTGCGGATTGAGGTCAACGAGCGAGGCCTTAGCTTTCAAAAGCACATACCCGCTGATAGTATTTTCGATTCGCATAGCCAGAGAAAGCTATGCAGTTCTCAGCAGCGAAGAAACTGAACCACGTATGACCATCCAGGAAACAATGCGAGACCGGGTCCGCTCGGCGATTAGCAAGGTGTTCGATATCGATCTGGCTGAGATCCCAGTCGAAGTCCCTCCGCGGACTGAGCTCGGTGACCTTGCGTTTCCTGTTGCATTCGAACTGGCGAAGAGACTCAAGGCTACGAGCGGTCAGAAACAGAACCCGAGAGAGATTGCCACGAGGCTCGCCGATGAGATGAGAAGCGTCGAGGGAGTCGAGCGCGCTGAAGTAGCCGGCGCGGGCTACTTGAACCTTTATCTGGATCGGTCCGACTTCGTGCTGCGCTCGCTTGATCAGCCGCAGGCCCTCGCGCCTCAGTTGGGGGGCAAGATCATCGTCGAGCACACCGCGGTCAATCCGAATAAAGCCGCGCACATCGGTCATCTGCGCAATGCCGTGCTCGGCGATACAACGGTCAGGATGCTGCGCGCGGCCGGCGAAACAGTCGAAATCCAGAACTACATCGACAACACAGGGGTGCAAGTCGCAGATGTCGTCGTCGGCTTCAAGCACATCGAGCAGATGACGCTCGATCAGATCAAAGCCATCGACGATAGGTTCGACTATTACTGCTGGGATCTGTACGCGCGAGTTGGGAGTTTTTACGAAGGGGATAGCGCGCGCCTGGCGTTTCGAACTGAGGCCCTACACGGGCTCGAAGCTGGTGAAGGAGAGATCTACGAGATGGCTGATTACATCTCGATGCGCATACTCGAATGTCATCTGAATACGATGGCGCGCGTCGGGATCGAGTACGACCTGTTGCCCCGCGAGTCAGACGTGCTGCAGATGAATCTGTGGAGCCGGACATTTGAGTTGCTCAAGCAGCGCGGCGCTGTCGAGTACGCAACCGAAGGCAAGCTCGCCGGGTGCTGGGTGATGCGCTCGACAGACGAGTCAGACGAAGGC
>WNFR01000664.1_pt1 | contig 35137 bp, 38 predicted proteins | sample 5400221 | NCBI WGS metagenome assembly WNFR01 (sample SAMN13153357, study PRJNA577476) | soil metagenome | isolation source: 40 cm soil under Madrone tree | place: USA:California | collected 2016-06-14 | reverse complement strand
CTCGAACCGAAACCGGGCATCCCGCCTTCGCCTTCACATTTGACCGAAGTGATCGCGCAGATGAAGGCGCAACACATCAAAGCGATCATTGTCGAACCGTTTCACGATCGGCGAATTGCCGAGAAAGCCGCGAGCGCGACTGGCGCGAAAGTGGTGGAATTTTCGCAATTCCCCGGCGGCCTGCCCGGCGCCGACAGCTACGTGAAATTGATCGACACACTCGTGTCGAGGCTGGCGGCGGCGCTGAAATAATTATGTGGGAAGTAATGTTTTGGCCGATCGTGGCCTGCGTTCTCTTGCCGTGGCTGCTGGTTTATCTGGGCCTCCACGTTGTCCAGCGCGGCATCATCTTTATCGACATTGCGATGGCCCAGATGGCCTCTCTTGGAATTTGTCTCGCCGTTCTGTTTCACATTGACTTGGAAAGCTGGACGGCGTTCGTCATTGCACTCGGCTTCACTTTGATTGGCGCAGCCCTCTTCTCGGCAACAGGAAAACGCGCGAGCCAAATTCCGCAGGAAGCGATCATCGGCATTTCATACGTCGTGGCCGCGGCGGCAGCAGTGCTGTTGTTGAGCCGGGCGGCGGAGGGCGACGAGGAAATCAAAAACATGCTGGTGGGTAACATTCTCCTCGTCACGCCGCGCGAAGTTTGGGAACGCTTCGCGCTTTTTGTCGTAGTCGGCATTTTTCATTTCATTTTGCGCAAAAATTTCCTGCTCGTTTCGTTCGATCGCGATGGCGCTTATCGACAAGGCTTGCGCGTGCGCTGGTGGGATTTTTTGTTCTACGCCGTCTTTGGCCTGGTCGTGACGAGTTTTGTGCGCATCGCCGGAGTGCTCCTTATTTTTAGTTACCTGATTGTGCCGGCGGTTTGCGGAATCAACTTGGCCGATCGAATCGGGAACCGCCTGCTGATCGGCTGGGTTATCGCGCTGATTGGCGGCGTCGCAGGCCTGTTCCTTTCCTTTTGGTGGGATCTCCCTTCCGGAGCGGCAATTGTTTGCACGTTCGGCGCGCTGCTAATTCTTATTTCATTTATCGGTTTGGCGCGACGCCGCATCCGGCCGGGCGCAGCGCGACCCTCGCAATGATGCGAAGCAGTTGGGCCTGGCGTTTCTTACGCGTCCTCATGGCGGATTGCCTACGATTTTTGACGCGGGCTTTCGGTAGCTGATATCTTGTTGAAGATGCAGCAGGCAGATCATTCCAGCTTTCGCCATTCGCACGATTTCGTGCGGGATTTTTCGAAAGGCGAACGGCGCACGCGCATTGTCATCGCCATCACCGGCGTGATGATGGTGGTGGAGATCACGGCCGGTCTTCTTTCTCACTCAATGGCGCTGCTAGCCGACGGCTGGCACATGAGCACGCACGTCACCGCGTTCCTCATCGCCGCGATCGCTTATCACTTCACGCGGCGGCACGCATCGAATGTGCAATTCAGTTTTGGCACTGGGAAAATCGGCGTGCTCGGTGGATTCGCCAGTGCGGTGGTCCTTTCGGTAGTTGCATTTTTGATGGCAGGCGAATCTGTCCATCGACTTTTTGTTCCGCTGGAGATTCATTTTAACGAAGCGATCGGCATCGCCTTTGTTGCTCTTACGGTCAATCTCGTCTGCGCATTTCTGCTGAAGGAGGATCATCATCGCGCGCACGATCATCACGGCCAAGATCGACATAATCATTCGCATGATCATGATCTCAATTTGCGGGCCGCGTATCTGCACGTACTGGCGGATGCCTTTACGACGCTTCTCGCGATCGTTGCGCTGACTTCCGGCAAATTCTTCGGGTGGTCGTGGCTCGATCCAGTCGTTGGCTTGATCGGCAGCGGCGTTGTTTTCTCTTGGGCCTACGTTCTCTTACGCGACACCAGCGGGATTCTTCTCGATCGCACACCTGTCACTTCGGATCTACCGAACGAAATTCGGCGGTCTGTCGAGGCCGATGGCGATTCGATTGTTACCGACCTTCACGTTTGGCAAGTTGGCGTTGGAAAATTCGCGGCCATCGTCTCGATTGTCGCGCATGAGCCGAAGTCGTGTGAGGCATATCGCGAGCTATTGCGAGAGCATGATGAGTTGGTTCATGTCACCATCGAGATGCAACATTGCCGTGAAGATCACGAATCGTTGGCCAAATCTTGAATCACCAACTCATTCTCTGGCAGGTCGCCGCCGCTTACCTTTTCGCGCTCGTCGGCGGAGGCATCGGCGCGTTACTGCGCCTGGCCCATAAACCGCTTTGTGCGCTCATCAGTCTCGCTGCGGGCACGCTTCTCGGCGTTACGCTCTTCGCCATTTTACCGGAAAGTTTGGGCGCGAGCAGCTGGTGGGCGGTCGCGCTCGCTTTCGCCACCGGATACGCGCTCTTCTTTTTTATCAGCAAATATGTCCATCACGTTTGCCCCGCCTGCGCGGCCAGTCATTTCGATGCCGACGCGACCCGCCATTTCAACGAGATCGCCGGTGCACTGGTGGTCGCCCTGGCGATTCACAGCACGACCGACGGCATCGCGCTGAGTTTGGGACAGGAAACGTTCGCCGCCGAAGCAACAAAGTGGTCGTTATTCCTGGCGCTCTGCGTCCACAAAGTTCCAGAGGGCCTCGCCCTCGGCAGTCTTTTGATCGGCGCCGGGTTTCCGCGAATGCTCGCTCTGACCTGGGTCGCCTCGGTCGAAGCGACGACGTTGTTAGGAGGGGTCATCGGGTTTTTCTTTCTGGCGAACGCATCAACATTCTGGCTCGGCTTAATCATGGCCCACGTCGGGGGCGGCTTTTTCTATCTGGCTGCGCATGCGTTATTGGGAGAAATGATGAAGCACGGAAAGCAGCTTGTCGTGACGAGCTTTGTCGCGGGAGTTGCTCTGATCGGGATTCTTAACATCTGCTTGCGCACACTTGCCCGTTAGTGATTTCACCCCGTGCATTCATTTCATTACCGCGAGAGCAAGCTCCACTGCGAAGATGTCGATCTTGTCCGCGTGGTGAAGGAATTTGGGACGCCGCTCTATATATATAGTGCTGGGACGGCTCTTGATCATTACCGCCGGCTCGATGCGGCGTTGGCGCCGCTGGATCACCTGATCTGTTACGCGGTCAAAGCGAATTCGAACCGCGCGATTCTAAAGTTGTTCGCGGGCGCGGGCTTCGACATCGTTTCCGGTGGCGAACTGTTTCGCGTGCTCGAAGCAGGCGGCGACCCGAAGAAATGCACATTCGCCGGAGTCGGTAAATCAGGCGAAGAGATCGAGTACGCGTTGGATCAAGGCGTTTACAGCTTCAACGTCGAGAGCGAAGCGGAGCTGGAACGTATCGACCAAATTGCGGGAGAAAAAAGTTTGCGGGCGCCGGTTGCACTGCGCGTGAACCCGGATGTCGATCCGCACACGCACGAGTACATCTCAACCGGCTCGCGGGAGAATAAGTTCGGTATCGCGCTCGATCAGGTCGCTGCGGTTTACGCGCGCGCCGAGAAAATGCGCAACATCGACATCGTCGGCGTCCAGATGCATATCGGCTCGCAGATCACCGAGACGCAGCCGTTCGTGGACGCGATCAGGAAAGTCACGCCGTTGGTTCGCGACCTGATTTCAAAATACGGAATCAAATTTTTCAGCATTGGCGGGGGAGTCGGGATTGTTTACGAGTCGTCGTTCGTCAGCGGCGGGAGCGAGTGGTGGAAGAAAAACCGCGAGTCAGCGCGACACCAACTGTCGATCCAGGAATACGTCGACGCAATTTTGCCGCTGCTGCGCGAACTCAAATTAAAGATTCTGCTCGAGCCGGGACGATTACTGATCGGCAACGCGGGCGTTTTGCTTACCCGCGTTCGTTACATCAAACAAACCGGGCAAAAGAAATTTGCGATTGTCGATGCCGGGATGAACGACCTGATTCGGCCGGCGCTTTACCACAGCTACCATGAAATTGTTCCAGTGGCTGAGCCGAAGTCTGTAGGGGAAGCTGATAGCTTCCCGAGCGGCACGAACAAGATCGACATCGTCGGGCCGGTGTGCGAGAGCGGCGACTTCTTCGCGCTCGATCGCGAGATGCCGGAAATGAACGAAGGCGATTTGCTCGCGATCATGAGCGCAGGCGCCTACGGGTTCGCTATGGCGTCGAATTACAATTCGCGACCGTTGCCGGCGGAGGCGCTCGTGCGTGGCGATAAATTCGCGCTTATTCGCAAACGCCAGACGCCGGAGGATTTGGTCCGCGGTGAGTGCGACCCGAAGTTCGAAACTTTTTCGACAGAATGAACACAATTCACAGAGTCGCGGTCTAAAACCCCGCCACTTGCGCAATTTCGTGTCCTGCATAAATAATGTTCCCCTTCCATTCGATGAAACGCCTTCTGCTCATCTGTTCGTTTTCACTCCTCGCCTGGGGAGCTAAAGCGGCCACGATCCCGCAGGGTGAATGGATCATCGTGGTCGGCGGGCCGTCGCTGCATCAATGGGAGCAATACAAATCGCAGCCGCACGACCATTGGTGGGCGAATTTCATACACGCGGCGCGCTTGCGCACGGAGATGCTCCGGGATGGGCTTCCGCCCAACACCCCGATCACGTGGCTGGTTTACAAACAAGGTTACCTTGATCGCGCCGAGCAGGAGCACCGGGACCTGATCGGCTTCATCAACTCAGTGGCCGACAAGTTTAACCTCAACATGATTTATTTTCAGAACGGCAGCGAGGTCATTAACTACCTGAACACCGGGCAGGATCGCCGCCGCTTAAAGGTGGCCGGGTTCGAATATTTTGGTCACTCGAACAGGGCCTGCTTCATGTTCGATTACAGCAACAACATCGACAGCGCCTGCAAATCGTGGTTGCACGAAAAGGACTTTCGCCAAATCAAACCCCTTATTTTCGCGCGCAACGCTTATATTCAAAGCTGGGGCTGTCACACCGGCGAGGAGATGAGCGCCTGGTGGTATGCGGCGACCGGTACGCGCATGATCGGCGCGCTCGGCAAGACGCAGTATATGATGGAAGAATTGCCGATCCTCACATCGCCCGGTGGCAAATGGGTCACGACCAGCTCGGACGGCCCGAGGCCTTAATGTAACGACGCTCGTTGCTCCTCGCCGTTCTGTTGGTCCTTCGGGGGCGTTGCAATTTTGCGTTCAGCACAAATAGTGCTCTCCCTTTCGCTTGATGAAACGCCTGCTCATTTGTTTGTTGTCGATCCTCGCCCTGGCAGCCAAAGGGGACACCATCCCGCAGGGTGAATGGATCATCGTGGTCGGCGGGCCGTCGCTGCATCAGTGGGAGCAGTACAAATCGCAGCCGCACGATCATTGGTGGGCGAACTTTGTGCGCGCAGCGCGGTTGCGCACCGAACAGTTACGCACCCGGGTTGGGCCCAACGCCCCAATCACGTGGCTGGTCTACAAACAAGGTTATCTCGATCGCGCCCCGCAGGAGCACCAGAATCTGGTTAGTCTCATCAATTCCGTGGGCGACAAGTTTCATCTCAAGATGATTTATTTTCGGACCGGCAGCGACGTCATCAACTACCTGAACGCAGGGCAGGATCGCGGCCGCTTGAAGGTGGCCGGGTTCGAATATTTCGGTCACTCGAACAAGGCATGTTTCATGTTCGATTACAGCAGCAACGTCGACAGCGCGGCCAAATCGTGGCTGCACGAATCGGAATTCCACAAGATCAACGGCCACATTTTCGCGCACGACGCTTTCATTAAGAGCTGGGGCTGCCACACTGGCGAAAGCATGTCGGAAAAATGGTACCGCGCCACCGGCACGCACATGATTGGCGCCATCGGCAAAACGCAATTCATGATGGAAGAGCTGCCGATCCTTACTTCAGCCGACGGCAAGTGGGTGAATTGAAGCTCCAAAATCCAAGCTTCAAGCTCCAGAGAAATTCCAAGCGTATCCGATGCTGTAGAGGCGGCTGTCCCCAGCCGCAAGCAAATCCAGAGTCTGCGCGTGAGGACACGCGCCTCTACAGTAATTGACTTTCGCGTTGACCAACGAATCAATCGCTTCTTAAAGTCCTTTGTATGCAAACCCTCCTCGGCTGCTTGATGTGCCTTGTCTTCACGATGTCGCAAACGTTCGCGATCAGCGGCGGGCCGTTCGGCGGCCGGGGGCATGTTACAGTTACGGGAACTTATGCAGGCCTGTTTCTTCCGAGGGACCCGGCTGAAAACTCGCTCGGCCTTTTTACGGCCAAGGTTCCGCAAACGGGCCTAGCGACGGGAGTAGTCGGAATTTTTCGGAATGGCTACTTCTATCCCGGAACAATTCAGGGAATAGGCGATCCAGACTCGGCGAAGTTAACTTCTATCGTCAATGCGACGTTCAATATAACGTTTACCCAAGAGATAGATCCGGTCACCCACACCACCCGTAACACCGTTGTAACCTTTAATGCGAACGGCTCGGCAAATGGCACAGTCGTGGCGAGCAGGAAAACGCAGAGCGTGACGGCCGCACGCCTCAAGGGCGATGCTGAGATTACTTACAAACAAGTTGGTGGCGTTACTGACCCCGGCGCAAACAGCAGTAGCCCAATCTCCTACAAAATTCACGGGTTCAAACAATCCGAATCCAGCAGCTGAACCTCGGCAAGGCCGTGCGCGATCTAGCGGATGACTACCGGCGCGGCAAAGCCGGGTTCACGCTACTCGAGCTGCTAGTCGTCATCGTTATCATCGGAATTCTCGCAACTTTGTTGCTGCCTGTGATCTCCACGATGCGGGCGCGCGCGCAGCGTGTGCAATGCATGGCGAATTTGCGCAGCCTCTATACCGCAACCGAGTTGTACATTCAGCAAAACGGAAGTTGGCCGCAAATCCGGATGTCCGACTCCGATTCTGCTGAAGAGGACTACGCCAAAGCATGGATTGCGACGCTGACGCCGTTCGGACCGACACAAAAGACGTGGATTTGCCCAACAACTCAGGAGTTGATGCAAAATCCCGATCTGTCAGACCCGGAGAATACGCGCATCGATTATTACTGTACTACCTTTGACGATAAACCGACCACGCCACACCAATGGCCGCGCCAACCTTGGTTCGCTGAAATTGGTGATGTCCATGGCAACGGCCAACTGATTATTTTTACAGACGGAAGCATTAGCGAACTGAAGGCGCTCATGAAAAATCAGTCCGGCAAATAAGCAGGCTTGAATCTTTCGGTGGAATCGCTGATGCAGTAGGCAGCAATTGTCGATGAAAGCAGATGACCAAAAAGCAATTAGCCTGATTTTGTTTTACAGCGCGCTGTTGTTCGCACTCATCGGATTTGCGGCGCGGATGAAAATGAATTTTCATCATCGCCTCGAGATTTCTACCACTGCGCTTGTGGTCGCGGCTGTTTTGGCCAGTTTGGGCCTGGTCACATTGATGCTTTCCTGGGCACGAAAGCAGCGCTGAGGTCCGAGCCGGACTAGCTGTTCTGCGCGTGAGGACACGCGCCGCTACACTTTGAAGAAAACTTTTTCGCCTTCGACGTTGGCGCCGCGGCGGAGAAACAGATCCCGCACTTCAGGCGGAAAGTATCTTTTTGTTTTACCGGAGTTGATGTCGAAAAACATTTTGCCGCCTGGTTTGAGTCGCCGATTCAAATCGTCGAGCAAAAACACCCATTCCGATACGTCCCAGCCGCGCGACTCGTCTTCGCTGCGGTTGAAAGCGGTCGAGAAACCGGTGATCAAATCGAACCTTCCTCCCAAATCGGGCAACGGCTCAAATGCTCTGATCCGCCAAACTTTCCGCTCCACCTGCAAAAGATCGACAAGTTCATTGGAGAGCGGGAAGTCGTCGACATCGAGCCCGAGACCGGAATGGCCGAACTGCTTCGCGGCGAAAAGAAAAAAACCGGCGCCGCAGCCGAGGTCGAGAATTTCTTTTGCGCTCGAGCGGTGCAAATCCAAATCCTGGACACGCGCGAGGTTGATCGTCAGCCAGCGCTCAATGTCGGCATACTTCGAGTAACGCTCGGTTGACGTTGCGTATCGCTTCTGGATCTCATGCAGCCGTTCCATGTCGATCTTGGCCAGAAGCGGCTTGAGTTTAGGAGATTGGAACCAACTCACGCGCGCAGAAATTAAGCTGTAGTGGCAGGCGTGTCGCCTGCGAACTAGATTTGGTAGGGTCGGCGCGCTGCGCCGACCGGACACCGCAGCGCGGCGTCCCTACCACAGAAAGCAAAAAGAAAACGGCGGCGACCCTCTCCGATCGCCGCCGCTCTTCTCTCCGACCGAAGCGAGGCTATTTCTTCGTCGCTTCGTGAAGCTTTTTCGTGGAGTTGCGCATGTCCTGCCGGGCTCTTTGCAGGTCGTCGAATTTCTTCTGCTGGTCCGGCGTCAGGATCGGACGAATCTGCGACATCGTTTTGTCGATGATCGCATGTGTTTTCTCCATCGCGTCCTTATGAATCGCGATGATCTGCGGCCCGGCTTGATCGACGAGCGGCTGAACCTTTCCCTCTTGATCAGGCGTGAGATTCAGCGACTTGGTCAAATGTGCCAGCGGAAGTCCGTGGCCGCCATGACATCGGCCGCCAAGTCTGCCATTTTCGGCCAGGGCAACGGCAAAGCCGCCGAGCGCGATTGCGCCCACGGCGACGAGTGCAAGCAGGTTTCGTTTCATAGTTTGTTCCTTGGTTGGTTTCTCGCGCTTTTCTGCGCTCGCTTCTACGATTATGTCGGATGGGGCCTTACATCGTCAATCCGCTTTACAAGGTCACTTCTCGATAACCCAAGTCATTCCTTCATCGCTTCGTGAAGTTTTTGCATGGCGTTTCGCATTTCCTGGCGGGCTTTTTGCAGGTCATCGAATTTCTTCTGCTGGTCCGGCGTGAGCAGCGGACGGATCTGCGACATTGTTTTGTCGATGATCGCATGCGTCTTCTCCATCGCATCCTTATGAATAGCGATGATCTGCGGCCGGGCTTGATCGATGAGCGGTTGAACTTTTGCCTGTTGATCAGGCGTGAGGTTCAGCGACTTGGTCAAATGTCCCACCGCAAATCCGTGGCCATGGCCGTGCCATCGGCCACCGGGGCCGCCTTGGTCGCCATTTTCGGCTTGGACAACGGCGAAGCCGCCGAGCGCAATCGCGCCCACGGCGGCGAATGTAAGCAAGTTTCGTTTCATAGTTTGTTTTGTTTGACCTCGAAAATGTTCGGGTCGTTTCATAGTTGATGACCGCTTGGCAAAGGCGCCGGTTACAATTTTTCTTGTCAACCCAACCGCGATAAACTGTAACCGCAACGCTTCCAGGCCGGTCATTGTTAGTAGTGTGGATGCGATCTCGAATACATGGATGATCCTGATGCAAGCGCAGTGGTGGAAGCTGCGCTGCGGCATGATGATGAGGCGGCTCGTGAATTGGTTCGCCGTCTTTATCCGCTTGTCGCGAAAGTGGTGCGTGCCCATCGATCGCGCCGAACTCCTGAAGAGGATCTTTGCCAAATGATTTTCATTAAAGTCTTTCAAAAGTTGAACCAGTTCTCCGGCAAGGTCCCGCTCGAGCATTGGGTTTCGCGCATTGCGGTCAACACCTGTCTCAATCAGATCGCGGCGGAGAAAGTTCGGCCGGAGTTGCGCCATGCCGATTTGAGCGAAGAAGAACAAGCGGTCGTGGAAAACTTGGCGACTTCATCCGAAGAGCTGGCGCCGGACCGGCAATTTGCGTCGCGCCAGCTGGTTGAGCACTTGCTCGAGCTGCTGAAGCCGGTCGAACGATTGGTGATCGATATGATTTATCTGCAAGGCCGTTCGGTGGAGGAAATTCGAAAACTTACCGGGTGGAGCGCGGCCCTGATTAAAGTCCGGGCTTTTCGTGCTCGCCAAAAAATGAAAGCGCAACTCATAAACATTTCGGAGAACGAGAACTCATGAAAAATGTCGATCTTGATCGCCTGCTGCGAGCCGCGGCGAAAACGAAAGATGACGCGCCGATCGAAGCGCCGTTCGGCTTCGATACCCGTGTCATCACGCTTTGGCGGGCCAATGGGAATGGCGCATCTCGCGCGCTCGCTCGATTGATTCGTCGCGTCGCCCTGGGGGCCGCGGCGGTGATGGTTGCCGCAACGATTGGCGCGTATCGCGAGGCGAAACAAAGCCGGGATGTGGGCGAGGTTTTTGCCAACGAATTCGCCATCGCGGATTCGGCGATTCAAGAGGAATTTCCGCAATGAACCGCGCACTGAAATGGAAATTGATCGTCGGTTTCGTGCTTGTCTTCCTGGCCGGCGGAATGACCGGAGCATTCATTACCGCGTCGCAAACGTTTCACTTCCTTGTTGGTCAGCACCACCACGGATTTTCGGCCGAGAGAATGCGCAGCCGCCTCCGCTGGCAACTTCATCTAACGGACGAACAGCGCGCGAAAATTTCCCCCGTCATCGATAAGGCTGCGGCGCAGCTCGAAACGATCAGGACGGAAACTGGGCAGCGCGTTCGAGAGACGTTCGCCGAAACTCACCGTGAAATCGCGGCGGATCTCACCCCCGAGCAGCGCGCGAAATTGCAAAAAATGGAAGGGCGACAACGGCGCTGGCTCCATCGCGCCCGCGGAATGCACGAAGCCACCCCCGAGCCGTCAGCTTCGGCGCAATAATTGAACTTTTATATGCGCAGTCCATTCCGAAAAAAGACCCGCTCTTTCTCGACGTCGGCACCCTGTCGCATGAAAAAATCGCGCAGCTCGGGCGTGTAGTATTCGCCATCGAACGCCGGGTTTAGTCCAAGAAAAATTTTTCCGCGTGGCGCGAGATGACGTTGTAAATCACGCAGCAGGAAATCCCACTCCGCTTCTTCCCAAAGCCGTTTGGTCGGCCGATAGCGGTTAAAGCTGATGGAGAACGCGGTGATCCAATCGAACCTCGCACCGAGATCAGGCAGCGGCCTGAAGGCTTCGATTCTCCAAACAACGCGCTGGACGCTAAAAAGATCGAGCAGCTCGGTGAAAAGCGGCGACTCGTCCACGTCTAGGCCGAGGACAGAATGGCCGAGCCCCTTCAGAATGAACAAAAAAAATCCGCCGCCACAGCCAAGATCGACAACGTGTTTTGTCGCACAACGATGGAGCTTTAAATCCTGCACGCGTTCGCGGTTCACGCGCAACCAGTGGTCGATATCCGCGTACTTGGCATATTGCGCGGGCGAATCCGCGTAGCGCTGCTGGATTTCGCGTAAACATTTCTGATCGATATTTTTCAACAACGGCCCAAATGGCAGGCGAAAGATGGAGCGCTGCGCTCTGCGCCAACCGCGCCGGTAACTCAACGGCTGCATTAGTTTGCCGATCTTGTGGGAAAGCTTCATTTCAGCGCCCCAGCGATCTCGCGCAGCAAACCAGGTCCCCGATAAATGTAGCCGGTGTAAACCTGCACAAGTTGCGCGCCGCATTCGATTTTTTCGCGCGCGGATTGCGCATCGAAGATTCCACCGGAAGCAATCACGGGGATTGTCGATCTTGCCTTGATCGCGCGAACAAAGGCGATCGATTTTTCGCGCAGCGGCGCGCCGCTTAGGCCGCCAGTTTGATCGCGCGGCGCCGGAATCGACGAGTGATCGAGAGTTGTGTTCGTAGCGATGATTCCGGCGACTTCATTTTCCTCGCAGGTGGCGATGATCTTGTTCAAGTCGTCGGGCGAAAGGTCGGGCGCAATCTTTACGACGATCGGTTTTCGCGCCGCGCGATTCTCTTCGCGAATTGCCCGGAGCAAGATCGACAGTTGCTCGCGTTCCTGAAGCGAGCGCAAGCCCGGCGTGTTCGGCGAGCTGACGTTCAGCGCGATGTAATCTGCAAAAGGATGCAGCCGTTGGAACGAATAAACGTAATCGCTCGCGGTCTCTTCGATCGGCGTAATTTTCGATTTGCCGATGTTGATGCCGACTGGGACCGCCGGCCAGCGGCCGCTCTCGCGCAGTTTCCGCAGCCGTTGCGCGATCGTGTCCGCGCCGTCGTTGTTGAATCCGAGGCGATTGATCAAGGCGTTTTGCTCGGCAAATCGAAAAATACGCGGCTTCGGATTTCCCGGCTGCGGTTTTGCAGTCACTGTGCCGATCTCGATGAAACCGAATCCGAGCGCAGCCCAGGCCGGCAGGGCCACACCGTTTTTGTCGAAGCCCGCGGCTAGGCCGATCGGGTTCGGAAATTGCAAGCCAAAAACTGTTTTTGGCTTCGCTGTCGGCTGAAAAACTTTCAAGGCGCTCAGGACAGGATCGGCATGTGATGCTCCGCGCAACAGCGAGATGGCCAGATGATGCGCCGTTTCCGGATCCAGCGCGAAGAGAAACGGCCTAACGAATCGCTCGTAGGCGTTCTTCATTTGCCAATACAGAACTGGCCGAAGACGGAGTCGAGAATCCGTTCGACGTCGACTGCGCCGATGACTTCACCGACAGCGCGCAACGCGCCGTTAAGATCGACAGCGACATATTCCGGCGCCAGCCCGTCGCTCATGGTCCGCCGGGCTTGATCGCACGATTCGAGCGCGCGGCGCAGGCAATCGCGGTGCCGCGTGTTGATTGCGACCGCGCTTTCCGCTCGCAAGTTTTCCCTTGTGATGCGCGAGAAAATCTCGTTTTCGACACCCGGCAAGCCTTCGCCGGTGACGCAGGAGATGCGCAGCGCATCGAACTTTTTCCAGTCGTGGTGTTCGACTAGATCGCTCTTGTTTAATAGAACGATCTCATTTCCGTTCGCGGTCTGCTTTCCGAAATGCGGCGGTTTTGGCGCGCTACGATCGACCACGTGCAGGCGCAGGTCGGCCGTTTGCAGCGACCTTTCCGTTCGCGCGATCCCTTCACGCTCGAGGTCAGATGTTGATGTTCGCAATCCCGCGGTATCGAGCAACCGAATCGGCACGCCGCGGAGGTTGATCATTTCCTCAATGGTGTCGCGGGTGGTGCCGTGCGTTTCACTCACAATCACGCGTTCATAACCGAGGAGCTGATTGAGCAAACTCGATTTGCCGGCATTAGTCGCGCCGTAGATGACCACGCGGACGCCTTCGCGCAAAATCCGTCCCTGCTCGGCGGTGGCGAGCAACGCCGAAATTTCTTCGCGAATAGAGTCGAGACGCGCGCGCAACTTTTCGCCGCCGTCCGGTGCGATGCCCTCTTCCGGAAAATCGATCGACGCTTCGATGTGTGCGATAAGATCGACAAGTGCGTCACGGATGTTCTTGATCTTATCGCCCAGCCTGCCCTCCAGTTGTTCGGTAGCAGAGCGCAGGGCAAGATCGGTTTTGGCGCGAATCAAATCGATGACGGCTTCGGCTTGAGTGAGATCCATTTTCTCATTCAAAAATGCGCGCTCAGTGAATTCGCCGGGCCGGGCGGCGCGCGCGCCGGCGCGGAGACAAGCCTCGAGCACTTTTGCGCTTACGAGCGTTCCGCCGTGGCAACTGATCTCGACCAGATCCTCGCCGGTGTAACTGGCGGGTGTGCGATGGATCGACATCATCACCTGATCGATTAAATGCTCCGCCTCATCGACAATCTCGCCAAAATGTTGGATGTGGGATGCAAATTTCGACGGTTTTTCCCTGCCGCGAAAAATTTTGTCGGCGACGTCGATTGCATTTGCCCCCGAAACCCGAACCAGCGCGATCGCGCCTTCGCCGACCGGCGTCGAAATGGCGGCAATGGTGTCCCCGGCAACCAACTCCGAAGGGGTTCGCGAGCCCCGATCATTTCGGGGTTCTCCATTGTCCGCCGATTTCGATCTCACGAGAGAACCTGCTTCAGCGCGGCGACGCATTTCTTGTTTTGCTCCATTGTTCCGACGGTAATACGGACCCACTCCGGCAAATTGTAACCCTTGAGCGGTCGGACGATGATTTTTCGCGCGAGCAGTTTTTTAAAAATCACGGCTCCATTGCCCACATTTACCATCACAAAATTTGCCGTACCCGGAACGAAGTCGAGTTTCATTTCGGCGAACTGCTCTTGGAGATAGGCTCGGCCGGCGTCGACGGTTTTCTTGGTCTTTCGCTGATGCACGTGGTCGTTGAGCGCGGCGAGTGCGCCGGTTTGGGCGAGGCCGTTCACATTGAATGGCTGCCTGGTCTTTTGCAAAACTTCCACCAATTCGCGCGGAGCAACGCCGTAGCCGACGCGCAAACTGGCCAGGCCGTGAATTTTGGAGAACGTGCGCAGAACGACAACATTCCGACTGTTGCGAACGTATTGAAGCATGTCGGGCGGACGATCGAGGAACTCGAAATAAGCTTCATCGAACACGACGATAATGTTCTCGGGGACCCGCGACATGAAATTGTCGATCTTGTCCTGCGAAATCAACGCGCCAGTTGGATTGTTGGGATTAACGATGAAAACGATTCTCGTTTTCGGTGTAATCCCTTCGAGCACCGCGTTTAGATCGGGTTGAAAGTCCGGGGCGCGCGCTTCGACGGTGCGCGCTCCGAACAAGGTCGCGATTATTTTGTAAGCGATGAAGGCGTGCTCGGAGGTGACGATCTCAACGCCGGGACTAAGAAAGGCGTGAGCGAGGAACTCGATCACTTCGTTGGATCCGTTGCCAAGAATAATGTTTTCGCGTGCGAAACCGAGTTTGACAGCGAGCGCGTCCCGTAGATAAAAACCGCCGCCATCGGGGTAGAGCTGGGCAGATTCGAGCGCGGCTCGGATCGCTTTGACCGCTCGCGGCGATGGGCCAAGCGGATTCTCATTCGATGCCAGCTTGATAATATCCCCTGCATCGACATCGAGCTCTCGGGCAGTTTCCTCGATGGGTTTGCCTGGTTCGTAGACGGCCAGGCCGCGCAGCTGCGCATTGGCCCGGTCCCAGATCGAAGTCATGCGCGCACTTTAGCGGAATTAAGCGAATGAACAAAAAGCTGTTCAGGCCGCGCGATCTGTCTCAACGTTTGCGACGTTATGAAGAGTTTTCACTTGTTTGGTGATGCCATCCTGTTTGGCGTCGCGTTCAGTTTCTGGTTTTGGAAGATCGTGGGCTGGAGCGGCAACATTATCTTCGGCATCCGTTTCGTCATTCAATGGATCGCTTCGGAACGGGCACGCAAAAGTGTGATTCCGGCCGGTTTCTGGGAATGCAGCGCGATCGGCTCCATCCTATTACTGTGTTATTTCGCGATTTATCGACACGATTCAGTCGGCATCCTGAGTGCGGCGATGCCGTTGCCAATTTATCTGCGGAATTTGTACTTCCGCTATAGTCATCACGAACCGAAGCACGTGGGCGCCGCGCCGCGCGTAGAAGAGTGATTTTACGATGTCTTGGGCCGGGGGTAATTTCTTTCCGTGACGGCGAAGGACGAGATTATTTATCTCGATAACAACGCCACGACACAGCTCGACCCGGCAGTGGTGGAGGAGATGCTGCCGTTTTTAACGGCGTCATATGGGAATCCTTCCAGCGGCTACAAATTTGGCGCGGAAGCGCGGAAGGCAATCGAGCGGGCACGCGAGCGAACGGCGGCGTTGCTTGGTTGCGAAGCGGGCGAGATTGTTTTTACGAGTTGCGGAACGGAATCGAACAATGCGGCGATCAATTCCGCTCTGCAATTCGATCCTCGCGGTAAGCATATTGTGACGAGCGCGGTGGAGCACAGCGCGGTGCGGCGGCACTGCCAGGAGTTGGAGAAGCGCGGAAGCGAAGTGACATTTCTTGGCGTCGACGGAGATGGAAATCTCGATCTTGAGGAGGTGGCGCAATCCATTCGGCCGGGCACGGCGATTGTTTCGCTGATGTGGGCGAATAATGAGACTGGCGTCGTCTTTCCAGTGGAGAGAATCGCCGAGATTTGTCGCGCCAAACGAGTGCTTTTTCACACCGATGCTGTGCAGGCGGTCGGCAAAATTCCGATGCGTTTGCGCGATTCCGCGATCAATTTTCTCTCGCTCTCGGCGCACAAATTCCATGGACCGAAAGGCGTGGGCGCGCTTTACGTCAATCGGCGCTCGCGCTTTTCGGGCTCGATAATCGGCGGGGATCAAGAGAACGGACGCCGTGCCGGAACGGAAAACGTCGCCTCGATTGTCGCGATGGGAAAAGCGGCTGAGCGAGCGGCCGAATCGCTCTCAGAAGAACAAACGCGTGTTCGTTCCATGCGGGATCGATTTGAAAGAGCAATCCTGGAAAAAGTCAGCGGCACGTCGGTTAACGGGACGGGCGCCCCGCGGTTGCAAAATACTTGCAGTATCTCGTTTGATGGGATCGAATCGGGCGCGGCACTTATTTTGTTGGATCGACATCATATTTGTTGCTCAGCCGGATCCGCCTGCCGGACCGGTTCACAGGAAGCATCGCATGTTTTGCGGGCGATGAACCTGGGTGAGGAACGGGCGCGGGGGAGCGTGCGCTTCTCGTTTGGCCGGTTCAACTCCGAGTCAGATGTCGATCGGGCCATAGGAATCGTCCCGAAGGTGATCGAGAGATTACGTGGATTGGCTTCGCCAATTTCGGCAGGATCGCGCAGTGCAATCCAAGCAGCGTAATTGAGTTTGGTTAGGCTCTAGTGTGGTTGGTTTATGCCTTCCGAGGGCCGTGACGACCTGCTGGCCTAGGATCCCCGAAAACTTCCGGCTTGGGCTTATTTTTTCCTTGCCTTTAGGGGGCGATTTTGGGTAAAAAAGCGGGCGAACCCTGCAATTATAGGTGGCATAAAAATTGTTATTGACGCTGCGACTCAATTATGACAAATATGGGAATCATAACAAATGGGGCGCCGAAAATGGCAAACCAGCGAACAAGTTGAAAATGGAGAAAAATAAGATGAAAGCTACACGGATTACGTCACTCGGCGCGTTGGTCATTGCGGCAGGCGCCCTTTTATTCACAGTCAACGCACAAGCTACCGTCGTTGATCTCACCACCAGTCTGAGCGCGACTGGCAACATTAATGGCGCGCTTTTTTTCGCCAGCGACCAGCAGCCGGCCGGCACCGGATTCATTGATCCCTTCCTGCGGGTTCAAGCCAGTCCGACTGAACAGGGCTACAATACGGATGGCGGTTTCCCATTCGATGACAAGAATCCGCACAACTTTCAGCACAGCGTTTTGCTTTCATCGCTGGCTACATTCGACGTCGCCGGCACTTCCTATTTCAAGTTCATGCTGGACGCGAACCAGTCCGGAACTTCAAATCACACGTTCACGCTGACCCAATTGCAGCTCTATACTGCGAACAGTGGGTCGTTGTTGCCAATGAGCCTTAACCCGGATGGCACCATTGCGTTGGGTAATTTAGCTTACAACTTGAATCCCGGCGGCGGCACAACGAATTCCGTGCTAACGACGGCAACAGGCAGCGGTAAATATGACGCCGTTGTCTACATTCCGGTCAGCGATTTCAATTTGAGCGATAAATACGTCTATCTCTATTTCGCCGGCCAGGGAAATGGCGGGTTCGAAGAATGGACCGCCGCGACTCTGACTGCGCCTATTCCGGAAGCGAGCGCGTTGTTTCCGATCGTCGGCCTGTTGGCCGCGATCTTCTCGACCCACTTCCTTCGCCGCCGGCAGATGGCGCGAATTTCGAAATAGGCCTATCGGCTTTAGATAAGCTCCTTGTTTGGCTGAGGTAGCGGAGGCGACAAGTTCTGTCGCCTCCGCTCTTTTTTTTCGAATGACGGTCAGTGCGATTGCGGGATCTGCTGAGCCGGCGCTGACGCAGCAATCTGATCGTGGCCGGGATCGGGTTCCACCCAGTGCCACGAGCCGAGGCTTGTCCGGAATTCGCGGTGCAGCGGCTCAAAGTCGTCCTTTCGGGCGGTAAACCGGAACACCAGCTGCGTATCGGGGAGATTGACGAAGATCGCGCTCCTCAAAAATTTCTCGCCCATCAATTGATACGAGACCGTTACTTCAAAGCTATGGTTCCCGTTTAGCGGGATTGGATTGTCCATTTCTTGCTCGACTTTAGCGAATTGGCTGCCCAGCGGCAGGCTTGTGATAAATTGCTGCTCGAGCGCTTTGGCAACCTTCTCGTCGAATCGTTGAAGTGCGGGCAGCGGGATTGCTTGAATAACGGCGTCGGCGAAGTTTTTCTGCGGCGGTTTCAGGTGCAATTGCTGGGGACTGCCTTCGAAGCGCCAGCCTCGTGGCGGTTCGTATTCGATGCGTTGTTTGTCCTGATGAAAGATCAATTGCTGATACTTGATTCCTTCAGCCACGTATTCGCTGGTTGATGGCGTGAGATCGATCCCGGCGCGGGCAGCGACTGCCGTTGCGAGTAAAAGCGAGAAGATTGTCGATCTACGGAGCATGGTCGGAATCCCGAAAACTAATGTTTAGTAAACTTGGTACCAGCGTTGCTGCTGAAGATAAGCAGCGATCTGAAGTCTTCCGGGAGGCGCGCTAGCGCCAAAGTTTGTGTCGTAGTACCAATGCAAACCAGGTTGCTTATAGAAGCTGGCGGCGGAACTCCAATGGCCGGTACCTTGTTGACTGTTGAATAGTTCCACCATTGAACCGTAGTAAGTGAAAGTATTGCTGTTCTTCTGCCAGTCTTCCAGGAACCGAACAAAGTTTTCACCGCCGCCGCTGTAGAAACCGCTGGCACTAGGCACCTCTCCAGTAACCAGTGCCGCGTTAACCGTGGTGCTCGTTGCCACGCGCTTCGTAGTCGACTGGTCCGAGTTTGTGTCCACCCATGCGCCGGAAAGAATGTTAACTGCGTCCCCGATGACGGCGGCCATTTGGCGTGTGTAACCATTGACTGTTGGGCTGGTGTAAGTGCCACTGTCGGACGGCGGGGTTCCGCCAGTGTTGTAATCGCCCTGGATATAGACCGGGTTTTCAGCGACAACCGTCATTCCGCCGCTCGGCAAGCTCGCGCCGTTTTTCAGACGAATAGCACGTTTCGATGTGGAAACTGTGTTGCCACTGTAAGTCGTGTTCACGGACGTACCGGCACTGGTATCGGAAACGTAGATAATGCCTCCGGTGCCGGTGTGGTTCCAGGCGGGGATCTTGTTCAAGGCCGAGGTCAATGCCGCAACATCGACAGTAGCTATTCGAATATAAGCGTTTTCACGGTTGTCCCAGATAACCTGATTGGTGCTAATGTTGTCATGGATCTGCTTGTAATCGTTGCCGCTCGTGATGGCGTTATTATTGTAGTCCGTAATCGTCATGTTGTTGTTCACGTCAATCAGCACGCGGTAATCAGCCTGATTGTAATAACGGATGCTACTAAGTGGATCGCCATTGGGATCTCCGCCGCTTGGCGGTCGTTCAATAAGTTGGTGATAGTTTTCACCGCTAGCGAGGTTCCAACCAAACGGTAGCAATGGCGACGACTGGGACGGCGGCTCATTTGCAGGAAAGTTAGGCGCTGTGGTCGTCGAGCCGCTATGGCTGGTATCGTTGGGCGAAAAGCCGTTCACGTAGTCACTGCCGTACCCAACTCTATCCGCTGCGGTGAAATTGCTTGTGCCAATATAGAGACTGCCGTTGGACTGGATCGGCCCATTGATGGTCAGAGACGTGCTGGGCTGAAACTCAAGATCATCCGCGTAGAACATGGCGTAAGTCCACGGGTTATCGAATTTCTTCTCGAACACACGCCGCACTTTGGCGGTGACGCTGCCGCTGCTAGTCCCCATTGCCGGCACAGTTACATCGACGGCGGCCAGATAGAAGTAGCTATATTGCCATGTGTTCGGTCCATAAGCGGCAGGGGGGACCGCAGACGCGCTTAACGATGTTAACGTCCCGGAGCCCCAAGAAGTCTCCTTTTGCGCGTTCTCACTCGCATCCAGGTCGACCATTGGATCAACAGCCTGAATGCGGTATTGCGTGACGCTATAATTCGGCTCGGTTGGAAAGTTGGACTTATTAGGTAGCGGAATAATCGGTGGCGTTGGGATCGGGGTGGGGATAGGACTGGTGTACGACACAGCCACCGGTGTTGGAGCGGCGCATCCGCTGCAACCATTACTCGGATTATATAGGTCGGTGTAGAAGTCGTTCGTGCCCACAACGGAGTAATCGGTGCCGCCGGTGTTAAGACCGTAGGTGACCCAAGTCTTACGATAAATGTTGCGCCAGTTGGTGAAAAGGAATTCCAAATGACCATCGGCAATTTCCATGGCCAGCGCAGTTTTGCGTGAGCGTTGCGATATTCGCGAAAGATGTCCCGTATAAGACACGGCCGCGCCAAGTAGCACGAGGATGGTCGCGACAACCGAGACTACTACCACCAGTCCATTCGCGTTTTGAGAAGGGTGAATTCTTGTCTTCATATTTATTGATAAAGGCAAATCCGCGACCGGTAATCGATCTGCGTGTTGAGAAGCGAGGCGGTCGCGAGATATCCGCGATTGCCCGAGCTGGGATCCCGTGCGGTCAGATTGACTCCGACGTATTTCGTATCGGCCGAGCCGCCGCTATTCAGCGGAACATAAAATGGCTGCGGGCTGCTGATGTACCTCGCCACTGTAGCAATATATTGCCAGTAATAGTAGCCGCCGTTACCGGGATTACTGTTGCGCTGTTTGTAGACACGTAATTCGCCACCTTCGAAACGATAGCGTTGCATGGCGCCGCTAGTGTAGGCGACGTATTGGCCGCCTGAAAGTATCCAAGGACCTTGCGAGTCAGCGATATACGTTCCGTTTTCTACCACATACAACATCCGCTCCGTATAGTAGGTGACGGCGTAGGAGCTCCCCTGATAGGTTGGAGCCTTTTGACTTATTGCGGTCTCGCCAGCGCCAGCCAAAAACACATTGGTGTGCCCGATGCTGATCGCCGAGGCGACATGACTAATGTCATCTTCTACTCCCCAGAAGGGCACGATCAGGCGCATTCCAGCCGTAGGCGGGCTCGGATTGTCTTTGATCATGATCAGGTTCGCATTGTTCGGATCTTTCCAGACGAAATCAGGACTACCTGCAACGACATTTTGGAAGGAGACCCCAGCTGCTGTCGGAGCGACGCCGCCTACGGGAGTTGAGCTAACGACACCGAAGCTACTGGCTACAGTATGATTTGCGTCAACGGTGGCATTCCTTAACTGTGGCACCGATACCGCCGCGTGAATGTCGCGGGTTAACCTACTAACACCGTTTCGCGCTTCTTCATGAGCCTTGTTGACCGCCGTGTTCTTGGCATAAAGCACGATGCCCGAATTCAACACCTGGATGAAAACAATCCCGAGAATGGCCATGATCATGGTGGAGACCACCATCTCAGCGGCGGTAAAACCGCTTTGTCGAAATCTGATTTGATTGGGCTTGTTCATTTATCGGCTGTCCGTGCAGTATCCATGGTTACGCTGTAATTTGTGTTGCGATAGGTGTAACTCACAGTAACGGTGGCCCGGCGGACATTCAGGTTGTCGGTCGATCCGGCGAAAGTCATCGTGCTGCCGGTGTCACTGATCGTCGTGTCCATTTTCCCGGTCACGACGATGCTGCCGCTCACTGGATCCTGGTAGACGAAAACGTTCTGGGTCGTGGTCGTGCCCAAAGCGAGCACGCTCGGGATCTTATTATTTGCCGGATCGAAAGGCTCCTTGGACAAAATCAAATCGATCTGGTTTTGGGCGCAGGTCTGGGCTTCGCTGAAAAGACGCGAGCTGATGGCGTAAGTGTTGATCGAATTGAAGCCGACATAAGCGCCCGCGCCCATTGTCCCGAGGACTGCCAGGGCCATAATCACTTCCATCAGAGTGAAAGCATGTTTGCTGCTGCCGTTCTTCCTTAATTCCATAACCGCCTCCAAGGGAGCAGTTGCAATGCCCTGCCCGCGCTACAACGGCACGATTCTGTTGTAGTGAAATACGCTACAATCCACGGCAACTAGACCGATGCGGTTTGGCCTGCGCTAACCCAGCGAATCGCTTCGTGATAGAGCTGGCTCGCGTTCTCCAGATTCAACTTGGTTTTGATCCGCGCGCGATACGTGTCGACTGTGCTCACCCCCAGATGAAGGCAACTACTGATTTCTCGCGTGGTTCGGCCGCGGCCAATTAGTTCAAAGACTTCGAGCTCGCGATCGGTCAATTGCGAGATTCCGTTTTGTTCCTTCGGGCGGAGGGAGAGATTTTCCAGAACGTGCGAAGCCGTGCGCGAACCAACGTAGATTTCGCCGGCTAATACCTTGCGAATAGCCGTCATGACTTCGTTTGAGGTCTCATGCTTGGTTATATATCCGCGCGCGCCGGCCCTGAGCACACGTTCGGCATAAAGCAGTTCGTCGTGCATGGAAAGCACCAGTACCGGCACGCGGATGCCTCGCGCCTTTAGATCTTTGATAAGTTCAAGTCCGCTTGGGCCCTTCAGCGTAAGATCGACAATAACGATGTCGGCCGAAGCCGATTGAAGTAGCTCAAACGCGTCGCCAATGTTGTCGGCTTCGCCGCATATGCACATGTCCGGCTCCTTATTAATAAGTTGAGCCAGCTGCTCACGAAACATCGGATGATCTTCCACTAGAATCACGCGACGCTTGTCCGGCAAACTGGAATCAGCATTCATCGCGCCTAACTCGAGCCTCCCGCGTGGACGGTGCACGACACAATCGTTCCGCCGCTGGGTCGCTCCTCGATCTCAAATTCCCCGCCCACTACATTTGCCCGATAGCGCATGATGCTGATGCCGACTCCATTCGAGTCTTTCTCGGTCTTGGAGAAACCGCTGCCGTCGTCCGCAATGCTCAAGCTCATTGCATTGGAATTTGCGCTAAGTCGCATTTCAACATTCCGAGCCTTGCCATGCTTGGTCGCGTTATTGATCGCCTCCTGTGCGATGCGATAAAGATGCGTCGCTTTCTCGTTGTGTGTTGCTCGGTACTCGCCGGCAAATTCAAACGTGCAGTCCATCGCCAGGAGCCGGCTGGTGGAAGCCGCTAGCTCTTGCAGTGCGGCTGGCAAGCCGGCCTCATCAAATTGAACGGGCACCAAGCCATGCGCCAGATTGCGCGCTTGTTTGACCGATTCGGTCAGATGTTTTTCGATCTCGATTGCCGTCGCAGCCAAAGTCTTCAGGCCGCGCTCTTCCAAGTCCATCTTCAATGAGGAAACTGCGCAACCGACCGCTGCCAGATACTGGCAAAGGCCATCATGCAAATCCCGCCCGATGCGCTGCCGTTCGTATTCACTCACTTCGATAATCTGTTGCTCGAGCTCCTGCGTATGCTCGAGCAAAGCAATGCGCGCTTTCGAGGCTCGATGTTGTTCTTTGGTGGCGATGCCGGCCAGAGCCACAAGAAAGAAAAAGGCGAACCGAATTGATATCTCCCACGCCTGAACAGTCGAACTCGAATAAGCGTGACCGACTGCCAGATCACTCCATGACCAGAGTATCCCGGCCAATCCCGCGACGACAAAAGCGCCTTTGTTGTCACAGAGCCAGACGGCGAGGATAATCGGAGCGCTATAGAAAAGGACCAACGACACCTGGTGCTCAGTGGCCAAATCGAGCCAACCGATCGCGAATAACAGCAGGAGCGATTCAACAAATCCAATTGACGATGACTGGCGGGTTAAAAAGCGGAACATACAATCGATTGGGAACTGGTGTTTCAGAGCAAATTCCCAGCCAAATCCGAGCGCTTCCGCGCTGGGAAGGCGCGGGTTAGCTCGGAGCTAAGATCGACAATTTCGTGCCAGTCCGTGATCGGCGACGCGAAAAATAAATGGCGAGGCTAACAATGGTGACACACGCGCCAAGCGAACTCGGTTCTGGAACAACCGAGTAGTCTAAGTTGTAGATACCAATGTGCTGATAGGTCGGATTCGCGAACATAGTGCCGCTGTCGTATGTAAACGTAATCGAACTGATACCTGACGCATTGAAACTGATCGTTGCGTTGCCGGCATCGGATCCAGCGCCGAGATCGACCGTGCTGGCCGTGCCACGCAAGACTTGAGTCAAACCCGTGCCGGTTAGGCTGACGTTTGATCCAAGGCCAGTGATCGTCGACGCAATTTGTGTTCCAGTGGTCGAAGTCGCATGGATCGAGCTGATCACGTCTTGGTAAGTGCTGCCTCCGGCGTTGTTGAAATCGATGTCGAACAGCTGAAGTGAAACGTTGCTCACACCGGCGGCGTACTGTGCCGAAAAGCTGATGGTCACGGTAACGAACTGAGAGTTATTAGATAGATCGAGCGCGAGCTCCAGCGTTTTTGGGCTCGTGCCCAATCCGCCGTCAAATGCTCGCGTAATTGCGGGAGTCTGAGGGTTTGGAGAAACAAGCCCCGGTTGAAGCTGCCCGGTGTCGCCGCCGATTGTTACAGTGACGTCATTGCCCGGGCTTGCTGGATCGACATCGTAGGAATTACTTAACGACCCAGGTGTCCAGGACAGTGCGCTCCAGTCAAGCACGACGGCCGAGGCCGTCCCGGGGAGAGAATAGACCGCGCAAAGAAAAACAAATATCCAACTGAGAAGCCGCATATTCCGATGGAGCAAAAGCACGGCCCGTCCCTTTAGTCCTCGGTAGCAACCGTTCAATTCGAGGCCGTTCTAGAATCGCTCACGGGCTAACACTCGCGATCACCGGCGGCGTCAGTACTGGGTCGCTTGGCGGTGCATTGGTGATCACAGGGAAAACTTGTTCGGCGGGGATAAAACTGAACGCGCTGATTTCGGCAATATTGAAGGGGTGGTCTCCAGATTTATCATGGGTCCATCGCAGGGCCACGTATCGAGCATTGCTTGGCGCAAAATCGACCGCCGCTTCCTCGTTCTCGGCAAGATCGACAATGGACGCCAAAGGCTTCGCGTTTCGCAGATCGCTCGGATCCTTGGCCAATGCTGTTAGCAAATAGATGTCGACGTGCCCTTCTCCGGTTTTGTAAAGGACACTAACTCGATGCAATGGCTGGTTGGTCGCCAATTCGACGATCACGGTTGGATGCAGGTCGGCGCTGGAAAAACGAAACGTGGTCCTGGGATCACTGTCGATCGCGCGGAACGCAAAAGATTTCGTGCCGGAACTCACGTAGACAACGCGAGCACCCGCCTGGAGCTTGGCTAAATCGAAGCTACGGCGTTGGGCCGGTCCCGGTTTGGTTGTCGGATAAACAACAACGCGAGCCGTTTCGGTCGCCTGCGTTCCATGAACGTCTGGGATGTAAGGAAGTGTTCCGGCAAAACTGATCGCCACGAGCATGGCTCTGCCATTTAAAAGGAGATCTCTCATAGGAATCCCCATTCCCAAGCTTAGATTGCGCCAAAGCCTGCAGACAATTTTCGGAACTCTCTGCTTATCGCGTCTTGCTGCGCGAATCCAAATCTCGGAGTGCCTTTTCGATTAAAGCTTTTTCTTCGGGCAGCAAATTAGCCTTCTTCCCAAAGTCGAGATATGCCCGCGCCTTTTCGTCCTTGGCGGCAGCCAGGCAAATTCCGTAATAAACGCTGATCGTCGGGTCGGCCAATTGGTCCTCGGTCAAAGTGCGCATGATTCTGGCGGCATTTTTAGTGTCGCCCTGGGTCAGGAGTGAATAGGCGAACGTTGTCATGTAAGCCGGGTTTGAGGGCGACTTGTGGTAAACGTCTGCCGCCAACCGCCGCGCTTCTTCCGGATTGGCATTTAGTAATAAGGCGATTTGCGCGAGATTGTTTTCCACATTGAGGTTGGTTGAATCTAATTCTGACAAACGAACGAGAACGCGGTACAGGCCCTGGGTGTCGGCGGCTTTTGCATAATGCTGATAGAGTGCGAGAAAGGCTTCCTTTTGTTTCTCCGGGTGCTTGGAAAGTCCCCAGAGAATATCTGTCGTCTCTGCTTCCCATCCCCATTCCGAAACGGGTCGCACCAGCAAGAGGAGTGACTCGCTTTGATCGGAAGCGCCTTTCATTGCCGCCGCCCACTCGTGCTCTGCTGCCGCGGGTTTGTCTTGTGCACGTAAGGCACGCGCCAGGTAAGCATGTCGAAGGAACTCGAACCGCCCCCACTGGGCGTTTTCCGTGGCCAGTTCCAGTTGGCGCCAATCTTTTAACTGCACACGCACCTCGGCCAGAGCGAGCGGCACGGGCCATTTCTCTTGGACCTCGGCAGGCAAAGTTTTGGCAAAATCCAGAGCGAGCAGACTCAAATTCTTAAGACTCATCCATGAAAGTAACGCAGCGAGCGCAGGTGGTTTCGTCGCGGTGCTTTTTTCCAACTCGGTCAAATAAGAGCTGAATTGCGGATCGTGCAGAGCGCGAAGAAAATCGAGATACAAGAAGCGATCGCTCCACGTCGCGTCCGGATAGGCCTGAAGGTCGCGCGCGAGTTCCAGCAAATGTTGCACGTTTTCGTGGCGCACCACTCCCTCATTGATCAAAGCTCGGGTCGCCAATGCCCGTTGTTTGTCGTCACTGCGCAATGCCTTTAGGATCGCTTCGCCCGAAGTATGGCGCTCGGGATCGGCGGCATGTACTCGCAAGACGCCGAGTTGCAGTTGGTATCCCTTTTCTTCTGGCGCCAGTTGGAGTGCTGCTCTCCACTCACTATCGGCCTTTTCTTCCTGTTGCCGCGTCTGTGCCAGGAACGCGGAGGCAGCATGATATGCCGCGGTTGCTTTTCCCTTTTCGTCCACCGTCCCCAGAGCCCGTTCGGCCGTTGGGATGTCGTTAAACTGCAAGGCGCACCTGGCCAGGGCCAACGCATCGTCAGTCGAATTCGGCTCGAGCTGCGCAGTTTTGCGACGCCATTCGAGAGCCGACCGATCACCGGCGCGTTCCGCCAATTGCGCCATGATCCGGGCAGCCGCTGCGCTGGACGGTTTTAATTCGAGAACAGTGCGCGCGGCAAGGTTGGCGTCGCGCTCATTGCCGTGTTCGATATCGGACACCGCGCGGCGCACGAGCCGCCTCTCTTGCCAGCGAACGTAAAGGTCATGCCCGCCCCAGAACAGGGCAATCAAAAGGATGATTGCAATGAGCGAGCCGAGCAAAAATTTGATGGCGGCCCGTTGTGTTCTTTCGACTGATTTTTCCAAGCGTTTCAAAAAGTAAACAGCAATCTTTCAAAAGCGAATCAACCGGCGCAATGTGATTTGCGATTTAGTTTGCGGAATAAGCACATCGTATTCCGCCCGAAGGCAAAGCACCGTAGCCGCACATGCGACCGAGGGGGATTTTCACCCGACGGAATACACGGTGGCAATAAGCCGAACGTCCCGTGGTGGCTATTAGTTAACCGACCGTGATTTCACTTTGCGTCGCGATTGTATAACCGCCGCGGCAATACAAAGAAGCGCTGCCGCAGCCCCAGGATTTACCTCCGGCACAACGTCGAATGAAATGTCGCCGATTGCGATTTCCTGATAATGTTCCGAGCCCTGGCTGTTGCTCCAGATAAAGGTGAAGCCTGTAATTGGTGTGCTCCCAAAACTTATCATCGCGTTTCCGTTCGCTGATCCCGGACCTGTATCGGGCGAAGCACTCGTGCCAACTAACACTTGGTTCACGCCGGCGCCGAGTTTGGTTACCGCCGGACCGACGGTAATTGTGGGCGCGACACGGCTCCCATCCAAGGCGATACCATAGATCCCGCTGATTCGGTCTTTGTTTGTGTCCAAATCGATATCGAAAATCGAAAAGGAAACATTCGCTACCCCCTTAAGATATTGCGGTGAAAAGTTGACCGTTAGCGTGATTCTTGATTGGGTTTGCAGGTTGGCGGCCATTTGAAGCGAGTGCTGAACAGGCGACAGCCCGCCCGCCAGACTCATGGTAATTGCCGGGGTCATGACGGCGGTGGCGGCATCGTTCCTGAACCTATTCACATCTCTGCTGACGGCGACCGTCACGTCGTTGCCCGGATTCCCTGGATCGACATTATAAGAGTTCGATAGCGAACCGGGTGCCCAGGTGAGGACATCCCAATTCACCAAAGCCGCTGTCGCGCTTTGGTTAATCAGCGCCAACCATCCGCAGATGAATGCAAGCACCAGTCCTTTGCTGTGATACAACACTCTGGAAATTATAAGCACGGTGCATGCCTCTTCGTTTGCGTTTCATCCGAGGCTGCTGGGGGCTCGCAAGTTGCTCGGACACGGCTACCCTATGGCGCAAATGAAGGCCACGGTTGCGCGCGGCGGCGCTCTCGTTCCATCGACAATTTCCAGGACGTTCCCGTGGCCGACCGCGGCAGTCCTGTTTTTTTTCGCACTGCTTTGGTTGGAACTGATCCATCAATTGAGGGCCGAATGGTGGATCAATCCGCAGTACAACTATGGTTTGGTTGTCCCCCTGCTTGCTCTTTACTTGTTTTGGAAACGCTGGACTGAGCGGTCGTCGCCATCCCCGCCCCGGTCGCGCGCTTGGCCGATCGCGCTCTTACTTTTCTGTGCCTTACTTTTCTTCCCCATTCGATTTGTCGCTGAAGCAAACCCGGACTGGCGCTTGTTGAGTTGGACATTCGCGCTCGTCGCCGTCGCGATTTCGATCTTGTGGATCTTTCTCGCAGGCGATTCGCCCTGGCTGCGTCATTTTGCTTTCCCCCTTTTCTTTTTTCTCATCGCCGTCCCGTGGCCGATGCGCGCTGAGCAAATTGTCGTGCAAAACCTCATGCGCGCCGTCAGTGCGATCAATGTTTCGTTCCTCAACATCGCGGGAATTCCTGCTCTCCAGCATGGCAACGTCATCGAAGTCGGTTCCGGCCTGATTGGAATCGAAGAAGCCTGCAGCGGTGTGCGCTCGCTTCAAGCAACTCTCATGATTTCGCTGTTTCTCGGCGAGCTTTACTCCTTCACCATCAAACGGCGTGTTCTGCTCATCGTCGCCGGCGCTCTGCTCGCGTTCATTTGTAATGTCGTTCGCACGGCGATTTTGGTTTGGATCGGCGCGCAACGCGGCCCGAACTCCATCGAGGCGTGGCATGATCCCGCCGGGTTCACGATTCTGCTGATTTGTCTCTTTGGACTTTGGCTGCTGAGTTTATTCATGAGCCGGCGCTCACCTGCGTCCAGGACATCGCCCAATATCGACCTGCGGTACGCGCCTTTGCGTTTTTCCTGGCCGTTGCTTGTCTCGCTCGCACTTTGGTTTCTGGTCGCCGAAGCGGGAGTGCAAATCTGGTACGGGCGCCATCAATCTATTGGAAGCTCGCGTTGGGTTGCGCAATGGCCCAATTCTGAAAGCGCTTACAAAACGGTGGCGATCCCGCCCGAAGCGGAAAATTTGCTCCGTTACAACGAAGGTGGTGGCGCCGCCTGGCACGGGACGGACGGCCATCCTTGGATGATGTATTTCTTCCGCTGGTTTCCAGGACGCACCGCTGCCCTTTTTGTTAAAGTCCATCGGCCCGATGTTTGTCTTCCCGCCAGCGGCATGACGATGGAGCGCGACAATGGTCTGCGGCTTCTCACCGTCAACGGGGTGAACCTGCCGATCCGTTCCTACCGCTTCGACGATCGCGGGGCGCCCCTTCACGTTTTCTATTGTTATTGGGACGCGCGTTCATCTTATGAAAGCGTTGCCGCGGCCGAAGAAGAAGACTGGAGCCCGCGCGGTCGTTTGCGCGCGGCGTGGCGCGGTCGCCGCGAAATCGGCGCGCAAATGCTGGAAGTTGTCGTCTGGGGTTATGAGGATGACGACAAAGCCAACGAGGCGCTGCAGCGTCAGCTCGCTCAAATCATTTGGCTCGGCTGATCGCCGGCAAGATCGACATCTTAAACAATCGCTTCACTCGACGGCGCACCGGCGTTAACTTAAAAATCGCAGCAAGAACCGGGTGGGACGACGTATCAACCGGTGTCAAAATGCGGCCATGAACGATTACGAACGAGTAGCAAACGTGATCCGCTATTTGGATCGACATCACACCGAGCAACCCGAACTGACCGAGCTGGCCCGCGGCGCCGGGCTCAGCCCGTTTCATTTTCACCGGCTCTTTTCCGCGTGGGCAGGCGTTACGCCGAAGGATTTTTTGCAATGTCTCACTCTTGAACACGTGAGAATGCTTTTGCGTGAGGGTGAAAGCGTTCTCGATGCCGCTTTGAATGCGGGATTGTCCGGACCCGGCCGATTACACGATCTTTGTGTGACCCTGGACGCGGCTTCTCCCGGCGAAATGAAAAACGGCGGAGCCGGGATGAAAATCGATTACGGTTTCACCGAAACGCCGTTTGGCGAAGCACTCATTGGCGAAACGGCGCGCGGAATTTGTCACCTTTCATTTGTCGAAGGGCAGGGCCGCAATGGCGCGCGAGATCTTCTCGCGGCCCAATGGCCAAACGCGAAATTGCATCGCGCCGATCGCCGCGCGGAAGAATTATCGGAGAAAATTTTCGCGCGTTTGACGCAAGATCAATCGCATCGGCCTTTGCGCGCCTTCGTGCGCGGGACCCCGTTCCAAGTGCGGGTTTGGCGCGCGCTCTTGAGCGTGCCAACTGGGTCGCTTACGACTTATGGCCGCCTTTCCGCCACGATCGGTCAGCCCCGGGCCGCGCGGGCTGTCGGCAGCGCCGTCGGTGCGAACCCGATCTCTTTCGTCATCCCATGTCACCGCGTCATTCGTGAGACCGGAGCGCTGGGAAATTATGGAGGCGGCCGGATTCGGAAACGCGCTATCATCGGCTGGGAAATCGCGCCGCGCGCGGCTCAGTCCTCCTCGGAGGAGAATATTTTTCGAGCCGACGCCGCTTGACCGAGCGTTAAGGCTTGTCCTGAGCGGAGCCGAATGGATCGACATCTTCGTCGAGGCGAAATATCGTGAGCGGTTGCCAGCCACGTAATGGAAAAACCTTCGTTCGATCAAGCCGGTTTTCGTCACGAATACAGCGGAGAAGGATTGCGCCGCGGCGATCTCGACCCCGATCCGATCAAGCAATTTGATGTTTGGTTCACGGCGGCGGCCAAGGCCGGCATTCACGATGCCAATGCCATGGCCCTTGCCACCGCCACTCTGGATGGAAAACCATCCGCGCGTGTTGTTCTTCTGAAGGATTTTGATGAACACGGATTTGTCTTTTACACGAATTACGCAAGCGAAAAAGGCCGGCAGCTGGAAGAAAATCCACGCGCCGCACTCGTGCTCTATTGGATGGAAGTGGAACGCCAAATTCGTATCGAGGGAACGGTGGAAAAAACTTCGCGCGAAGAATCAGAGCAATATTTTCATACCCGGCCGGCGGGCGCGCAACTTGGCGCCTGGGCTTCGCGTCAGAGCGAAGTGATCGACGCGCGGCGTGTGCTCAATGCCCGCCTCGAAGAAATGACGGAACGCTTCGCTCAGGGGGAAATTCCGCTGCCGCCGCATTGGGGCGGATATCGACTCAAGGCGGAACGGATCGAATTCTGGCAGGGCCGTCCCGATCGTTTGCACGATCGCTTTCGTTACGCGCGGCAAAAGGACGGTTCCTGGCAGATCGATCGACTCGCGCCGTAAATTGAAAATCGGCCCGGCTAGTTCACGCCCGGTTGGCGGCCCATGGTTTTCTGCGTAATGTTTTCACAATCGCAGTTCTAGGAACGCAACCGCGCTCCGATTTGCGAATTAATTGTACGATGATTCCGAACGACGACGATTTTGTAGAAGACGATCCGTTGGCGGCGCCAATGCCGGGTAAAGGGCAGCGTTCGTCACGCGCGCGAGGACGTCAGACAGGTCGCCGCGTTGGCAGCGCCGCCGACACTTGGGAGCAAGCTAAAGAAAAAGCCGGCCTCGCCCGCGAACGCACGGAATTTTTCCTGCGCGAAAATCCGGTCCCGCTGATCCTGGGCGCGCTCGCCGCCGGCCTTGCCATCGGCTTGGCCATTCGCTATTCCGCCACCTCGGAAGAAAAAGAAGCTGAAGTTAAATCGCCGCTTGGCCGCGTCGACCTTGGCGTCCTGTCGCTTCCGTTTCTTTGGCCGATCTTCAAATCGCTCAAAGAAAAATATCACGATTCCGCCGACGCCGTCCGAGACAGCGTTGGCCGCGTGAAAAAGATCGACATCGAACGCTACGCCAAGCCTGTCCGTAAACGCTGGAAAGCTTGGACGCACTGAGCCCGAATCGCCCCTACCAAACTGCGGTGTACTTCGACATTTGAAGGTCGGACGATGCGCGCTACTGGTAGAAGCTCGAAAAATGAAATGGTTTGCTTTCGTAATCGCGGCTGCGCTGCTGGTTTCCTGCTCCGGGGATAAGAAGCCCGCCTGGCTCCGCGTCGCTGAAAAAGGATCGCACAAATGGGGTTATTACAGTGGATACGTCGAGGCGCGCTGGCAAAATGATGGCCGCAGCATGACGTTGCTTCGCGAACTGCGTTACACCGACCCCCAGGGCGTCGTCTGGATTGCGCCGGCCGGATCGGAAGTCGACGGCGCATCGATTCCGCGATCGCTCTGGTCGATCATGGGCGGACCGTTTGAAGGAAAATATCGGAACGCCTCGGTGTTGCACGACGTCGCCTACGACCAGCACAATCGGCCCTGGCGGGATTGCGACCGGATGTTTTACAACGCCATGCGCTGCAGCGGCGTCGGCCCGGTCGAAGCCGGGACGATGTACTACTCGCTCTTTAAATTTGGGCGGCACTGGAAAGCGCCGCGGGCCGAACCGGTGAAGGTCGGCGGCGAATTGGTGGCCAGACCCGAAGAGGTTCGGCGGGCCACTCCGGTGAATCCAGGTCAAATCAACGAAACGCGCGATTGGATTCGCAATGCCGACCCATCTTTGGAACAGATCGAGCAGCGCGCGAATACCGAGCGCTGATTGTCCATCTCCGATACTGTAGGGGACGCTGCTAGCGTCCCGCGGGAAGCTGCTTTCCCTACAAATTTATTTTGATTTTCCGGGTCCCCACAACGCGCGGCCCGGTTTGGCGCCGGTGTGTTCGCTATCTTTGATTACCTGCACGCCGTTTACGAAAACATGCTTCATGCCGACGGCGTACTGATGCGGTTTTTCAAATGTCGCGCGATCCGCAATCGTTGCGGGATCGAATACGACTACGTCGGCGAACATTCCATCTTTCAAAAAGCCGCGACGATCGAGCCCGAGATTGGTCGCTGGAAAACCGCTCAACCGTCGAATTGCTTCCGACATTGAAATCACTTTTTCGTCGCGCGCATATTTGCCGAGCACGCGGGCAAAGCTGCCATACGCGCGGGGATGCGGATTTGATTTCAGGAAAACGCCTTCCGGCGCTTGCGACGCTTCATCGGAACAGAAAGAAATCCAAGACTTGGCCATTTCTTTTTTCACGTTCTCTTCCGACATGACGAAATAAATCGTGCTGATGCGCGATTCGTCTTCAGCGATCAAATCCATGATGGTTGTGATCGGATCTTTGCCGCGCATCTTCGCGACCTCCGAGAGAGTTTTGCCGGTGAGCGGTTTCAGTTTGTCCGATTTGAATCCGACCAGCAAAATTTTGTCGGGTGAACCGGCACCGATATAAAGATTTTCCCAATCGTCGCTGTCTTTGCTGACTTCGGCCGCAATTTTTTCTCGCATTGCCGGGTCGCGCAGCCGTTTGAACAGCGCCGGGTAGCCGCCGTCTTCGGTCCAAGGCGGCAAACAGGCATCGAGGCCGGTCCCGGCCGCGGTGTAAGTGTACATGTTGGCGCGGATGTTGAGCCCCTCTTTTTGCGCCGCTTCGATCCGCGAAAGCAGGTTGTCGATGTTGTCCCAGTTCTGTTTTCCGGCGGCTTTAATGTGATAAACCTCGGCCGGAATTTTCGCTTCCCGGCTGATCCGAACCAATTCGTCGAACGCCTCCAGTAATCGATTTCCCTCACTGCGCATGTGCGAGATGTATTTGCCTTTGTATTTCGCGGCCACTTTGCATAGCTCGATGATCTCTTCCGTCTTCGCATAAAACGCCGGCGGATAAATCAATGCCGTGCCGATTCCGAGCGCGCCCGATTCCATCTCTTTGCGCACGAGCTCCCGCATCTCGTCAAGTTGCTGCGGTGTGGGCGCTTTGTCTTCGAAGCCAATCGCGTTTTCGCGAATTGTGGCCGCGCCGATGAACGAAGCGACGTTGCAGGAGACGCCGCGACTTTCGAGATAACGCAGATATTCGGCCAACGTATTCCACTTAATCTCGTATTTGATGTCGGTTTGCTGGCGCAACATGTGTTCGCGGACGCGATCGTTCACCGGGCCCATCGATTCGCCTTCGCCCATGATCTCAGTGGTGACGCCTTGCCGGATCTCGCTTTGCGAGCGCCCGTCTTGAATCAACGATTCGTTCGACCAGGAAAGCATGTTGATGAATCCCGGCGCCACCGCGAGTCCAGCCGCGTCGACAATTATTTTCGCCTTAGCCGTTTTGAAATCGCCGAGCCCGGCAATGCGGTCGCCGCGGATCGCAACATCGACATGCCGCGGTTCGCCGCCCGATCCGTCGTAAACCGTCCCGCCTTTGATGATCACGTCGAAGTCCTGCGCGGACGCGGAAACAACGACGGAGGATATGAGAAGAATGAGAAATCTGCCAAGCATGGCGCGATTCAAGAATTCGTCACAGCGGATGTCGATCTTAAAACCGCCGCTGTGCCGGTTTGCATTTGTAGGGCGCCTGTGTCAGACGCCATTTACTTGGAACCGCCGTCTCGTAGAGACGGTCTACAATTGTTCAGTCAACCCGCCGCCGCCAACTTTGGAGCGGAATTCTTCTCAAGGGCGACGTCCAGAACTTCATCGACGTTTTCGACCGGGACGAACTTCAGCTTCTCTTTGGCCTCTGCCGGGACATCGACCAGATCTTTTTCGTTCAGCTTCGGAATGATGACAGTAGAAACACCGGCTCGCATCGCGCCCAGACTTTTTTCTTTTAAGCCACCGATCGGCAACACTAATCCGCGCAACGTGATTTCGCCGGTCATGGCGACATCGGACCGGACCGGCGTATTGCTGAAAAGCGAAGCGAGCGCGGTGAACATGGCCACGCCTGCGGATGGTCCATCTTTTGGCACTGCGCCCGCGGGCACGTGCACATGAATATCGTTGTCGCGAAATTCCTCCGGTTTCGCGCCGATCTCGTTCGCGCGCGTGCGCACCAAACTGAGCGCGGCTTGAACGGATTCTTTCATCACCTCGCCGATATGACCGGTGAGAATGACGTTGCCTTTCCCGGGATAACGGGTGGCCTCGATGTACAAAACTTCGCCGCCGTACGGTGTATACGCGAGCCCGGTGGCGACGCCCGGCTTGCTTGTTGCCAGTTTGGTTTCACGTATGAAACGCGCCGGCCCGAGCGTTTGGGCTACGAACTCAGGCG
>WNFR01000723.1_pt1 | contig 35182 bp, 26 predicted proteins | sample 5400221 | NCBI WGS metagenome assembly WNFR01 (sample SAMN13153357, study PRJNA577476) | soil metagenome | isolation source: 40 cm soil under Madrone tree | place: USA:California | collected 2016-06-14 | reverse complement strand
CAGTTGGGGGTTCTTTAATTTCGGCCTACGTCGAAGCTCCCGCTCTCTCCCTCGTTGTTACTCTTTTCTCGCGTCGCGAGGGAAGAGAGAGGGACCTGCTGCCTCGACGTAGGCTGACGCTAAAGATCCCCCAACTGAAGTTGGGGGTGTTGCGGGAGTTGCGCACATTCTCGTCAGAGGTGGGTATGCACAAAAAATCTGATGTTCACCTCACACGCGATCTGGCTTTACAATCTCCATTGAATGGGGATAAGTTCGCTTCCCATGTGGATGACGCTGCACGCGAATACTTCAACGCCGAGAGGACGAAAGCATGAGACGAATTCTTATCACCGCCGCCATCGCGATGACGTTGCTGGCGAGCGCTCTGGCACAATCCCGGTCTTCGGTCTACTATCCAGCGGCCGGTGACAACTGGCAACGTAAGTCACCCGCGGAAGCCGGCTTTAGCCCTGAGCTGCTCGAACAGGCCGTCGCGTTCGCCAAAACTCAGGAGACAAAACAGCCTCGCGACTTCTCAACACAGGTACAGACCTTTGGAGCGTTGCTGGGGCCGATGCCGAAAGAGCGCGCTGAAACAAACGGCATCATAATTCGCCACGGGTACATCGTCGCCGAATGGGGTGACACCGCGCACGTCGATCCGACTTACAGCGTAGCAAAGAGCTTTCTTTCGACGGCGCTCGGACTGACGATCGATCGGGGAATGATCAAGAGCATCGATGATCCGGTGCGCAATTACATCAAAGACGGCGGGTACGATTCGCCTCACAACTCAAAGATCACCTGGCGGCATCACGCCAACCAGACGAGTGAATGGGAAGGCACGATGTTTGGCAAGTCGCACGACTTCATCGGCGTCGAGCAGTTTGGTAGAGGACGCCGCGAGCCTCGCGGGTTGAAAGAACCGGGCGAGTTCTACGAATACAACGACGTGCGCATCAACCGCTTCTCGCTGTCGCTGCTGACACTCTGGAAGAGGCCGTTGCCCGAAGTGATCAAACAATATGTGATGGACCCGATAGGTGCTTCATCCACGTGGCAGTATCACGGCTACAACAACTCCGATGTGATGATTGACGGCAAGAAGATGACCTCAGTGAGCGGCGGCACGCGCTGGGGCGGCGGGTTGTGGATCAGCACTCGCGACGAGGCTCGATTCGGCTACCTGTTCCTGCGTCGCGGCAAGTGGGGCGGCAAGCAGATCGTTTCCGAGAAGTGGGTTCAGATGGCGACGACTCCCGGACCGCTCGGACCGGACTACGGGTTCCTGTGGTGGCTGAACACACAACGCAAGCAGTGGCCGTCGGCACCCGCTTCCAGCTTCGCCGCGATCGGCAACGGCAGCAACACGATTTGGATCGACCCCGAACACGATCTTGTTGTGGTCTGGCGCTGGCATCAGACAAACGGCGACGAGCTTTTCAAACGCATCCTCGCCGCACTCAAAAGGGACCAAAGCTAAAACCAAAACGTTCGTTCGTAGTTCGGCCTTTAGGCGGAGCTCGTACTCGACTTGTCTGAAGATACCTCCGAACAGAGCTTCCGCCTGAAGGCGCGTTTACTAACTTCATTCAAGGAGAGAAAACCAATGCGCATGCTACTTACCGCCACTCTTCCACTTGAACCATTCAACACCGCAGTGAGGAACGGAACCGCCGGCGAGATTCTCAATCGAATTGTGGGGGATTCGAAGCCGGAAGCGGTCTATTTCCTCGAGAATGACGGCTGCCGGACCGCGATTCTGGTAATCAACATCGAGCGCGCATCTCAGATCCCCGCGTTCGCAGAGCCGTGGTTCTTGAGTTTCAACGCCAACTGTCAGTTTAAGGTTGTGATGTCGCCGGAGGACCTCGCTCAAGCCGGCCTTGATGAGCTTGGGAAGGTGTGGGCCTAGACTCGTCGTTGGTAGTTCGGCCTTCAGGCGGAAGTTCGTAGCGCGTCGCCGGAGAAATCAACCTACAAACTTCCGCCTGAAGGCCGAACTACGAACTCTTCCATCGGAGGACTATCGCATGAAACGCGTCACGCTATTGCTGTCGCTCGCACTGTTGTTCCCCGCGGTCGCGCACTCCCAGGACGCGACGCCTGGCGTGGGCCCGTTGAGAAACCTCGCCAACCTTCGCGAGGGCGTCAAGCGTCTGCGCGTATCGAGCTACGATCGCACCGGTGGAAACCGCGACTTTCTGCTCAACATCGAGGCAGGAAAGAAAGCCACTCTTGCCGAGATTCAAGGGTCCGGTACGATCACTCACATTTGGGTTACGATCTCTTCTCCCGAGCGCTATCATCTGCGCCGCATTGTCCTGCGAGCGTACTGGGACGGCGAGACCGAACCGAGCATCGAAGCGCCAATCGGCGACTTCTTCGGTTTGGGCTACGGCGAACCATACTACTGGGCTAGCGCGCCGCTCGCCGTTTCAGATCGCGCCCTCAACTGCTTCTTCCCGATGCCGTTCGCGCGAGGCGCGCGCGTCGAGATCGAGAATCAAGGTGAACGGCCCATCGCCGCGTTCTATTACTACGTGGACTACGAGTCTTATTCGCCCGCGTCGCCATCGGCCCGCGCCGTCGAGCGTCAGGGCCGTTTCCACGCGTGGTGGAACCGCGAACTGACCAAAGCCTCCGACGGCAAGCCGAATCAGGACGGTAAGAGCAACTATCTGATCATGGACACAACCGGACACGGGCATTACGTTGGCGTCGTGATGCACATCCAGGCGCTCGCGACGGGATGGTGGGGCGAGGGCGACGACATGATGTTCGTAGATGGCGACGCGATGCCGACCCTCAACGGCACGGGACTCGAGGACTATTTCTGCGGCGCATGGAATTTTAATCTCTTGAATCGCGAGTACAATTTTCCATACTTCGGCTACTCGAGAAAGGGAAACGCTCATCCGGACTACACCGGTCGGCACTCGATGTATCGCTTTCACATCGAAGACCCGATAACCTTCGACAAATCGCTGCGCGTGACCATCGAGCACGGTCACGCGAATGATCGAGGCGACGATTACTCTTCGGTCGCCTATTGGTATCAGACCGAGCCGCACAAGAAGTTTCCGGCGCTTCCGGCCGCGCCAGAGCGCCTGCCGATCGATCGATGGACCGCGGTGCCAATCAAATAGACGCTTCTCCGAGGACTCCTATTCACACCGGCTCGAACGACTCCCGATAAGAAGCGAACGACGAAGATGACTCCCACACTGTAACCTTCAGTCCTTCGACGCCGCCCGTGCGCACCACCGGAGCCAGCTTGTTGAAGATGTACCGCGCCACAGCCTCGGCCGTCGTATTCGTTCCCGCCAGCTCTGCAACCTCGTTGAGATTGCGATAGTGCAATGGCTCTAGTACCGAGATCAACTCCGCGCGAAGCCGGCCGATGTCGTAGAATGTCCCGGTTGAATCGATGTCGCGTGCATTAGCCCTGACTTCGACCCTGTATGTGTGCCCGTGAAGACGAGTCGCCGGACCGAAGTCGCCGCTGAGCGAGTGCGCCGATTCAAACTCGTCTGTAATGCCTATTTCAAATATCTGCATAAAGCCTCGCGGAATAATCCAGAACAACCTGTATGACCTCGGCAGGCCGCTCGTCGATCAGTCGATAAGCCTCCGCGGCGCGATCGAATGGCAGCACATGGCTGATTAAGTCATCCAGGCATAATTCACACAGGTATCTGACCGCCAGCTCCCGGCGGCGAAGTATGCTCCACCTCGGCGTCAGTGACGGATCAAGATTGGAAACCTGGGAGCTCTTCAAGGTTAAGCGCTTGCGGTGAAAATCGCTTCCAAGGGCCAGCTCGGCTCGCTTTGTGCCGTACCACGAGACCACCACCACCCGTCCCTCTTGCGCGGCGGCCGCGATTGCATCATCCAGAGCGCGCGGTTGGCCGCTCGCCTCGATTACTACATCGGCCCCCGCTTCGCCGGTCATCGAGAACACACCCTCCGCGAGACTTTCGGCTACTGGATCAACAACCAGATCTGCGCCGGCAGATCGCGATAACTGCCGGCGCTTCTCATACAAGTCACTGGTGATGACCAGGCTGGCGCCCGCTCTTCGCACCAGTTGTGTAACTAACAAACCAACTACACCCTGACCGATCACGACGACCCTCTCGCCTAGCCGCGGCGCAGCGTCCAGCAATGCATTCAGGGCCGTCTCCACATTGGCGGCAAAGACGCCGATGCGCGGATCCAGTTCCCGAGGAAGTTTGATCACCACGGTTGCGGGAACCGTGTAACAGGTCTCGTGCGGATTAAAGGAGAATACCAGGTCGCCCTCCGCCAGTTCGTTGATTCCGCTGCCGACATCGACGACTCGACCGACGCTCGCATATCCGTACTTGACTGGAAAGCTGAAACTGCCTTGAAGCGTAGGAAGAGTAGAATCGAGGGCGAGTCCGGCTGGAACTTCTCCGCGATAGACCATCAGCTCGCTGCCGTGGCTTATGCCGGAGAAGAGCGCTTCGATACGGACCTCGCCTCGACCAGGAGGCAGTACGTTTGAAGCACGCAACTCGATTGTTCTGGGTGACGCGAACCAGACTGAGATCGCCGGGCGCTCCCCGGCCAACGTCGACGACATCGCAATCTCTCCTCCTCTGAATTGTCCGACAAACTTCAGTTTGTCGTGCGTCCTGGATCCCTCAACGGCGGCGACAAACTGAAGTTTGTCGTAGCATCTTGGATCCCTCAGGCGGCGACAACTGAAGTTTGTCGTGCGTCCTGGATCGACTCAAAGCCGCGACAAACTGAAGTTTGTCGGACAGCGCCGCACCTCCTCCGTCTTTCTCCGGAGATGTTTTACCACAATGGCCATCTATTCTGCGTATGGAAGTAATTCATAGCTGCCGGCAGCATTCGGCAAAAACTACACTGTGCGAGCGACGATCTTTATCGAGTTACGGCGAATTCTGCAAACTGAGCGGGTTAGCAGGCTTTTACACCAGTAGCACGGTTGTTGCAATCTATCGCGCGGATGAACAGGCTAAAGGCCGGACACACTTCTTTGAATATGACCCCTGTCCGCTGCGAACGTTTTGGTAACGCAGCGACGGTCGCTCGCGGGCTCTGCTCAGCTCGCGACTCCGCCGAAATCCTTGAACCGCATCCGAATGCAATCTGTCACCGGCCGGACTGGCTCCGTTTAACATTGGAAGGGGTCCGGTCTTCAATTCCATGTGGAGCGAATCTCAGCCTTTTCGGCTAATAGGAGAGAGTTTATGTCAAAACTGTCGATGCTAAGAGCCCTCGTAGTGTTGAGCATGGCATTAATCGTTCCGGTTACCGCACAGCAGAACGCCGGCTCAACGGCGAACAAGACGCAGGTCGCCTCCGGCGCGAAGATGAAGGTTAAAGGCATGATCGTCAAGCACGACCAGGGCACCTGGATCATGCGCGATCAATCCGGCGCCGACTTGACCATCCGGTTGGCCAGCAACGCCAAAATCGAAGAGAAAAAGGGCAATCCGTTCCGAGGCAGCAAGAAGTATGCTGAAGCTCAGTTAACCCGCGGTCTTTATATCGAGGTCGAAGGACGCGGAGACGCCTCGGGCGCTCTGATCGCCGACAAGATCAAGTTTTCAGACGACGATTTTAGAGTTGCTCACGCGGTCGATTCAACTGTGGTGCCCGTTGAAAACCGGCTTGGAGAAGCGGAAGAGCGCGTAACCCGTACCGAGCAGAATGCCCAACGGCTCTCGGGTCAGCTTGACGAGTTGGCCCAGGTTGCCAATCTCGCGAAGGGCGGGGCTGCTGCTGCTCAGGAGACAGCCGATGTCGCTGTTGACGGCGTCAACAAGACTAACGATCGAATCTCGTCTCTGGATGACTTTGAAGTGAAAAAGACCGAGACCGTTAACTTCAAGGTAGGCAGCGCAGTGTTGAGTGCGGAAGCCAAGGCGATGCTCGACGAGATCGCGACTCAGGCGAAGACCGAGAAGGGATTCGTGATCGAAGTGCGTGGATTCGCTTCAGCCGATGGCGCAGAGAACTCGAATCGCGTTCTCAGCCAGCGCCGGGCCGAGGTCGTCATGCGCTATCTGGCCGAGAATCACGACATTCCGTTGCGGCGAATCATACTGCCGTTCGGATACGGCGAGGCTATGCCGATAGCCGACAATACAACGCGCGACGGGCGGAAACAGAATCGCCGCACCGAGGTTTCGCTTCTTGTCAGCAAGGGTCTCACAACCCCGGTGACCGTCAATCGCTCTGTTGGTTCGAATCGTCAGCCGTAAGACCCACGGCGACGAACGAAGGGGCGTGATCGTAAGTTCGAAGCAGTGCGGCGATCCGGGTCAACGCTTGATCGGATTGCAAGCCGGCCTCTCGAATCTACGGTCACGCCTCGATTCGATTTGAGACAATTGAAAACGACGGCGCCCACGAGCGACATGTTAACGGGTGAAGAGCCCATTTGATTGCACCCGTTCGAAAGGAGCGAACCATTGCGTCTGTCATCACTAGCCTTATCGCTGATGCTTTTGGCGGGCCTGACTCCGCCCCTTCTTGACGCGGTGTTCGCCCTTCAGTCGCCGCCTCAATGGACTAAGCCCCCGCAAAAGCCGGCACAGGACCAGGACGAGGCCATTCATTTGACTTCGCGGTTGGTCCTCGTGCCGGTCTCGGCATCGGACACTTTGGGCAAACCAGTCCGGGATCTGACCGTTGAGGATTTCGTACTCGAAGAACAGGGGCGACCGCAAGCAATCACTTCTTTAGGTGAACCGGGAAAGGTGCCGACCGAGATTGCCCTCCTCTTCGACGTCTCGGGGAGCACTCTCGCCAAGTTTAACTTCGAGCAGCAGGCGGCCGTTCGCTTCATCAAGGAAGTCCTCAAGCCCGCTGATGCGGTATCGGTCTTTTCTATTGGCACCACTCCGAAGCTGGTGAAGTCTCGCACCGCGAGCAGCGAAGAGGCCATCACAGGCCTAATGAGCTTAGCGCCCGCGAAGGTACCAACTGCGTTCTTCGATACGGTTGTCGAAGCTGCGCTGTATTTGGGCAAGGCTGCTGATCCGGGCAGCAGGCGGGTGCTCATCGTCATCTCCGACGGTGAAGAAAACTACAGCGAACACTATAAGCTCGACGACGCGCTCCGAGAGCTGCAAAAAAACGATTGCCTTTTCTATTCGATCAACCCGAGCGGCCAAGCGCTCAAGCTCAACGAGATCAGCATCAAAGGGCAGAGCGTAATGGAATCGATGTCATCGCAGACGGGTGGAAAAGCTTTTGTTCCCGAGAGGGTCGAAGATCTCGAAGCGGTGTTCCGTCAAATCGCGGAGGAGCTTCAGGCTCAATACCTATTGGGATACTACTCGACGGATGAGCGGGCGGATGGTGGGTTCAGGCAGATCAGTGTGCGCCTGCCAAAGCGCCCGGAGCTTCGCGTGCGCGCCCGCCAGGGCTATTACGCGCCCGGCTCGAAGTGAGCCGCGGCTTTCCGACTTCTGAATCTCTGACCTCTGACCTCTGAATCTCAACCGAGACCTTGCTCCGATTCAAATCCTGATCTATATTTGGAGCTGAATTCAAATCTATCGAAGTAGGGTCAAAAAAATGCGAGACATAAATGTATCAGAAGGGATAGTTCCTCTCGGGGAATTCAAGACCAAGGCATCGAAGATAATCAGGGACATCGCGGGCAGTGATGAACCGTTGGTCATTACCCAAAACGGCAGGCCTGCTGCCATTTTGATGTCTCCCAACGCGTTTCAGGAGATGCGCGAGCGCCACGAGTTCGTCCTGTCTGTAGCAGAAGGCATAGCCGACAGTGAAACAGGCTGCGTCGTAGATCACAAGAAGGTCCGGCGTTGGCTTGAGAGTTGGGGTACGGATCAAGAGAAGGCAGCACCGAAATGAAACCGGTATGGGCGCGGGCCGCCGTCCGTGATCTTGCCAGTGCGCGGGAATACATCGCCCGTGTTAACCCCGACGCCGCTCGCCAAATCGCTCTGCGAATCGTGGACGCGAGTGAACGAATCATTCAATTCCCGGAGATCGGCCGCACCGGAAGAATGAAAGGCACCCGCGAACTGGTTGTATCTGGAACGCAATACCTGATTAGCTATCGCTTGAAGAAGACCGCGATTCATTTCCTGAGGGTGCTCCACGGACGTCAAAAGTGGCCCAGAGGAAAGGCTGCTGACGTCTGACCTCCGACCCGTTGTTTCTATACCGTTGCTTTTCTGTTATCGTTGCCTTCGTTATGGAGAAGTCTTACGTGGAACAACGAGACGGTGGCTACTGGATCACCGGCACACGTATCTCCCTTGATTCTATAATCGCAGCCTTTAATCGAGGCGCTGCCCCGGAGACCATCCGACGCTCGTTCCCTCTGCTAACTCTGGAGGAAGTCTACGGTGCGATCACTTTCTACCTCGCCCATGAGAATGAGATCGACGAGTATCTGCAACGATCAGACGCGGACCTCGGCGCCCAGGCTGATGCGCGTCGCCAGCAACTGAAAGCCTCGAAGCCCGGTTTGTACGAACGAGTTGTTCGAGCGCGTCAAGAAACTAAAACTCCGCAGCGATGATTATTCGTTTCCAGGCCGACGCCGACTTGAACGAAGACATAGTGCTCGGCGTAACGCGGTTTGAACCTCAAATCGATTTTCAGACAGCGGGTGAAGCCGGACTGCGAGAACTGTCTGATCCCGAGGTGCTTTCTAGCGCGGCTCAGGACAATCGAATTCTCGTTAGTCACGATCGGCGAACCATGCCTCTGCACTTCGCGGCCTTCATTCAGAACAGCACAAGCCCTGGAGTCTTCATCATCAGTCAGAACGTCAGCGTACGGACTGCGATCGATGAGTTACTGTTGATCTGGAGTTGCTCGGAGCTTGAAGAATGGACAAACCTTTTAGTCGACATCCCGCTTTGATCTCCGGCCGTCGCTCTTCGCGCTTTGCCCTTTGCTGTTCCCTCTGACCTCTGAGCTCTGCCTTCTAGGCTCGCCGTAGAACAGAGAACACGAAAGTTAGTTCTGAAGCCTCGATAGCTAATAGGAAGCGACCCACGGGCGGACGAGTTGCGATTGACAGCGCCAACACCAGAGCATAGGCTTGTCCGCGAAGAGAGCACGGCTAACTCTTTTCTCAGTCTCTCTGGAATTCTCCAGCCCTCTGAAACCAAACAGCTCACTTGCCTAAGAAACGTGGGAAAGGAGTAGATAATGAAGAAGAGCATCCCGCTGATGATCGTTGTTCTCTTGACGACGGGTATGGTCGCTTATGGCCAGATGGAAGGGGCACAACAGAAAGTGCCGTCCGGTTCGAAACTCTTTATCGCGCCGATGGAAGGCAATCTCCATCCGTTCATTGCGGCGGAGATCCTCAAGAAAAAGCTCCCGGTCGTAGTTGTGACCGAAGACAAGGACGCTGACTTCATTCTCACCGGTGCCTCAATCCGTGGTGACGACAAGTGGTATCACACCGTCTTCGGCGGAAAGGACAAGAATGAGGGTAGCGTTCAGCTAATAAGCGTTAAAGATAAGACGATGGTCTGGGCCGGTGAAGCGGGTGACCGCTCACTCATGTGGGGAGGCCTTAGGCGTGGCGGACAGCGCAAAGTAGCGGACCGAATTGTAAGCAAGATGAAGGACGATCTCCTCAAGGGCTCGCACTGAAGCGTCTAGCCCGGAACTAGAGTCAGTCTTGCCGGTGCCCGTCGTTCCTTGGTCTTTTATACGCCTGCGATGCCCTACGCTTCCGCTCATAAGCCGTGATGAAAAGACGCTCGCAGGACCTGCCAAGCACCACGTCGCCAACCGTTTGCGCCTTCGACATGCAGCGATTGCGTCCTATACTTGTGGAGAATGGTTGAACGAACCTTAACAAGTAATGAAATTCGCGGCGATTGGGCGAATCTCAAAGGGACCGAATATCACCTGCTTTATGCTCTGTGGCTTCTCATCAAGGAACAGGTATCAGCCGTCCAATTTTACGAAGGCAACGATCTGCTCGCTCATCCTGGTTTGCCCCCGCACCTCGATGGCGAGGAGCATTCCCAAGTAATTCCGATCAAGGTGGGCAAGGAGGACGTGGATGTATGGATTCAGTTGAAATCAACGGGAGATGGCTGGAGCCCGTCGAGGATACTGAATGAACTTTTGTCCACCTTCCTCTGCAATGCGTTACAGTCGAAACTCAGCGGCAGGCAATGGCAGGTTCGGCTGGTGACGCAGGGCGGATTGAATGCGTCATCACTTCGGGAGTTCGTTTCGGATCCTTCAGGGTTTCAAGATCTCTACGGTAAGCTTCAACGAATTGCATCTAACGTCAAGCACAAGTGCGATCAGGACGAAGGTCATGCCGGTAAGCACAATGAGGCTGACATCGAAAGGATGGCAATCGAGATCCTGTCGCAACTAAGCTCAACTGTTCCAACAGCTCTAGAGACTTTAAAAGCCGAGATCGAAACTGAGCTTGCACTCCTTTCTTTAGATCGAGAAGCAGTTAGGCAGATCGGTGATGCGATGTTAGGTAGGCTTTTGCAGGATGCTGCGGCCGGGCCAGGTAGTGCATGCACCTACGACGCGGACTGGCTAGAGCAAGTCACGGTTTTGCCGATCAGCGACCTGCGTGGATTCAACAATGATCCGACAGCAGTGTGCTTAAGGGCGTCTCGCCTACCTCATGCTTGGAACGAGAGTTATTTCGTACGTCGTGCACACCTAGAGAACGCCCTGAAAAAATTCTTAGCGGCACCTGAATGTCTTTTCGTTCTTGTCGGTGCGAGTGGAACGGGCAAATCCTGGGCGATGGCAGACTGTGTGTTGCGTTGGCTGGACGGGCGCCTCCGATTGTGGATTCCTGGCTCAGACTTGGATCACTACAAGACATTACACTCCCTGGTCGCAAAACAACTCCGTCAAGAGCTACCGGTTAATTGGGCTGATGAGCTGTTCTTGAAACGCTTGCGAGCTGCAAGCGGTCGGGAACCTCTTATCATTATTCTCGAAGACATCGTACCTTCTGGAGACACCGACGTCTTTCGTCGCGATCTGACCAAAGTGATTGAATCCGCTCGAGAAGCAGGTATCAAGCTCGTTATTACTTGCCAAAAGCACCTATGGGAACTCTACGGCTTCGGGATGTCCTTACCCTTGGGTGAGTTATTTCTGCCAGATTCGGAACAGACTCCAGTGGAAATAAGGCCTGATGAAAGAGGACACCGTTACCAGTCAAGTCGCGATGCTAGCAAGGAAGAAGCTGCGTCATCCACGCGCTCGCATAGCTTTCTAATGACCGACATGACGGTTGAAGAAATGACAGAAGCGATTCGTCTGAGACTAACAACCGAACGCGCCGAGCAAGTTGCGAATCAGCTACGCGCGCCTGCCTTTGTGGCCCTTAGAAACCCCTACTTATTGAAGCTCTATTTGGAACAATACAGCGACCGATCAGATCCGCTTGGGGGCGAGAGTAACGTCACCAAGATCGACACGTTGCTTGATCGTCGAATTGCCGAGTCCATGACGCTTTCAGCTCGAGTAATCACCGGCGGCTTTCAAGAAATCGAGTCTGCTCTTCAGTCCTTAGTTGGTGAGCTTTGGTTCGCTCGTCCACAGGGCCTGTCTCAGCTACGGGCCATCGATTGTCTAAGGGAGACCTTGGGGGACCAAAGTCGCGTGGTTTTGAAGGAGTGGAAAAGACTAGGTGTCCTTACAATTGAAGAGCCGGTAAATCTTGAAGAACCTCTTGTTGCAGACCGCTTGTTTGCGAAGTTTCTGAGTGGACATTTCCACTCAGTGGAGTCGATTACGACTGAATTGCGCCCTCACGAAGATGCGGGTGTAAGTAAAGCCCTGCTCAGGGGAGAATTCTTCGACCCGATCTCATTAGCGTCGTCACTGTTGAAGGCTGATCCGCGTTGGCGAGTAGTCATCATCGAGGGATTGGCGCAATGCTCAGCCGAAGACTTTCGGATCCTAGCGCTACTTTCTGCGTTGGCTCGACCTGATTCAAGAGGCGTTCTTGAAGCAGACGCATGCGATGCACTAGGACAACTGGCCGCCCGTGGAAACCGAGCGTGGAAGTGGGCAGCTCGAATGTATATGGCAAACGATGCATACGAGCGCTATCGAGGCGCGCACACCCTTGGCGCGGCAATTGAGTACAACCCGCGCCGCGTAGGATCAGCAGTTCGTCTCAGGCTATCGCAAGCTCGCAAAATGAAGAACGTCTCTTCGGACGAGCGAAAGAAGAGAGAAGAGTACTTAAGAGTTAGCGTGGAACCCCTCACGCGAATAAATCATCGCGTCGCGGCGAAGATAGGTGAGCGTCTTATTGGAGAATACAGCAATGTTTCAGGTAGCGATTCGCACAACCTTGATTATGAGTTTTTGGAAGCCATAGATTTCGCTCGGGGCCGTGTTGCTCTCTTCAGTGAGCAGATCTCTCCTCAACAGCTCCGCACAGAATTGGATTCTGATGATCAGTTAACCCGATATCGAGCAGCCTGTGCGCTCAATCCTATTGCGCATGAGGAGCCAAGTTGGGTGGCAGAGTCATTGGTGGACGCAATTCGTACGGAGCAAATGCCCCCCGTGCTGAACCGCCTTCTAATGTGTGCGTACGGTTTGATTGAAACTTCACCGGATGACCTCATTGATGCTCTTCAAACTAATCCGATTACTCTCATACAGCAAGGCTCGGTCAGCTCACATCAAGTCTTGTCCTTGCTTGGGAGCTTGGCCAGCCGAAGGCCGCAAGCCGCCCTTCGTATCCTACCAACGCGCCTTGACAGTCATGAACCAGATAAGCGGGCCTTACTGAGTGAAATGTTCGCATACGCTTGGTGGAGTGTAGCCCAACAAGCGACCGAAGCTAGAAGTCAGTTAGTCACTCTGGCTGACCCGGACTTACAAGGCGTAGCAGATAAGTTCATTCCCTTTGCTTTTCGCGGAGCAGCCATCGCTCAGATGGGGAAAATGTTGCTTGATCTTCCGGCTGCGAGCAAGTTGACGGAGCGAGAAGTTCTTTTCACACGAACCGGATACCACTTCCTCTCGACGGATGGGATATTGAAAATGAACTGCGCATCGCTGCTGGTTCATCCGGAATACAAAGTGCTTGAGCATTTGTTGAGCGAATGTATTAGGGAAGAAGATAGAGTACAGGTGCATCCTATCGAGGCAGATCTCTATCAGTTTCAATATTACTGCGCGAATCAATCGCTCGATATGCTGATACACTTTCTTCTCCTATCAGCCGAACCGTTAACAGTCCTCAAAACGCTGCCCCGTGATTGGCAGGAATTTCGAGCCCTTTGCCGATTACTTGAGGCAGGACGAAGGGAACAGGCGCTCGTGGACTTTGCGCAATCCAAGTGTGATATCTCAGGCAAATCGATGTCAATACAGGCTTCCGATGATCGAATACGTTGCTTGAAGCTCCTCGCAGATATCGAGACCGAGCCGCAGGCAGCAACAGAGCTGCATCGTATGAGACGGAGGAGTCCCGCACGCCTGTTGTGGGGAGCAAATCAGCCAGCGCAGATTCTCGCGATGTTGGCGGACGAGAAACCGGAAAGAACGCTGTCCCTGCTTGACGACACAATTAGCTCTAAGGGCCAACTTGTGACGCTTTATCACTGGTATTGGGAAACGCATTCTTGGCAGAGTTTGCTGATGGCCCGCGTGTATCTGCGAATGTTTTATTCGGCTTTAATCGAGATTCAGGAGGCCCGCGATTTGTGCGAGCAGATGTTGAAGGCGGTTGGTGGACTCCCTAACTCGGAATCAAGGTACCAGTACGAGGTGACCTATGAAACTATAGGCAGTTGGTTAGCCGGAGACAGGCTTACTCCGCAGGAATTATCGTTCACCAACACTCCGATACAGTTATCGCACCGGTTCTCACTCTCTGTGTTCGCCAAGTCGATCGATGAACTCTCTCACTCGGCAGCGGCCGATTGGCTCTTAGACTCCTATGCGCAGCGAGAGGGCTGGATTGAAACAAATGATTTCGAGATCGATAATGGCTCGCTATCAATGGGCAGGAGTACCTACACTATCTACTTCTTCCCGGCTGTCAGATTGAGCTACATCGCAGTTGGTCAGATGTATGGGCTAACAGATCCTGCCGCGCAGTTAATGGTAGAGAGGATACAAACCAATGACTTGTATAAGAAGTATTCATATCTTTTTGATCCTGCGTTTTCCGCCGATCCCGGACTTTTGAAGAAGGCAGTCAAGGCTCTATCGACACGAGCGATGACCGCGTCGAACGACGAAAGACTGTGGGAGTGGAAAGGTCACCTATTGCTACGGGCTGAACAACTGTCGGAAGCAGAAGAAGCCTTACTGCACTGTTTGTCACTCAGAACTTGTTCGGGGGATATCCGCAAGTCTGCATTTTACAATCTTGCTTGCGTCTATGCGCGTCTCGGAAGAGAACAAGATTGCCATCGGGCGCTGCAAGACGCTCGTGGAATCAAGCCGTTGGATCGAGAATGGATGAGTAAAGATCTGGATTTTGCGAGCGTCCGAGACAAGCCATGGTTCCGGGCGTTCATCACAAATGATTAGTTCGTCTCCATTTCCTTCAATATTGATCACTGATTGTGGATTGCCCTTTGATGTGCCGAACTGGATGGTTCAAATGGCAGTACACCTGCTGCGTCCTTGAGGAACAACAGGTCTCGAGCGTCAGCTACTCGGGTCGCATCAGATACAACGTCACCTTCTCAATGTGTTCGGATCAAATCCAAGAAGTGAAGAAAACCCGAACCACCTCCGTCTAAGGGTTGGACGTGAAGATAAGCTTCGAGTCGCCAACTCTGAAATTCAATGAAACTGGGGGTTTCAATATGCGCCGAAAGATGCTTCGTTCGATTTCGCTAACTCTAACTTCAATTCTGTCCCTGATGGTTTTCCAGCAAGCCGCGCTTGCCGGGCCGCCTCTCATTTGTCATCCGTTCGACATCGGCAATGCTCGATCTCTGCCCTGGAGCGGACCCGTGTGGAGCCGCATCGACAAGAACTACAACACCGACCGTCTCGTCGAAGATACGCTGGGCCTGCTTACGCCGAACACGCCGGTGCTGGTCAGGATGGAAACGCTTCGCAGGGCGACTGTGTATGGCTTGATGCCCACGGCTGATCGAACGGTGACTTCCCCGGTGAAGGACGGCACCATCGCTCGGGACTTGCTATCGAGTTTGCAGGACCGAATTCCCAATCCCGGAATCAAGTCGGACAAGCGGACGACGGCGATGGCGCTGTTTGACTACGGGTACCTGGTTGAGAGCTACAAACAAGCGGGCGACGGCTCACAAGGTCCGAAGCTTGCCGGTAGCGTTGACGGGTGCGGGTTGATCGTCCAGGCGATTGCTCTCGGTGGAGGCGATCCCGCGATGGAATTCGCAGCAGCTCTCGCGAAGTGGGATAGGACAGGCAGTCATATTGCGCACCTTCAAAAAGCGGCAGCCGGCGCGCCGGAAGGTTCACTGCTCGCGCGGAACCTGCTCTCGCATTTCAGCAACATGGGCAAGACGATTGGTGAGCTTCGAGCAACGTCGCGAAGAACTAGAAGCCGGTGGTCAGTGGTCGGTGGCCAGTGGTCAGTGGTCAGTGGTCAGAGAGTTCAGCCCGCTAGCGGGCGACAGCGTGTAGCCCAGGGCAAGTCCGCGCAGCCCTGGGTTCGCCGCAGCACTGAGCTTGGCACCGGTCCAAAGGTCGAAAGCCCGCCTATGCGGGCGACAGCATGTGGCCTTTGCTAGTCCGCGCAATCCCGTCGTCGACGCATCGCTGGCTTGACGCCGCGCCAAAGGTCGCATGCCCCCGTATGCGCGCGGCAAGTGTAAAGTGTAGGGGAGGGCCGTTGTTCATATTCCTTCTCAAGACGCTGTCGCCCGCTAGACGGGCTCGCGCCACTATTGCGTCGGCGGCTCCCAGGGCTCGCGGACTCGCCTTGGGCTAAATGCTGTCGCCCGCCAGACGGGCTCGCGCCACTATTGCGTCGGCGGCTCCCAGGGCTCGCGGACTCGCCCTGGGCTAAATGCTGTCGCCCGCTACGCCGGGCTCAGGGCCAGCCAACCGGTGGGCGTAATGTCTTGGTCAGCATAATTAACTGCCCGGCACTTCAATCTTGATCACCGATTGTCGATGGCCTTCGATGTGACGAGCCGGATGATTGGAATTGCAAGTCCAGACGCTTCCATCCTTGCCAAACTCAAGCTCGCGAGTGTAGGTCACGCGCGTCGGCAGCGGAATCACCGTCAGTCTTTCCGTCTTCGGATCGAACTTCATCAACGTGTCGCTGCCCGCGCCACAGATCCAAACTTGCCCCGTCCGCCGATCGACGTTTATCGCATAGGGAATGTCGTCTCCCTTGCCCGGAAGCGGATAGACTTTCCACTTATCTTTCTTTGGATCGTAACTGCAGAAGTCGCCGCTGCCGTAGCCCGGTATCCACACAACCCCGTCGCCCGCTACCTCGAGCCGTCTCGGACCGTAGACCGGCGGCTTCCACTCAGTGATCTTGCCCGTAGCCGGGTCGATCACTCCGACTCGCTGGCCGTTGAGCTTCGTGTACCAAACCTTACCGTCGGGCGCGATGTCGATACCGTACGGAGTGATCCCGCCGGTTTCACCCATCGTCGGCACATTCGACGCCTGCTCGGGTTTGAGCAGTTGATACTGTCTGATCTTGAGCGTCGCGGGATCGAGCCGGAAGATCGCGTTCATCGCGGCATCGGTGTACCAGCAGATGCCGTTCTGATCAAATCGCAACGTGTGAGGGTAGCCGCCTCGCTTGCCGCCTTCGCCGCTCTCGATCAATAGAAACTCTTTCGTCTTCGGATCGAAGCGGGCCATCTTGCCGCCGAGCGCCAACGTGATCCACATATCGCCGTTGGGAGCCTTCTCAATCGAATGCGGTCCCTGGAGAGGATAGTCGCCCGAGCCGTCCTTCACCCCGCCGGGAATCGAGTACGACTTTCGCTCGCCGGTTTTGGGATCGAGCGTGCGGACGGCGTCGTGCACCATATCGACAAGATAGATCAATCCGTCATCGCCAATTTCGAGGTCGTGCATCAGCGCGCTGTTCTCGTGCCCGACAGGCCACTCGGTGATGACGACGTTGAGCGCGTCGCCCGATGGAGCCGGCGGCGGCGTGTAAGTGGGCCAGTTGGCTTCCGCGCCTTGTTTGTAGGTTTCGTACAACATCCCGGGTAGAGTTTGCTGAGTCTCTTTATGAAGCAGGCGGAAGGCGCCGAGTCCGATGCGGCTCGACATCACGTCACGAACCATGACATCCCAGTCGCTTTTTTCTTTGGGAGCGCGAAAGCCTTCGGTGCCGACTTGATGGCAGTAAGCGCAAGCCATTCTGAAATTCAATCGCGCCTCGTCATTCGGCCATTTGATCAGGCGAATGCGGTCCACGCTTGTCTCCTGCATCTTCGGATTGGCCGCCGGTCTGAGACGAAACGCGACGGCTGCGCTGCTTCCTGACTTGTAAGCGACATTCGCGAATTCATCCTCGAAGCCCGGCAATCGCGCTCGCAGCTTGTAGTCGCGGCCGGTCAGCCCCGGCAGTTTGAAGCGCCCGCCTTCTTTTGTGAAGACGGTTATCGTCTTGTCTTCGAGTGTATCGAATGCGGTGATCATCACGCCGGTGAGCGGCTTCTTCTGCTGGTCGGTTACGGCGCCGGCGATCGAGTGGTTGTTTGGTGAGCTGCCGGTTGTCGACGGTATAGCAAGAATCAGTAAGAACAAAATGAAGGCAAGGAGTAGAGACTTTTTGAGCGGCATGGTGGGTTGCTCCTTTGGGAAGAGTTGCGGTGACATCGTATGAATGATTCAATGATTCAATTCCTCATTGGGGTCGCCTCCCAAACTGTTGACCACCACCTCGGCCGCCGAAGCCGTTGTTCGCTGAATCTATCGCAGCCACCCCAAGCACCCCTCTAACCACTGTGAGCCTCGCAAGGATTCTCGGTTCGGCGAGTTGAAACCTCTCGGTCATCAACTGAGCCTTATCGAAATCGACCTTGGCTAACGAGGCCAACTCTGTGCCGTATCGCATCACGATGCCCGTCAGTGAACCGCCACCTTGAAGCGGTAATTCGCCGTCCTTGAAAATGTTCACTTCGAAGCCGCTGAGCATCGCCGCGGCCGAAACAAGCTCATTGATCTGGTTGATGCCCGGCTCCAGCGTTTCGAAGCTGCGCGAAGGGTCCAGCGCGGCATAAGCGTGAGCGACGTTGACCTGAGCCTCAAACTGGGCGTAGTTGGTTGCGCGGCGGGTGACTATGCCTCGCGCTTCATCGAGAAGCTGAAGCGCCAGCTTCGGGCTGTCAGCTTGCAGACTGCCGGCGAACTGCAGTAACAGCGATAACCGTTCATCATCCGTCTGCGCACGATTGAGCGTCTTACGTATCTCATCCATCTTGTTCGGCGTCGAGTTCACCGCCTGCTTGAGATCCACCGCGTGCAGCATGTTGGCTCGCGCGGTTCCATCGAGGTGCTGGTTGGCTATGTCCCGGGCGCGATCAGGATTGCCTTCGTCGAGAGCTTTGGTTGCGGCCTGTTGATAGAGTCGATTCTGCATACCTTGAGGCGCAGAAGCGGCGGCAGTCATCAAGCTATCCGAGGTTCCCTGTTGCATTAGGTTAGCCATCTGACCGAAAGCGCCGCGCGGGTCGCGATCCATGCCCATTTGAGTCAGCTTCTGGCGAACGGCCAGACTCCGCTCGGGCAGATACTGGTCGATTTGCGGCTGCAAGCTCTGCAGGCCCATCAGCAACATTCGGGCGTTGGATTGTTGGATGTCCGCTTCACTCAGCGGCGCGGCTTGTGCTCCAGCGCTAGGGGTATTAGGCCTGCCGCGAAAGCCTCCCTGGCCGCCGCGCGCCGCTGTGTTTTGCGGTTGCGGCGTCGCTCTGAGGGCCGCTGTGATCGTCGCGGCCATCACATCACGAAAAGCGGATTCAGCCAGGACTTGGTCCGAATTCCCTGTGACCGGTTGCGAGCCGTCACCCGACTTCGTTTCCGCGCGAGGCCCCGGGCGCAACAGACTTAGCGACAGGCGGACGGCGTCGGGCTTCGCAAGCAACTCCTCGGGCTGCAGTTTCTTGACCAGTTGGTCTGAGAGTTTCGTCGCTGATTCAGAGTCTTTCGTTTGGAGCTGAGAAAGCACTTTCGAGAGGGACGCCGGGTATTCGCCCTTATCGAGCCACCCCTGGGCGTTCTTAAGCGCCGTCTTCGGATCGTTGGCCGCAATAGCCGCAACCAGGCTTTGCTCGAGGCTGGTTTGCGAGTCTTGCCTCCTCACGCCCGGACCGGCATCCGGAGTAGCAGGCATCGTCTGTAGTAATTGATACGCGAATTCCCCGCTGTGCCGGGCCACCGTAATCAATAGTTCCTGTCGCAACTCGAGCGCGGTCCGATTCGCGTTAGCCGCCCGCCGGTCGTTTGAATCATTGCGACGCAGCATCTCCGCGATAGCGGCGCCCGCCTCACCAAACAATACTCGAGCGCGCGACTCGTCGCGATCCCAGAGCACATCTCCAGCGGAGATCTGAATGTATATGCGGTTCTCCGGCAGCTTGAGTCCCCCGGCCTCGCCGACCACCTGATCCAGCAATAGAACTGCCTTCTTCTCAGGTGTGAGCTTCTCTTTGTCCTGCTGGTCGGCCGATTGTTGTGGACTGACAGGGTCCTGGGCCCGAGAGGCCGGAGCGAATCCGAAAACGATTGCAACTGCCATCACCAGAGCAGTGCCATTCTTTGCGTTCATTGTTTCTCCACAAAAGGCTGGCAAGGCGGCCACGAGGCTGATTTATGGTAGCTCATTTGAATAGTCTTCTCCAAGTTAAACTTTATCCTGCGATCCTATTTACAGAGTAGTTTGGAATGCTATTTACAGATTAATCTTTAGATGTATACTGTGTGAGTCAACGTGTTATGTGCTCAAAGACTAACTTACCTAGCCAGCTTCATCTTCGCGTTCTACGAAGCTGACTTTCTAAGGCTAGTTAATCCTCTAACGATCCTGTTTCTCGAAAGGAGAACAACCCATGAGTAGCCAGACTAAACCAACGCAAAAAGACATTCTCGAGGCTTTGAAAAAGGAAGGTATCACAGACTTGGACAAGTTGGCAGATGTTGTGGTCAACAAAGTCGGCGCAAAGGCAAGCGCTGGGAGTGGGGCCGTAGTCAACAGTGTTGTTTGTGGCAATTGGTTCTGTGTCACTCCTTAGAAGGATGGCACAAGCAAGATAAGCATGACGACTTATCAAAAGTTCAAGGAGACCCATATTATGGGTCTCCTTTGAGCTCACAAGTTGCACTCCTTTCATGGACATCATCTTCGGTAAAGCCAGCGAGGATGTTCATTGACCTTACCTACATTATTACAAAGTTGAGAGAGCAATTAAGTTAAGCATCCAGGAATCTGTCTACGCCCGGAGCCTCAAGTCATCCGGAGCTAGCTAACAATAGACTCCTTGAAATTTATCCAGAAATGCATCTGATCTTCTCGAGGAGGAACGGTTGGAGAACAGCTTAAGCTTTTTCATCAGTAACTCTCTAGATTGGTTAATAGCCAATCTGAACTTTTTTACGCTGCCTTCTCAAGAGGAGGATGAGGCGGCAGACGAGATAGTGATCGACCGCCAACGCAAGGCCTTTGGAGAGCTGGCTTTGGCCTGTATGTTGATGAGCCGGTATTCTAAAATGAGGGCTAGTCCACAGTTCAAAAAAGCGCTGGATCATATTGAATCTCAAGTGCGCAAGCCTGAATACAGCTTCAATATGGTGCGGCGGCTCAACCTGTTCCCCTTTTATCTGACCGTCCTCGTCGGGCTTGAAGAGTGCGGGAAGACATTTCCTGAACACCGTTTTGCGCTTCAAAGAGTCCTGGACTTCGGGCACGTTGCTGCCATCGAGCGAACTTCTTGGGGACAAACTGACCTGCGATATTTTTTGGATTACGGAGGCTTCAAACACAGTATCCCGGATTACCAATTACTCTATCGGGTATCGAGCATCTCCGCGCTTGCGCCAATCCCGTACCTGCGCGATCTGGATGTCTACGCACTTACACACATTCTGTTTTACATGGCGGACTTCGGACGGCGCGACCTCCGGTCAATTCTGGCCGACCGCTTTGATCAAACACGTGAGGAGGTGGCGCTATTACTTGGCACTTATGCGTACGAGCAGGATTGGGATTTGGTAGCCGAACTCCTCATCTGCTGTTTATGTCTGGATTACCGTCCATCCCCTTTATTCGAGCTGGCGTGGCAGGGGCTGCTGACATCGCAACAGCCTGACGGCAGGATACCGATGAAAATCTTTGACTCCGAAAGTCCCGAACTAGCCGATTCCCGGACGGCAGCCGCTTATCAATTCAAAAATGCATACCACTCGACACTGGTTGGACTGTTTGCCGCCATGATGGAGTTTGATCGTGGAGAACCTTAAGTGAAGCACTTGCCCGCATCGAACTTATCGAATATCGCATCTCCCACCCTGGACTGGCTTGGGTCTGTGACTACTCAATTGACAGAGAACGACACGGCACAACTGCTCCAAGCATACGCTGCTGCTGTAATATGCGGTGATCTTCAACCCGAGTTGCAGAACGATGCGATAAGAAAGATCGAGAAAATCAGGGCCAAACTAAGCAGCCGGCTTGAGCACGGACTTACTCGATGCAACGGAACAACTGTCCTCTTGTGTTGCGTGCTTGAACATAACCTTTGGGGCGAAATGCTTCCCGCATTAAAGGATTATGCTGATCGCGCTGCCACTGCTTTAGATGAACTTCCTGCTTCGATAGTCGCCGACGAATTTTGCGCAGCTGGAATGCTCCTGGCAGCAGTAGGGCTGTTCTCCGAACCCCTTCCCTCGGCATTAACATTTGCGCCGGATCTTTCCGCCCTGCTCATGGGGGATGAAAAAACAACGCGCAATCTAACATCTCGCATCGAGTCGCTCACATGCTACGGAACCTACTCCGTAAAGGCTTCGGTCGAATTGGATCCCGTGCTTGAATGCCTGATGATGGCGGCGCTCCGTCGCTATAACTTGGAACTTGCCGGCACACTCTTACGCTCACTGCTCTATTTGGGAAAAAGAGAAGGGCTGGCCATACGCACCGCACTACAGTTTTTCCTGAACAGCCATAACGCAGATGGTAGCTTCGGGTTTTTCGATGAGGAGATTAAGCAACTGCGAAAGGACGGGCCTGAACCTTATGCCTCGCTCAGAATACATCTTCCGGTCTCTCTCTGTTGCTTGTGGACGTTGGCGGAGGCCAGCCTGGACAATTACCGGCTGTTCAGAGATTTGGGAAGCAACAGTTTGTTAGTTCACCCCTGTGAAAATCGCTCTGAAAAATTCAGGAGTAGAATATGAGCGCGCAAGAGATCGCTGGAGTCAAAGAGACAATGACAACAGCGCAGATTCAGTTCTTCAAAGAAAACGGTTACCTGATCCTTGATAATTTTATTGAGCCTCCAATTGTTGCGAGATGGCAACAGGCAATCCGTAAATGTTTCGAGGTAAGCTCCAAAGATAACGACTCTTTGAATCTTAGCAGAAAGGAAGGGCAGGATTTTAAATTTACTTCAAAGTCATCGCTCGGTAACCACCTTCCCCTGTCCAGAGTGCTCAAGCAGTTAGTCGGCGGTACTTTCGAATTTGCATCGGAAGACCTTATTATCATCCGGCCCACGTCGGAGCAAGAGTGGTCAATGCCCCGGAAGGGCCATATTGATCGCTTCCTACCGTCTTACAGGTCGCGTTTCATGCTTGGCCTCACGACATATGCCTACGACGTTTCACCTAAAGGAGGCGGCACGATTATATGGCCGAAAAGTCATCTTACCAATTGGAAATATTTTCAAGCCTTTCCCGATCATCATTACGGCAACGGTCCTGAAGCGGGTATTGGCCCCGTCCACGAACGATTAACTCAGCGTGCTGTTTGTGAGCCTATTGAGTTTACGGCCAAACCAGGAACGGTCTTACTCTGGCATAGTTTTATGCTGCATACTGCTTCCCTTAACATTAGCAAAAGACATCGAATGGCCATCTTTTGCCGCTGGGGGCAACCGCTCCAACCCGAACAGCCACGTGAGACCTTCGGCGACATCTGGGAAAACTGGACAATATAAAGACTCACATCTAAGGCTATGAAGCTGTTTGATAGCATTTTTAGTGTTTCCCGTACTGGCGCTCTTTTCAGGGACGCCATCAGACGGCGTCAAGTGCGACATCGAGACGGCGCGTAAGCGCCTCTGGCGAGTTACCCACGCTCGGCAACCGGCTGACAACCTCTCCTCGGCGGACGAGCAGCGCCGGGTAGGAGGAGACGCCAAGTTCACGGGCGAGCGAAAAATCCTGTCGCGCCGCCGCGAACCCCTCCGGGCCAGTGAAGAAGGAGACCGCCTGCTCGGAGTCAAGGCCATAGTTGCGAGCGATCATCTGGTAGGTCTCGGCGTCGGACAGGTTGAGCCCGTCGCGGTAAAACGCCCGTTGCATGGCACTGATGAACTCTATCGAGAGATCCGGCGCCTGGTCACGGAGTGCGGCGAGCCCCGCCGCCGCCACCTCCGAATCCTGCACGAAACTGCCTTCGCGCAAGAGAGCCTTGTACGGATCGCCGAACGTGACGCCCATTCGTTGAGCGATTCGCGCGTTGACTTCCTCGATGTGACCATATGACCTGATAGGCAACCGGAGTTCGCCAACGAACACACCACCGCTGATCACACTAAACGGCACGCGATGGCGGTTAGCCTCGTAGAAGGTGCGAAGCGTAGGTCCGAAGCCGTAGCACCAACCGCAGTAGGCATCGGTAACATAGAGCACTTCCGCCTCGGGATTAACTAATTCGGCCACCTGCCTCCTCTTTCTCAATACCGGAAAATCTGCCGTTAAATGGAGAGTAAGTATCAAGCTTGAACACGATTGTTGAGTGTCCCAGCCTTTCGCTTACCACCTTTTGTCGGTTGCGCGGCGACGCTTCCAGTCGGCATGCTATCGTCGATGAGAACTGATTTGACTCGTGCCTACGTCGGGATTGTAGCACTTGCCGTCGCGTCGGCGGTATCGTCGCCCGGGTCCACCGTTCAATCTTCTTACCCAGGTGGCGAGGACCCTCAGCCCGGCCGTGTCATCGAGCGACTTGTTTGTAAGAAAGATCCCGGGCAGAGCTACGCCTTATATCTCCCTTCGAACTATTCGTCAACTCGTAAGTGGGCGCTGCTTGCCGCGTTTGATCCCGGCGCGCGAGGGAACGTTCCCGTCGAGCGCTTCAACGAAGCGGCCGAGCGGTACGGCTACATTGTGTGCGGGTCGAACAACTCACGAAACGGACCCTTGCAACCATCGGCCGAAGCCGCGAAAGCAATGCTTGGCGACGTCAGCGCCAAGTTTGCAATCGACTACAAGCGCGTGTACCTCACAGGCTTTTCGGGCGGCGCGCGAGCGGCCACGGCCATTGCGGCATGGCTGACGGGCCAGGTAGCGGGCGTAATCGGTTGCGGCGCGGGCTTCGCGGAGGGCATCAATGCCAACCCTTCGCTGCCGTTCGTGTACTACGGCACAGTCGGGACCGACGACTTCAATTATCCGGAGATGAAACAACTCGATCGCACACTCGAGCAAGCGCGCGTCGTTCATCACGTTGCGGTGTTCGAAGGCGGACACGATTGGGCTCCGAGCGATGAATGCGTTCGGGCGATCGAATGGATCGAACTCCAGGCGATGAAGTCGGGCCGTCGCTCCCGAGACGATTCGTTTGTTGATCGTCTTTTCATGGCCGCACAGAATCGCGCAAACGCTCACGAATCAGCCGGTCGCCCCTTCGAGGCTTATCTCGAATATGCAGCCATCGCCGCCGACTTCAACGGCCTTAGAGATATCGCAGGCCTCGAAAAGAAAACTGCGTCACTGAGGGATTCTAAGGCGGTTAAACAGGCGCTGGCGCGGGATCGCGATCAAGAAGCAGAAGAACGACGACGCTTGAACGAGATCTTTCATCTTCGGGCGGATGCTCAAAAGTGGAGCAACGATCCCGCAACCCAGAGACCATTCCTTTATGACCTTAGGCAAATTCTTTCGGATCTGAAGCGAAAATCAGAAGCCAGGGAGAACTCGCCCGAACGTGCGCTTGCTCGCCGCATCCTGAATCAATTTCTGATCACTTCGTTCGAGCAGTCGACGGGCCTTCTTCGAGGCAGGAAGTATGACCTTGCCGCTTCGAATCTGGCGGCCGATGCTGAGGCGATGCCTGACAATTGGCGGCTCTTGTACAACCTCGCTTGCGCATATGCCTTGAAGGGCGATAAGCGTGGCGCGATTGAGACGTTGCGTAAGGCAGTGGAGAGGGCTTTGCCAACGCGGAGGAACTCGAACGCAATAATCAGCTTGACGCGATTCGCGAAGAGGCCGGGTTCAAGAAAATCGTCGAGGGATTGAAACAGAAACGGTGACGCGTTGCGGACGATTGCTCTATCCGCGAGTAGCCGGTTTCGCGCAAAGACGCAAGGTCCCGCAAAGATCGCGAAGAGCGAACTTCAGGGGCGGCAACCGCGCCCCTTTGGTCCAAGCTGCGAGGGCAACAACTCATATGCAGTCGCCACCCATTCGCAGAGTAGCCGGCGCGTGTCGCGCGGATCGATGATCTCCTCAACGCCGAAAGCTTCGGCGGTGCGAAACGGCGAGCGCAACTCGTTGAGGCGCTCTTCAATCTCGTGGCGGCGCGCCGCGGGATCGGGGGCCGCTTCGATCTCCCGCCGATAAGCAGCCTGCACACCGCCTTCGATCGGCAACGATCCCCAATCACCGGAAGGCCACGCATAGCGAAGGTTCAGACCCTGTGCGTTGCCATGAGCCGCGCCGGCCACGCCAAACACGCGTCTCAAGATTACCGACACCCACGGAACTGTCGCTTGATAAACCGCCGCCATCGCTCGCGCGCCGTACCTCGCGGTGCCGGCGCGCTCGGCTGCCGTGCCGATCAGGAAACCGGGCTGATCGACAAAGTTCACGACCGGCAAATGAAATGTATCGCACAGATCGACGAAGCGCGTCATCTTCTCACTGCCCGGCGCGTCGAGCCCACCGCCGCCCTGCTGAGGGTCGCTCGCCAGCACGCCTACCGGATAGCCGTTGAGCCGCGCCAGACAAGTTGCCAGCGGGCGTCCATAGTACCGGGCGATCTCAAAGACCGAATCGCGGTCGAACACCAGACCAAGCAGCCGCCGCACGTCGAACCCGAGTCTCCGATTTCGCGGGATGATCGAGATCAACTCTTCTTCACGGCGATCAGGGTCGTCGCGGTCCTCCGATCTCGGAGGAACCTGCCAGACGTTTGAAGGGAGATAGGAGAGAAACCGCCGGATTGCGACGAACGCCTCGTCTTCGCTATCGACCTCGTTGTCAACGGCCCCGCTTCCACGAGCGTGGATGTGCGAGCCGCCGAGTTGTTCTTTGGTCACCTTCTCGCCGACCCCACGTTCTACGACCGGCGGTCCGGCTACAAAGAGCTGGCTCGTGCCTTTGACCATCAACGAGAAATGCGAGGTGACGACTCGCACGGCGCCGAGACCGGCGACTGATCCCATGCAAGCCCCAATAACCGGCACCTCGGACATCAACGCCACGACAAGGTCCCAGGCCGGATTGGCGGGCACGTATGTGCGCTGCATCGTCTCGAGCGTTTTGACGCTGCCGCCTCCGCCGGTTCCATCAACCAATCTGATTATGGGCAGGCGCAGCTCGCGAGCGAGTCGTTCGGCAAACCCGGCTTTGTCGCCGACTCGCGCATCCGCAGCTCCGCCGCGCACCGTGAAGTCATCGCCTGCGACGACAACTCGGCGGCCCTCGATGCGGCCCGTTCCCATCACGAAGTTCGACGGAATGAATGAGACCATCTGGCCGTTTTCGTAGGCGGCCTGCCCGGCAAGCGCGCCGATCTCGTGGAACGAGCCGGGATCGAGCAACCTGTCGATTCGCTCACGCACGGTTAGTTTGCCGCTTGTGTGCTGGCGTTCGACGTTCCCCGGTCCGCCCATCTGCTTCGCCAGTTCTTCTCGGCGTTTTATCTCTTCAACTTCCGGTTCCCAGGTCAAGAGTTCCTCCTCCACGGTTGTGGTTCGTGGATCATCGAGTCCGAGGCCACGTCCTGGCACCGTACCATTCTTCTAACGGCTGTTTCAAACTTCAGATTGGACTGTGGGCAGATTGGCCGCGCTGCCAAAACACTAATTTTGATGGCTGAGCCAGCAGTGCTAGAATGATTGCGGTCAGAGAGCATTATGAGCACAGCGACGATCAATCCGCATCAGGAACTAATCGAAAAGTTACCACCTGCAAGCACTCTGATCCTGCGCGATATCAGTTGGGAAGAGTATGAGGAGATCCTCGATGCCCTGGGTGAGGCCAAAGGCCTGCGAGTCAGTTACGATCAAGGAACGCTGCAAATCATGACGTTGTCAACGAGACACGAAAAGTACGCCAGACTCATCGATAACCTGGTTAGCCTGTTTAGTATTACGAGGCGCATCAAGGTCCTCTGCTATGGCTCGGCCACAATGAAGAAGCAGCACAAGCTCAAAGGTGCAGAACCTGATTCGTGTTTCTATGTTCAGAATGCCGAACTTGTTGGCAGGAAAAGTGACATAGATTTCAGCATCGATCCGCCACCCGACCTGGTTGTGGAGGTTGACTTAGGGCACGACTCACTTTCCAAGTTCCCCGTCTATGCGGCGTTGGGCGTGAACGAAATCTGGCGCTACGACGGCCAGTTCTTGACTATATATAATTTGGCACAGGGACAATACGTCGCGGCGACGGCAAGCCAGGCATTGCCAGCGCTGTCGAGTGAGACGTTGACTGAGTTCCTCTCGCGCAGCCACCACGAAGATCAATACGAAGTCCTCCTCGCATTTGAAGACTGGCTTCGGGCCCAGGGGTAATAGTCAGTCAGAATGTCGCATCACCGCGTCACAAAAGCACCGCAACGTGGTAACACGCCCGGTTCCTGGGGACCTGGCATCTTTCCGCATTGCAGCCTTCGACGCCATCATCGGTCGTGGTTTAAACCTCACTGGGTTTCGTCTCAAGCATGATGCGAACGTTGTGCTGCTTACCGTCATCTATAAGGGCGATCTCCGGCGTCGCCAGCTGCTCTCCGTCAAGCTCTATCTTCCTAATTCCCCGGCTGAGGCCGTGCGGATTCTCGACAACCAGGTTATAGGTTGCCGAACCACGCCTGTAAACTATTTCGAACTCTCTCCAGGCTCGGGGAATGCATGGATCGATCTGCAGCCGGTTACCGCGAAGTTTGAAGCCCAGGATCCATTCAAGACCTGCCCGGTACATCCAGCTCGCCGAGCCCGTGTACCAGGTCCAGCCGCCTCGCCCCGTGTGGGGCCACCCTCCATAAACATCGGCTGCCGCAACATACGGCTCAACTCTGTACTTGTGCAATCCCGCACGCGTCGAAGCGTGATTGATTGGATTCAACAAAGCGAACAGTTCACCGGCGCGATCGCCGTCGCCCAGCATTGCGTAAGCGATCAACGTCCACAGCGCCCCGTGCGTGTACTGGCCGCCGTTCTCTCGCACCCCCGGCACATATCCCTTTACGTATCCGGGATCGAGCGCGCTCTTGTCGAATGGGGGCGTGAACAGAATCGCCAGTGCGTCACCACGCCGAATCAGATACTCTTCCACGGCGGTCATCGCATGCGCCGCGCGACGCTGATCAGCGGCCCCTGAAATCACTGCCCAGGATTGCGCTATCGAATCGATGCGGCACTCTTCGTTCTGCGCGGAACCGAGAGGAGTTCCGTCATCAAAATACGCGCGGCGATACCAGTCGCCGTCCCAACCATTCTCTTCCAGCGCCTGCTTTAGTTTCTCCGCGCGCGAACGATATTTCTTGCCTCGTCGTTTTTCGTCGCGCGCATCGCAAAAGGGAGCGAACTCCGAAAGCACATTATGAAGAAACCAACCGAGCCAGACGCTTTCGCCCTTGCCGGCCAGGCCGACACGGTTCATTCCATCATTCCAGTCGCCTGAACCCATCAGCGGCAAGCCGTGTTCTCCCACGGCGAGGCTTCGATCAAGCGCGCGAGCGCAATGCTCATAAAGGCTCGCGGATTCCGCGGCTGTCGACGGCTGTGTGTAAGATTCACTCTCTGCGGGCTCAAGAACAGGAGCCTCAATAAACGGCAATATCTCTTGCAGCACCGATTCGTCGCCTGTCACCTTCACATAAAAGCTTGTGACGAACGGAAGCCACAGCCGATCGTCCGAGCAACGCGTTCGCACGCCTCGTCCGGTAGGCGGATGCCACCAATGTTGCACGTCGCCTTCTTTGAACTGGCGCGCGGCAGCTCGCAGTAATTGCTCGCGGGCAATCTGCGGCTTCGCGTAAATGAGCGAGCACACGTCCTGCAACTGGTCTCGAAACCCGTAAGCGCCGCCCGATTGATAGAAGGCGGACCGCGCCCACACGCGGCACGAAAGCGCCTGGTAGAGCAGCCAGCGATTCAGCATTATATCCATCGCCGGGTCCGGCGTTTTGACTTCTACCGTCTCCAACAAGTCATCCCAATAGACTATGACCTGCTCGATCGCTTGCTTCGCCACGGCGACCTGCCTGTACCTAGCCGCCAGAGTGCGTGCTTCTTCAACGTTCTCGCCTTCGCCCAGAATCATCACGACTTCGCGCTCTTCGCCTGGAAGCATCTCGATAACCGTTTGCATCGCCGCGCAGGGATCAAGTCCCGCGCCGACGCGGCCCGAGAGCTTTACACGGCCCAGCGCCGCGGGACTCGAGTGAGATCTGTTACGGCCCAGGAACTCTTTGCGGTCGCAAGTGATGGTGCGGTCCGATTCGCTGATGTCCGCAAACGCCACTCGATGCGCGAACTCGTTGTTGTACGGGTTGCGGGCGAAGATCGCTCCCGTATCGCTATCCAGTTCGGTGATGATCAATGGAGCCATGCGGCCGCGCTCGACTCCGAGCACCCATTCGGCGTAGCTTGTAACGGAGACTCGCCGCTTTCTTTCTGTTTCATTTCGGAGACGCAGGAGAGAAACTTTTACCGGAGCATCTACTGGGCAGAACATCAAAAGTTCTTGATAGATCCCGTGACTCGAATGCTCAAAGATCGAATATCCCTGCCCGTGTTTGATCAAATACCTCTCGCTCTCGCGTATGGGCGACGGCGTGGGCGACCACACTTCGCCAGTGTCCTCATCCCTCAAGTAAATCGCTTCGCCGGCCGGATCACTGACGGGATCGTTTGACCAGGGCGTCAAGCGATTCTCGCGGCTGTTGACCGACCAGGTGTACCCGGCGCCGGTTTCTGAAATCTGAAAACCGAAGTCCTTCGAATTCGCGATGACATTCAACCAGGGGGCAGGCGTCCACTGGCCCTCGGCCAGAAACGTCCCGTACTCGCGGCCTCCTGGAGTGAAGCCGCCAAGTCCGTTGAAAAAGCTGAGCCCCGGGTCTATGAGCGCTCCTGCTGGATATTTGCGCGAAGGCGCGCGGGCGATGAATTTAGCAGGCAGGTCGTCTTCGACAGGCCGTTGCACGAGTTGCTCTTCGAGCGGGCCGCGATCCGCAACGACCACGACTCGCGCAACCGCGTGCAGCAGAATCCGGTCAGCTTCGGGAATCAGATCCGAGCGGCGAAGAAATACGCCGCCGGGCTTGTCTATCAAAGCTTGCGAGCCACTTATGCGGACAAGCCGTTGCAATTCATCCTGCAAAGATTGAGCGTAGCTGGGCGGATGATCATTCAAGACGACCAGGTCAAAAACGAGACCCTTCAAGCGCAGGTACTCGTGGCCGCGCAGGAGCTGACGCACCATGCCCAGGTCGCCCTCTTCGCTGATCCGCACGAGAGCAATCGGCAAGTCGCCGCTGATGCCATAAGGCCAGAGGCCCGATTGATCTCTGGTGTTGAGCGCAAGGACGTGTGAGCGCGGCCGTAACGACGGATCCGAATAGAGCAATCGCCCCGCTAGCCGCTGGAATTGATGGGCTTCATCGGCGTCCATTTGCAAGTGACGCATCTCGACCTGGGCCTTGGTCCATGCCAATCCTGATTCGCGTTCGAACGCATAAGGGTTGTGGTATTTGTCCGCGAGCCTCAGCGCGTCGTCTCGCGAGTGCGCTATCCCTGTAACAAATGTGATGCGAGCAGTTTCGCTTGGAGCCAGCCGCACGCGCTGCCTGAGGGAGAAGATGGGGTCGAGCACTGCGCCGACTGTATTTGAAAGCGGGCGGCCCTCGATCACCGCCACCGGGTCGGCAGGGGTGTGACCGCGGCCCAGGAAGCGGGCGCGATCAGTTTCGTACTGCACCGCGCCGACGGTCTCACCATCCACTATGACCACGTGCATGCCCCAAACTTCTTCTTCGGCCGACGAGCGCCTTCGGCGGGTCGCGAGCAGACCGTTTTCGCTTGCGATGAATTCAGTCTGGACGAAGAGATTGCTGAAGGCCGGATGCCCGGCGTCAGCGGCTCCGGGAGCGAGCACCACTTCCATATAGCTGGTCAATTCAATGTCGCGCGAGCGATTGGTATTATTCGTGACACGTATGCGCCGCAGCTCGGTGTTGTCTTCAGGCGAGACGATGACCTCCGTGCGGGTGACGATTCCCGCATCGCTGCGGCGGAACTCTGCTTTGTCTTCGGCCAAAGCAACCTCGTAGGATTGCGGCTTGCCGGGGATTGGCAGATGGCCGGCGGACCAGACCGCCCCGCTGCGAAGATCGCGCAGGTAGCAGAAGGTCCCCCAGTTATCGCGTGTCACGTCTTCGCGCCATCGGCTGATCGCGATCCCGCCGCAAGTCGAGTAACCGGAACCAGCCGTGGTCACGACAACAGAATAATCACCATTGGAGAGCAATTGCGTACGCGGAGTCGGCAGATCCGCCGAGTCGTATCGCCGAGGGTCGGGCGTCGTGAGGATTCTACGAAAGCCATCGGCCCTGACTTCTTCCGCGCGCGGTTTGACCAGGTCCACGCCGCGCGGAATACGCTCTTGCAACAGCAGCTCGGTTGCTTGCACAAGCGGCTCGGAATGAAAGCGCCGTTGCATTACTTTGTCGTTCAGCAGATTGTCGAGCGCGACCAGGATCATTCCTTGATGGTGGGCCATGAATGCTTTGATGAGAACGCTCCTTTGTTCCGGTTGCAGGCGCTCTTTCGTATAATCGATCGCTTCATAAAAGCCGTAGGCGGTGAGGGCGCCTTCGCGAACCAGCCGCCGCATGTTTTCAAGCGCCGCCCGCGGGTCGACCATTGCCGCAAGCGCGGTCGAGTAAGGAGACACAACCAGGTCGTCACTCAACCCGCGCTTGAGTCCAAGACCAGGGATACCAAATGGCCCGTACTGGTAATTGAGTTGCAGATCGCGGGCGTTGTACGCGGACTCCGAGACTCCCCACGGAACGCTTCGCTCGCGGCCGTACTCGATCTGGCGCGCAACTATGGCGCGGTGCGTCTGATCGAGAAGCGTGCCGGGGTAGCCGCGCATGATCAGGAGCGGCATCAAGTACTCGAACATCGTAGCCGTCCAGGATATCAGCGCCCGGCTTCCATCAACCTGGGTGAGCCCGCGCCCCAGATGAAACCAGTGCTCTTGTGATACCTCCCCCTTCGCAATTGCGATGAAGCTCGCCAAACGGGCCTCTGAAGCGAGCAAGTCATAAAACGAGTTGTCGCGGCGGCCATCGGTCACGTTGTACCCGATGATGAAGACTTTTCGCTCTGCGTCATACAAGAAGCGAAAGTCCATCGCCCCGATCATATCCTCGCAGCGCCGGGCACACTTGGTATAGCGCGTAGCAAGCTCCGTCGTCGTTTGAGAGGATTGCTCCAGATGGCTCGTCAGGACGTCGAGTCCTCTGAGCGCCTTTTGGCGCTTCTCGCTCGAAGATTGCTCGATCTTCTTGCGAAGCTCAACAAATCCCGCGCGAGCCTTGTCGCAGATGGCTGGCAGTTCGTCGAGAGTTGGAACGCGGTCAAGGGAGCCGAGAATGTTCGCCCACTCGGCGGCTACCTCCTCGGAACAACTCACAACGGCCTGATCAATCTGCGCTGAAAAGGCGAGTGTCCACGGCGTAAGAATCGCCAGATCACGGCGATGCTCACGCAATTGATGTATCAAAGAGCGTATCCACGAGATCAGTTGCTCGAATTGTCCGCTTTCGTGTTCGTGCGAGAGAGCATTCACAATGTCTTCAATCTCAACCACTCGCCTCGAAAGAATTTGGGAAAGACCGACCCATGTCGACAACGAATTCGGTGCTTCGCTCGAGAGGCTCGCCCCGCACGCCTCGATCTCGCCGCGCAGTTGTTTGAGCGTGACCGCTCCCGTGCTTTGCCGAAGTGCCCCGATCTTTGCCGCCTCATCTCGCATTAGTGCGGCCGTATCGATCAACCCTTCAATCGCCTGCATGGTGAACACCGGCTGGTCGGCAACCTCGATGCAGACCTGTTTGAGAGCGAGCAAGTGCCCGGCAAGATTTCCGCTGTCTACAGTTGAGACATATCGAGCTTTTCCATCGTGGTGAAAGTAAGCTCCAGGCGCTCGACCAGCTCGAGCGTGCCTACGTAACCAAAATCGCGTGCAGCCGCGGTTGATAGCAACAACAACCCAACGTCAGTCGGTGAAGTGCGATGCGCGACGACCGGCTTGGGGTCTTCCTGGTAGTTGTCGGGGGCGAGCCAGTTGTCATCCGCTCCAACGAAAGTCTCAAAGAATTTCCAGGTCCGCCGGGCAACCAGTCGCGCAAGACGCTCGTCGTCTGCTCCGAGCGCCTCGTCTTCGTCGTGCAGCTGGCGGCTAACAAGGTATGCGATCAACGGTGACGCCGCCCACACGCTGAGAAACGGCGACGCGACCACGAACGCGGAAGAATGAGTGAGTGCGACAAGAAGAGCAATGCCAAGGGTAAGAACTTCGGCAGGCCACATGAATTCCCAGAAGGCTCTAAGATCGTGCGCGCTTCCTTTCTCAGCCTCCGCCGCGGTCACCCACTCGAGCAGTTTCTTCTTTGAAATAAGCTTGCGATAGAAAGTGAGCGCGATCGCGTGAGCTTGCAAATATGCCTGGTGCGCTATGACCGCAAATGAAAGCGCGAACTGTGCGGTGTTGGTTCGAACATCACCCCAGACGCTCCAGAAGTGACTGGTCCAGGGGATGCCGCGCGGGTGTAACAGCAACGCGTTGGTAACGTGGGCGTAAACCGGAAACGCCAGGATCACAAGGATGGCAAGCGTCCATAACAGGGCCGAGCCTGGCAGCACGGTCCACGCTGCCGTGAGCCAGAGCACCATTGTTGGAGCGACCAGGCTTCTCCTCAGGTTATCGAGTATCTTCCAGCGGGAAATCAGCGGGAGTCGATTGCGCACCGGACGATTGCGCGCGTCTCGCACGCGGCGAAAGAGCCAGCCCGCTATCTGCCAGTCACCTCGGGTCCAGCGATGCTGGCGCCTGGCATACGAGTCGTAGTGCGAAGGGTAGTCATCAAGCAACTCGACATCGGTGACCAGCGCGGCGCGAGCGTACAAGCTCTCGAATAGATCGTGGCTCAGCAGCAAATTCTCCGGCACCCGCCCGGCAAGCGCGGCTTCGAAAGCGTCTACGTCGTACAGCCCCTTGCCTGTGTAGCTCCCTTCTCCGAATAGATCCTGGTACACATCGGAGACTGCCGTTGTGTATGGGTCCACGCCCGTGTGCCCTGAGAAGATCCGTGCGAAATGTGAACGCGAAGAGCTTGCAAGGGTCATGCTGACGCGAGGCTGAAGGATGCCATATCCTTCCGTCACTCGATTCAGTCGCGGGTCGAGACAAGGCTGGTTGAGCGGGTGCAGCGCAGTGCCGATGAGCCGCCGCGCGCTGCCGCGAGGCAGTTGAGTGTCGGAATCGAGAGTGATCACATAACGGACCTTTGACAGAAGAGCCGGCTCGGCCGTGGCTACGATATAGCTGGTGTCGCCGGCCCCGCGAAGCAGGCGATTGAATTCATGTAGCTTGCCCCGTTTTCGCTCCCAACCCATCCACTTCCCTTCCACCGGATTCCATTTGCGACGACGGTGGAATAGGTGGAAGCGCTCAGGCCCGGGCTCGCCGTAGCGAGCATTCAATTCTTCAATGCCCTTTGTCGCCGCCTCGAGTA
>WNFR01000662.1_pt1 | contig 35190 bp, 39 predicted proteins | sample 5400221 | NCBI WGS metagenome assembly WNFR01 (sample SAMN13153357, study PRJNA577476) | soil metagenome | isolation source: 40 cm soil under Madrone tree | place: USA:California | collected 2016-06-14 | reverse complement strand
AAGAGATCGCCCGGGTCCTGCTCAAACGCTATGGTGTTGTTTTCAAACGCCTGCTGGAGCGTGAAGGCATCGCTTTGCCATGGCGCGTGCTGCTTCGCATGTATCACCGGCTGGAGGCACGAGGCGAGATTCGCGGGGGCCGTTTTGTTGCGGGCATTTCTGGCGAGCAGTTTGCTTTGCCGGAAGCAGTCGGGATGTTGCGGTCGATCAGGCGGCAAAACGGAGAAGAGAGCTTGATTTCAGTCAGCGCCGCCGATCCCCTCAACCTTGTCGGGATCATCACTCCCGGTAATCGCGTCACAGCGCATACGAGTAACCGCATTCTCTATCGCGATGGCGCACCTATCGCCGCGCTCGAGTCAGGTGACACTCGGTTCCTGGTCGAGTTGAGCCGGACCATGGAATGGAAAGCCAAGAGCGCACTCGTGCGCAAGGCTACACCTCCCGCACTTCGATCTTATCTACAACGCCCCGCGTGATTGTCCGACAAATCTTGGCCGCCACCCGTTTGTCATTCTGTATGGATGGTCGCGAGCGTTTGTGGGCGCCTGCGGTCATTTGGGAGCACCTGCGGTCACTACCGATGTCGGATACGCTGCATACGATATCGTGTCACCTGTTCTATTACCTGACGGCGTTTTTTCTGAAAAAAGCCGCGTAGCAACGCATGTTTCTTTATGGGCATGCCAGTTGCTAAATCCCGAATCAAAGGGAGGTAAGTATGAAGCCTATTTACTCGAGTAAGAAACCAGGTGGGTATTTGTTGGCACTCTTTCTACTCTTTGGTATTGCGATGATCTCGGGCACTACCGCTCAGGCGCAGTATCCCGGGGGTTGGGGTCAGGATCGCCAACAGGACAGAAATCGGGATCGTGATGATCGCAATCGACGACGGCGCGACCGTGACCGAGACAATGATCGAGATCGCGACCGAGATGATCGTTACCGTCGAGTTGACCGCTACGGTCGTAATAATGGCGGCTACTATGGAAACGGCGGTTATGATCCCTATGGTCGCAACGGAGGTTACGGCAACACCTACCAAGTTGCGCAGCAACAGGGCTACAGCTATGGTCTAAACACCGGCGCTTCTGACGCCCAACGCGGACAGAACTATGACCCGCAGAGATCTCACTACTACAGAAACGCAAATGATGGCTATAACTCCAGGTATGGTAATCGGGGTCAATATCAGCAGGCTTTCCGCCAGGGGTTCCTGCAAGGATACCGTGAAGGTTATCAACGTTATGGCTACGATCGTGGACGCAACAACGGAAGATCGCGCAACGGCAGCTGGTTTCCCTGGTAACTAGTTCACCTTGTGGTTTTGAGCAACGCCAACAACTGCGAATGCCGCGACCTCGGTCGCGGCATTTCCTTTTTTGGTTCGACACCTCTTCATTTCTGGTTGGACTATTGTTTATTCGCGTTTTGTTCGTCGAGCCAGGTCTTTAGCGGCGCAAAGTAATCAATGATCGCGGTTGCGTCCATCTTATCTTCGCCGGTCAACGCCCTCAGCGCATCAGGCCAGGGCTTGCTCAAACCCATCGCCAGCATCTCTTTCAGCCTCTCGCCGGCCTTTTTGTTTCCGTAAATCGAGCACTGGTAAAGCGGACCGTTGAAACCCGCTTCGCGACACAAGGCGCGGTGAAACTGAAACTGCAGAATCGCGGCCAAAAAGTAACGTGCATAGGGCGTGTTTGAGGCAACATGGTATTTCGCGCCCGGATCGAAATCCTGTTCGCTGCGCGACGCTGGTGGTGCAACTCCCTGATACTTCGCACGCAAATCCCACCAGGCTTTGTTGTAATCGGCCGGACCAACTTCACCCGAGAAAACTTTCCACCTCCATTGATCCACCAGATAGCCAAAAGGCAGGAAGGCAACTTTGTCGAGGGCGCGACTCAAAAGGAATCCAATATCTGCGCCAGACTCCGGCGTCCTATCGATCAAGCCAATCTGTTTTAGATATGCCGGTGTCACAGACAGAGCAATCGTATCGCCGATAGCTTCATGAAAAGCATCATTCGCGCTATCACGAAACAGGAAAGGCTGTTTTGAGTACGCCATCTGATAATAGTTGTGCCCCAGCTCGTGGTGGACGGTAGTAAAGTCCTCTTCGTTGATTTGGATGCACATCTTCAAACGCACGTCCTTCTCAAAGTCGATGTCCCAGGCGCTCGCATGACAAACCGCTTCATGGTCTACTGGTTTGGTGAGCATTGAACGCTCCCAAAATGTAGTCGGCAGTTGTTCAAAACCGAGCGAACTGAAAAACGATTCACCATAACGCACCATCTGTTTGGGATCGGTGTTGCGCGCTTTGAGAATTTGAGTCAAGTCATAACCGCGGCCGCCTGTCGCCGGCGCAAGCAGTGGATAGATGTTGCTCCAGCTCTGCGCCCACATATTGCCGAGTAGATGGGCGGGGATGGGCCTGTCTTCAGGGACAACCTCTTTGCCATACTTCTGTGAGAGCTTGTGACGCGTGTAGGTATAGAGCGAGTCGTATAGCGGCTTCACCTGTTGCCATAGTCGTTCCATTTCAGCTGCAAAGGCATCGGCGTCCATATCATATTTCTCGCGCCACATCGCTCCTGTGTCTTTGAAGCCCATCTCGCGTGCGCCCTTGTTACTCAGTTCGACAAACCGCACATAGTCCTTACGAAAGGGCGGCGAAATCTGATGCCAGCCCAACCAGGTCTTTTTCAACTCCTCTGGATCCCGGCTGTGGGCCATGATCTCTTCCAGATCACCGATACTCAAACATTTCCCCTTCTCGCCCTCCGGACAATACTTGCCCTTGCCGTAGTCGCCTTCCATGGAAGCGGCGAGCTTTGTGAGTTCATCCCGCTCGGTTGGATCTTTCGGCGCTGGTAAAGTCAACGACAACTTCAACAGCTTCATCTTGCGATGGGTATCGGCGGAAAGATCCAAACCATCAAAGCGGCGCGACTGTTCGGCCAGTTCCGTGGTTGCTCCAATCAAATCTTTGTTCGCATCAGCCGAAAGCGTTTCCGTGTCGTCGGTGATGAAAGTGCTCTTGATCCAATCGGCGCGAGCGAATTTGACATTGAGTTCAAACAGACGCTTTTCGGCGTCGGTAATGAATTGCTCTCCTTCGGCGACTGTGGCTTTGGCTCCTGAACGGGACATAGAATTTGGGTTATTTGCACACGACGATAAAAGTGCCAGACCTGCACTTATTAGAAGGAACCCGCCAGCCCAAAGCTGGCGAGTCTGACAAATAGAATTCACGGGTTGCCTCCATATCACGTTGTCGATTGCCATTGTCGATTCTCGATTGGAGATGGCTAATTGCTAAGCCAGCAAACTATAACCATGATCCCAATGATCCTCAAAAGAAAACCAGGGCAGTGGAAGTAGTGCCAAGATGAGTCCTGTCAGCGGGCGATTGTGGATTGCGTCCATTGGATTGTAAACTCCAGGCTGTTCCCCAAATTACGAGTAGTGTCCTAATTTGAGATTGTCTTAGGGCATTCTCAGTGTTCTCAGTGCCTTCGTGGTGATAGAAGTGTCGAAAGCCAGTTCACCACGGAGACACGGAGAACACGGAAAACCCCGTGGCACGTGAAATTAGGCCACTTCCAAATTACGAGACTCGTGGGCCATTGCTTACTTGGCTGAATGTCGAGTGGTCCTAAGAGTGACCGTCAATGCGCCCGACGTTAACGATTAACGGAAAAGAGCCGTCTGCCTGTTAGGGAACAGCATCGGGAGGGACTGTCACCATGAACGATCCATTTGTCATACTGGGAATCGCCGGCAGTTTGCGCCGCGACTCTTTCAATCGCTACACACTACGCGCGGCGCAAGAGTTGACACCCACGGGTGCGAAAATTGAGACTTTTGAATTGAACGGTATCCCTGGATTCAATCAGGATGAAGAGTCCCAGCCGCCTGCAAAAATCGTTGAACTAAAACAGCGAGTCCGCAGTGCCGATGCCATTCTTCTTGTTACCCCTGAATACAACTATTCGGTTCCTGGTGTTCTGAAAAATGCCATTGACTGGGCTTCGCGACCATACGGCGACAGTGCGTGGAATGGAAAAGCCGTGGCCCTTATGGGTGCCTCGGTAGGAACGCTGGGAACCGCTCGCGCTCAGTATCACCTGAGGCAGATGTTTGTGTTTTTGAATATGTATCCGGTGAACCAACCGGAGGTCATGATCAGCAATGCAGCGAACCGTTTCGACGAGAAGGGAAATCTCGTTGACGAGCCTTCGCGGAAATTGATTAAGCAGTTGTTAGAAGAACTTGTTGCCTGGACCAGGCGTTTGGGAAATAGGTAGTCCGGTTGCCGGTGGACGTAATATAGAGCTGAACCAGCTGGGAGAAACAGCTATGGATGCGGCACACATACACCTATTGCTAAACCATATTCCGATACTGGGCACGATTTTCGGTCTGCTATTGTTATGTTATGGAATATGGAAACGTAGCGACGAAATAAAGAAGGCCAGTCTCGGCACTTTTGTCATTGTGGCGTTGATCACTATAGCCGTTTACCTCACTGGTGACGGCGCGGCCCAGATCGTTGGCAATCTTCCGGGAGTCTCAACTGCCATTATCCAGCGTCACGACAGCGCAGCCACAATCACTTTTGCGGCGATAGAAATTCTCGGAGTGATTTCTCTTGTTAGCCTGTGGTTGGGACGAGGCATTAGAGGCCTGAAAGCATGGCTCACTGGAGTGATTCTTGTTATCGCGTTGATATGCAGCGGTCTCGCTTCATGGACGGGAAGTATTGGCGGACAGATCCGCCATACGGAAGTCCGGCCGGGGTTCTCGAAGTAGTTCAAACAGACCAGTAGGGTTAGGGATTAACCAGACCTTTTTTGATATTGCGCTGCCAGGCTTCATAGTTTCTGATTCGGCGTTTCGCCTGCTTGCGAGTCAGGTTCATCTCCTGAGCTACAAAGTCGATCCGGGCTGTCCGGTCCTTCTTCTTGTCGAAACGATCTCCCGGTGCTTTCAAATAGAGCTTGTAAGCAATGGTCCACTCGGCTTTCACTTCTTCGGTGGCTTGTACGCCCCGTTGCTCCGGCATGATGCTAACTGCTCCCTCCACAAAAAGTTTGACTCAGGATTCTACACTTAACCCGGTGAAAAATGACAACTAAAGGTTTACCACCTTCCGCCTCCTCCTTTCCCCAGCCAGCGGAGGACAGAAAGGATACTGGCAACGACCGCAATAGCGATGAGGCCATAGACCAGATACTCCACCACGCTTGAATTCAAGTAAGCGATCAGCCTTCTGCCGAAATAGATTGCCAGCGCCGCTTCAACGCCGAACCTCACAAGTCGACCCAGAAAAACAGCCCCCAGTAGTGTTCGGCGGGGGCACTGCAAAGCCGATGCGGTCATGACCACGGGCGTAAAGGGAAATGGCGGCGGGAGCACTGTGGCGACAAAGAGAGTGATTCCGGCTTTGCTTTCTATCTTGTTCTTGAGTTGTTTGATCTTTTCTTTTTTCAGGAATCGTTCCAGCCCTTTTTCTCCTGTCTCGCGCATTATTAGGTCAATCAGCAATACCCCAACCAACGATCCCAGGGCTGATACCAGAACATAAGGAATCCAGCTAAGGCTGCCGCGATCAGAGCTCACTAGGGCGATGAGCAACAGATCGTTTCCAAAAGGAAGAACGAGAAATGAAGAGTCGAGCGCGCTCAGCAGAAAAAGGCCAGATATTCCCAGCCGACGAAAGAACCTGAAGATCGGCGAAGCTAGTAAAACCAGGACAGCTGCCTGAAAAGTGTTCACTCGAACTCCGTCACTGCTGAGATTGTTTGGCTATTAGCGACTCAATGATCCGCGAGTTAACCAATTAGAGCAATCGTGTCGGTTCAGGCGGTTGTGGGTCGGAAACCGGCAAAGGCTGATCGGGCTCACGTACCGGCGCCTTCGGGTTTGAATCCGGAGGTATTGGTAACGGGTCCGGAGCTGGTTCCTCTGGATTCAGTGGATCGTATGGAGCGGTAGGCGGAACCGCTGGTTTGTCGGTCGGTAGTGGTTTGTCGTTGCTTGAATTCTGGTTCATGCTTCTTGTTCTGAAGTTTGAATAACTGCTGTTGTTGTAAACGAACGATCCAAAGCCTCGTTGGATGTAGTCTTGATCGCGACTACGACAGGCAATGGCTTCGCAACGGGTGAATAAACGAATCTAGTTTTCAGCTTGTTGAAGGGTCGCTCAACCACGTAGAACGAGAGCGCGGATACTCCCACTGCCAGGAGGAACCGCGCCCATGGATCCCAGTACCCAACCAAGTAATAGAGGGAAACGGTCTTAAGCAGTAACCAATGCCAGAGGTATAGACCGTAAGAAATCTTTCCAAACCAACGCAGTGGATACCATTCCAGACACGCCGACAGTAACCCGGCTGGCTCATTTGCCGCACTCCAGGTCACTACGCCTGCCAGCACTGCGATGGCGGTGTAGCCACCCTGGTACAAAAACTGATCTGTAAAATGAGTTGTGAGAACCAAACCGATCAGACAAAGCACAGCAAGCAAAACGCCGATTTGAAAATATGGTTTTCTGCTGACACTTAACTCCCATCTCGGAATCAAGGCCATCAAACAGCCAAGCAGTGGCGCGTCGGCCCTGGTGTCTGTGCCGTAGTAGAGTCGATTCAGCTCCGCGCCGCTGTGCCAGAGCGAATAGCGGTGGAGCATGATTGCGAGAACTATCAGGACTAACCCGGCAATAATGTGTGTCCGCTTCAATTTCACTAACAAGCAGACGAAAAACAATACGGGCCAAAGAAGATAGAATTGTTCCTCGATTGAGAGTGACCAGATGATCGCGGTTGGGTCAAGTGCAGCATCCCAACCCAATGCAATCCGCCAGTTTGTCGAATAGACCAGGGCAATACCAACCAGCTTGAGCTCGTGGGTCCATTCGAACATTTGTGTGTGATAGGTAACTATCAGGCAAACGAGCAAATAAAGCAGAAGAGCCGGGCCAAGCCGCAATGCTCGCCGCGCATAAAAATTTCCCAGTGAAATGGTTTTAGCTGCATCGAATTCCGCCAGTAGCAGGGTTGTGATCAGAAATCCACTCAAAACAAAGAAGAGATCAACGCCCAGGAAACCACCTTTAAGGGAAAGCGGAATTAGCTGGTGATGTGTAATCACCAGGAGAATCGCGAGGCCACGCAGGCCATCGAGTGCCGGGACGTGCTTTGCCCTAAAACCGTTCATATTAGAAGCCGAGTAAGGAGGGTAAGCAATTACGATGCGAGAACCGCAAGGAGGAGGGATATGGAATGAAGAAGGAGGTGCAAAAGCGTCTCAGAAACGCCTTATTCATTGTTCTTTCTGATCTTTATTACTGTGGGCGCGCGAAGGTAAAGTTTTGGCCGAAGCCTCGCGGCATAACGTTGTTGGGTTGTACTGGTTGCACACCCAGTAAACTCTGGACGATCGTCAGACGCACGACAATTCTAGGCTCGCTCAACTGGAATCTGCCGGCCAGAGTGTCAGACCGCTCGAAATCGCTTTTTGCAAGCAGCGCAAGCTCCTGACCATAGCGAGTTACCATGTTACTCAAGGCACTAGCGCCCTGCAGCGGCAATTCACCTTCTCTGAAAATGTTTACTTCGAATCCACTCAATAGTGCCGCCGCAGACAGCAACTCGTTAATCTGACCAATACCAGGGTCCAGCACTTCGAAGCTACGAGCAGGCTCAATGCTTGCAAAGGCATGGGCAACTTTGAGCTGTTGTTCAAATTGATCGTAGTTTGTAGCACGCCTGTTAGTTATTTGGCGCGCTTCCTCCAGAAGTTGCCGTGCTAACTTCGGATTGCTTTGCTGCACGTCGGTAGTGATCTGAATCAACAGATCAATGCGTTCATTATCAGAACGAAGCCGCGCAAGGTTTTGTCTGATCTCATCCAAACGACTGTTTTCGGCCTTTTTTGTCAGCTCTCGAAAATCAATTCTCTGCAAAACAACATCCCGCGTGCGTGCGTCAAGGTGTTCATTTGCTATCTGCCGCGCTCGATCGGCGTTCCCTTCGTCTAGCGCTTTGAATGCCGCTTGCTCATAGAACCTTGGTTGCATCATCGCTGGAGCAGTGGAAGCGGCTTGCATCAAACTGTCAGTGTTTGGATTCGTCAGTTGCAAAGAACTCAAGGTCTGTGCAAACGAGACGCGCGAGTTTCCCATTCCCAGTTCCGTCATCTTCTGGCGAACCGGCTGCGCGCGCGAGGGGAGGTATTGGTCGATCTGCGGCAGCACCACTTGCAAGCCGGACAAGAGTCGGCGTGCATTCATTTGCTCTATTTGCACATCCGTCAACTCGGTCTGCACATTGATTTGTCCGCCTCCATAAGGACCTCGGCCACGTTGATTATTTGGACCGCGCTGATTGTTTCCGGTTTGGGGTGTTGCTTTAAGGGCTGTGTCTATTACGGTTCCCATTAGATCGGTGTAAGCCGACTGGTCCAGTATCTGGTACGGTGCCTGGGACTGAACCTTGGGCGGCTCCACGCTGCCACTCGAGGTACTCGCGGGCAAGCGCGGACCGGGGGTCAGTAGACCAAGCGATAACGTCCCGGCGTCCGTATTGGTCAGCATGTTCGCTGACTGCAGTAGCTTCAGCATTTTATCTGTAAGCTTTGTCGCCGCCTCTTCGTCTTTGCGTTGCAGTTGGGCGATTACTTCCGTCAGAGAGCGTGGAAACTGCCCTTTCTCCAGCATCTGTTCTGCGTTTTGCCCTGCCAACTTCGGATCGAGCGCGGCCACTTGAGCGAGCAGATTCTGTTCCAGGTTTGCCTCTGAATTGATTTGCCGCGGATTACGCGGATCAACAACAGCCGGAGGTGTTACCGCTGGCCGTGTGGCCGCGAGTAGTTGATAGGCCAGGGGAGCATCATGGCGAGCAACGGTCAACACAAGTTCCTGCCGCAATCCCCCAGGTCTGCGACCCTGATTAGAGTTCGGACGGTCAGTGTTGTCTGGAGCGCGCATCATTTCGGCCACGCCTTCCGCCGCAAGCGAAAAGAGTGAGCGAGCGCGGGGCTGATTATGATCCCAGAGTAAATCGGCGGCATTAATTTGAACGCGAACGCGATTCTCAACGAGTTTGAGTGACTGAGCTTCGTCGATCACTTGATCGAGCAGCCGGTAAGCTTTCTTATCTAACTCCGCCTTCTGCTTCTCCTGCTCTTCGGTCGGGGTTGGTTGTTGGGCGGGCTGTTCCTGCGCTGTGGCTGCGGGCAGCGCGGCAAACATGAATCCCAACGCCAATATGAAAGCGGCCGGTTTGTTCATTAGACTTACCTCTATACGAAATTTCTGGAATCTTACTACGCGAGAGGCGGAAAGCAGAAGGCACAGCAAGGGATAGGAGCAGGAGCCAGGAGCAGGAGCAGGAGCAGGAGCAGGAGCAGAGTGGAGTTCATGTTTGATGCTCCACTGAAGTCTTGACCTCCGTCTGTTCCTGTCTCCTGCTCCTGCCTGCTGCCCCTGATTCTGCTCCTGCCTCGTGCTCCTGCTCCTGCCTTCTCTCAGGCTCTGGTATAATCGCGTCGCTCTCCAAATACGAAATCCAATTTCTTCTCCGGAGTTTTGAATGCCAGCAACAACTTACGTAGATGCGAAACCCGGTGATGTGCTCCTACTCGTCGGTACGATGAAGGGTGCATTTGTACTCGGCTCCGACAAGAATCGCAAAGAGTGGACTGTGGGTGGACCATATTTTCCTGGTCGCGCTATCTATGCACTTGCTCACGACCAGCGTCAGGGCCGGAACAGGTTGTGGGCGGCGGTTAACAGCTCCTTCTGGGGATCTTATTTGAGTACCTCCGAAAATCTTGGCAGGAATTGGACCGAACCCGAGGCTTACAACATCAAGTTCCCGGAAGACACCGAGACTTCCTTGAAACAAATCTGGCAGCTTGTTCCAGGTCATAAGGATGAGCCCAACTCGCTTTTTTGCGGTGTTGAGCCGGCGGCACTCTTTAGATCCGATGATGCAGGCGAGAGTTGGTCTCTAGTCAAAGGTCTCTACGATCATCCGCATCGACCGCAGTGGCAACCGGGTGGCGGAGGGTTGTGCCTGCATACAATCCTTCCTGATCCCGAAGACAAAGAACGCATGCATATTGCGATTTCCACGGGAGGCGTTTATCGCACCGATGATGGCGGGAAAACGTGGAACTCCCGCAATGTGGGGGTGAGAGCCCAGTTTCTGCCGCCGGAGAATCGTTATCCCGAGTTTGGCCAATGCGTCCATAAGATCGTCAGCCATCCGAGTAAACCGGAGCGACTCTTTCTCCAGAATCATTGGGGCCTCTACAAGAGCGAGGATAGCGGTGATTCATGGACAGACATAGCCAACGGAGTCCCTTCTGATTTTGGCTTTGCGCTGGAAGTTGATCCTAACAACGCGGACACCGCTTACATCATTCCGCTCGAGTCAGATGAGTTTCGCTGTACGCCGGAAGCCAAGCTTCGCGTCTATCGTACTCGCAACGCTGGAGAATCATGGGAGCCCCTCACCAACGGTCTACCGCAGGAAAATGCTTTTGAAACTGTTTTGCGCGACGGTATGTCTGCCGACGATCTACAACCGGCCGGAATCTACTTTGGGACACGCAACGGGAAGCTGTTTGGGTCAAACGATGCCGGCGAATCATGGCAAGCAATCGCGCAGGGATTGCCGCCAGTGGTTTGCGTGAAGACGTCGGTCGTACATTAATTGGGTTGACCTCCGCGGCCGTCGTGACAAGCGCAGCAATACCAAAAGGAACGACCATGAAGATACTAGTAGCGGCGACATACATCCCTGGCTTGTGCCGGAGGGAGCACTTCCTTAGCGGGAGGGAATTCTGCAGTGACTACTTTCAACATCGCCGGATTTCTGACTGACTTTACAGGTGGTCAAACTGAGGTGCGTCTCAGTAAGACGCCGAAAACTGTCGGAGAGGCACTCAGTGAACTCTGGCAGATCTATCCCGGCCTGCGTGACCGCGTTCTAACAGAGCGGGGACAGGTCCGGCTGCATGTGAATGTTTTTCTCGAGAGCGAAAACATCCGACGCAAAGAGCTCTTGGAGACAGTATTGCCGGACGATTGCGAGATAACTATCTTGCCTGCGGTGAGTGGCGGAGATGAGATAAGGTAACATATCAGTATGAAAGCAACCTGGAATGGTGCGGTGTTGGCGGAAAGCGATAAGACCATCGTGATTGAAGGTAACCACTACTTCCCTCTGGACAGTATCAATCGACAGTATTTTCAAGATAGCAGTACGCACACCACGTGTCCGTGGAAGGGTGAAGCCAGTTACTACGATGTCTTGGTTGACGGCCAGGTGAATAAGGACGCGGCCTGGTATTATCCGGAACCCAAGCCCGCTGCCGATGAGATCAAGGGTCGTGTGGCTTTCTGGCGCGGCGTAAAAGTTGAAGCCTAGCCCGGCCTATTAGTCGGAAGCGTGGCGCCGTCTCTACTCGGAACTTGCAACCGCAAACGTCCGTATCATCTTTCGTTATGTATTGCCCATCCTGCGGCTCCGAAGAAAGACAGCTTAGCCAATTCTGTCGTGGCTGCGGCACAGACCTGCGCGCAGTTCGCACGACGCTGGAAAGACCAGATCCGATTACGGCCTCCGCAGTGTCTGCACGCGAACAGATCAGTCGAGTGATGGCCGACAAGATCGCCGAAATGGAATCGTCCCACGATCTAAAGCAAGTTGCAGAAGACGTCTTGCCGCAGATCGAGAAGTTTTTGGAGTCACCCGAAGAAAGACGTTTGCGCAGAGTCCGAGCCGGGGTGATTGTGGCGGCGGTTGGTCTGGGTGCGACGGTCGTTACCTTGATCATGGCGCTCAACAAAGGTGATGTGCTTCCTTTTGCGAGCCTGGGTTTTATAACTTTTCTAGTTGGGCTCGGTCTGATAATCAACGGACTTGCTTTTACTCTGCCGAGAAAAGAAGGTCCGAGTTTATCCCGTGAGCCAGATCCCCAACTTTTAAGCCAGCAGACCGGTACTAGTCCCATTTCAATTCCAACACTGCTGAGCCGACCCACCTCTACACCATCAGTCACAGAACACACGACACAGCATCTGGGCAACAAGCCGCTACCCTGAATGAATTGCCTTGTTTCGGAAATAGACTGTCGAAAAACCCAGCGAGGGTTCGGAGCAAATATTATGGCAGTGATACTGGACGGAGGCTGCCGGGTCTCGACTATGCGCGAGGGTGAGCCCACTCTCGCAGGCACGCTAAGAGTGTGGGAACAGATAGGGAGATCCACAGGCGCACAGGCCATATCGCTGCGTGTTCTAGAGTTTAGTCCTGGTCTTTCGCCTGGCTTCCGCAATGCAGAGTGCGATGAAGTTCTCTACATGCTCGAGGATCTCGATAGTTCAGGGAATAGCAAGCCTTGCATCGTATTCATTGATGGTCGCGCATATGAAGCTGGACCACAGACTGGCATCTACGTGCGGCCCGGACAAACTTTCACGGTGAGTAATCCCGAATCGTCAGCGGCGCTATTCGTTAGCGCGCAATGTCCGGAGCCTGCATTTCCCGGCGAGATTGGCGCGCCTCTAATCAAACCACTCAACGACGCCGCAACTGAAACTTTTCCGATTGTAAGCCTCCCCGATCGCCGGGCAGTCCCCACGGGTGATCGTTGGTATCGTGTGCTGGTTGATGAGCAACTGGGCAGCACACAGGTGACGCAGTTTGTGGGTTCAATTCCTCCCGGTCGTGCGCCCGATCATTTTCATGACTATGAAGAGGTACTCTTCATTCTGCGGGGTGTAGGCCGCATGTGGGCGGGGGATACAAGCACCCCTATCGCCCCCGGTTCTTGCATCTATTTGCCGAAGGGGCAGGTACATTGCGTGGAGAATAACGGAGATAACGAACTGCGTCTTTTGGGAGTATTTTATCCGGCTGGAAGTCCTGCTGTTAGGTATGAAAGCTCTATTCCACAAAATCCCTAATATCCTTAAACGGCTTCTCTTGATCCGAGAAGTCTGGTCGATAGTAGTATGCTGCCCCGTCAAACTCCTGCATCCATCCCTCTTCCATTCCCAGAGCCGCGAGCGCCGAAACAGCTTTAAACCATTCCGACTCCCTTATTCGGCGCGACAGCAATACGTATCGCTGGTTGGTACCAGCCTGGTTTGTTGGGTAGTACTGGGCCATAAGCGACACGGCAACACGCGGACTCAATTCATCCCTAATCCATTCAAGCGACTCACGGACTTCCGCAATGTCGTTGGGTAAAACCAGCAGGCGAATTACGAGACCACGTTTAAGCAAGCCGTCGTCGCCAAAAACCAATTCGTCGCCGGTCTGGCGATACATCTCCAGGATTGCTTTGCGCGAATGCTCTTTATACCCGCTAACTTTCGAATACAGGTAGCCGGCTTGATTGTCGGCATACTTCAAGTCAGGGAGATAAACATCCACGATGCCGTCCATTAATCGGAGCACCTCAACAGAGTCGTAGGCATTGGTGTTGTAAACAATCGGCAAATGCAAGCCTTGTTCGGCCGCCAGCAGAATCGCGCGAGCCATCTGGGGCGCGAAATGCGTTGGTGAGACGAAGTTGATGTTATGACAGCCGCGCAATTGCAGCTCGAGCATCATCTCAGCGAGGCGTTCATGTGATACCTCGTTCTTGATCTGCTCCTTATGCGTTTGCGAGATCTGATAGTTCTGGCAGTAGACGCAGCGCAGGTTGCAGTTACCAAAGAAAATATTTCCTGCGCCCCGGGTTCCAACCAGGCCGGGCTCTTCACCAAAGTGAGGAGTGTAGGAGGAAACAATTGGCAGCCGGCCGGAATAACAGGCAGCGATTTCATTCGCCAGACGATTGTTCAGGCAGTCGCGCGGGCACACCGTGCAGCGTTCGAGTAAGGCCTCTAACGAATGAACCCTGCGTTCCAGCGCACCAGTGCGGAAGAGAGTCAGATAAGAAGACTCGCTGTGCTCGCTAACCTGCAACTGTCGCTTGCGATTATTCATGTCGTCGGAAATGAACGTAATGCGGTTTGTGCTGTTCGACAATTCCCGCGGGGGCAAATTTTTTCGATAGCCTCCAGACAAAATCCATCTCCGAGTGAATTGTACTGAGCGCCAGACGCGCCTCAAAGATGAGGAGGATGCTGCCGTAGAAAAGAAAGCACGCGCCTACCAGACCCAGAGCTACAGGAACAACGTTGTAGCGCGGGTTGTTAGTAAAGGCAACAACGCCAATGGCAACACTAGTGGCGACAAACATTCCCACCGCCAGATAGAAGACGACCATTGAACGCTGGAGGATGCGGGCCCGGCTTGTCAATTTGTCGAGCTGTTCGAAGGTCACAGCCTGCCTCTCCATTGCATCGGCAGTTTGTTTTTCATCATCGGTCATCGACTCCCACTTATCCGACAATCCGCGCACCCGATCAACCACACGCCCCAGCCGTGATGATGTCGACAGAATCATGCTGCCGCATGCTGATATCAGGACCGCGGGCGTAATCATGGCCGTCAAAACGGCAATTGCTGAATTCGAATCCAGTGTTTACTGTTCCTCGTTTATCGCCGGCTCTTTTCCCAGCGTGCGCACGAAGTTAACAACGTGCCAGCGCTCTTCTTCAGTCATTCTTTTTTCACCGGCGGGCATAATGCCATTGATGCCCTTTGTTATCTTCCAAAAGATTTCGCCGTCACTCATCGCCGTCAAGCGTTCCTTGTTGGAAAGATCGGCCGGCTTTCTTCTAAGTTTGGGCAAATTCTCTGTGTTGCCGGCACCGGTCTCGCCGTGGCAAAACACGCAGTTGCCTTTTTCCTTCGCCATGTAGAGGTCCTTACCTTTAGCCACCGATTCTTCGCTGCTGGCAACAGGATTCATTGTCTTATCAGCATCTGCCGGCAGCTCCCAGGTATTCTTTGAAAAGTCTTGTTGAGCCGCCGGCGGAGTCGGCTTTTGGGAGCCGCCAACTTGTTTCGTCTCGTTTTGATTCTTATTCGTGCTGGAACTCGGATCTTGTCCGAACGAGCTCAACGTGACGGCGAATGAAGTTGCTGCAACAACTGAGATGAAGAGTAGCAGTTTGTTAGATTTCAACATTTCCATTTCTCCCGAAAGAGTGTCCGATATGCTTTAGCTTGTCTTGTCTGGCGCTGAAGTCCTGCTGTGTAAGCCCACGACAAGCTAAAGCATATCGGACACTCGAGTGGTATTTTAAGGCTTACGAGCCCGTCGTCTCTTCCTGAGTGGGCGTTTGGGGGGATCTTGTTGCGACTTCTCCGCAGTAGCAGCCTCCGCGGCTTTCGGCTTCATCTGTTCGCGTATGAAATCAGCAGCCGCTTGCTGAGGAATGTCGGCTTGCCAAACCACTTCGTTTTCCTGGGCCATCATCTTGATACCCTTCAGCAACACCTGTGCGTTTTTATCAGGCACGGAGTTGACGGCCTGTTGCAGGAGACCTGAAAGCAGCCCGTTGATGATCTTCGCGGTATCCGGATTGTCAGCATTCATCGCTCCACGCAAGTTGAAATTAGTTGCATCCATTGTGACTGCCGAATAGAAATCACCCAACTTGCTATCGCAACGCGACTCGCGCGGCGTAGTTTCGGTCCCCAGCAAACCAAAGCTCTTCGCGAATGAGCCGAACGGCGAGCCGGCCGCGCTGATCAATGCATTCTGATCTCGCAACAACGAGTTGAGCGTTTCGGTGGTAATTCGTCCCTTGCCTTCACCGGCATCGATCGCTGCCTTGAGATAGGCGGTATTGCCGATAGCCAGCGTATTCGCGTTGAGCGAGACAAGCCCGAGCTCAGAAAACGATTTCAGTAATGGGTTCTTTTCTGCCGCCTTCGCCAATTCTTCGATCGTCACGAGCGTAATGGTTTTTTCCCCATACTTCTCGTCGCGAGCCTTTTGCTGCAGAGAAAGACGGGCAACCGTTAACAGCGAGTCGGCACTAAAATCACCGCTGGCCACAATCAGGAAGTCGGGAGCGACAAAACTCAAATCAGCGGTGGGCTTCCTGAACCGGACAGCGATCACGAGGTAAACAATCTTCGAAGGATCTAGTCCGACAGCTTTCTTTATATCCGCGAATTCAGCCCGCATCTTCTCCAGATGGTCTGCCGGCATAATCTTTGGCGCGGCTTCGTTCAGTAGGCGTTGAGGGTTGATGTAGATGAGCGTGTCTGCTTCGGGCAGACTGGAAAGGGAGCCGACCACACTCTGTACTGTCAGAGACGACGTATTGCTTGCGTGGGGATTCAGAGTTGCTAATTGGCTGGTTGAATCGGACTGCTTCGCGACAGTTTGCGCAAGAGCGCTGGAAACCAGCAAGAGCATGACAATGCTGACGAGAAACCACACTTGGGGAAACTTTTTATTCAAAGGATGACCTCCACTTTTATTCTGCGTAATACTCGCACAAAAACAAGTTTCTTTACCACACATAAGAAGCTCGCTAGATCTTTGCGAGCTCTTTGCGCGTCAGCTCGTTTTCAGTATTTCCTGTATTCAGAGTCGATACTGGCTCGAAAAGCAAGACATGGCACTCTTCTTCGGCCACCGGGCAGTGTTCAATGCCCCTTGGAACGATGATCATCTCGCCCTCTTCAATCCAGATTGTCCTAGCTTTTTCGTCCTGCCCTGATGCCTCTTCACGAAAGTCCATTCTGAATCTTCCTTTCACAACCATGAAAAGCTCGTCTTCGCTTTCGTGATGATGCCATGTGAAAGGACCCTTGAATTTGACGAGCTTCACGTATTGAGCGTTTAGCTCACCGGCAATTCTCGGATTCCAATAATCGTCGAAAAGAGAAAGTTTTTCTTGGAGATTGATTTTTTCCATGTTGATATGAAGTTCTAATCGGTTATCGACATTCTTGTGAACTTTGTACTTTGCTGTATTTACAAAGATCAAAGTACCAAGTTCAAAGTTCAGAACGCTTAGGGGACGTTTCGCTGTCAATTCATAAAAATCGCATCCAACAACTTTGCTAAGCGAAAACCACCTTTTGCCAGTTGGGTGCGAACGACGGGGATGTTCGAAGTATTGTAGTTGGCGGCACGCCTTATGTCATACACGGTCTTTGTTTGAGTGGTGCCGTTATGCGTCGTGGTTACCGTTCTCTTGCTCAGAATCCTTACCGATCTGTAGGCATTATTGCCCGATACGTGTAGCGAATCGGTAGCCCACTGGGCTGTCCACGTGCTGACCGCTCCTTGTCCGCCCCAATCAGCATGGGGCACCACACTCGTTTTCAGAAACTGCGCCAGGGTTGCGGCAGTTTGCTTATGAGTTTTTGTCATCAACAAGTGTACGAGATCTCCGTCCCAGAACGAGTGCAGGTTCTTGTTCTGCCCGTCGATGATTAGCAGATTTGCTCCTTGATCATTCGGTGTGCTCGCCGAGATTGCGGAAGGATTTCTGACAATCACAATCGTGTGGTTCGGTCCATTTTCATTGATGTAGCCGGAGCCTACGTGCAGTGGCTGATGCAGGTCACCAACAAGATGCACTAACAGGCGCAATGCATTTCGTTGGGTTAGCGGCTGGTTTGGATCTGGCACTCCCTGCAGCGTGCGGATGCAGATATTTATGATGTGCACCACATCGTTAGCAGGTGTGAAACCCGTGCAGGTGTTGTAGCCGGTGCACCCCAGCGGGAGATCATCGAAATGCCAGTTGGCATTCTGAGCGTTGTGAGCAACATCTTGCAGAAATGCATTCGTGTCCGCGTCGGGGTCCGTTTCGCCGACCCGGAATTTGACTTCGTCCGCCCAATTTGCAATGCCGGCAAGCGTTTCTCCCGGCTTAAGAATTTGCGAGATCCTTTGCCGGGTGTGAGCCTTGATGCGCAACGAGGCAATCTGTCCGACTGCCATGTGTCCATCAGGTCCCCAGCCAAATGCGGAGGAGAAAGAAGAGAGGGCAATAAAGAGACTAATGAGCAGTGATGTGAGTTTTTTCATAGATGACCCCTTTTTTGTGGCGACCGCTTTGGGCGTTGTGGGAAAACAGTGTGCGAGGAAGAAAGTAGAATGAAGCGCACAAGAGGGCAGCGTCAACCTGTAGGTGATTACTGTGCTGTTGGGTCCTGCGCGGTTGCCGGCTGACTGGCGTTTACGTGGATAGCCGTCGAGGTTGAATCGATATAAAAATGCCTGCCCGCTGCTTCTTTATTATCCGGATCGGCATTGCATGTATAAGAACCCTCCGGAGCGCCGGAAGGTTTCGGAATTACATTCATCGTCAAGGTATAGTCTTTAACCGGTTTGCTTCCACCGTAGCGAACATCCAGAAATCCGCCATCAGTTAACTGCTGAAGCGTCCCATATTCGCCGCCATTGGTTAAGCCGTATGTTCGCTGAGCTACAGCAATAGCATGCAATGCCGAAATCGCGGCTGTTTCATCTGCGCCAGCCATGGTTTTCTGCAAGCCACCGGTGTAGCTCTGGCAGCTCGGCGAAGCAAAGCAAAGCGTCAAACTAAGGACGAGCACCAATCGTCGTAGCATTGAAAGGGAACTCCTTTTCAGAAACGAGTAGCAGAGCGGAATCGTTCAAAACATTCGCGCGGACAATATTCCCCAAGTACCCGGTTAGTCAATCATAATGTTTCGTTTTAGCTTGCACCTTCAGAATCGCAACCTAAAGGTTGAACTCTAAGCTTTTGTTTGCGCGCTGATCTCGCGATAACGGAAACAAGTCGGATCGTGATCGTTCACCATCCCAACGGCTTGCATGAAGGCGTAGCAGATCGTCGAGCCAACAAATCTAAAACCGCGCTTTAAAAGATCCTTGCTCAATTCATCGGAGATGCTGGTTTTTGCCGCAATCGCAGTCCCGCGTTTGCGTTTAAGAGGCTGGTGAGAGACGAAGCGCCATACGTATTCGTCGAAAGTGCCGAACTCACGCTGGATCTCCAGGAAAGCAGCCGCATTACTGACAGCCGAGGTCACTTTCAAACGGTTTCGTATGATTCCGGGATTGTTTAAGAGTGCTGCGATTTTTCGAGCGTTATAACTGGCGACCCTTGCCACGTTGAATTGATCAAAAGCCTGGCGGTAGTTCTCTCTTTTATTGAGAATTGTCTCCCAACTCAAACCCGCCTGCGCGCCTTCAAGGATGAGGAACTCAAACAGTACCGAATCATCGTGCTGCGGCACGCCCCACTCTTTGTCGTGGTAGTCAATCGACAGGGGCGTCTTCGCCCAATCGCAACGCTTAACGGGTTGATTTACCATTTGTCATTTGCCATTGAGGTAACTAGACGCACCTTCACGCCTGCAGCGCGTCTGATTGGTTGCTTTTCAAATGGCAAATGAAAAATGTCAAATGACAAATGAAAAATAATCAGCTCTTACTCGCTCTGCCGGCCAAACATTTTACTACTGTTACGAGTTCGTGTGTCTCCACGGGCTTGGCGATGTGGGTATTATAGCCGGCCATGATTGCGCGGATTCGATCCTGAACCTGGGCATAGCCTGTCAGCGCGACGGCTGGTATGTTTCGCCTCTCCTGCTCCTCTTCATTTCGCACTCGCCTTATCAACTCGTACCCGTCGGTATCCGGCATGCCAATATCACTTATTAAGAGATCGAAAGGCATCTGTTTGAGAAGGGCGAGCGCCTGGTCTGCCGTAGCCACTCCCTTTACGCTAGCCCCATGCTCGGCTAATTCCATAGTGATGAGATCAAGCGCGTCGGTCTCGTCTTCAACGACTAGAATCCGGATGTCCTTGAGATCTACACCGTCGGGCCCCATATCCGTAAGGCGCGGCGACGCGCGTAAAAATTCCGGACGCAACTCACCGCTTGGCAAAGGAAGTTTTACGGTGAAGACTGCTCCGGGCCCAGGCTCACGGTTTCTTGCTTCGATCAGTCCGCCGTGTAGTTCAACAAGATGACGGACGATTGCCAACCCCAGACCGAGACCGCCATGAGTTCTTGTTGTGGATCCATCTTCCTGGCGGAATCGCTCAAATACGTGTGGCAGGAATTTGGGGTTTATCCCCGGGCCAGTATCGCTCACCTGTATCTGCAAGTGAGCCCCGACCTGGCTTACGCGAACCTCAACAATCCCACCATTGGGCGTGAACTTGGAAGCGTTTGAAAGCAGATTCCAGACGACTTGTTGCAGCCGATCGGTATCACCTGGAATAACTCTCAGTCCGTCTTCAAACTGCGTTTGGATTAAAATGTCTTTTGCTTCGAGAGCAGGGCGAACGGCATCCAACGCCGCATTAACGACGCCTGAAATATCAACGGGAGCCAGATGAAGCTGAAGCTTTCCGGTGATGACCCGCGACACGTCGAGGATATCTTCAATTATCTGTTTCTGGGCCCAGGCATTTCGCTCGATAACTTCCAGAGCGTGCAGGGCGCTTTCCTTATCGAGGCGGCCGGATTTCAACATACGTGACCAGCCAATTACAGCATTCAAAGGGGTGCGCAACTCATGAGACAGCGTCGCCAAAAACTCGTCCTTCAAGCGATTCGCATTCTCGGAATCGGCTAGCGCCGTACGCTCGCTTATGAGCAATTGTGCCAGTTTTTCCTCTGCTCGCTTACGCTCTTGAAACTGACCGATCTGCTGACCCACACTGCTAATCATCTCCAGCAATTCCTGATCAGGCCGGCGGATTTCGCGGCTGAAGAACTCGATCACGCCCACAACCTCTTCCCCCAGAAGAATGGGAAAACCAAAAGCGCCGCGCAGTCCTGCATGATCGGCAGCGGCAGCCCGAGGAAAATTATTGTCCTTCATTACATTAGAAATCCAGACCGGTTTTCCACTCGACCAAATTCGACCAGGTATGCCGATTCCGCGTTTAAAGGTCCGGTTGCGACAGATGTCTTCAAAGCCTGTTACTTCCATCGATGATGCCTGCCAAAAATCGATGCAGCGCAAAACTTCAGCCTGGTGGTCGACAGCCCAAAGCACTCCCACCTGCCACCCGAGGCCTTCACAAACCGTCTCCAGAATGTCATGCGTGCCGTCAACGAAATCAATCGACTTGGAAAGGATTCTGGTGACGGCATATTGCAATGCGAGTCTTTGTTCGGCGCGTCTGCGGTCGGTAATGTCGAAGGTAAAGCAGCGCGTATGAATAAACTCTCCCTCTTCACGGTAGACACTGGAACTGACATGCACCTGCTTGATGGAACCGTCTCTACAACGCAAACGAGCCTCATACTCTGGCAACAGTTCACCAGCCAGAAGTCGTTGCAGGATGTCTTCAATTGCCTCGGGATCAACATGAAACTCCGCGATACTTCGGCCTACATACTCTTCACGAGTGTAGCCGAGCAGATCCAGTTCGGCCTGGTTCACGCGGAGAATAGTTCCATCTGGTCCAACCAAGTGCAAACCGATGGGAGAAGTCTCGAAGAAATCGGTGAGATCGCTTTCGTTACGACGGAGTGCCTTCTCCGCTTCCTTGCGCTTCGTAATGTCTCGCTTGATACCGACGTAGCAAAGTGGTTCGCCCAAGCCATTCCTCATGGTGAAGGCTGACAGTTCAATATTCCTTTCCTTTCCACTTTTTGTCCGACTGATCACTTCCCCACAATACTCGCCAGTTTCGGCAAGCTGGAGAGCAATCTCCAAAAATGTCTCTTGTCCCAAATGAATAGCGGGAGTCTTACCTTCGAGTTCCTGATCCGAGTAGCCGAGCAATGTGTAGTGCGCTCCGTTTTGCTCGAGGTAGGAACCATCCGGGTTTAGAATGGCGATCGCTTCTTTTGAATGAGCAAATACTTCTCGGTAAAGATCGCCGTGCGGCTCGACAAACTGAGAGGCCAGTCGACTGAGATCTGGTTCCGGCTTGTGGGCACTCTGAGACATAACCACGCCTTAATACAGAAGGCAACCGTCTTTCGGGGGCGTGTCTTAGGGGCGTATCCTGGGGGCGTGATTCTTAAGGGTAAACTGATGATACCACTAAATCACGGTGTGGTTAAGTTAGTAGTTCTGAGGGTAGTGTCCTAATTTCACGCCCCCGGATCTCCGTGTTCTCCGTGTCTCCGTGGTGAACATGGTTTTCGTTACTTTTATCACCACGGAGGCACAGAGAACACGGAGAATGCACTAAGACAATCTCAAATTAGGACGCTACCGTTCTGAGGTTCGTTTGACTTGGAGGGGCATTAGTTGTAAAAGGCTTTTGGCTTCCTAAAAACAACTCAATTCATGATCCCTTACTTATCCTGGTCAAAATGATCAGGGTTTGCCAATGAAAGGAGACAAGATGGCTTTACGACTAGGTGATATTGCACCCGATTTCAAGGCAGATACGACTGAAGGCCCAATCAGTTTTCACGAATGGATTGGCGATGGTTGGGCAGTTCTGTTCTCACACCCCAAAGACTTCACGCCTGTGTGCACCACGGAATTGGGCTATGTGGCGCGATCTAAACCCGATTTTGACAAACGAGGCGTGAAGGTAATCGGTCTTAGTGTTGACCCGACCGACTCCCATAAGAGATGGGCCGAGGACATCAAGGAGACGCAGGGCACGGCTCTGAATTTTCCGATTATTGCCGATCCCGATCATAAGGTCTCCGAACTCTACGACATGATTCATCCTGAGATTAGCGACGTGTTCACAGTGCGATCGGTATTCGTTATTGGGCCCGACAAGAAGATCAAGCTAATGATTACTTATCCGGCCAGCACCGGCCGAAACTTCGATGAGATCCTGCGTGTGATCGACTCATTGCAGTTGACCGCGAAATACAGCGTGGCCACGCCCGTCAATTGGAAAGACGGCGAAGATGTAATCATCGTTCCCTCACTGTCTGATGAAGCCGCAAAAGAAAAATTCCCTGGTGGTTGGAGAGCGCCAAAGCCTTATTTGCGCATCACCAAGCAACCCAATAAAACCACGACTACAGACACGGCGGCCAAGAGCGCCTCGTAGAGAAGTAACTAGTCGAACACGAGTTCAACAACATCCGCAGAGTCGTAGGCTCTGCGGATGTTTTTGCCTGCTCTCATTCTCACCGTGGCTTTAGAGACTTTGTGAAAACGCAGATACCACCGGCTTCAGCCGCGAGGTATTTCAGTTTCAACCTGGAGGACAAAACCGCAGAGATTCTTAGATACCACCGACTTTAGTCGCGTGGTGGTTCAGTTTCAACCTAAACTTTGCGCGTTGAAGAAGGCCGAAACTGAAACACCACACGACTAAAGTCGGTGGTATCAAAGAGATTACTAGGCCCATCACTTCTAGGTTAAAGCTGAAGTACCACGCAGCTGAAGCTGGTGGTATCTGCGTTTTCACAGGAGTGATTCATTTCAACAACGCATGGTCGATAAGTAGTAGGTCACTAATTACCTGCGATGTATTTATTCTTGACCCTAATATCGCGCCCCTCGAATGGCCCGGTTTCGAAAGCATGAACTTCGATCTCGACGCAACTTCTATCGAACATGCGGGTCACTTCCCGAAAATCCTGGTTAGAGGCACACAAACCGTCAAAGAAAATGTCGCGCAACGTCTCCGCCTGCGGCAGTTCTTCCTGCAATCCTTTTGCAGTCTCCAGGTGAATCCGCAAGCGCCGGTTGATTTGGCTATCCTCATAACTCGACAGTTGGAACGAATTGACCTGTTTTACCAGCGTCGGGTGAGTATTAATAATGTCTTCCAGATCCGAGGGGTAGACCTTTGCTCCGTAAAAAGGCACTGTCAGATCAGCGCGGCCAAAAACGAACAGTATTGGGAAATGACTTTGCGGGCCGCCGAGTTCTTCGATTGCCAAGCCTTCCTCGCGAAGCAGTGACGCGAGTTGTCCGTGGGTTAACACACCGCCGGAGTCTTTCAGGTTATAGCGAATCTTCGGCGCTGCACTTGTTTGCCGTCCAATCGTAAAGATCAGTTCACCATTCGCTTCGGTTTCGACGATGTAGTCGAGCGCATTGTACTGAAAGATCATGGGCGGGGTCTGCCGGCCGAACAGTTTCGTACACAGATCCCGATTCGTTAAGCACAAGCCACGCAGGTTGATAGTTAACGGCGTCTCGACACCGATATTGATTTCCAGGTCAGACGCGCCATAAGACGAGATCACACTTTGGAAATAACGCAAGAGATATGTGCGCAAGCTTTCTGAGATTCCTTCGCCCCCGACAATCAAGTCCATACGATACTGGCTCAAATCCAGCGTTGAGTTGTCGACAAACGATTTAATAAAAGGAGGATACCCAAATACGAGATAACGGTATGAAGGACCAAAGATGTTCAGCGTGTTTTCCAGTTTCTTCTGGTCCGGGCCGATGGATTTGAGAATCCCAACATCTACGAGCGACATGGAAACATTCATACCTGTGGCCCATGGCCCAAGCGCGAAGCAGTTCAGCAGGATGCAGCCGGTGTCGCGATAAATCAGTTGATAGTTCAGCTGCAGAATATGTTTGACATCCTCACGCTCTTCGGCGCTGCGGACCCAGTTATTCGGGACGCCGGAGGAGCCTGATGATTCATCGATCACAACACCACTTGCCGGCATCTTGCCGTCATAGCACCGTTCTTCAATGCTGTACTTCTTAACGTAGTTTTCCTTGGTCATGATGGGTAGTTGCGACAGTTTCCAACTGCCCGGTTCCTTATAACCTTCGGCCTTCAGAAACTTTTGATAAGCAGGGCAGCTGTCTTTGGCTTTCAAATAGACAGCTTGGGCGCGCATCATCCCGATCCGCGCGAGCAGTGTTTGCAGCGAGCCTAAGCTCAACAGCATATAGGTGCGTCGATCAATGCTAATGAACACACGCAACAGCCACAGTGCCCAAAGCGTTGACCAAAGCAGCAGGCGATTAATCAAGCAGGATCTCCTCAACTGAGCGACGGTAACTCTTTGGCGGTTCTTGCGAATAACCAATCTTGAAGATTAGCCATATGTCCGGCACAGTGGTTTCTTTCTGCAGCCACTCCGCTGCTCGTTTATTCGTCACCATGTTCCCGTAAGGATGCAAATAGAGATCTTGTTTTGCGGTCTCTAACCAGAACCGCATGAGAAAGCTCCCGGTCTTGAACGCACTCTCTGATTGCCAGAAATCTCCCGCCAGCATGCCGATGGTGGGAACTTCGCCGAGCTGGGCTCGATATTGCTTCTCTAAGAACGGGCGAGTGAGTGGCAGCTGCAAGAGTCTTGGGAAACGGGCTGATAGCCAGTAAGCGGTGCGGGAAGTGTTCATGCAACGATAATCAAGACCATCGCGTGTAAGCCGCGCGGTCTTATCGCTGAAGCGAAACCACTCGACAATCTCATCGTGATAGTTCGGATTGTTTAGATCTTCAAAGAGTGCTTCAGTATTCTTTTGCAGGATACGTTCAATGATCGCGGGTTCTGTAATCACTTCGTATCTTTGATTCCACTGCCGTGCCAAGCCCTGCAACTCTTTAGTAGCATTTTCAGGCACCGGCCGCGGCAAGAGTGAAATTCGAGAAGTGCGTCGTTTAAGAAAGAGCGTGGGATCAAAGTCGGAGCGAACACTCTCATCAGCAGTTAGGCGCAAGCGGGCGAAAGGAAGAAAGGTTTGTGCCGTTGTTTTGAGAATTTCTGTTGCATACCACGACGGTTCGTGATGCATGGTGTGTTCAAGCCGCAATCCTCGGTTTGCGGCGAGTAAACGCAACGCTTCGATGAACAGGCCCATCGTCAGAATAATAAAACTCCCGGTAGGATCTTCTTTTGGCAGAGTCCTGGCTGAATCGATAAGCAGATCGGCTTCCTGCTCGTTTAGAAGACGCACGCGCCAGGGTTGCACGTTGTGTGGGGAAGGCGAATGGATTGCAGTTTCGAGTAGGGAGGTCCAAACGCTCATCGAAGCAAGGATAGCACGTTAATATTCCCACCCACGGCGAGAGGGGTGCAAAGTCAGAAATCCCACCAACGGGAGTAGCTGTGAAAAAAGGAAACTAGCCCACAGATAACGCTGATAACGCGGATCAGAACAAATAAGAATTTAAGAAAACTACGAATGTTATTATTCCTCTTTTGATCTGTGTCATCCGCGCTAATCTGCGGCCACTATTTTTCTTTCACAGCTTTCGTTGGTGGGATTCACAAATTCCACATCAGCTTGAGGAGACATATGCGACAGATTGTCACAACGGGAAATGGCGGAGTCGATGTGCTTCGGGTTGAGGAGAAGCCTGATCCAATACCGCAGCGCGGTGAGGTAGTGGTTCGCGTCAGGGCTGCGGGACTCAATTTCGCCGACATCCTTGCGCGCCAGGGTCTCTATCCCGATGGACCACCAAAGCCCTGTGTGATGGGCTACGAGGTCTCCGGTGTTGTGGAAACTCTGGGAGAAGGCGTGAACACAAATCTACTGGGCAAGCCAGTCGTAGCGCTCACGCGATTTGGTGGGCAGTCAGAGCTTGTGGCGGTAAAGGCAACGCAGATGTTTGATAAGCCCGAGTCGCTGACGTTTGAACAGGCCGCAGCTATCCCGGTGAACTATTTGACAGCCTACACGTTACTCTTGGTGATGGGATCGCTCCATGAAGCCGAGTCAGTCCTAATACACAATGCCGGTGGAGGAGTTGGGTTGGCAGCCTTGGACATTGCCAAAAAGATCGGAGCGGTCACCTATGGCACTGCGAGTCCGGCGAAACATAAATTCTTGCTTGAGCGAGGTCTTGACTATGCCATCGATTATCGGAGTCGGGACTGGCTTCCAGTACTGAAAGAGCTGACCGAGGGGCGAGGCGTTGAGCTCGTAATCGATCCGTTGGGCGGTGGTCACTGGAAGAAGAGCTATGCGGCATTAAGGCACACCGGTCGTTTGGGAATGTTTGGCGTCTCAACCGCATCAGCGACCGGGTTGCAGGGCAAACTGAAACTGCTCAAGGCTGTGATACAGACACCGTGGTTTCATCCATTGAGACTACTCAACAATAACCGCGGCGTCTTTGGTTTGAATATGGGCCATCTTTGGCACGAGCCGGAGAAGCTTGCCGTGTGGATGAGAGATATTCTTCGTGGTGTCGCAGAAGGCTGGATCAGACCCTATGTCGATCGCGAGTTCTCATTTGATCAGGTCAGAGAAGCTCACAACTACATTGAAGCGAGAAAGAACACCGGCAAGGTCATCCTGATACCTTGACCAGATCAATCCAGTTTTTTGGCTAGAAAGAAAGAGATGACGGTCGAGTAGACGAGACCAAAAAGAAGAGCGCCCGCGAATAGTCCGGCAAATGCCGCCATGGCCGTCTGCCACAAGGGTCGTGTCTGAGCGCCAGGCTCTGCAGCCATCAACCTTGAACCAATCAAGACGAGTTCGACTAAGAAGAACAATGCTGCGGAGAGTGCATACACGAATGCGATCGAGAGTCCTGTCTTTAGTCCATCTTTGAAGGTTGGCCTGCCTCCGCTCTCGCGTCCTTTCGCACTAATCCCCAAAAAAATTCCGCAGATCTCCATTAGGTTGAAAAATATTCCGGCGCCGAAGCTGTGGACTTTGGAGGTTGGGTCCGGTACCAGCAAATGAGCGACTATGACCCACGCCGCTATTCCCAGAGTAATCAGCAATCCGTATTTGAGGGCTATTTTCATTGATGTTGGAACCTACTACGAGTCGGGCTACTTTCATCGAATCTGTTTGTACCGGTCCCGCGGTTCTCTCATTCCCATGCGCGCGTCGCTTGCCCCTGCTCGTCGTGCCAGTAAGGTGCCCAGGCAAGTGTTAGAAGCTTGATGACAATATTTGCCTTGGTCGGCTTGAGACTTACTTTGTTGAGTATTTCCGTTTGCGAATCTATAGAACGGTCGAGGCTTTCGGTTTCTGTCTTGAACTGAGCATCAAGGTCGGCGTTTTGTTGTGCGAACGCCTCGACGGTCTCCTGAGCCCGACTTACATCTTGTGCTTCTTTCATCGAGCGACTAACGCCGCGTGCCGCTGTTGTGGCCCGACCAAGCGTAGTCAAACTCATGGCCTTGCGACCCATGAACGACGATAAGAGTGTCGCGCCAAATGAAATAGCAGTTTGAAGTTTTTGACTCTTTGATTGTTCGGCCTCTCGCTCGACAGCTTGTTCCGCTCGTCGCTTTTTCTCATCGAGCTGAGCGAACTTCGGTGCATACTTCTGGCGCAGCTTTTCTGCCGCTTCATCACGCTGCTCTCGTGCGCGCTGCTGTAGACGAATGCGAAAATCGCGCTCGGACTCGCCTGGGTTCGAAACAAAGTCGAGGCTGGGACTCTGCAGCAGTTCCAGTTTTTGATTGCGATAAATCCAGCTGGAAAGATCCTTTCGCCAGGAAACGTAATTCCGAGGCTTGCTTGCTCCACTGGGTAGTTCAGCAAACTGTGCGTTTGTTTCGGGCGATTTTTCCAAATCCTCAGCAGGTAATTCCATGGACGAACTCTGTCCCCAGTCTACTGGCACAGGCCCATCCGTAATCGTTGCGAGTAGACTCAACTGCTGTGATACCTCGACGGTTTTGGAGTCGCTATAGTTAACTTCGGTCATCCCCAGCAGGGCCGGATGATAGACAAGTGTAACGTTACCAGATCCGCTGCCACGAACAGGAATGAAATACTGAGACACTTCGGGTGGCAAAACTGGTTGTTGGTTTCCTGCTGCCGGCTTCGCGCCGCCAACATTCGTTGAAACAAAGTTAGTCTTAGATTGCACTGGGTGTTGTGCCGAGGCGTCCACTGCCGCAGCTGCTGCCGGAGGCGCCGCAGCGACAGAAGATTCTGCTTTCATCGGATCCATCAACGTCTTTATCTGCGTACGTGTGAGCGGACCACGCAGGTATGACATGGCCCAGCGACTCTCAAACACTTCAGGAGCATCTTCATGCGTGTTGTTCAGCACGAAGACTCTATTGCCGAGGCCGGCCAGCGTTTGCTCCATTTCCTGACGGTCAAATCTCTGTCCGGTGCCCGCAGCAATTCCCTCCAGCCCTTCCAGTACGCGAGCTTTATCACGCTCTGTCTGCAAACGTCCGATAAACCACGTACCCGTATTCGATAGACCCTTGTAGTCCAGGTCGACCGGATTTTGGGTCACCAACACCACACCCAGCCCGAACGCACGTCCCTGTTTGAGCAGCGTGAGCAGCGGCAATTTTGAAGCCGGGTTCGCCACCGGCGGAAAGTAACCAAAGATCTCATCCATGTAGAGGATAGCTCGCAGGCTGGTGGTGCCTGATTGAGTTCTCATCCAACCAAGCGTCTGATTAAGGAGGAGAGACACAAAGAACATTCGTTCCGCGTCGGCCAGGTGCGCAATCGAGAAGATAGCGACGCGCGGTTTGCCCTCAGGGGTGTGCAGAATTTGTTGAATATCGAGCGGTTCACCTTCCATCCAACTGCCGAAGCCAGGAGCGGCGAGAAGATTGTTTAGAGCCATTGCCAGCTCAAAGCGATCCTTGGAGGGGAAGAATGAATCAAGCTCCATTACGCCGACCCTTGTCATCGAAGGCGATTGAATCTGTTGAATTAAGCCTGCGATGTCCAAGTCCTTTCCGGAGTTCCATTCCCGGGAGAGAATGTTGGAAATTAGGATGTGCTCACGGCTTTTGATTGGATCGGCATCGATTCCGACCAGGCCTAACAGGCTGGTAACAGTCGTATTGACGCGTTCCGTCATCAACTCGTTATCTTCTCTGATTGCTGCCGGAGGTGCTGAGAACGATTTCAGAATGGAGACCGGAAACCCGGCGTTGCTGCCGGGCGAGTAGACGCGAAAGTCCGCCGCCTCTCTTAGTCGTTTGATGCGAGCACCATCCTGATCCCACTCCGCGAGTCCTTTGGTCCAAAACTCAGCTTGCTGCGCAGCATATTCCACGGTTGACAGATTCTTCTTCTGTGCGTCCTCCTCGTTCACCCAGGGAGCAAAGTCTTCAGGTTTGAGTTCCGGAAAAGTTAGGAGCAGATTACTGAGATCGCCTTTGGGATCAATGATGATCGAAGGAATACGGTCAATGGCTGCTTCTTCGAGCAACGCGATGCACAAACCAGTTTTGCCGCTGCCAGTCATGCCCACGCAGACAGCGTGTGTCACTAGATCCTTGGAGTCGTAAAGCAGCAGACCCTTCTTTGGTTTTTTCTTTTCTAAATCATAAGGGCGTCCGAGGTAGAACGCACCGAGTTTCTCGAAGTCTTCCATGTGAATTGTTTCTCCGCGGTACGAAGCGCGGGTCTAAATTTTCATCTCCTTTGCTCGCTAACTGCGGGAGAACGAAAGCGTTCGACCGTCCTGGCGCGAGCTCTTGAAGCTTCAACTTCGCGATCCCGCGGGGGAGCGTTCGTAACGAGAGATTGAAGGAGTTCGTGTGCCGCTTGCGTCACTTGATCTACGGCGCGAGCGAAGGCGAGTTCATTGGCCTTGGAGGGCTTTGTGAAGCCGCTGAGTTTTCGGACAAATTGCAGCGAAGACGCACGGATTTCCTCGTCCGTCGCCGGCGGTTTGAAGTTGTGCAGGGTCTTGATGTTTCGACACATAGTATTTTTTCCAATTAACGTAGAGCTAAGCCATCCATACCGATAATACATCGAGGAGAAACTTATTATAAATGTCCAAGCCGGAAGCCTCTACTGCTTTGTGTTCCTTATATTAGATGGCGCGCTTGCGAAGCCATTCTTCGCGCAGAATGGCGTACAGATATTCATCTCCCCATTTTCCCTTAAACCAGATATTTTGAATGTAGTGTCCTTCTCGCCGCATTCCCAACCTTCTTAGCAACGCCACCGAACGTTCATTTTCGCAATCTGCAATCGCTATTACCCGGTGCAATCCTAACTCGGTAAACACGTAGTCCAACACATGCGCGGTGGCTTCAAAAGCCAAACCTCTTCCCTGATACGCACGTGAGAAAGTGAAGCCTACCTCGGCCTGTTGATGATCCTGCATCTTTAGAGCGACATGTCCGATAAGTAGACCTTCCTCTTTTGATTCGACAGCAAAGGTAAACCATTTACCCGGCACACCCGGTTCAAGATCTTTTTGCTGCTCGATGACCTCCCTGGCTTGCTGCTCTGTATAGGATTCCCATGTTTGATAACGGGCAACCAGCGGATCATTCAGGTATGCGAGGAAAGGTATAAGGTCAGCCTCGGTAAAGCGTCTCAGAAGCAGTCTCTCAGATTCGAGGGAAGTGAAAGGAGCCTTGTTCATACCTACTCACGCTTGAAATCTTCATAGATCAAGAAGCTCGTTTCTAGATCTGCAAGATGTTTAACCAGCAGAGGTTTTACTTCTCCTTCCCAATCTAATTTGTCCAACCCCGTCCCAATCTTTGGCACGGAGACACTCTCAATTTCATTCTTTACACAATATCGAGCGAGCTTGCGTAGACCCCGATTCAGAAACGACAGTGAGGCATGATCCACGTCTGGCTGAGTCGCAACGTAGATGATGCCCGGACGATTCTTTTTAGGAGCAACGACAAAGATGTCTCCTCCTTGAAAGTTCTGGCTCCGTGTAAATTGCTTGAAGTGTTTCTGCACCTCCGGCCATTTCGATGAAATCTGAAGAGCCAAACCGGTATTCATACCATCCGGGGTGCCGATGGCTACACCTTGCGCAATAAAGCGTGATGCAGTTTGAAGCACATCTCCTGAAACGAACTTGATCATTCAGCAAATAATATCGACGTCCTTGTGTGGTCGTGTCTGTTGCCAAGAAGTGCATCGACGGCCCAACCGCCGTCGAGCCACACTTCCATTCCAGTACTCTCGAATAGCTGAAGCAGATTAATCATCGCCTCGGGAGTCATCTCTCAGGGTTCTCTTCTTGCTGAAGCTACACGATTCACATTTCGCAGGCTTGCGGCCAGGACGAATGCGATGCCGGAAAAGGACAGTGCTTCAAATACCGCTGTCCACTCGTTTCTGATTTGAGGGCCAGCAGCGGCAATGGCTCTGGGTATATGTAAAAGCACAAGCCAAAGAAAAATCATCAATCCTGTCAGAGTCGCTGCCAGTCGCGCCGTGAGCGGGAGTATGAGACCGGCGCCTCCCGCGATCAGGGCGATACCGGCAAAATACGTCCAGAAATAGTGTCCCGGAATCCATGCCGGTACTAGCGTCGCCACGAAATCGGCGTAGATGAAATGTTGAATGCCGGCAAGGATCATAAAGATGGCGAGGCAATATCGGCCCAGGTATCTGAATCCGTCCTTCGAATTGATGATCCTCGAAAACAAGCCGGTGGAGCTGCCTTCCCTGGGTAAGGATCCGGCCACCGCAAAAGCGCCGCCAAACAAGGCCAGGGACTTGGCCGTATTCGTCAATACGCCCCCATGTGGATTGGCGGCGACTTCGGGTAGGTGTCGAAGCAAAGCCCATACGAAGATCATCGTCCCCGATAGGATAGCCGCCCATCGCGCTTTTTTCCCGGTGGTGATGGCTGCGCCCGCGGCGATCAGGATCGCGCCGGAAAAGTAGGCCCATACCAAGCGTCCCGGAATCGCAGACGGCCACTCAGGCGCACGTCCCGGCACGAAATCACCGTAGATGAATTGTTGAATACCGAAGGCGACCAGTCCGATGGCAAAGAAAAGTCGTCCAAGTCCTGCGATTTTATCCAGCAATATTGTCATGAGCGATCTACGACGCGAGCGGATGGCCGATCTCCCAGTGATGGCCGAATGGATCGACGACGCGGCCTAAACGCCAACCATATGCTTCCTTCACCGCGACGACCTCTCGGGCACCTGCCGCAAGTGCCTGCGCGAACATCGCATCAGGATCAGGCACCGTCAAGATCATCCGAACAGAACCGCCGCCCAGAGACTCTGGACTGAAGTTGCCATGTTCAGGGGACTCGTCAGCCAGCCAAAACTCCGCACCATCAACGGACAGCCGGGATACCACCGAACCGCCGGGATCCTCCACTCGGTAGACTTCGGTTGCGCCGAAGGCCGACTTGTAGAACTCAACCGCTCGTGCGCCATTCCGAACCGACAGCATCGGCGCGACCGAACACACGACGGAAGTCCCCGTACCTGCATCTTTGCTCATCTAACCCTCCCCGAGGATATACCGACAGCTCGGCCATGGTTTGTTACGTGTGGTAGTTGTCGTGGATGTACTGCGAGCTAACTCTTGACGATGCTGGACCATCGTTCCTTCCTCTCATCGGACGAAGTCTCTTCGACGCGCGAGGAGATGGTCCACACATGCCCCGACGGATCGACAATCCGCCCGGTGCGGTCGCCCCAGAACTGGTCCTTCACCGGGAGGAGGACCTTCGCACCAGCGGCCACGGCCCGCTCGATCACTTTGTCCACGTCTTCGACATAGACATAGATCACCACCGGCGAGCTGCCGTCCGGCTGCGGAGCACGGCTCGCAAGGGTTGGCCACTCTCCTTCGATCATGATCATAGCCCCGCCGATCGTAAGCGCAGCATGTGCCACGGTCCCGTCGGGACCGGGTCGGCGCACCAGTTCCACGGCATCAAACGTGGTCTTGCAGAAGTCAATTTCGGCCGCAGGGTCGCAGCACACCAACATCGGCATCATAACTGGGACGCCGTCGGGTATCGGTTTCACTTTGCTCATAATTCCATATTTCCTATTTTCAAATACTCCTTGAGAAGCACGCTGAGAAGCACGCTATCGCGCCGCCGGCTGCAAGGCTTCGTTAGGGAGCGCTGTCCTTCTGAGCCACCACCTCACACCATGCTCCAGCGTAGAATGAGCCGTGGGTTTTCGGGAACCTTAACCAGGCATTGCTCATCTCCTGGATGGCTTCGGTGGTTGCCCATCCGCGATCCTTGAACGCGTCACCCCAGCCTTCCGAGAGAAGCCCGGCAAAGACTCCTGCGACACCTTGCAGAACCTTCGGATCTGCCATCGATTCGTAACAAGCCGACATCTTGACGTCGCGGAACCCTGCATCAAGGAGAAAGGCGCCGACCTTTCGACCGCTCTCTGGATCGTGGCCATTCTCACTTCGAAGGCGCCAATAACACTCGTTGTACTCGATCCTACCTACTGTTATTGAGATGCTTCGCGATTGTTTTGCCTATCGCATCCGATGCGTTATAAAGGGAGCGTACCGGAATGAAGCCCAATAATCGAGTGTCTCCGATTGCTTTTAGACCAGCCGATGCGATACAGCCACACCGGGAACAATCGGGGGTTCCTCCGAACTGACAGGGCGTCACTTTGGTTTTTAGATCTGCCGTAACATTCAAAGTGGCACGGGCAAAGATACATTCGGCAGGCGATCGCGGGGGCTCATGATATGCTGCTATCACAGTTCTGGGTAGGTACAATTTCGAAAAGGCTTTGCGCAACGTATTGAGTTCTGCCAGCGCTTGTGCCCTTTCATCCTGAGAAAGAATTTCCTCTGCCTCCGCGCCCACCTGCGGGGTGAAAAAACTAAACCAAATTTTCTTGACCTCCGGCCTGCCCGACCAGAACGACAAGAACTCCTCGAAGTATCCGGCGCGGCCAGTCATCTGGCGAGTTATCGTGCAATGGACCGTGACTCTATGTCCCTCAATGTTTTTAAGTATGCGCTCGTACGTTGCGGGCTTGCGGCGAGTGTCATGCTCGGGCTGTAATCCGTCTATTGAAACAACAATGTACAGCTCTCTAATCTGCGTCCATTCGGGTGGGATTTTACGCACAGCACTGGTCACGAGCTGAACGCCGATGCCCATTTCGCTCAAGAGTGGGAGCAGGACACCCAATTCACGAACGCGGACTAGAGGCTCGCCGCCGACTATCGAAACGTGCACCGGGCGATACCTCTTTACGAGATCAAGCACGCCGGATATCAATTGTTCCCGGTTGAAATCGGAAAGTAATCGCAAGGGGCCGGCATCCCCAAGATGCTCGGGCTCATAGGCATAACAGCCAGGACAGCGCAGTGGGCACTCCCGAGTTATTTCTATCGACAACGCGGGATAGTGTCCACTCAAAATGCGGCCCCACGCACGGAAAATATCTGTCCTCTTCATAACGCCTCCCTCCGCCTGCGGCACAAGTAAGGACCATTTTAGCGCTCAGGCGGAGATATCCAGGTATAGCTCACGTACCGTATCACTCGTTATATCATCTTCGAATACGTATTCACTTCATAATGCCGTCTACGAAGTATTATGCGGCAACCGAATGATAACAACGCAATCTCAGTGTTTTTGAGTGAACTGCTTTGGCAGCAAGTCCGTCATTTGATCCAGACCGTTTTCACGTTAACAAATTCGCGGATTCCAAA